>Ga0302324_100009389_pt1 | contig 20459 bp, 23 predicted proteins | sample Palsa_T0_1_FD_201949 | JGI IMG/M metagenome (GOLD analysis project Ga0302324, IMG submission 201949) | Peat permafrost microbial communities from Stordalen Mire near Abisko, Sweden - Palsa_T0_1 | ecosystem: Environmental > Terrestrial > Soil > Palsa > Peat permafrost | place: Sweden: Abisko...
AAGCGGTGGCAGGGCCGCCGCACTCGCCAGCTCGTCCTGGGTGAAGATCGTAGTGTAGACCTGCTGCCCGAGTTCACGCGCGGCATCGTCGGGGATGTAGCCATGGCGCGCCAAGAAGGCGTTGAATACCAGCCGTCCGCCGGGGGCCAGGCAACGATCGGCGAGGTCGAACACGCCGCGCAGCTGCTGCGTCGTCCGGAAGTCGGATACCACCTCGGAAAGCACGATCAGCCGATAATCCGAGCGGAGGTCGTTCATGGGCGCGAACACATCGCGCTGGATGACGCGGACGTCCAGTAGTTCCCGTTCGGCCTCCCCGCGAATGATGTCGGCGAACTTCGGCGTCATCTCGACCGCGTCCACCGGGTGGCCGCGGCGCGCCAGGGCCAGGGCATTGCGCCCGGTGCCGGCGCCGATGTCCAGCACCCGATGGGCGCGGGGATCGACTGCTTCGCCGGCCAGCGCCCACACTCGTGCGTCCGGTTCGGTGCCGAACAGTGGCGGCTTTCGGCTGGCCACCCAGTGCTCGTAGGTGTTCTCAATCGTCTGCCATTCGGCTTTGACGGTGTAGTTCAGCACTGTGCCAACGGGAGAGTCGTAGGAGATGACGATCTCCGACCGTGGCGAGGCCGCGTAGGCCTCGGCCAACTGGCCCTCCAGCACCGTCTCGAGATGAGCAAGTTGCTCGTCGGAAAACTCAACGCCCACACCGGCAAAGACGGTGTCGCACATGCTGATGTACTCGTCGATCATCTCCGGAACGGCCGGCAGCCTGATCTGCCCGGTCACTACCGATCGGCGATACAACCGCCGGGCCATCGCTTCGCGCAACGTTGCCGAATCGCTCGATCGCAGCGGCAGATCCTCCATCAAATCCTTCTACACCACCCACCCCGCCCGCGTGGCTGGATCGAGCGTTAATCGCAGGTTTTGCGGGGCTGTCAGTGGATGGCCGCGACGACAACCATGACTTGAAGAATTCAGCGGAACATGCTGTGGCCTAAAGTTTTCAGCATCGCGATCGCCTTGCCGTGGAACCCGGGGCGTTGCGAAAGCCGTTAGATACTCCGCCAATACGATCGGACAGCTGAGGCCTCAGCTGCTGAAATGAGCTGGTTCAATCCCGATACGCCGCACCGATTTTTACGCATACTGGGACGCATGCGAATTAGCGGGGCGTTCCTGGCCGAGAAGGTCGAAGCGGTAGACAACAAGCTGAATGTAAAGGGCGGGGTGATATCCCACTTCAAAGTCGGCCGCGATAGAGTAGCGCAGTTTGACATCGTGGTGCTGACGCAAGGGGACGATGGAGACACCGGCGGTTCGGATCGCCTGGTTGTCATAGAGGTCTCGCCGCCCGATGGAGGAGAGCCCCTGCATATGCACCGCGAGCTGCCGACAAATCTAACGACCGCGGACGTGGGCTTTGCCTGCTGGCAGTTCCGACTCACCCTGAACCTGAATGGTCGCTGGATCATTGCCATGAAAGGCCCAGCGGGAACCGTATCGCTTCCGCTGACGGTGAGTGGTCCGCGCTAGGCGCGTCGGCGTCAAGGCACGAGGGCCGGTTAGCCAAAAACTCTCTTTGAATTCGTGCGTTTGGCGACCCGACCCCGTTTTGTGGAACTACGTTGACGGCAACGGGGAGAATTCCCTGCCTACGGGAGGTAGACCAATGGCTCGTCACAGCGGTGGCGCACGAGATCGCCGATCACACAAGGTCATTAACGTCGTAAGCCGGAATGTGGCTGCCAGCGTGACTCTGCTTGCGGCATTGACCCTTGTGGGCGCCGCGTCTACCGCGTGCAGCCACACCGTCAGCGGCGTAGCCGTCGTGCATCCCGGTGATGCCGGCTTCGCAGCCCACGATCCGGACGGCAACGGCGGCGACGGCGCGCCGGGTGACAACGGTAACGGCGGCGCAGGTGGCAAAGGCGGGGCCGGCGGTAAAGGTGGGGCCGGCGGCCACGGAGGCCGCGGCGGCAACGGCGGCGCAGGTGGCCAGGGTGGCATTCCCGGCCAGGGCGGCCAGGGCGGCGCCGGTGGCGCACCCGGTCCCGGCGGCACCCCTGGCGAGCCCGGACAGCCCGGACAGCCTGGGGAGCCCGGCCAACCCGGCTGAGACCGGCATGCGTCAGGCTCGGGCCGGGCTCTGGACGCGCGAGGGATCGTGAGGAAGATGACCAGCCCAGTCGACAGTGGAAAGTTTGCCCGGGCGGACCGTGGCGCGCTGCCCGTCAAGGACATCGGCCGACTGTTGCTGCGCTGCGCCGACCGGTCCGGATTGGTGGCAGCGGTCACCACGTTCCTGGCTTCCGCGGGCGCCAACATCGTCTCGCTGGACCAGCACTCAACCGAGCAGCACGACGGAATGTTCATGCAACGCACGGTCTTTCACCTGTCGGGCCTGTCAGCCGTGCGTGACGATCTGGCCCGCGACTTCGCCGAGCAGGTGGCCGACAAGTTCGGGATGGACTTCCGGCTCACCGAGGCGGCAAAGCCCAAACGGGTCGCGATCATGGCGTCGAAGGAAGACCACTGCCTGTTGGATCTGCTGTGGCGCAATCGCCGAGGCGATCTCGATATGTCGGTGCCAATGGTGATCGCCAACCATCCGGACCTGGCCGACCAAGTACGCGCATTCGGCACGCCGTTCATCTATATCCCGGCCACCAAAGAGCTCCGCGAGGACGCAGAACGACGCCAGCTTGAATTGTTGCGCGGCAACGTCGATCTGGTGGTGTTGGCACGCTACATGCAGATTCTCACGCAGAATTTCCTCGACGAACTCGGCTGCCCAGTGATCAACATCCACCACTCCTTCCTGCCGGCGTTCATCGGCGCCGCGCCGTACCGGCGGGCCAAGGAGCGAGGTGTCAAGCTCGTCGGCGCGACCGCTCATTACGTGACCGAAGATCTCGACGAGGGCCCGATCATCGAGCAGGACGTCGTCCGGGTGGACCATCGTCACACCGTCGGGGACCTGGTGCGACTGGGCGCCGACGTCGAACGCGCCACCTTATCCCGTGCCGTGCGGTGGCACTGCGAGGACCGCGTCGTCCAATACGGCAACCAGACGGTCGTCTTCTGAGGTCTGCCGCGGCTGATACTGCGTCCCGGCCTCGCAAAAGCTGTTACCTTTTAGCGCACCATTGATCAACCATGGCGCTGTCGGCGCGTACGGAAGGGTGTGCGGTGGGTACAGCGCTACTCGTGCTCGCCGCGGTGCTCTTCATCGCGGCGATCGTCGTTTTCGTCGTCGCGCTGCGCCGTCCCAAAAAACCGAGCGACGGCCGCCAAGATCCCCTCGCGTTCACCAATGCGGCACCGCAATTCGGGCCCCGTCAGCTCGGCCCCGGCGCGATCGTCAGCCACGGCGGCGTCGACTACGTGGTGCGCGGCTCCGTCACCTACCGCGAGGGCCCGTTCGTCTGGTGGGAGCACCTGCTGGAAGGCGGCGACCAGCCGATCTGGTTCAGCGTCGAGGACGACGACGGGCGGCTCAAGCTGGCGATGTGGACCAGCCGCAAGGACTTACAGCTCGAGCCCGGCGGCCAGCATGTCGTCGACGATGTGACCTACCACGAGGTCGAGCGCGGGCACGCCGGCTACACCACCGAGGGGACGACGGGCCTGCCTGCCGGCGGAGACATGGACTTCGTCGACTATGCCAGCGCCGACGAGACGGCGCTGCTGTCCTTCGAGCGCTGGGCGCCGGGCATGCCGTGGGAGGTCTCCACCGGCAAGTCCGTGCTGACCGGCGAGCTCACCGTGTATCCGGCCCCGCCGCCGGCATCCGAGTAGGGCCTCCCTACGTGCCCCTTCATCACCTGTCGGTAATCCCTGTCGACGTCCGCGGTTCCGAGCTCGGGCTGGCGCTCAACACCCCGGCCCCGCTCCCCCTGGCCACCTGCCGCTTGGACCACCCCGACGGCAGCGCGCTGGTGCTGGGCGTCTTGGGCGCCTCGCACGTCGTCACCGTCGAGCATCCCGATACCGTTTTCTCCGAACAGGTTTCGTGTGATCTCGACGGCGAGCTCCCCGATCAGACGCAGGCACCGGGTTATCACCTGGAGTCGCGAATCGACCTTCACGACGAGTCCGCGTTCCGTCGGATCGCCGATCGACTGCGCGAGCAATGCGTAACCGAGACCGGTTGGCTGGGCGGCACATTCCCCGGCGACAACGCGGCGCTGACGGCGCTCGCCGCTGAGCCCGACGGCGCCGGCTGGCGTTGGCAGACCTGGCACCTCTACCCTGGCGCACCCGGCGGCACCGTCGTCTACACCACCAGCCGGTGGCGCCCATGAACCGCAACGGCCTGTTCCTGTTGGCGATTGGATTGGCCATCACCTCGGTGGTCAGCCTCGTCTTCGGAATATCGATGCAGCACAAAGACATCCGCTCATATATCGCCTCGCACTACCACGAATACTCTCGCGACGCCGGCGGCACCCGGTATCTGTGCACGGGATCGCCCACTCAGGTGGCCGACACGCTCACCGGCTACCAGAGCCCCGCGGCGCGCGCCAACGACGCCGGCACCCAATACCTCCGCTACGACGACGCCATCGTGTCGGTCGGCGCCGACGGCACGCACCCGTGCAGCATCCGCGTCGAGGACCTGGCCGCCGGCTACAGCCACGGCGCGTTCATATTCCTCGGCCCCGGGTTCTACCCCGGCTCTCCCTCCCGTGGCTCGGGTGGCAGCACCGGAGGCCCGGGCGGAACCAAATGACCCCTAACCGAACGCAATACGCGTAGGAACGAAAAGGAGACAGTCATGTACCTGGCCGTCGAGTTGGGAACCATCGACCTCAATCCAGTCTTCAAAGGCGCACTGGCCACCATTTTGTACTTCCTGGTCGGCACAGCCGTTCTGATCGTCGGCTTCTTCGTGGTCGACATTCTGACCCCTGGGAAGTTGCGGCAGCTGGTCTTCATCGACCGCCGCCCCAACGCCGTCATGCTTGCCTGCGCGAACTACATCGCGCTGGCCGCCGTCATCATCAGCGCGATCACGAACAGCTACAGCCAACTCGGCCAGGGCCTGGTGGGCGTGGCGGTATACGGGTTGATGGGCGTTGTCCTGCAAGGGATCGCGATTTTGTCCATGCACTTCGTGATTCCGGGCGACTTTCATGAACACATTGACGAACGAGAGCTGCACCCGGCGGCGTTCGCCACGGCCGTGATGCTGCTGGCCGTGGGAGGAGTGACCGCTGCCGCGCTGTCATGACCTCGACTGAACAGCAGCCTGATTCGCCCGCCCACGAGCCGATCGCAACCACGCGGTGGCGCGCCGTGCTGCTTGCTTCGGTCGCGGCGTGTGCGGCGTGCGGCATCATCTACGAGCTCGCGCTGCTGACCCTGTCGACAAGTCTGAACGGCGGCGGCATCATCGCCACCTCGCTGATCGTTGCCGGCTACATCGCTGCGCTGGGTGCCGGCGCCCTGCTGGTCAAGCCGATACTGCACTGGGCTGCAATCGCTTTCGTCGCAGTTGAAGCACTGCTGGCCATCGTCGGCGGATTATCGGCCGCCGTGCTGTACGTGATGTTCTCCTTCGTCGGCGGGTCGCTGCTGATGCTGGCGCTGGGCACCGCGCTGATCGGTGCGCTGGTCGGCGCCGAGGTGCCGCTGCTGATGACCTTGTTGCAGCAGAGGCGATCCGCCTCAAAAGATGTAGCCACCGACACCGGACGGACGCTGGCCAACCTCAACGCGGCTGACTACCTCGGCGCGCTGATCGGTGGGCTGGTGTGGCCATTCGTGCTGCTACCCCATCTAGGCATGATCCGTGGCGCCGCGGCGACCGGCATCATCAATCTGCTCGCGGCGGCTGTCGCGTCGATTTTCCTGCTGCGGCGGGTAGTGAGCACGCGGCAGCTGATCACGGCACTCGGCGCGCTGGGCCTGGCGCTGGCGCTGCTTGCCACCTTGCTGGTGCGCGCCCAGGACATCGAAACGACCAGCCGCCAACGGCTTTACGCCGACCCGATCATCGCCTGGCGGCAATCCGCGTATCAGGAGATCGTGGTCACCCGCCGCGGCAACGACATGCGGCTGTATCTGGACGGCGGTCTGCAGTTCTCCACCCGCGACGAGTACCGCTATACCGAGAGCCTGGTCTATCCCGCGCTCGGTGCCGGTGCACGCTCGGTGCTGGTACTGGGCGGCGGCGACGGATTGGCAGCCCGTGAACTGCTGCGCACTCCGGGCGTCGACAAGATCGTGCAAGTCGAGCTCGACCCCGCGGTCGTTGAATTAGCACGCAGCACAATGCGTTACGCAAACGGCGGATCACTGGACAACCCACGGGTGCATGTCGTGACCGGCGACGCGATGAAGTGGTTGCGCGATACGACGTCACCGTCGTTCGACGCGATCATCGTGGACCTCCCCGATCCGGATACTCCGGTGCTGGGTCGGCTGTATTCGACTGAGTTCTATGCGCTGGTGTCCCGCGCGCTGGCTCCGGGTGGGCTGATGGTGGTGCAGTCCGGCAGCCCCTACTCCACGCCAACTGCGTTCTGGCGCACGATTTCCACTATCACCGCAGCCGGTTACGCGGTCACGCCGTACCACGTGTACGTGCCGACGTTCGGCGACTGGGGCTTTGCGCTGGCGCGACGGGGCGACAAGGCGCCGCAACCGGCTCTGCCGCGCGAGGCGCCGCCGCTGCGCTTTCTCAACCCGTCGGTGCTCGACGCCGCGACAGTGTTCGCTCCGGACGTGCAACCTCGCCCGCTGGAGCCGTCGACGCTGGAACACCCGCGCGTCGTCGAAGACATGCGCCACGGGTACGACTAGTCAGCCGAGCCGCTTCTAAGCCGAGATCGACGGCAGCGCGGGAAAATACGAGAGGCTGTCTCGCTGATGTCAATCTCGGCGCAACCGGCGAAGCTCACTCCTCGTCGAGCGCAGCCAATACCTCGTCGGACAGGTCGACATTGGTCCAGACGTTCTGCACATCGTCGCTGTCCTCGAGCGCGTCGACCAGCTTGAACACTTTGCGGGCGCCGTCGACGTCGACGGGCACGCTCACGGACGGCTGGAAGCCGGCCTCCGCGGATTCGTAGTCGATACCGGCATCCTGCAGAGCCGTGCGCACCGCGACGAGATCGGTTGGTTCGGAGACGACTTCGAAACTCTCACCCAAGTCGCTGACGTCCTCAGCCCCGGCCTCCAGGACAGCAGCCAGCACGTCGTCCTCGCTCAGACCGTTCTTCTCCAGCGTCACCACACCTTTGCGGCTGAACAGGTAGGACACCGAGCCGGGGTCGGCCATGTTGCCACCGTTGCGCGTCATCGCGATCCGCACCTCACTTGCGGCCCGGTTGCGGTTGTCGGTCAGGCACTCGATCAGCACGGCCACGCCGTTGGGCGCGTAGCCCTCGTAGGTGATGGGTTGCCAGTCGGCGCCGCCGGCTTCCTCGCCGGCCCCACGCTTGCGGGCCCGTTCGATGTTGTCGTTGGGCACCGACGTCTTCTTGGCCTTCTGGATGGCGTCGTACAGCGTCGGGTTGCCTGCGGGGTCACCGCCACCGGTGCGCGCGGCGACCTCGATGTTCTTGATCAGCCGCGCGAATTCCTTGCCACGGCGCGCGTCTTTGACGGCCTTTTGATGCTTGGTGGTGGCCCACTTGGAATGGCCGCTCATCAGCTACTACCTCTTCTGTCGCTCTCAATTCGCCTGCCGAGTCTACGTGGGCGTTCCGATCACGACGTCTCCGCGGCACCCAGCCTGACCAGCGGCATGAAAACCGTGTCCACGATCTCCTCGATCACCTCGTCGGCGACCGGCTTCAACGTCATCATCAGCTCGTAACGGAACAGGTCGATGGGCACCCGCGCAACCCGGTCGCTGATCTGCCCGGCTCGAATTTCACCCCGCGCGACGGCACGCTCGATCACCTCGTCGAGCATGGCGTCGCGACCGCCCTGGACGAATGCCCCGAGTTCGGCGAGATTGGTGTTGGCCTCGCGGTAGAACCCGCCGAGCTGGGTGAACACCAACATGGCCAGCCGGACCCGGAGCTTGTTGGCCAGCCTCAGCAACCCGATCACGTCACCGCGCAGGCTGCCGGTGTCCGGCGCGACCACGAAGTCGGTTTTCACGTGGTGCACCAGCGTGGCCAGCATCAGTTCCTGTTTGCTCGGCCACCGGCGATACAGCACCGCACGGCTGGTGCCGGCGCGGGTGGCCACCCCGTCGATGGTCAGGTCGTCGTACCCGCGCTCGCTCAGCTCCGCCCACGCCGCTTCGAGCAGCGCCTTTTCCAGTGCCTCGCCCCGTCGGCGCTGCGGCGGTGCATCACTTTTAAGAGACATTGTGTTTCCTAACGGATCGGGCTATGGTCCTTAAGACACATACTGTATCTTATCGAACAAGGAGCGGACATGCGGATTCTGGTATCTGGAGCGGGGATGGCCGGACTCAGTGCCGGCATCACGCTGGGCAGCACCGGCCATGACGTCACCATCGTCGAACGCGCGAATCATCTGCGGGTCAACGGATCTCCGATCGATATCCGCGGCGACGCGATCAAGATCGTCGACAAGATGGGCGTGCTCGACGACATCCGCGCCCGTCGGGTGGACATGAGCGAACGCGTGCAGTTCGTCGACAGTGGCGGGGAATTGCTTGCCGAAATGCCCGACTCCGAGTTCAACGACAGCGCGGACGACACCGAGATTCCGCGCGAAGATTTGGCCCACGTGCTGCGCACCGCGCTCGCCCCAGCGACCTCGCTGCGGTTCGGCGAATCGATCGCCGAACTTCACGACGACGGCACAGGTGTCGACGTGCAGTTCGTCTCCGGCGTGCGGCAACGCTACGACATCGTGGTCGGTGCCGACGGCATGCATTCGGCCACCCGCGGTCTCATCTTCGGGCCCGAGGATCAGTTCTTGCGACACCTCGGCTTCTATGTGGCACTGACCAATCTGCCGGACCACGCACAGCCTGACCGCCGCAATCCGATGTACAACTTTCCCGGTCACATGATCGGAGTCGCCGCTTATCGCGATAAAGCATTGGGAGTGTTCATGTTTCGCTCGTCGTGGATCGACTACGACTACCACGACCTGGCCGGCCCGAAGCAGATCCTGCGCGACGCCTTCACCGGCCACACCGAGTGGCAGATTCCCGACCTGCTCGACGCCGCGACCCGTGACGACGAGTTGTATTTCGACTCGGTCAGCCAAATCCACATGCGGTCGTGGCACAGCGGCCGAGTGGTGCTCGTGGGCGATTCCGCATACTGTGCGTCGCCGCTGTCGGGTCGAGGCACGAGCCTGGCCATGACCGGCGCCTGGCTACTCGCCGAGGCGTTGCGCGATCACCCTGACGACATTGCGGCGGCATTCGAGCAGTACCAGCGGGAGCAGCTTCCGCACGTCAGCTACGCGCAGGGCACGGCCGGGCCGGGCGGGGACGTGCTGGTCCCGGCCACCCAGGAGGACATCAACGCCCGCAATCAGCGGCTTGGCGCCTTGACCGGCTGATCCCCAGGCGTCACAGAAAGTCGGGGGCAAGCCGTTCTGCCCGCCTCGTAGCGACAACGCCTGGAGGGCATCACGGAATTCGCTCGGAGGCGGGCACAAAGGCACCCGGCGCTCCCGGTGGCGCGAGTGACGGGTTTTGGCCGCATGCATCGGTGATATACAGCGCAGATGAGTCCTCCCCACGCGCTGGTCTCCGGCGCCGGCATTGCCGGGCCCGCACTCGCCCACCAGCTCGTAGCGCGTGGTTGGCAGACCACCATCGTCGAGCGGTTCCCGGAGCGCCGCGACGAGGGCCACAACATCGACGTGCGCGGCGCCGCCCGCGAGGTGGTCCGCCGGATGGGCATCGACGACGACATCCGGAAGGCCAACACCACCGAGATCGGCATGCGCTTCGTCAACGCCGACGGCTCGGCCGCCGCGTCCTTTCCGATGAACAGCTCGGGCCGAAGCGAGGGTCTGACGGCTGAACTGGAGATCCTGCGCGGCGAACTGTCGCGAATTCTGATCGAGCACACCCGCGACACCACCGAGTACCGTTTCGACACCCAGATCGCCGATCTCACCGATCACGGAGATCGGGTCACCGCGGTGCTTGACGACGGCACATCGATCGACGCCGACCTCCTCGTGGTCGCCGAGGGGTTGCGGTCACGCACCCGCGATCTCGTAATGCCGGTCGCCGTGACCGATTTGGGCATGTACATCGCCTACCTGACCATTCCTCGCCAGGAGTCTGACGACCGCTGGTGGAACTGGCAGCAGATTCCCGGATCCCGCGCTATACATCTGCGACCGGACAACCTGGGCAGCACGCGAGCCATGCTGAGTTTCCTGTCGGGTGTGCGAGGCCTGGAAGACCTCGGTCGAGATGACCAAATCGCCATCCTACGAAGGACATTCGCCGATGCTGGCAGCGCCGCCGAGCGCATTCTGGCGCAGCTCGACGACGCACCGATGTATTTCGATGCCATCGGGCAGGTGCGCGCGCCGCACTGGAGCAAGGGCCGGGTCGCGTTGCTGGGTGACGCCGCATTCTGCCCATCGCCGGTCGGCGGCGGTGGCAGCAGCCTGGCACTGATCGGCGCGTACGTACTGGCCGGGGAGCTGTCTCGGACCGACGATCCCCGCTCCGCGCTGACCAGATACGAACAGTTCATGCGTCCGCACGTCAATTCCGCCCAACAAGTCCGGCCGGTGGTGCTCCGGCGGGCCAGCCCTCAGACCCGCGCCGGCATCCGGGCGCTGCACGCCGGTGCCCGCGTCATCGCCAGCCCCGCCGTCCGCAAAGGTTTGAGCGTCCTCGGCAGTCGATTCGGCCGGAGTGCCACCGAAGACGTCACGCTGCCGGACTATCCTCACAGTCCGGTTTGATCCAGCGCCACTGGATCGACCCCCACGGGACCGCGTCGGGCAGCGTGTCGCTAATCGCGCGCACCACTCCGGGCCACCATTCGTCGTGATAGTCGTCTCCGGACAACCAACCGCCCGACGTTATCTTGGGTGCCCACGCGTTGATGTCCGCGACGACGCTCTCGTAGTCATGGCGTGCATCGATGTGCACCCAGGCTAACGAGGCGTCGGCGAAGAGGTCGGCGGCCGCGACGGAGTCGCTGATCAGTAGTTGGACAGTTTCGGCCAAGCCGCAGTCGATGATGTTGCGGTGCAATAGCCCCGCGAAGGTTCCGCCACCGTGGTCGACTGCGGGGCCGTGAGCGTCGTTGCCGCCGCGGCCTTCCGGCCCGCTGCCCCGCGCAGTGTCGACCCCGATGATGGTGATATCGAGCCCGGCATCCCGCACCACCTCGCCCAACGAGCAGATGCTGCGCCCCAGATAACACCCCACCTCGACGAACCGACGCGCATCGGGGAAATGCGCCACGGCTTCCTCTTGGTTATGACGCCACTGAAACCAGCCAGGGATATCACGCCAGGTGTGGACAGATTTGTCGAATTTGTCGGTCGACGCGACGCCGGGAGCCAAGTCCATGATCAGCATTTACACCGCAACGCCTCATTTCAAACGCCACGTACCGTGGAAACGGTGACGACGCAAAGTCCGCTGCGAGCGGTGCGCGAGGCGCTGGGCAGCAGCCTCTTCGAAATGATCGCCGGCCCTAACGGTCCGGCCCAGCGGATACGCATCCACCACACACCGGGGCCTCGGTGGTTTGCCGAAGACCGCCCGATCCGACGGGTGCATGCCGACGCCTCGATGTTCGTCGGCGGGTTGCGGGCTTTGCTCCTGCAGTCGCTGCATCCGCTGGCCATGGCCGGTGTTGCCGAGCACTCCAACTATCGCGACGACCCGTGGGGTCGACTGCAGCGCACCAGCACCTTTTTGGCCGAGACGACATTCGGTTCGGCGGTCGACGCCCAGCGCGCCGTCGATCGCGTCCGGGGAATTCATCGGCGGGTGCACGGGGTCGCCGCCAACGGCCGGCCGTATACGGCCACCGATCCGCACTTGCTGGAATGGGTGCATATCGCCGAAGCCGATAGCTTTCTGCGGGCGTACCAGCTTTACGGCGCCGCCCCGCTGGACCAGTCGGGCCGCGACGCCTACGTCGCGGACATGGCCGAGATCGCGGCCAAGCTTGGCGTCGTCGACCCGCCACGCTCGGAACATGAACTGGCGCAACGGCTTGACGCATTCCGGCCGGAATTGCACAGCACGCCGGCGGCGCGTGAGGCGGCCCGTTTCCTGTTGCTGACCCCACCGCTGTCGCTGGCGGCGCGGGCGCCTTATGGCGTGCTGGCCGCTACCGCGGTCTCGATGTTGCCGTTGTGGACCCGCGTACCGCTGCTACTGCCCTACTTCCCGCCGGTCGAGCTCACCGTCGTGCGCAGCGTCGGCCGTGTTCTGGTCGGCGGCATCCGGTGGGCGCTGCCGGCCCCGGGTGTCAACGTCGACCGTTGACGATGTCGACGAACAGTTGGTGGATGCGGCGATCGCCGGTCATCTCCGGGTGAAACGCCGTGGCGAGCACCTGGCCCTGCCGCACCGCGACGGGGTGTCCGGCCGCCCGGGCCAGTACCTGCACACCCTCGCCGACCCGCTCCACCCACGGCGCGCGGATGAATATCCCGCGCACCGGTTCGTCGAAGCCGCTGAACCTAACATCGCCTTCGAACGAGTCGAACTGACGACCAAAAGCGTTGCGCCGCACCGTGATATCGATGCTACCTAGCGGAACGGCCTCCCGCCCGGCCGTACCGGCATCAAGGATCTCACTGGCCAGCAGGATCATGCCCGCGCAGGTCCCGTAAGCCGGCAACCCGTCGGCCATCCGCTGACGCAGCGGCTCCAGCAGGTCGAGGTCGCGCAGCAGATGGGTCATCGTGGTGGACTCCCCACCGGGAATCACCAATCCGTCGACGGTATCCAACTCACCAGCGCGTCGTACCGACACCTCATCGGCACCGCACTCGCGCAGCGCTGCCAAGTGCTCGCGAGTGTCGCCCTGCAGCGCCAGCACCCCGATGCGCACGGCGCTCACTGGCCGGACGGCGGCTGGTTGCTCGGGAAGCGAGTCAGACCCTCCTGCATGACGGCAGCGACCATCTCGCCGTACTGATTGAAGATCTTTCCCTGGCACAGCGACCGGCCGCCGCAGGCCGACGGCGAGGACTGGTCGTAGAGCAGCCACTCGTCGGCGCGGAACACCCGCATGAACCACATGGCATGGTCCAGCGAGGCCACCTGCAGGTGCTCACGCTCGTCGAGGTGGGTGACCTGCGCTGAGCCCAGCAGGGTGAGATCGCTCATGTACGCCAGCGCGCAGATGTGCAGCACCGGGTCGTCGGGCAGCGGATCGCGGTGCCGAAACCAGACCTGCTGCTGGGCGGCCTTGCCCGGCAGCCGGTGAATCTGATCGCGCGGCACGATGCGGATGTCCCACTCCTGGAACTGCTTGAATCCCGCGTCGTCGAACACCTTCATCGACTTCAGCCCCGGTAGGTCGTCCGGCGGTGGCGCCGAGGGCATCACGTCCTGGTGGTGGACGCCCTCCTGATCGGTCTGAAAGGACGCAGACATCGAGAAGATCGTCTTGCCGTGCTGGATCGCGTTGACCCGGCGAGTGCAGAACGAGCCACCGTCGCGCAGCCGCTCGACGATGAAAATTGTTGGCGCCGAGGAATCTCCGGGCCGGATGAAGTACCCGTGCAACGAGTGCACCAGGAAATGGGGATCGACCGTGCGCACCGCGGACACCAGCGACTGACCGGCTACCTGACCACCGAAGGTGCGCTGAAAGTTGCCCTGTTCGGGGCTGAACACGCTGCCCCGATAGATGTTGACCTCGAGTTGCTCAAGATCAAGGATCTTTTCGATCGACACGGACTGTTTTTACCAGCCGCGCTGGGCCAGCCGATGCGGCTCCGGCACCTGCTCGACGTTGATGCCCACCATCGCCTCACCCAGGCCGCGGGACACCTTGGCCAGCACATCGGGGTCGTCGTAGAAGGTGGTGGCCTTCACGATCGCCGCGGCGCGCTGCGCCGGGTCCCCGGATTTGAAGATGCCCGAGCCGACGAACACGCCTTCGGCGCCGAGCTGCATCATCATCGCGGCGTCGGCCGGGGTGGCGATACCACCCGCGGTGAACAAGGTGACCGGTAGCTTGCCGGCCCGCGCGACTTCGACGACGAGATCGTAGGGCGCGGCCAATTCCTTTGCCGCTACGTATAACTCGTCTTCGGACAGTGAGCCCAGTCGGCGGATCTCTCCCCCGATGGCGCGCATGTGCGTGGTCGCATTGGACACGTCACCGGTGCCGGCCTCGCCTTTGGAGCGGATCATCGCCGCGCCCTCGTTGATGCGTCGCAGCGCCTCACCCAGATTCGTCGCACCGCAGACGAATGGCACGGTGAACTTCCACTTGTCGATGTGGTGGGTGTAATCGGCCGGCGTCAGCACCTCGGACTCGTCGACGTAGTCGACGCCGAGGCTCTGCAAAATCTGCGCTTCGACGAAGTGACCGATGCGGGCCTTGGCCATCACCGGGATGGTGACCGCGGAGATGATGCCCTCGATCATGTCGGGGTCGCTCATCCGCGACACCCCGCCCTGCGCGCGGATGTCGGCGGGCACCCTCTCCAGCGCCATGACCGCGACGGCACCGGCGCCCTCAGCGATGCGGGCCTGCTCCGGTGTGACGACGTCCATGATCACGCCGCCCTTGAGCATCTCGGCCATGCCGCGCTTGACCCGCGCGGTTCCCGTCCGCCCGTTGCCGTTGTGCGCCGCGCTATCCACAGCTACCTCAATCGTTGGTGTCTTTTTGCCCGACTATCGCTACCAGTCTAGTGGTCGACCACCAGCCAATTTCTCTCCGGAGGCCGACCGGGAAAATCAGCGGGTGGCGGCGTCGAGAAGCAGCTCCGCGGCGGCTTTGGCCGCAGCGGCGACACCCGGATCATGATCCATCTGGGCGGCCAGCCCACCGCCGTCGTACAACAGTTGCAGCTGTCGACCCAAGCGGGCCGGGTCGCTGGCTCCGGCCTCAGCAGCGAGCCCGGTAAGCAGGTTGCGGACGTCGGCGCGGTAGTCGTCGGCGGCGTGTTCGATCAAGCCGCCGTCAGGCGCTTCGGCGCTGGCCGTGATGAAAGCGCATCCGTGGAAACTCGGTTCGGCGAACATCTCGGCTTGGGCGTCGAACACCGCCAGCAGCCGCTGCCGGGGATCGCTGTGACGTTCAACGCTGCCCCGCAGCCTGTCCAGGGTCGCCTCGTGGCGGCCCTCTAGGTAGGCCTGGACCAGGTTCTCCTTGCTACCGAAGGTGTTGTACAGCGAGGCTTTGGCCACCCCCGCGTGCTCGATCACCCGGTCGATGCCGACCGTCTGAACCCCTTCTGCGTAAAAGAGTTCGTTAGCCGCCGCCAGCAGGCGCTCACGAGCGGACTGCTTGGTGTCAGTCTTCATGACTGTCCATCCTCGACCGGCTCCAAGACGAGGACGGGAATCTCTCGGTTGCCGGCTTTAGCGCGGTATTCGGGGAAGTGTGGCCAGAACTGCTCGGCCACGGCCCACGCTTGGGTTTTTTCTTCGCCAAACACCTCACGGGCCCGAAATCGGCTTTTCACCGCACCGTCCTGCACCCATAGATCGGGATGTGCGGTCAGGTTGCGGTACCACGCGGGGTCGGTAGCTGCGCCGGCGGCGGATGCCACCGCAATGTAGTTGTCGCCGTCGGAAATACGCATCACCGGGTTCTTGCGGATCGCGCCGGTGCGGGCACCGGTGGTGGTCAAAATGACCACCGGCCGGTCCTCCAGCGTGCCGCCCTCGGCGCCGTTGGTCGCTTCGTAGAGGGCGACTTGTTCGGCCACCCGCTCACTGGGGCTGGGTACGTAGGTGTCAGTCATGTTCAGTCCTTTCTAGAATCGTGAGTCTTTCCAGTTGCGAAAACTCAGATGGCGGTGCGTCCGCCATCGACGGGGATCAACGCGCCGGTGATGTAGCTGGCCTTGTCGGATGCCAGGAACGCGATCACCTCGGCGATTTCCTCCGGCTGCGCGGCGCGGCCGAGCAAGGTGGTGGCGCCCAATCCGGTGATCAGCTCCTCTTCGGCGCCCCCTGTGTAGGCCGGGCCGGGCGCGACGGTGTTCACCCGCACACCCGACGGGCTGTACTCGGCAGCCCACGCCCGGCTCATCGCCGTCAGCGCCGCCTTCGTCGCGCCGTAGGCGGCAGCCCCCGAGAGGCCGACGTGGCCGGCCATGCTGTCGACGCTGACGATGCTGCCGTGACCCCGCTCGGCCATGCCGGGCGCCAAGGCCGCGACCAACTGGTAGGAGCTGCGGACGTTGGCGGCGAACAGCTCGTCGAAGGTGGCCTCATCGAGTTTGTCGGTCGGTCCGAACCAGGAGAAGCCGGCGTTGTTGATCAACACGTCGACCGGGCCCACCGCGGCGGCCAGGGCGGTGGCGGCGCCAGATTCGGAAAGATCGCCGGCGACGAAGCGGGCGCGTCCACCGCGAGCTTCGATGGCCTTGACGGTCTCGGCACCGCGGACGATGTCGCGGCCGTGCACGATCACCTCGAAGCCCTGGTCGGCGAGCGTGAACGCGACTGCCTTGCCGATTCCGGACGTGGCTCCAGTCACCAGTGCGGCTGGTTCCCGGTTGTCGTAAGTGGTTGTCTCGGTCATGATGACCCCTTCGCTCGGAATTAGACTAACCTGTCTAGTCTCCGACATTAGACAGACAGGTCTACTCAGTGCAATGGGTCAGCAGTGTGACCTCGCTCTCACCGAGAATGGGTTCAGCGGATGGACTGCAGCTGACGCGGCCGATGCGGCGAGCCGGCCAAGGCAACTGCCTCGGTGAGCAGCTCAGAAAGCTGTAGTGGGTACACCGTCTCGCCGGCGTCGGCCAACGCGGCGATCGCAGCAGCGTCACACCAACGGTGTCCGTGGATGTAGCGGTTCTCCAGCTCGGTGCGTCCCACGGTGGACGGCTCGAAGCGTTCGGTGCGATAGACGAAGAAGAATTCCTCGCTGTCGATCGCCGCGCCGTTGAAGTCGAACACCGCGTCGCGCCGCCACATCGGGCCGACCAGGCCAGCGGGGTCGACCCGCAACCCCGTCTCCTCGGCCAATTCACGAGCCGCGGCCTGCGCCAGGGACTCCCCGTCGCCGACCTGACCGCCCACGGTGAACCACCATCGCGGCGCGCCGCCGGCCCGCTCGGAGGCCGCGGGGTCCGATCCGCACAGCAGCAACACCGCGCCGATCTCGTCGAGCAACACCACTCGCGCCGACGTGCGCCGGCCGGCTGCGGGATGATCGGCGTGGCGCAGCGCCTGCGCTTGTTCGGCAATCTCGAAATAGCTTGGCAGCGCCGCTGTTCCAGCCAACCGGAACCATCGGACCAGACGTCTCTCGCGCAACGCGAGCGTGTCGCGGACCGCGTCGTTGTGGAATCGGCGGGCCAGCACCACCCGGGCTTCGGCGTCGGCCAGCTCCGCGATCAGGGCCGCAGGCCCCGCAGCAGGATCGACCAATGCCAGCGCGGCCGACAACTTGTTCTCACACCCTTCACGGCCTTGCCGTGGCGCCGCTTCTGCCGCGTCGGCCCGCGCGACCAGCAGGCGGGCCTCAGCATCGGCCGGACCGCCGAACGCGTTGGCCGCAACCGCGCGGGCCACCACCGCCCGGCGGCCCAGCGCGGCGTCCAGCGCCTGCCAGGACAGGTCGTAGCGGACGTGCAAGCGGTCCAGCCGATTGGCGGTGCGAAAACCCCAGGCGCCGAATCCGAGCAGCACCAGCAGCAGCAGGACCACGGCGACGACGAGCACAATCGTCCACCACATCAGCTGGCCACCTGCACTTTGTTCCCGGTGACGGCGACCGTCTCGTAGACCCGCATGATCTGATTGGCCACCACCGGCCAGTCGTAGCGGCGCACCGCTTCTTCGCCGGCCGCGGCGTAGCGCTTGGCCAGCGGGTCGTTCTCCAGCACCGCGATCAGGCCCTCGGCCAGCGCGGCGCTGTCATCGACCGCCACCAGCCGCCCGGCCTGTCCGTCGCGCAGCACGCGCCGAAAAGCGTGCAGGTCGCTGGCCACCACCGGAGTACCGGCGGCCATCGCCTCGACGAGCACGATGCCGAAGCTTTCCCCGCCGAGATGCGGTGCGCAATAGACGTCGGCGCTACGCAGTGCCGACGCCTTGGCGGCGTCGTCCACTTGGCCCAGGAACCGCAAGTGGCCAGCCAAACCCTCTGCCTTGCTGCGCAATTCGTCTTCGTCGCCACGGCCAACGACCAGCACCTGGACGCCGGGAAAGCGCTCGACCAAGCTGGGCAGCGCACCCATCAACACCGCCATCCCCTTGCGGGGCTCGTCGTAGCGGCCCAGGAACAACACCGTCTTGGCAGGCCGCGGATACCCCTCGAGCAAGGGCGCTGATTGAAGCGACGCCACATCCACGCCGTTGGGAATCTCGACCGCGTCCGATCCCAGCGCTTCCATCTGCCAGCGCCTGGCCAGGTCGGACACCGCGATGCGGCCGACGATCTTCTCCTGCATGGGCCGCAGCAGGCCCTGAACTACCGACAGCGTCAGCGATTTGGTGGTCGAGGTGTGAAAGGTGGCCACGATGGGCCCCTCGGCGATCCGTAGCGCCCACATCGACAGGCTGGGCGCATTGGGTTCATGCAGATGCAGCACGTCGAACTCGCCATCGGTCAGCCAGCGCCGGACCTTGCCGTGCACGCTCGGGCTGATCTGCAAGCGGGCCACCGAACCGTTGTAGGGAATCGGGACTGCCCGGCCGGCCGAGACGACGAACTCGGGCAATTTCACATGCGGTGACGACGGAGCCAGCACGCTGACGTCGTGGCCGCGGGCGAGCATCACCTCGGCAAGCTGCAACACGTGCGACTGCACCCCACCCGGGACGTCGAACGAGTACGGGCACACCATCCCGATTCGCATCAGGTGTCCGCCAATCGAGCCCGTCGCTCGTCGGACAGATCCGCTAACCATTGGGGCTGGAGCATGTGCCAGTCGGCGGGATGCTCGGCGATGTTGCGGGCGAAGACATCGGCTAGCGCTTGCGTGACGACGCCGACGTCGCCACTGGTGCAGTCCAACGGCGGGAAGAACGTGACTCGGCAGTCGTCGCCGTCGTACCAGCAATGCACGGGCAGCAGCGCCGCGCCGGTAGTGATCGCCAGGTTCGCCGAGCCGGCCGGCATCCTGGTCGGTTCGCCGAAAAAATCGACCTGGACGCCGGTGCGACTGAGATCCCGCTCGGCCATCAGACACACAAATTTGTTGTCCTGCAGCCGTTCGCTGAGCAACGGGAAAGGTGGCTGCTCACCGCCGGACAGCGGGATCACCTCGAAGCCCAAGCTCTCCCGGTAGTCGATGAACCGCCGGTAGAGCGATTCGGGCTTGAGCCGTTCGGCGACGGTGGTGAATTTGCCGTAGGTCTGGGTCATCCACACCCCGGCCATATCCCAGTTCCCGCTGTGCGGCAACGCCGCCACGGCACCGCGCCCGTCAGCCAGCGCCGCATCCAGATGCTCTTGGCCTGTGACATTTTCGGCGAGCCGCTGACCGAGCTTGTGGTGATCCATCGCCGGCAACCGAAACGCTTCACGCCAGTAGCGGGCATAGGAGGCCAGCGACTCCCGCATCAGGCTGCCGGGCACCTCGTTCGGCGCAACCCCGATCACTCGCGCGAGGTTCTTGCGTAGTTGGTCCGGTCCCCCGTTACGCGACGCGTACAGTGCTCCCGCGTCGAACATGTTGCGCGCGGCGAATTCCGGCATGGCGCGCACCGTCAGCCAGCCGGCCGCATACCCCCAGTCGGTCATTCGACTGCCCAGCGAAAGACCGCTGACCCCAGGCAGTTTCAGACCAGCCGGGACAATCACGGTCTGCTCTCTTTCGGCTTCCCCGGCGGCGGCAAAGGATCACCCGCGCCGGTCGAGTGCCGCACGGTGTGTAACCGCTGAGCACAGGTGATCATGCTGGCCGCGGCGAGCAACCACATCGCCACCGGCAGCGCCCATTGCAATGGAAATATCGGCAGATCCGACAGTCCCGCCCCGACGAGCACGATGATCAGCCGTTCCGGGCGTTCGATGAAGCCGCCGTCACCGCGCAGCCCACTGGCTTCGGCGCGGGCCTTCGTGTAGGAGATCACCTGCGAGGTGACCAGACAGATCAACGTCGCCACCACCAGCGGCCGGCTGCCCAGGCCGAACGCCGCCCACCACGCCAGCCCGCAGAACACCGCGCCGTCGCTGATCCGGTCGCAGGTGGCATCCAGCACAGCGCCAAACCTGGTGCCGCCGCCGCTTTCTCGCGCCATCGCCCCGTCGACCAGGTCGAACAAGACGAAGAACGTGATCACCAGGGTGCCGGCGAACAGCTTGCCAGTGGGAAACAGCGTCAAGGCCGCCAGCACCGCGGCGGCAGTGGCGATGATGGTG
>Ga0302324_100009390_pt1 | contig 20459 bp, 14 predicted proteins | sample Palsa_T0_1_FD_201949 | JGI IMG/M metagenome (GOLD analysis project Ga0302324, IMG submission 201949) | Peat permafrost microbial communities from Stordalen Mire near Abisko, Sweden - Palsa_T0_1 | ecosystem: Environmental > Terrestrial > Soil > Palsa > Peat permafrost | place: Sweden: Abisko...
GTGTAACCGATCTGTCCGTTTTGCGTGAAACAGAAGCCGGAGGCGTCACCATCGGGCCGGCAAAAAACGATGCCTGCGTAATAGGCCGGCGTGCCGATGGGGTAAATCCAAGTCGTGATGGTTACCGTGTTGGTGTTCAGATTCAAGGCCGGGAGCGCGACATAGGAATTGCCCATGTTGTTGGTAAACTCCGTGCCGGTATTCTCGCTCTCAATACCGGGGAAGCCCGCCGACGGCGTCGGGCCTGGCACTCCATCGGTCGATTCGCTGCCGTAAATGCCGTCGAAATTATTAGCGGCATCCACCGCTACCAAGGTCCCGCTGGCAGTAGCGCCAGTCTCGTTGAGCCTCCAGTAACCGACTGGATTGGCGGCCAGCACGGCACTGGGGAACGCCGGGGTATTCAGTCCCAGATCGAACACGCCGTCGAACTCATGGCTGGCCCCGAAGGTCATCGTTCCCCCGGCCGGTGGAATGAGCGCTATTTGCCCGCCGGCGTACGGATTGTTGGAAGCATTGTATAATTCGCTGTAACCCGTGCCGCCCGGCACTCGGCCAAACGAATACGCATAGTTCGCATTGGCCGCCAGCGTCAACGAAAAGCCGCTCCACCTCAACCAATCTCCGTTCGCATAAACAAAATTACTGACGCCATAGGTCGCGATCAACGTCGCCGTGCTCCCGCTCACCGAGTAAAGATGGAGCAGATAGCTCTGCGGCGTGCCCAAGTTGCTTTGCCCGCCTCCCCCGGTTTTAAACGCCACGGAAGTCAAAGTGGCGGCGCTCCCGCCGGTCGTGAATGTCTGCCCCGGCTCCCCGACTGTAGGATGGTTCACGCCATTGTCTGTGTAGTAATTGAGGCCGTCTGGCTTATCAACCTGCCCGTTGGTGCTGAACTGGGTGATATCGTAACTCCCCGGAGTCGGAGCGGTGGCGCCAATATCGACCAGCTTGGCCGGAGTCTGCGCGTTGGCGGCCACGGCCAATCCGATGGTGAGGACAGCCGCTATCGCTTGTTTTAGAATCGGCGAAAAGGGATGTGCTGGCATGTGTTTGAAAGTTCGGGCGTTACGAGACGAAAGGCCGCGCCTCCATTGAAATGCGAACCACCTTCCGTTTTCTCGAGACGATGCATTGTTAGTGATAATCCTGATTTCGTGATTCGGAACCACCTGTGTGGCGTCCATTCTCGCACAATGAGTCCAGCCGGGCAAATCATTTTTGCACCTTCGAGCCTCCCTTTTCGGCGGCGGCTGAGATGGGAATTCGCGCGCGCGTTCATGGCGTGATGACCCGATAGAAGCGCTCGCCCGCGCCATCCGCAGTGGCATCAATCAAAGTGAACGGCACCGCACTGGGCACATTGGTGCTCAACGAGGTCCAATTCAACAGGTTGCCGCTGGTTTGGAAAATATAGGTTTGACCGGCCGGCGCCCAACACTGCACCTGGAAGGAGCCATTGGCCTGGAGACTGGCATCGTACAGGCTGTAGAGCGGCGGCACGATGGTGTAGGCGCCCGACACCGCCACGCTGTTGACGAAGTTGGTTTCAAAAGCATTGGCCGTCACCACCGCGCTGGATGTCAACTCGAAGGGACCGGTGTAGAGAATCGAGTTGGTCGTCGGCAACGTTCCGTCCAGCGTGTAGTAAAACGCGGCGTTGGTGTCCGGCGATTCCAGACTCAGGGTCACCTCGTTGGTGTAGAATCCCGCGGCTGGCGTGAGGATCGGCGGGGCCAGCGTGGGAGTGCCCCCCAGGCTATCAATCCAGGCCGCCATCATCGCGACCGCGTTGCTGTCGATCATGTACCGATCCAACGGCGGCATCTTAATCCCCGCGCTCACCGTATTCATCCGGTCGTACAGCACTGAGCGCCATATATCGTTGGGCGAGATGATCTTGGCGTTGTCGTAACCCAGCGAAAATGCCGCCGGGTAGTTGATCAGATTCTGATTGGTCAAAGGCGTGTCATAGCGCGCGTCGAACGCGACGCCCGCCTGGCCACCGGGCTGATGGCACTGCGCGCAATTGGCGTCCAAATACGATCGCGCCCGCTGCTCCAACGAGGCGCTCTCGTTGGTCACGCTGGAGAGTTGCTCGAAGTTGGTTATATCCTCCTCGTTGAACGCCGGATAGAAAAGCCCCAGCCGATTCAAAGTGCGCAATTGGTTGTCCTCCACCGCGGTGGCAGGATAGGTCTCCAGGCCGTTGAGCTGCCGAGTGTTGACCCCCAAAACATAACTTTCCACCTTGGTATGGCAGGTCAGGCAATCCGCCGGACTGGGATAATACCAGTTCTCCGTGAATACACCGCTGGCATTGGTGACCAGCACGGCCTCGATGAGACTGTTGGTCAGCAGCACCGCGTCGCTGTTGTCTGGCAGCCATTTGTAGGTCACCCCATACACCGCCCCGTTGGTGTCCCGCACCAGCAGCCGCGTCTCCAGTCGCCGAAACGGGATGCTCGGGTTGGTTTGATCGACCACCAAATCAAAGTTCTTGACAAAGACCATCCCGGAGGGGAAGGTCCACTGGCCGGTCGGCGCGAACCCAATCTGCTGCGCCGGCGCGCTCGCCCCCTGGTTGTTGGGCACCCCCATGTATCGGCTCTTGGTCGCGTTGTCCGACCACAAAGGCGTGTTCGGTACGTACGGTATCAACCCGGGCGACGGTATGCGCTGGGGCGTGTTGGCGTAGGCCCCGGTCTGCGATAATAGCGTCGGAGTGGAGCCGAGAGTGTAGGAGCCGGGCATGTTCTGGTTCAAAAACGGACCAATCGTCCCGTTGGTGGTCAGACCGTAGGGAACTCCGTTGCCCGCCAGTACAACGATGTTGACCGGGGCCGAAGTGCTGGTCAAACCGCTGCCGTCGGTGGCGGTGGCCGTCACTGTGTAATTTCCGGCGGCCAGACCGGTGGCTGTAAAAGCGTAGGGCGGGCTGCTCACGGTGGCCAACAGATCACCATTGGTATAGAAGCTGACGTAGCTCAACGGATTGTACGGCGCGTCGGCCTCGGCGCTGAAAGAAACGCTGGCGGCGGCCGCGTAGGCCGCGTCATTAGTCGGCGCCTCCAAGACCACCGCCGGAGGCGGATTGGTGTAGGGATAAAGCTGGGTTTGCGGCACGAGCGCCTGCGAGGTCGAAGGGCTGCTCCAAAGCAATTGCGCCACGCCATTGCCCGTGGTCTGAAAGTAATCCATCTGGATGTTGTAGAGTTGCTGAGCCTTGAGGGCGAGGGACGCGCTGTTGGTTTGGATGCTGTCGTTGGCCGTCCAGCCGGAGATCAACAACTGCCCGTTAATCCACAACCGCGCGCCTTCTTCAGCCACGGTGGTAAAGGTATAGGTCTGGCTGTATTCCGGCTGCACGCAACCGGTCCAGCGCGCGGTGAAATTCGCCTGGCCAATGGACGAGCTGGGGCCGGTGCCGCTCCAATTGAAGTTGATCATCGCATCTGTCCAAGTCAGCGTCGGCTGTGCCGTGAAGTTGATGTTGGTGAAGGCTGCGGCGGTGGTGTTGGCCCAGTATTGACCCAACAGCCCGGCGCCGTTGCCTACGGCCGAATTGTCCACAAACCCGGCGCTGACCGTGGCGCTGTTGACGGCACCGAATTCCGCCGCCATGGCCTGCACGTTGGCGCCTTTGGTCAGGAGGAACGGGCCGGTATAGGGGATGGAGTTGGTCGATGGCGCCGTTCCATCCAATGTGTAATAGATGGTGGAGTTAGGCGTGACATCCGAGAGTGTCACCGTCACGGCGTTGGTGAAGAGGCCGCCGTCTGGAGAAATCACCGGTGTGGCCAGGAAGATGCTGTTGCCAAATATGGAAAGGGCATACTCCGCGCCCACATACACCTTGCCGTTGACCACCGTGGGCGTGGTCATTTCAATCGCTCCGCCGGGATTGTCTCGCGCCGGGTTCTGGCTGCTATTCCAAAGTTCCAGCGCCAGGTTGGTGGCGTTGTAAGCGTGCAAGACGTCCGGGCCGCCGCTGGCATAGGCGTCGGATTGGATGGTCCAGACAATACCATCGTTAGTGCCATTGGCCGAAATGGAAGGTGTGCCGCCCAGGGCGCCGAAGCTGGTCGTGGCTTCGGAAACGGGGCCGGACAAAACGGCGTTGCTGATAGAGAACGCTTTGGTCACGTCTTGCGTGCCTTGATAATAAATTTGATTGTTGAAGTAGGCCGGCGAACTCCACACACCGCCGATGGCGAAGGGCCATTCCTGCACGATTTGACTGTCGTTGGCGGCGTTGTAATGGCCCATGTTGTCTCGATCCACCAGGTAGATGGTGCCCTGTTTGCCGGCTCCGACGATCAAGTGCGGATGCGCCGAGCTACCCACCGAATCCGGCAGCAAGAGCGACCCGCCCGAGCCTAGATCCCCGTCACTGTTGGCGAGGTCGAGTTGATTGTAGGGCGTAAAATAATCGGCCACGGCCAGGCCGTTGCTCGTCGATAGCCGGACGAAACTGTCGGAATAGTCCCCGCCGTTGGTGTTGGCGCTAAAACTGCCGTTGGCGGTTTCAAAGTAGAGATTGGTATTGGCGTCAACGCACAATCCGCTGCCACTCATCCAGAGCGCGCCTTCGCCGGCATAGGTGCCAAAATTGGTTTTGTTGGCATTGGGCGTGGTATTGAACACATAATCGGCCGAGGCCTGGAGATTGGTGGCATTGAAACCGATGACCCAGCCGTGGTAGGGATCCGCATCCGCAAAACTGCCGTATGCCACGTAGAGCATTCCGCCGGCCAGGGTCATGCCGGGGCGTTGGTTCTCCTGCCGGGGGTTAAAGGTCACCACGCCGTTGAAGTTATCCACGCCTTGGCCGGGAACCGAATTGGTCACGATGACCGGGCTGTAGGGTTGTTCGGCGCCGTTGGTGATGTTGAGGGCGTGGACGGAGTGATAATAATTAACGGTAGCTCCCACTACGCGTGTGCGCGCATCCACATACAGCGTTCCCGAGGCCAGGTCGATGGCCGGCGTGCCGGTAATGCCTACTTCCGGGACGATGTCGGTGTAATTGTCCCCGCCAAATTCGTGATTATTGCTCAGAGCGGCAGTTCCCAGGTTGGTCTGCCAGAGCAAGCCGCCATTGGTCCCGACGTTCCCGTCCGCGTCGAAGGCATAGACGCTGTTGTTCTCCGTCGCCACAAATACGGCGTTATGCGTGCCGAGGCCGGGAATAACCAGATTGGCCACATACAATGGCTGCGTGTAGATGTAACCGTCCACGGGATAGGTGATCAAACGCCCAAAGGTGGCCACATTGACATTAGCAAGGGTCAGGAGCACTTCATTGGTATTGGCGCCTTGGCGCGTATTGTCGTTGTGATAGGTCAGGACATTGAGGGCGCCGGGGTTGGGCGGTGGAAGAACCGTCAAAATGGCGGGCAAACTGTTGGTGACGCCCAGGGAGCTGGAAGCGACCAAAGTGTAACTGCCCGCCTGGCTCGCTTGCAAGGAGGCCAGCATCAGGCTGCTGGCCGTCGCGTTGGGAATGTTGACGCCGTTGTGCTCCCACTGCAACTGAATAGGAGGAGTGCCGTTGACCGTCGCCGTAAAAGTCACCAAACCGCCCACGTAGTTGGTGGCGGAGGCCGGAGCCGGCTGCTGCGTGATAAGAGGCGCCGAGGCGGGAAGGACGGTCAGACCAACCGGGGCGCTCGAATTGGCGCCGAAACTGTTGCTGACCATCAAATCATAACTGGCTGAATCGGACACCACAGCATTGGTCAGCACCAGCGTGGCGTCGGTGGCGCCAGCGATGCTCACCGCGTTGGATTGCCATTGGTAATAAAGAGGCTGCAGGCCCAGAACCGTTGCGCCGAGCGTTACCGTTGTGCCTGCATACACGGTGTTCGACGGGGAAGCCGTCGTGGCCCCGACGCGCGGAAGGCCTCCGGCGGCGTTAAAATAGAAATTCAACACTTGGTCCGGCGTGAGGTCGTAGTTGAAAATGGCCACTTCGTCCATGACACCGTAAAACGTGCGGCTGCCGGTGCCGCCGTCGTAGTTGTCGTCTCCAATCAGGGTGGGGGTGCCGAAAGTCTCGACCGTGTTGGGAACCGCATTGGTCGCGGAAATTTGTCCATTGGTGTTGCAAAGATAGACCACGGCGTTGCTCGGCGACACCACCAACGCAACGAAAGACCATTGTCCCAACGGCGGCGCCAAGCCCGAGAGCCAACCCCAAGTATGCTGCGAGTTATACTGACTCCACGTGTAACCGATCTGCCCATTTACCGTGAAGCAAAAGCCAGAGGCGCCGCCGCCGGTGGGGCGGCAAATCACAATGCCCGCATAATAAGCCGGGGTGCCGATCGGGTAAATCCAGGCCGTGATGGATACGCTGTTGGTGTTCAGATTCAAGGCCGGGAGCGTGACAAAGGAATTGGGGACGCCATTGGTAAATTCCGCGGCGGTGTTCTCGCTCTCCAAACCGGGGAAGCCGGCTGAGGGCGTCGGTCCTGGCACATCATCGGTCGAAGCGATGCCGTAAAGGCCATTGAAATTATTGGCCGCATCCGCCGCCACCAACGTCCCGTTGGTTGTAGCGCCTGTCTCGTTGAGCCTCCAATAACCGACCGGATTAGCCGCCAGCACCGCGCTGGGGAACGCCGGGGTGCTCAGTCCCAGATCGAACACTCCGTCGAACTCGTTGCCGGCCCCGAAGGTCATGGAGCCCCCGTCCGGCGGGATGAGCGCTATTTGCCCGCCGGCGTACGGATTGTTGGACGCGTTATATAATTCGCTGTAGCCAGTGCCGGCGGGCGCGCGCCCAAACGAATACGCATAGCTGGAGTTGGAGGCCAGTATCAGCGAAAAGCCGCTCCATCTCAGCCAGTCGCCGTTCGTATAAACAAAATTATTGACGCCGAGGCTCGCCATCAACGTTGCATTGCTGCCGCTCACCGAATACAGATGGAGCACATAGCTCTGCGGTGAGCCCAGGTTGCTTTGCTCCCCGCCCCCGGTCTTGAAAGCGACCGAACTCAAAGTCACCGCGCTCGCCCCGGTCGTGAACGTCTGCCCCGGTTCCCCGACCGCAGGATGGTTCACGCCATTGTCCGTGTAGTAATCCAGGCCATCAGGTTCATCCACCACCCCGCTGTTGCTAAACTGGGTGATATCGTAAGGCCCCGGGGTCGGAGCGGAAGGCCCAATATCGACCAACTTGGCCGGAGTCTGGGCATGGGAGGCCACGACCAAAAACATGCAGGTGAGTACCGCGATCCCTTGCTTGAGATTCAGCGAAAAGGGAAATGCAGGCATGTTTTTGGAAGTTTGCGGGTTACGAAACGAAAGACCGAGCTTCCGGAGCAATAGGAACTGACTTCCGTTGTCTCGACCCTATGCATTGTCAGCGATAATCCTTAGTTTTTGGTTTGGAATCACCTGTGTCGCAAGTAGCCTCTCACAAGACGGCCAGCCGGGCAAATCAAATCTCCATCCATGCGGACGAGGGAATGCTCCATGCTGGCACGCGCGAAAAGAACGGCGCGCCCAGCCTTTTCGTGACGACCGCCTGGAGGATGCGCTCGATCTTCTCGGCCGGCCGCATGGCCGTTACTGCGGCAGAAGCCGCACACGGTAGAAACGTTGCGAGTCGAGGCCCATCGCTGCGGAGCCCGGCATGGGATTGGAGGTGGCGGGGATAATGTTCCCGAGATCGGTCCAGGATCCTTGGGCCAAGTTGGTGGTATATTGCAACTGATACTCTGCGCCGGGCACGGCGCTAAAGGTCAGTTGCAAGGTCCCGTTGACCGCCGCGGCCGTCTGGATGGTGGGGGGCATGACAGCCAGGACGCTCACGTTATCCAGACCAAAAAAATCGTTGTCGTTACGAGCCCCAAACTGCAAGGTTGTGATGTTGCTCGAGGCCGCCACTACGAATTCCAGATTTTTCCAGTCAAAAGTGCCCAGGTCCGTTTGGTCGTAAATGGCATTGGCGGAAAAAGAATTGGTGCTCCATTGGACAAGAAATTGGTTGGGAGTGGCGCCGGTATTATTTTCCAGCCAGAACGAAAGCAAGTAAAGCTGGCCCGGCTGCGTCGGCAGGGATTGTGAAAGATAGGCCAAGTCGGACACTTGCCCCAGGGCGGCAAAATTAGTCCCCTGGTAAGCGGGGTAGTCCAGGCCGTAAGGGTCATAGGAGAAATCGGTGAAATTGTTAGTGTAAATCGAGGAATCCCCCGAGAGGATCCAATAGCAGAAATCGGCCGCTTCGAATCCGCCGTCCAGCACCAAGTCCTGGCCCACCTGCACGGTGAATTGCCTCAGTTGCGTCAGGCCGCTGCTCACGTTGGTGAACCACAACTCGGCCATGTAAACGCCCACAGGCAGGAGGTTGGCCGCTGCATTTAGGCTCAGGGAAACTGAGCTTCCGCCGCCCCCCGCCGCCAGCGTGCCGTTGGTGCCCGATACATTGAGCCAGACCGGTGTCGCGCCCAGCGACCAGTTCAAGGCGGCATTTCCAGTGTTTGTCAACGAAAACGTCTGCGTCAGGATGGTGAAGGGACCGCCCGCCGGTCCATTGGCGACCGCGCCTCTGCCGGGCGTGATCTGGAAACCGTCGGGCTGCGTCAGGGCGATGATCAAGCTGCCGCCGGAAGGGCTGCCCCAACCCGTGCAAAGATCATAGCCCGGCACAGCCAGCCAATGGATCGAGGAGGTGGTGTTGGTGTTATTGCCAATGGTGATGTCGTCAAAGCAAGCCGTGTAGGCGGAGTTGGTGCCAATGTGATAAAGGGCCGGGTTGAGGAAGCCGACGGCAGGCTGGCCGAGGGCCACGGCTTGTTGATTGACCAACGCCATGAAACCCGCCCACAACGGCGAGGAGCAACTGGTTCCACCCGTGGTTTCGAACTGCCCGTCGTCGGCCACAATGAACATGTTGTCAGCACTCATGGCCACATCCGGGCAGTTGCGTTTGGCCTTCGAACCATTGTTGGCAGTCATGCTGACACCTGTTTGCCAGGATGGAATGGGGTAGCTGGTGCTCACGCCGCCGCTGCTCTCGTCGTAGCCGGGCCCTTCCTGGGAATTCCAAACCGTCTCGGACATCCAGGCGGAGCCAGGACCAGCCGTCGCGAGCACCGTTCCCCCCACCAGCGTGACGTTTGGGTCGTCGCCAGGCGGTGAGATGGCAACACCATTGGTGTCCGCGCCCAGGTCACCGGACGCAACGAAAAAGGACTGTCCCTGCACGGCAAATGTCATGAAATAATCCTCCATCTTTGTTCGCGTCCCTGTCGTGATGGGGCCAAAAAACCACGAACAACTTAATTGTTTGATATCTGCGTTGGTGGACATGGCGTCCAACACATCAGTGGGCACGCCTTCCGGGCCGGCTTCAAAGAGCACCATGCTTGAGAGGCCGGGCGCCATGGAAATGGCCATCTCGATGTCCAGCGCCACCTCGCCGTCGGCCTCGCCGGGCTCTCCATCGAACTCATCGAGCAGGATTACGTCCAAAGGTACATCGGCCACCCCCACCTGGCTCTCATACGTTGTGATGTCTCCCGGGAAATATCCGTCAAACTCCAGCAACCCCACTTTCTGGCCGGTTCCCGTCAGCGAGACTCCCGGCGCGTAGGCCGCCCGGTAATCCATACCGGCCAGATTGCCGTTCGGTCCCGACCCGATGTTGAGGGCCGTGGCTTTCGCGGACACCTTCAACGGAGCGCGCCGCAAATTCGCCGGATGGGGGCGCGCGAAATTGTCCAGTCCGCCAATGTTCAAAATCGGGAGGCTCATGTCCAGTGACGGCTCAGCGTCCGGCGCAAAAAATGTGCGACGCTCCGTCGGATGCGCATAAGTCCGCATGGTCACCCGCAATGCTCGCTCGATATCCGTGACCGACGCGTTGACGCCCAGGATCATCCGATTGTGATGACGGTCGGTGATGGTGAAGCCGCTGCGGGTCGCCCAAGCGATGACCGCCTGATAATCAGCCTCGCTGGGGCCGAACCGGGCGTCGAACTCATCCGGCGTCAGGTAATGGTGGTACAAAGGGTGGGCGGGATCATAAATCTGCTGGATCAGATTGCTCAGCGCTCCTTGATCGTGCAAGGGCAAGTTAATGGACAGCCTCAACCGGGCCGGTCCGTCCAGGCGGCCGAGCGGTTTCAGACTGGGAACCACTTCCGGCATTTGGCCGGACATGAACTTGTGTTGAGGCGTTTGCCCCGACGACAAAAACGCCGAAAGCAAGATGATAACCACCGAAATCCAGCCAGCTTTATCCCCATCCTTTGAGACATGCATGAAAATATGGTAAATGGTAATGACCAGACGCGCAAGTCAAAACGCGCCCGTTTTTCAGTCCTCCGCTGGGAGAAATCTCCCGGTTCACCAAAGCAAAATGCCACCCCAAGCGACGCGCCCATCCAGGTTAGAGGAGTGGCGTCGGAGGCTTGCACCGCAACCCGGCCCTGCTGAGACCCCTTATTTCTTCACATGCCCGGAGACCAGCTTGGTCATCTCAAACATGCTGGCCTGCTTCTTGCCGTTGAACACCGCCTTCAGATTGTCATCGGCATTGATGAAGGTCCGCTTCTTGGCATCCTGCAATCCGTTTTTGCGGATGTAAGCCCAAAGCTTTTTGGTCAACTCGGTTCGCGGCAGGGGTTTGTCACCGACAATTTTGGCCAGCTTCTCATCCGGCGTGACCGGTTTCATGAAAGCTGCGTTCGGGGTTCTTTTTGCTTTTTTAGGTGTTTTAGCCATGCCTCTTTGTGCCTCTTTGCAGCGAGGAAGGCAACATCAATATTCGGCTTTCGCCAGTTTTCAGAAAATCGCCCGCCGCGCCCTGGCCCGGGCCTCTGGCATTTTATTGACAGCACGAGGCATGTGGCGCGGCGCGCGGGGTCCTTGGCCCAATGCCTCCATGGTTGGATGGAGAGATCATTTGTTGAACCGGAAATTCACCACGTCGTAGTCCTGCATGACGTAACTCTTCAATTCCAGCCGCACTTTGCCAGCGCGCTTGGCCTGAGTCTCCCCGCCCGTCGCGGACAAATCGGCGAAGCTGATAATTTCCGCGCGGATGAACCCCTTCTGCATGTCGGTGTGGACGGTGCCCGCCGCCTCCCAGGCCGTGGTGCCGGCGCGGATGGGCCAGGCGCGGTTCTCCTTGCCGCCGACGGTCAGGAAGCAAATGTAGCCGCTCTCCGCGAAGGCCCGCACCAGCAGAGCGTCGGGCGCCGCCAAATCGGCCTCTTCGGCCACGACCACCGGGCGGTTGGTGACAAAGGCGTGCGCCGAAATGGCTGCCAGATCGTCCGCCGTCAAACCCAGTTTAGCCACCGGCGTCTCACTGACCAGCCCGTCGGCCATTTTCTGCAGCACCTTCTTTTCCGCTTCGCCCGCATCGCGTCCGAGCCGCGTCTCCACAAAATCCAGGTCTTTCATCAACAAGTCACTCAAAGCCGCGCGGCTGGTCAGGATGGCGTCGCAGACCGCCAGTTCCTTCTCGTCGGCCAGGACCACCTGCGCATAAGACTTCTTTTGCGCTTCCACCAATTTATCGACTTGGTCCAGGCGGGCATCCTTGACGTTGTGGTTGCCCGTCGGGATGCTGCTAATGCCAAAGAGGCAAATTTTCATGGCCAGTGCTTAAATGGCCCATGGCCCAAGGTCAAGAAGGAACACTGCCAAAATTCCGGTAGTGTCTTAATCTGGGGAGCGCACGCGCCCTCGCGTGCAGGGTTCAGCGCCCTCGCTGAAACCACCGGGTCATCGACGAGGGCGTCGATGACAACACGCGGGGGCGCGTGTGCTCCCCGAAAAAGGCTCCCCGGTCTCCGAGTTTTTCAAATTAAGGCATTACCAAAATTCCTTGCTTTTTCGGCGAGGAGCGTTTATATATACTACAATCAATTTCTGTTCTGATGAGAGGGCGACGGACGGCCGGCCTCCAAGAGTATTGGAGCATGGCGCGATGGGTATCGGCAGGCAGTCCTTGCGGCAGAACGAAAGCATTTATGAAAGCAAAAAAATCATTATTCGGAATCCTCGCCATCATCGCGGCGTTCGCCATGAATGCCCGTTCCCAAGTGTACCAATTCTCGGCCCCTCTGAGCGGTTATTTCACCTCGAGCGCGCAGGATTTGACAACCGGCAGCTCTGGCACCATTACAAATTTGTTCGATACGTTGGAGGAGACGGTATATCTCGATACAACCAGCAACACCCTTCGTCAGGTTGGCACCATTTATTACTCGCCCTCGGAGCCCAACATCCAGTTCCAGGAAACCCAAGGAAGCGTGTCGGGCTCCGTGACGGTCAGCTTGGGTCCCACCGGCGGGACAATTAGCTTTGACACCGGAGTTGTACCCATAACGTGGAGCCAACCGATGGTTTCCGGCACTGTTCCAGGGTACTTATTTTTCCCGATATCCATTTCCGGCTCCTATTCGCTGGTGACGGGCGGGCAGACATATTCCAATGCGTTTACTTATACCACAAACGACAATTATAATGGCAATTATGCCTCCGACAACACCTTTGACAGTCTGTCACTAACAAATTATCCCGCCTCGATTGAGTTGAGCGGGCTTGGCCAATGTTGTTACGAAGGGTTGCTTTATCCATCCCCGGGCATAGTCGCTGAGGTCCAGGCCAGCAATGGATTCGTATTGAAACTGAGTCCCGGTATCGAACCCTACTGGTGTTGTCAGAATTATGCGCCCGGGGAAATATTCACGTGGAGTTCAGGGCCCGTCCAAGCGACTTTGGTGACGAACACACCGGGCTGCACCCCTCATAGCGCGGTCGCCACGGCCACGGTGGCGGACGGATTTGTCGTTGCTGCGACGGTCACCGACGGCGGCTGCGGCTATACCAATGTCCCGCGCATCGCAATTGTGGGAGGTGGAGGAACCGGGGCGACTGGCACGGCCATCGTCAGCAACGGTGTGGTTACTGGCATTATTATTACTGATGCCGGAATTGGTTACACCAGCGTACCTGCCATATACATTTACTCCCCGCTTGGGGCGCAAATTGCCTTGCTTCAGGCTGTCGTGCCCTCCTTCTCAGACCTTTTGGTTGGCACCAACTACCAGTTGCAGGTTTCGGCGGATTTGAACGCTTGGACAAATACGGGCGCTGCCTTCACGGCCACTAATCCTGCAATGATTTACCCGGATTACTTCGTTTTGACCAACATGAATCAACTGTTCTTCCGGCTGCAAGGGGCTCCTTGACGGGACGGCAACACTGTACGGCGTCACTCCTCAAAGTCTTGCCGCGATGGGCAGAACTCTGTCAAAATGAATGCCGCAATGTTCCAGGGAGAGCTTGTGACTTGCGGCGCAGGCGGCGATCACAATGTCTGGCGTGGATGCCGTCACGCCCTTTTCCCGGCAGCGGCGCGCCAAGATTCTGGCATGGGCCCAGACCTGTTCGTTGACGGGATAAAGCCGCAATTCTTCTTCCATCTCTTCGAGAACTTTCTTTTCTCCGATGCCCTGCGCGCCATTCCACAGTTCGACCACGGTCATGTCGCACCACGCCGCTTCCCCTCGCATCATCAGCGTTTTGACGCGCTGACCCGCTGGGCTCTCACGACCGCGCAGGAACTCGATCCAACTGGATGTATCCACCAGCGTCAACGCTTCGCCCCCCATTTGTGGTCTTGACGCATCCTCTTCAGGTCGGCCTGCGACATGAAGTCGGGGCAGGAGCCATGCAACCGCTCGGCCATGGCCTCGAGGCGGCGGCGGCGGTTGTATTCATCCACGGCCGTCACCACCGCCTCGCGCTTCGTCTTGGCGCGAGTGTGTTTGATGGCTTCCCGGAGCGTGTCATCAGGAATATCAATGGTAGTTTTCATGCTTCTAAAATATCATTCTTTGGATTCCTGCCAATGTTTAATTGGATTCCCGAGTCCCCCGGCTCATTGCACTTCCAGAAAGGATACCGCGCCGGGCGCGCGCGCCACGATGCCTTGGCACTGCGCGGGCACCAGGCAGAATTGCCCCGCGCCGATTTCCACCGCTTCGCCCGCGCCTTCGATGCGCAACGCGCCTTGCACCACGCCGAAAATCCGCATCGTCCCGGCCGGCCAGGGCAGTTGATCGCCCCCGGCCCATTGCCGTAGGTTCACCGAGAACAAATCGTCCCGCACCAGCGGACGGACCGTGCCCGGATGGGAGGCCGAAACCGCGCCCGGCAGCAACGCCGGCTCAAGATCCCCGAAGTCGATGCTGGCCAGCGACTGCGGCAGGTGCAACTCGCGCGCCTTGCCGTCGCGATCAGTCCGGTTCCAGTCAAATACACGGTAGGTTGAATCCGAATTCTGTTGAATCTCGAAGATCACCATCCCCGCCCCCAGCGCATGCACGCGTCCGCTGGGCAAAAACATCGCGTCGCCCTCCTGGACGGCAATGCGGTGAAAGCACTCGGCGACGGTTTGGGCCGCCAGCTTGCCTTCAAATTCCGCGCGGCTGACTCCCCGCTTCAAGCCGACGAACAATTCCGCTCCCCGCTCCGCCCGCGCCACGTACCACATCTCCGTTTTGGGTTCGCCGCCCAGCCGCGCAGCGACGGCGGCGGGCGGATGAACCTGCAGGGACAAAGTGTCCTGGGCGTCAATAATTTTGATCAGGAGCGGAAAGCGCGCCGGGGCCGGATCGCGCGCGCCGAGCAAGGCGGCGGGGTCTTGTTCCATCAACCAGCGCAGCGTCCTGCCCCGCAAAGGGCCGCGGGCGATGACGCTTTCATCGCCGGGCCGGTCGCTGATTTCCCACGATTCCCCCACGCGCAAACCGGCGGGCAAGAGCTTGCCGTAGAGCGTCTCCAAATTGCGTCCGCCCCAGATTCGTTCCTTGAAAATGGGCTCGAACGTCAGTGGATAAAGTTTGACCATTTAGGCCGCGCCGGGCGCGGAGTCGCCATTGGCGGACGGATCCCCGTTATCGATGCCGGCCGCTTTTTTCTGGGTCTCGGCGACCCTTCCGTAAGCGCGGTATTTTTGGTAGCGCATTTTCAAGCGTTCGCCACTGGAGAGCTTTTTCAGCGCGTCCAGGTTGGCGAGCAGGGCCGCTTTGAGCGTTTGGGCCATGTCGGGCAAACTATTATGCGCGCCGCCTAATGGTTCGGGCACGATCTCATCGACCAACCCCAGCTCGCTCAAATCCCTGGCCGTAATGCGCAGGGCCGCGGCCGCTTTGGGCGCCGCGGCACGGTCTTTCCACAAGATGGCCGCGCAACCTTCCGGGCTGATGACCGAATAGTATGCGTTCTCCAGAATCAAAACCCGGTCCGCCACACCGATGCCCAAAGCGCCGCCGGAACCGCCTTCGCCGATGATGGCCACCAGGATCGGCACCTCCAGCAACATCATTTCGCGCAAGTTGACCGCGATGGCTTCCGACACGTGCCGTTCCTCCGCGCCGATGCCGGGATAAGCGCCCGGGGTGTCAATGAGCGAGATGATGGGCCAACCGAATTTGTCGGCCAGCTTCATCAGGCGCAGGGCCTTGCGATAGCCTTCGGGCATGGCCGAACCGAAATTGCGTTTGATGTTCTCCTTGGTGTCCCGCCCCTTTTGCGTGCCGATGAGCAGGACTTTGTGCTCGCCCAATTTGGCCAGCCCGCCGATCAGCGCCGGGTCGTCGGCGAAAAGTCGGTCCCCGTGCAACTCGGAAAACTCGGTGAAAACCAACTCCGCGTAATCCAGCGTGAAGGGCCGTTTGGGATGGCGGGCGATTTTGATGCGGTCCCAAGGGCTGAGATTGGCAAAGACCTGGCGGCGCGTCTCCTCGATTTTCTTTTCGATGGCCGCGACTTCCTCTTCAAAAGAGACGCTCAGAGAGTGGTCCTCAGGATGTTTCTTGAGGTCATCCAGCTTGCGTTGCAACTCCTGAATCGGCTTCTCAAAATCAAGCTGATATTTCATGGTGGGGTAGCTTAAGTTCCCCAATCCTCTCAGGCAATGTCGAAATTGGGATTCGACGGTGGATTGAAATGTTGCCAACCACCGGATTTCTGCCATACCTTTCCGCGATGAGACGATGCTGTTTGAGGCTGGGTTTGGTTCTGTTGTTTCTGGTGGCGCTGCCCTATCGGGCGCCCGCGCCGCTGATTTATCGGACGGGAGAAGGATGGAGCTACGTGATGCCCGGAGCCAAGGGCGATTGGCGCAAGCTGCGGTCCAAGGATCAGTTCGACGTGGCGCAACAGTTTTACGACCAAAAAAAATATAAAATGGCCATTAAGGCCGCCAAGCGCGTCTTCCTCAGGCCCTTTAACGATTACTGCCCCAAGGCCCAATACCTCATCGCCCTTTGCTACGAGAAGCGCAAGCAGGACGAATATGCGTTCAACGCGTATCAGACCTTGTTGGACAGATACCCCAAGGCCGCGGACGTCAAAGATGTGCAGTCTCGACAATTCGTCATCGCCCAACGTTTCCTGCGCGGGCAATGGTTCAAGCTCTGGGGCTACATTCCATTCTTTCCGTCGATGGACAAGACGGCCGACATGTTCGCCAAGATTGTCAGTTACGGCCCATACGGAGACTGGGGCCCGCCCTCGCAGATGAACATCGGCGCGGCGCGGGAGAAGGAAAAGGATTTTCCGCTGGCGGTCAAGGCTTACGAATTGGCGGCCGACCGTTACAGCGACCAACCCATTGTGGCGTCGGAGGCGCTCTACAAAGCGGCCTGGGCTTATAACCGGCAGGCCCGCAAGGCCGATTACGATCAGAGCGTAGCCGGCCAGGCCATCTCGGCCTTCAGCGATTTCACGGCGCTCTATCCCAACGACCCGCGCGTGGCGGAGTCCCAGCGCATCATCGGCCAATTGCATGCGGTCGAGGCGCAGGGCAATTTCCGCGTGGCGCAGTATTACGAGAAGCAAAAGCAATGGCTGGGCGCGCTGGTGTATTACAACGAGGTGCTGATCAAGAATCCCAGTTCGCCGTTGGCCAACGTGGCGCGCCAACGCATCGAAGTCCTGGGCAAGCGCACCAAGCCATCGGAGTTGCCCGCGACGCCTCCGGCAACACCGCCGGCAACACCGCCGGCAACGCCACCCGCAACACCGCCGACAGCCCCGCCGACAACACCGCGATAGGTGGAACATGCGCCCGCTCTTGTATTTCTTGGCCGCGGCCTTCTTGGCGGGCTGCGCGGGCTACAAATTAGGCCCCACCAACGGCCTCCCCGCCGGCAGCCGTTCGGTGGAGGTGAGCTCGTTTGTCAACAAGACCCGCGAGCCGCGCATCACGGAGTACGTGGCCTCGTCCATGCGCAAGCAATTCCAGCAAGAAGGCTCTTTCCGTTTGGAAACCTCCGGCCGGGGCGACTTCCTGGTCACGGGCGCCATTACGCGCTTCGACCGCGGCGGATTGTCCTATCAAGCCAACGACGTGCTCACCCCGCAGGAATACACCTTGACGCTGGTGGCGCATGTGGTGGTCATCAACAAGGACACCGGCCATACCAACCTCAACCGCGACGTGTTCGGGCGGACCCACATCCGCATTGGCAACGATCAAAGCAGCGCCGAGCGCCAGGCCATCCCGCTGCTGGCCGACGACCTGGCCCGCAACGCCGTCTCTCTGGTGGTGGACGGGGATTTCTGACGGGGCGCAACGGCGATGAGTTGCACAGCACCGCGAATGAACGCAAATGGACGCTAATTGATCTAACTAGCAAAAAGGGATTTTTGTATCATTAGCCTGGATATTAGTGCAAGAGCTGCTAAACGAAGTGATAATCGAATGGTTTGCGCATCTCGCGGGCCAGCATCTTGTTGGCGTCCTTGGCGCCTTCGCCGGTGAATTTTTCGCGCGCGGGGTCCCATTGCAGTTTGCGGCCCAGACGCATTGCCATCACTCCCAAATGACACATCGAGGCGGAACGGTGGCCCGTTTCCACGTCCGCCACGGGCAGCTTGCGCGAGCGAACACAGTCGAAAAAGTTGCCCATGTGGTTGTCGCTGGCGTAGAGGCGCGTCGCCGAGGCAGGCAGAGGCGTGGAGAGCAGAGCGTCGTCGCTGGCTTCAATTTCGTCGCGATTGACCCAAATCCAGCCGTTGGTCCCTTCGAACTTGATGCCGTTGCGCTGTCCCTTCTCGTTGACAACGCCGCCGTAGATGGTGTCGTCGCGCGTGGTCTTGGCGACGTGTTTGACGCCGTTGGCATAGGTGAACGTCACCTCGTACTCACTGAAGGCGGTGTAGCCGCCGGGAATCGGCTGGGTGGAGGGCACGCCTTCAATGCTGACCGGACCGTCCAGGCCGACGGCCCAGCGAGCGATGTCGTTGTGGTGCGCGCCCCAGTCGGTCATGGTTCCGCCCGAGTAATCGTACCAGTAACGGAAGGTTTGGTGGCAGCGTTGGGGCACATAATCCACCGTGGGCGTCTGGCCCTGCCAGAAATCCCAATTCAATTCCGCGGGAGTCGGTTTGGAGGCGAAGGGCCCTTCGCGCAAACCGGCGGGCAGCCAGACCGTGATTTCCAGTAGGCGGCCCAGGCGCTGGTTGCGCACCAATTCGCACGCCAGGCGAAAACGGGCGCTGCTGCGCTGTTGAGTGCCGGTCTGCAAAACAATTTTGCTTTACCGCACCGCCTTGATGACGTGATGCCCTTCGTCGATGGTCAACGTCAGCGGTTTCTCGCTATAGACATCCTTGCCCGCTTTGGCCGCCGCCAGATTAACCAGCGTGTGCCAATGGTCGGGCGTGGTGTTGAGGATGATCTGGATGTCGTTGCGCTCCATGACTGCGCGCAGATCGTTGAAAATGGCGGGCTTTTTGCCACCCTCGGTGAATTGTTCCGCCGCAGCCTGGGCGTGCCCGGAATCGACGTCGCAGACGGCCACGATGTCGCCGAAGCGTTTGGCATTGTTGGCGTCGCCACGACCTTGGCCGCCGCAGCCGACCAAGGCGATGGCGGGTCGGTCATTGGGGCCTAAGGTGCGTACCGGCGCGGCCTCGGCCAGGTCACGCTCCATGAACCAGGCCGGCAGGCCGGCGGCGGCGCCCGCCAGGGAACAACGTTTGAGGAAGGAGCGGCGTGAAATGAAAAAGCTATTTGTTGTCATAGTCGGCGGCAAGAGCGCTGTGTTTTGCATAAAATGAATGGGGACGCGGGATTTTGTCAAACTCTTCTTCCCGTGGCGCAGACATGGTATCGGATGCTACGTCAGTGGAAGTTGATTTCGCCTAACGCAGAGACCCGCTGGGCAGTGCCTTGCGCGCCTTCAAGTCTCTAAGAAAATCACCTTCCCAAAAACCATCATTCGGTTCTCCCCCATAACGCACAATTCTGGCAGAGACGACTTTGTCGTCGATGAGATCCACAAAAAACTGGCGACCGGAATTTCCCCACGCGATCTGCAAATCATAGGTGAGCCGCATCTTGCCATCACCCGACGAGGAACCGCGAGGCGACCCTATCGCCTGGAGAACCTGCGCTTGGGTCATCCCATTGATGATGCGTTTCGTGGCGTTTTCCTGTACGTGGCAGGGGAGCGGAACAAACCATGCCGACAAAAACGCCCAAAGTATGCAAGCTGCCGGCACAAGCGAGACGAGGAACCCTGAGCGAAGCAAAAAGCGTTTTGAACGATGGACCGGCTCTATCTTCAAAAAGCGACGGCACAGCATCGGCAGCACCAATGATGCTCCCGTCAGAAAGAGCCCCACGCTATTGCCCATTTCTTCGATCAAAGGTTCGCCTGGGAGAGACATCACTGAAAGGAATCCCAATCCGAGCAGACAAAAAAGACACCCAAAAATAAGAACATAGAGGTCTTTTGCTCTTATCCTGGCAAGCGTTGATGAATTGGACGGGCTCGTCGCGGCGGGGGCGTCCTGGGTTCCAAGTGGTGCCGAGGATTTCGTGACTTTTCGCACAGAGAATATAATTCCATTCGCCAGGACAAAAAGAAAAAGCGCCACTGGGAGAAAAAAGTCCCCATGGAGCAGGATGAGCCAGATTCGAAGTGTTATCGGAGAGGCACCCCGCGCCGGGCTTTTCCACCCGGTGTGAATAGATACTGTGGTTCCGGCTCTGTAGTAAGGGCAGATGGCAGCACGGAACCGTATGCCTCGGGTCAGTGTGGCGACATCGGATTGGTTTGTTTCCGTTGAAGTGATCTTGTATTCGACTCCGAGCGCTTTGAGTTTCTCAATATTGATTTCCCATTCGCCTAAATACGGCGCCAAATCGTCGAAGGTTGGAATTGCGTGTTCGGGTTTGTCTTTTTCTGTTGCCCATTGATATTTTGCGCGGTCTAGATAGATAAGGCTGTTGTCCAGCCGGACCATAAAGACCTTTTCTGAGTCGAGCCACGGTTCAGGTCCGGATTCAACCAAGAGAATTCCCCCGAGTATAATGAGGAGGATTACGAGGTTTACGAAGACGAGTTTGCTCTTGAGAAAAATGCGTTTCATGCGCTTAGATCCCAAACCCCCAATTGCTTGGATATTTCATG
>Ga0302324_100009391_pt1 | contig 20457 bp, 19 predicted proteins | sample Palsa_T0_1_FD_201949 | JGI IMG/M metagenome (GOLD analysis project Ga0302324, IMG submission 201949) | Peat permafrost microbial communities from Stordalen Mire near Abisko, Sweden - Palsa_T0_1 | ecosystem: Environmental > Terrestrial > Soil > Palsa > Peat permafrost | place: Sweden: Abisko...
CGTGCCGAGTTTGAGCGCTAGAAACTCCCGCACCGCCCGCGGCGAGTCCAGGGCTGCGCCGCGCCGCACGCGCCGCGTCATCGCACGTCGGGCGGCTGCGATCAACTGCGCCGCGGTTGCCGGGCGCAACTCGCCCCGCTCGCGCACCCAGAGCTGATCGCAGGGCGCCGTGCGCCCGGCGGAATCGGCTTCCGTACTTTCCTGGTGACGCAGTGAATCTGTCAGTGGTAGAGCAAGCTGCACCGCGCCCTTGAGCGTGCGCTGCCAGAGCGTGTCGGCTGCGGGCTCATCCTGCGCAAGACGCTCGATCAGCTCAAGCGGCGAGCGCTCCTCCGCCGACGGCCAGTCGCGAATGCTCATGTTCGGCTCCTTCGCACCAAGTGCAGTGTGGCGCGGCAGGAGGCGGCGATACGAGGTGCAAAATGGCGGAAAATCGCGCAATTAAGACGTCGCGCGAACCGCGATTGGCACTGTCGCGTTGGCTATTTGTTAATAACCACAGCTGCTAGCGCGCCAGCACCCTGCCAAAGCGTGCCCGCATCACGGGAAATAAGCTCAGCTGAGCAAGTGTTTGCCTGTTTGTGGACGCGCGCCCGATAATCCCAACCCATGAACGGCAACCGAATCCTCGTCGGCGTGACCGGGGGCATCGCGGCCTACAAGGCTCCAGAGCTCGTGCGTCGCTTGCGTGATCGCGGGGCGGACGTGCAGGTGGTCATGACCGCCGGCGCGCAAAGGTTCATCACTCCTCTGACCCTGCAGGCTGTGTCGGGCCGCGCGGTGCGCACCGACCTCTGGGATGCAACGGCGGAAGCGGCCATGGGGCACATCGAGCTTGCGCGCTGGGCGGAGCTCGTGCTGATAGCCCCGGCGAGCGCCGGATTCATTGCGCGCCTGAGCACGGGCCAGGCGGATGATCTTCTGACGACGCTGTGCCTTGCGACCGAGGCGCCGCTGGCGATCGCCCCTGCAATGAACCGCGTCATGTGGGCACATCCGGCGACGCGCGCCAATGTTGCGACGCTGGAGGAGCGCGGCGTCACCGTACTCGGCCCGGCGGCAGGCGAGCAGGCCTGCGGTGAAGTCGGCGCCGGTCGCATGGACGAGCCGCTTGAGATCATCAATGGCGTCATGGCGCTGCTGCGCTCTGGGGGTCCGCTGGTCGGCCGGCGCGTGCTGATCACCGCGGGCCCGACACGCGAGCGCATTGATCCGGTGCGCTTCGTCAGCAATCGCAGCTCCGGCAAGATGGGTTTTGCGGTGGCACAGGCGGCACGCGAGGCGGGCGCCGAGGTTGTCCTCGTGAGCGGGCCGGTCTCCTTGCCGACACCTCCGGGTGTGCGCCGCGTGGATGTTGAGAGCGCCGCGAACATGCTCGCCGCCGTGCAGCAGGAGATCGAGCGCACCGATATCTTCATCTCTACCGCCGCGGTCGCCGACTATCGTCCGGCGCACGCCTACGAGCAGAAGATCAAGAAAACTTCCGACCGGATGGATCTGGCGATGGAGCGCACGGTCGACGTCATCGCAACTGTCGCTGCGCGCGCTCAGCGCCCTTTTGTTGTCGGCTTTGCCGCCGAGACCGAAACGGTCGAGCAGAATGCCCGCACCAAACTGCTGAAGAAAAATCTCGACATGATTGCCGCCAACGAAGTGGGCGCAGACAAGGCCTTCGATTGCGAGGACAACCAGCTCGTAGTCCTGTGGCGCTCGGGCCGCAGGGAACTGGGGCGTGCACCCAAGGCCGTACTGGCGCAGCGGCTCATCGCGCTGATCGCCGAAGTGCTTGCGGAGAGAGCGGGCGGCGCCGAGCGCGGCACGGCGCTCGCTTGAGCGCGCAGCGCGTACCGCTGCGAGTGCGGATTATCAATCCGCGCATCGGCACGGAATTTCCCTTGCCCGCCTATGCAACGGGCGGCTCGGCGGGGCTGGATTTGCGTGCCTGCCTTGAGACGCCCGTTGAGCTTGCCGCGGGTCGCGCGGAGCTGGTGCCGACGGGGCTTGCGATTCACCTTGAGGATCCGTCCCTCGCCGCCGTGGTGCTGCCGCGTTCGGGGCTTGCTCATCGGCACGGGATCGTACTCGGCAATCTGGTCGGTCTCATCGACTCCGACTATCAGGGAGAGCTCATGGTGTCGTGCTGGAATCGCGGCGCTGCGCCTTACACGATAAAGCCCGGCGAGCGCATCGCGCAGCTCGTGGTCATTCCCGTAGTGCAGGTGCAACTTAAGGTCGTCGCCAACTTTGAAGCCAGCGCCCGCGGCGTCGGCGGCTTCGGCCACTCAGGCCAACACTAGAGCTTCTCAGCGCGTGTCGACGCGCATCGCGCGCAGCGCCTTGTAACGCTGAATGTCGCTGTCGAATTCGGTGCGCACCGCGAGCGCTTCCTTATCCTTTGCCGACATGGCGTTATGCTGATTGCGCAGCTCGCTCAGGGTGTGCACGAGATTCTCGGCAAGATCATCCGGCATCTTGCGGGCCCGCGGGTCGTCACTGTAGGGCTTAAAGCTCATCGCCTGAGACTGATAGCTCGCAAGGCGCACGTTGAGCGTCGCCACATACTGCTCGGCTGCCGCGTGCTGGCCGTTCAGTTCCGCCAGGCGCGCATCGCGCAGATCTTCGATGTCCTTGGGAGAGGTGTAGGTCGTGAGCAGGAAGCTGTCGTGCTGCTGCAGTTTGGCCTGTTCCTCATCGCGCCGCAGTTGCTCGGCCTGTTCCGCCGCGCTCTTTTGCGCATCATGCCGGCCCACCTCCACGCCTTGGCGATTTAGGACCGCGCTTTCTTTCTGGCTCTCCTGAGCGGGGATGCGATCGCCGTAGTGAACAACGCCCTTGTCGTCTACCCAGCGATAGACCGTCGCCGGCTTGTCTTGCGTCTGGCCGTGCGCAAGCCCGGCGCTTATGCATGCCAAAACCAAAGCCAAGAGGCGCACTCGAACCCGCACCGGCATTCCCATCTCCGCAGCACCCTTACGATTAAGTCAATCTTCTGGCCAATCGGGGCCGCCTCGCAAGCCTCTAGCGCACACCATAACGCTCCTGATAGGCCTGTAGTGCCGTGACCTGTTCCTCAGAAACGGCAATGCGGCCCGTTCCGTGCCTCGCCAAGGCCTCGACGAGGCTCGCAAGGGTCAGGATGCTCACGCAGCGGATGCCGTGTTCCGCCTCGAGTTCCTGTACTGCCGAGAGCGTGCCAAGACCGCGCTCCTGGCGGTCCAGCGCAAGGAGAATTGCGACCGGCGTTGCCCCGGCCGCGCGAATGATTTCGATCGACTCGCGCTTGGCGATTCCCGCCGAAACGACATCGTCAACTATCACGATCCGCCCGGCCAGTGCGGCGCCGACGATGTTGCCCCCCTCGCCGTGCTCTTTGGCTTCCTTGCGGTTGAAGGCGTAGGGGACGTTGCGCGCGTGGTGCTCGGCGAGCGCGATGGCGGTCGCGGTGACGAGCGGAATGCCCTTGTAGGCCGGGCCGAAGAGCATGTCGAACCCAATGCCCGATTCCACCAGGGCCGCGGCGTAACAGCGCCCGAGGATGGATGCCGCCTGCCCGTCGCTGAAGAGTCCGGCGTTGAAGAAGTAGGGACTTTCGCGGCCGGATTTTAGTGTGAACTGGCCAAAGCGCAGCGCGCCGCGCGAGAGCGCAAGATCGATGAGGTCCAGGTGGGCACAGGTCACGAGGCATCTCCGTCGCCGAAGTGACGGTGCCATCGTGCCTGCATGACCGTCAATGAAGCAACGGGAGTTGCGATGCCAGCGCCTTGCGCAATTCCATGGAGCAGGCGTGCCGGCGAAAATGAATGAGCCATCTCATGCCACCTTGATTGCGCGCCGTCAACTCGCGTTAGCCGATACGCCACTCACGCATAAGCTGCAAAACGTGTGCAAATCGCGGGTGACTTCGACGGGTCGACGCAACACAGTCTTGTAGTTTATCTGCTGGTGTTTGCAAGCCCAAGGTTTCGCCGGGACGCTGATTAAGCTGCACAGCCACTTGTCCAGATGAGCTTGCGAGTAACTCGACAGATCGGTTCTCTTGGAAGAGTAGTACTGCCGTAGCAGCCCGTAGGTATTCTCGTTTGAGCCTCGTCGCCACGGACTATGGGGATCGCGGAAGTAGACCTTCGTATTGGTGGCCAGGGAGAGCTGCTTGCGGGCTGCCATCTCCCTACCTCGATTCCAGGTCTAGGAGCGACGCCGCTGCGTGGGAGAGCTTGAGGCAAGCTTGATTTTGCCCGCCGCTCCCACGAGTGTAGTATTCCCTAAAGGCCTGAGAAAGCCTTATGCCAAAAAGAACAAGGGGATACCAATCATGGGACGTTTTGCTTTACTCGCCCTCATCGGGATCTGGGTGTTCGCGCCTCCATCGCAAGCCCAGTTTGCGCAAGCGCCTGTGTATGAGGACACGACTTCCAGCACGGCGGCGGGTCAGCTTGCCCTGACCACGGAGATTGGGGCCGAGAACGCCCAAGGATGCGGATCCTTTGATTGCGGAGCCGACAACACGGCCTTCGGCGGGAGCGCGCTCCAGCCCAATCAGGATGGCTCTGACAACTCGGCTTTTGGGTATGGGGGACTGGGTTCAAACGTGCACGGGAACGGAAACTCGGCCTTCGGCTCGTATTCACTCGAGTCCAATACGGGCACCAATTACAACTCGGCCTTTGGATTTCTCACGCTCACTTTAAATACGGCTAGCGGCAACACCGCGGTCGGCGCAGAGGCGCTTTATGCATCAACGAGCGGTAACTACAACACCGCAATCGGCTATGGGGCTCTCTCGGGCAATTCGAATGGCACGGAGAATAGCGCGCTGGGTGCCGATGCGTTAAACGGAAATACCAACGGCAACTTCAACGTCGCGGCCGGCGCCTCAGCGCTGCTGAAGAATACGACCGGCAACGCAAATCTGGCCTTCGGACTGCAGGCCCTCTACTCCAATACGACCGGCAGCAATAACATCGGCGTGGGGTATGCGGGCGGCTACAGCCTCACGACCGGCAGCAACAATATCGATATCGGCAATGTGGGTGTCCGCGGGGAAAGCGGCGCCATCCGCATCGGTACGACATCCAAGCAGACGTCGGCTTACATTGCCGGCATTTATGGCAAGCCGGTCACAGGGAGCGCCGTGATGATCTCCTCAACCGGACAGCTTGGCGTTGTGACCTCCTCGGAACGCTTCAAGACCGCCGTCGAGCCGATGGGCTCGCGCAGCGCAAAGCTCGCTCAGCTTCGCCCGGTTTCATTTCATCTGAAGAGCGACCCGCAAGGTGCGCTGCAATACGGGCTCATCGCCGAGGAGGTGGCTCGGGTGTATCCGGAGCTTGTGATCCGAAGCGAGCACGGCCGCATCGACGGGGTGCGCTACGATGAGCTCGCGCCGATGCTCCTCAACGAGATGAATCTCAAGCTGAAGGAGCAGGACGAGAAGCTTCGCGCCCAGAACGAGGCACTGACGGCGCAGATTCGCGAGCTCGGGGCCGCGGTCCTGAAACTACAAAAATCGCAGCACCCGTAGTGTGCCTAAAGGCGAGGCACGTTCGTCTCCGCGCGCTTTGATGATGGGGACGCGTGGCTACGCGTGTCCCTTCGCTCGCGGGGTTTGAAGCCCGGCGCGATAGAGGAGAAAGCCGAGAAGCGCGAGCGCTGCAAGCCCGAGCCCGCCGCCGAACTGCAGTGCATGCGGCAGCGCGGACACATCGTCGCGATGCGTGACGACGATGCGCACGGCGATCGGTACTCCAACCACGGACTCTCCGGTAATGAGGCCTGCGGCATAGAGCATGCCACGCGAGTTTTCACTCTCGCCGCGCTTCTTGGCGAGGATCGAACCGATCACCCCGCCCAGGAATATCGGCACGGACAACTCGAGCGGCAGGTAGATGCCGACTGCGGCGGCCAGCACCGGCACGCGAAACGCTATCTTGCGCCAGGCGCGGATCTGGTCGGTGATGATGAGGATGAGAGCGATCGCGACGCCCCTGCTTGAAGTTTGCGGCGGTGATTTGCCCGCGCCGCTATCATGCGCACGGTGCATATCCTCGCAACGGGGTCGACGGCGTGAACTTCAGACGCAGTGCGCGTGCGCCGCGCACGATGGGCTGCCTCATTTGAAGGGGTGGTGGGCGGCGATCGGCGTGTATCGGCAGCCGCGCGTGCTGTCGATGCTGTTTCTGGGATTCTCAGCAGGACTGCCGTTCTATCTGGTTTTCCAGACCCTTTCGGCATGGCTGCGAAAGTCGGGCGTGCCGCTCTCCGCCATCGGCATGCTCTCCTGGGTCGGCATCATCTACTCGATCAAGATCCTCTGGGCGCCGATCGTGGATCGTGTGCCGCTGCCCATCCTGAAGTCTTTGCTCGGCCGGCGGCGCAGCTGGATGCTGCTTGCGCAGGCGGGGATTGCATTCGGACTCCTTAATCTGTCGTGGACCGATCCGGCCGGCGGGGTGCTGCGCATCGCCGGCTGGGCGCTGTTCACGGCCTTTTGCGCCGCGACCCAGGACATCGCGCTTGATGCGTGGCGAATCGAGTCCGCAGGGGTGCAGATGCAAGGAGCGATGGCGGCGGCGTATCAGATTGGCTATCGCGTGGCGCTCATCACCGCAAGTGCCGGTGTGTTTACGCTCGCCGACCGCATCGGCTGGCACGCAAGCTACCAGGCGATGGCGGCGCTGGCACTCATCGGGATCGCAACGACGCTCCTGTCGAAGGAGCCACACCCGAGCTCGCCGGAGCGCTCTGCCGAGCGCGAGACGCGCGTCATCCACTGGGTCGAGTCCAAAGCGCACTGGCCGCACGGGCTGCGCGAGGCAGGGGCATGGTTTCTCGGCGCCGTGGTGTGTCCGCTCGTGGATTTTTTCGCCCGCTACGGCTGGCGGCTCGGGCTTCTCACCTTGGTGTTCATGAGCACCTACCGTCTGACCGATTTCACGATGGGCTCAATGATTACGCCGTTCTACATCGACCACGGCTACACGCTCACCCAGATCGCGACCGTGGTGAAGCTGTACGGCCTTTTGATGTCGCTCGTCGGCGTGTTTCTGGGCGGCGTACTGATCGCAAAATTCGGGCTGCTGCGCTCGCTTTTGGCCGGCAGCGTCTTGATCATGCTGTCAAATGCCGGCTTTGCGGCGCTCGCGACCACGCACACGCCCACTCTGCTCGGGCTCGGCCTCGCCAATGGCCTCGACAATCTCGCGTTAGGCATCCATGGCACCGCGCTGATTACGTTCCTGTCGACCCTGACGAGCCCGCGCTACACCGCTACCCAGTACGCGCTCTTCTCATCGATCTACGCGCTGCCGGGAAAAATTCTCGAGGGCACCTCGGGATTCGTGGTGCCGCGCATCGGCTATCCGGCATTCTTTGTGTATACGGCTGCCTTAAGTTTGCCGGCGATTGCGCTTTTGTTCTGGCTCAGGCGCACTCATCTATATGACCGCTACCGCGCCAATTGATGTCGAGCGCGTCATCTGCCGCTTCGCAGACCTTGAGGATCCGGGCGCGCGCGCCTTTACCATGGCAGCGTCGGATTGGCCGTTGCGCGGTTTCATCGTGCGCGTGGGCGGCGAGGTGCGCGGCTATATCAATTATTGCCCGCACGCGGGTCATCCGCTCGACATCACGCCGCACCGCTTTCTGACTCACGATGGCGCGCTCATCCTGTGCGGATCGCACGGCGCGCTCTTTGACAAACTCTCCGGCTACTGTATCGCAGGGCCGTGCGCGGGGCGCTCCCTGCGGCCGATAGCGCTGCAGCTTGAGGCCGGATTTGTGATGCTGGCGGACGAGGTGGATGTCGCCGCGCTAGCGCGCTCGACGGATGCGCCTATCTGAAGCGCTCTATATCCTCAAGGGGACTTGCGCGCAGGTCGTGCTCCGAGGAGCTGTCCGATCCGAAGTCCTCGCGCGGGGGATCAATATCAACCGAGCCGCTCCAATCCTCGGGTGCCTCGCTCGCTTCGAGCGCGCCATCCTTCCACTGCGCTTCCCAATCCTCGAGTTCCCACTCCTCGATGGTGCCGTCGAAGTACTGGATCTCAATCGTGCCGTCATCATTGTCGTAGGCGACAACCTCGAACGACGCGCCCGTGGGGCCGCGATACCAATCGCCGACTGTCGGTTGGGGAATCGTCGTCATGGCGCCCACCTCCATCAACAGCTCATGCAGTAAACCGATCGTGCATTGCTAACGCGTCTCGTCCATAAACGCGTGGCGCGGCGTCGCGGATCCCACGGAGCACTGTTATGCTCGATCACGCAGCGGCGCGCGCGAAATCATGTTGCTCCTCGCGTGTGAAGCTTTCAAGAATTTATTTTGCCCGCACAGCACCATGATCGAGCAGATCATCAAGTTCTTCGTCGTATTCCTGTTCGTGGTCGAGCCCGTATCCCTGATTCCGCTTTTCAATGGACTCACCGAGGGCGCAAATCCCGCCTACAAACACCGCATGGCTGTGAAGGCCGTCACAATTTCGGGGCTCATCATTCTGCCCTTCGCCTTTGGCGGCGCGGAGTTCCTGCAACTGCTGGGCATCAGCCTGGCGGCGTTCAGGATATTCGGGGGGTTGCTCCTCTTTCTTATAGCACTGGACATGGTCTATGCCCGTGAATCGGGCACGCGCACCTCAAGCAACGAGCGCGCCGAGAATCAGCGCCGCGCTGACGTATCCGTCTTTCCGCTGGCGTTTCCCTTCATCGCCGGCCCCGGTGCGCTGGCGACGATACTGCTGTGGTTCGGGCGCGTGCATGTGACGGGCGAGCCACTGCTCTTTGCGGGATTCCTGATTGCGGCCACGCTCGTGCTTGTGATCACGCTGGCCTTGATGTGGCTTGCCGGCCCTTTGCAGCGAGTGCTCGGCGTCACGGGCGCCAATGTTGCAAATCGTCTCTCGGGGGTCGTGCTGGGCGCACTGGCCGTGCAGTTCGTCATCGACGGCTTACACAGCAGCTTCTGATTCTTAAGCTCTTGAGCGCACGCCTATTTTACTCGGTAAGCAAGATTCCACACCCCGTGCCCGAGTCGCTCGCCGCGCTTCTCGAAGCGCGTGGGGATGCGCTCGGGACGCGGCATGAAGCGCTCGTGCATCGCGATATTCGCAAGGCGCGGCTCTGCATCGAGCACTTCGAGCATCTGCTCGGCGTAGGGCTGCCAGTCGGTGCTGAGTCGCAGGACGCCGCCCGCCTTCAGCCGCTCGCACAGGAGCGCAACAAACGGACTCTGGATCAGCCGCCGCTTGTGATGACGCTTCTTGGGCCATGGGTCCGGGAAAAGAATGAGTACCTCATCAAGGGCACGTGCCGGGATCTGCGCCGCCAGCACCTCGACGGCGTCACGGCAGACGATGCGCACATTGGTGAGCGCATGGGCCTCGAGGCCGAGCAGCAGATGCCCGACGCCCGGGCGGTGTACCTCAACGCCGAGGTAGTCGCACTCGGGATGCGCGCGCGCAAGCGCACTCAGGTGCTCACCGTTGCCAAAGCCAACTTCCAGGACCCGAGGTGCGGCGCGCCCGAAGAGCACATCAAGATTAAGAGGCTGCGCGGCGAACTCAACCCCGAAGCGCGGCCACAGCTTCGCGAGCGCGCGCTCTTGACCCACGGTGATGCGCCCGGCGCGGGTCACGAACGAGCGTACCGCGCGAGCACGGGGAGCGTGCGCCGGCTTGTCCGCAAGGCCAACCATTGCGCAAGGAATCCGCCGCTGAAATGCTATACAGGGAGCTTGCTATCCTACCACCGCGCAATCGCCGAGGTACCGAGCTCATGAGGGCACATGTGTTTTATTGGTACCTGATCCCGGCGCTGTGGATCGCCTGGTCCATCTACTGGCTCGTAAGCTCGCGCAATGTCAAACGCGCGGTGCGCCGCGAATCCCGCGCGGCACGCTGGGGGCACATCGTGCCGCTGGTCGTGGGAATGCTGCTGATTGTGGCGCAACGACCCAGTTCGCCGGTATTTTCCATGCGCCTTCTGCCTGCCACCCGCGCCAGCTACTGGGTTGGGGTGGCGGTACTCTGCGTCGGGCTTGCGTTTGCGATATGGGCGCGGCGCTATCTCGGCACGAACTGGAGTGGCTCGGTGACGGTGAAGGAGAACCACGAGCTCATCCGCACGGGCCCGTACGGCCTCGTCCGGCATCCCATCTATACGGGCATTCTGACCGCCATACTCGGCACGGCGATTGCCCGCGGCGAGCTGCGCGGCGTGTGGGGCCTTGCTATTTGCACGGCGGGCTTTCTCGTGAAGCTGCGCCGCGAGGAGCGCTGGATGCGCGAGACCTTTGGCGAGGCGTACGACCGCTATCGCGCCACGGTGCCGATGCTGGTGCCGTTCGTGCGGTTTTAGTTAGGGCGCGCCGCGCATTTCCTTCAAGGAAGGCGAGTACTAGAATCGCGCAAGGGCGGGTGTCGTCTAGTGGCAAGACATGAGCCTCCCATGCTCAGAACGAGGGTCCGATTCCCTTCACCCGCTCCAAGTCCGCCACCCACACTCGGGCAGGTGTCGCGCCAGACTCGCTGAGATTGGACGCTAGTTCTTGCGCCCGCTTCGCAATTTGTTGCCGACTTCGCGCTTGATGCGAGCAGCCAATTGACCTTCGTGGTCGCGAATAAACTGCCGAACAGCTGCCCGATCCCATCGGATCAGGGCTCTCAATGCCCAGGAGAGCGCCTTGACGACCATGTCGTCACGATCGACGACTAGCTGACGACATACGCGTAAAGTGCGCGCGGCGTCACCGCGTCCTCCACGCGCGCGAACATTGAGCGCCACCGTGCAGGTGAGCGCCAAGCGGCGCTGCCACCGATCTTGCGAGCGCGCCCAGGAATTTATCTGCCGCGCGCCGAGGCGCCCCTCTCGCCAGGCCGGTCCGGCGATCAAACATCCGAACGTGTCGACGCCGGGCCAATCGCACAATCCGCTCGCCAGTCGCCGAATGGCGGCGGGTGTCAAACCCGCGATACCACCGGGGTGCATCGCAATTAACTCGTACGCCGTCAAGCGGCCTCGCAGTCCGGCGTTGATGAGTAATTGACCGAGTCGGATGAGCTCTTGCGGCGACTCGCCGGCGAGCTCCTGCGACCATGCGCGCCGCTTCACCCGCCACGCCGACGTATTGGGCGGCGGATGGCGCCGCAGCTCAGAGCCGATCCGGGCCGCTGTCAGCGTGCGCATGCGCGGGCAAACACAGCGGCGGCATTTTCATTGGCGATTGTGAACGGCAGCGGATCTTCGGAATTTAGAAAAGTGTGCTGCGTCTCGTTCATCGGCGCTTATGTTTGATAGCTTAACCCGCAGTGCCCGCTGTTATCTTGGCAGGAAGATGCATATTATACGCGGCCCGCAGCATGGGGTTGGGATGAGAATCTATTCGGTCAGGCATATCACGACCTACCGCTACAGACAGTCCGTCGCCTTCGGCGAACACCGGATGATGCTTGCGCCCCGCGACGATCCGGATCAAAGACTTATTGACCTCACTGTCGATATTGATCCGCAGCCGAGCGAGCTGCGCTGGAGCCGCGATGTATTTGGCAATCGCGTCGCGATCGCACACTTCTCAGAGCGTGCGGCGACTCTGCGGTTCGAGAGCGTCATGCGCGTTGAGCATTCGCTCACCGAAGTCGCCGAGGCCGACATCGAGGACAGCGCGCGCAGTTACCCCTTCACCTACCCGCAGGAGGATCTGCCGCATCTTGCGCATTTCATTGAGCGGCAGTGCGCAGATCCCGGCGGCAAGATTAAAGACTGGGCGCAAAGCTTCCTGCAGAGTGACGGGCCGACCCATACGCGCGCGCTGCTCGTCGGAATGACCGAGCGTATCCGCGAGCGCTTTGACTACACAACCCGACACGAAAAGGGCGTGCAGGATCCGCTCGTCACGCTCGCCTGCGCAAGTGGCAGCTGTCGCGATATGGCGCTGCTCATGATTGAAGGTGTTCGCTCTCTTGGGATGGCGGCACGTTTCGTCTCGGGCTATCTCTACGTGCGCAAGCAGGCGCGCTCGCGCGGCGGTAACACGCACGCCTGGGTTCAGGTCTATCTGCCCGGTTGCGGCTGGGTGGATTTTGATCCCTCGAGCGGCAGCATTGGCAACCGCGGCCTCGTGCGCGTCGCCGTGGTGCGTGACCCGCGCCAGGCGGTCCCACTGCACGGCGTGTGGATCGGTCGCCCGCGCGATAGTCTTGGGATGAAGGTCGATGTGCGGGTTACTGCCACGTCCGCCAACAAGAGTGAGCGCGCGCGCCCCGAGGTATCGGACTTCGCTGAGGAGGACTTTCCGGTTTTGATGCCCGCCAGCCGCATGACCGCCTAGCACACGCTCGCAATCGCGCGAGCCGCGGGAATTCGTAATAAAGTGCTCGGGTAGCGCCCGGGTCTATAAGAATGAGGAGACCTCCCCGTGCAGATCAAGCTGGGCTACGAACTGATCTATGAGTGTCCCCAGCCGACACCGATGATCCTGCTCCTGAACGTGCACTATTCGCGTGCATCGGATCTCGTCGTCGCCGACCACGTCATCACCGACCCGTCCGTCGCGATCCATGGCTACCGCGACGGCTTCGGCAACTGGTGCACGCGCATCGTTGCCCCGCCGGGGCGCATCGCAATCTCGAGCCACGCCATCATCAACGATTCCGGCAAATTTGAGGTCCCGGCCGTCGGCAGCGCGCAACACCCGATCGAGGAGCTTCCGGAGGAGGCGCTGGTATTTCTGCTGGCGAGCCGCTACTGCGATCTTGAGAACCTCAACCCGATCGCCTGGACTCTCTTCGCCAACACGCCGCCGGGCGGGGATCGTGTGCAGGCCATCTGCGACTACGTACACAATCACATCAGCTTCGGCTACCAGTACGCGAACTCCACCCGCACCGCCTCGCAGGCATTCAACGAGCGCCGCGGGGTGTGCCGGGATTTTGCGCATCTCGCCGTGACGTTCTGCCGCTGCATGAACATTCCGGCGCGCTACTGCACCGGCTACCTTGGCGACATCGGCGTGCCGCTCTCGGATGAGCCCATGGACTTTGCCGCCTGGTTCGAAGCCTATGTGGGCGGCCGCTGGTGCACCTTCGATCCGCGTAACAACACACCGCGCATCGGCCGCGTGCTGCTGGCGCGCGGCCGCGATGCGATCGATGTGGCGATCAGCACAACTTTCGGTCGCAATACACTCGTGGGCTTCAAGGTTGTGACCGATGAGATCAAGGGCGCCTGAGCTTTGCCGTTAACCGGCTGGGGCATCCTCGAGGCGCGTGACCCGCGCCGCGCGCAGCTCGACGCTTGCGCTCGTAGTCTGCGCCTGCATTTGAGCTTCTGCGGCAACGTGCGGCGGGAAGAAGCTGCGCGCGATCCCCTGGTGCACGACATTGATGTGCAACTGCAGAAGATCGATGTGCTCGTGCAGACCGGGCTGATCGAGCCTCTCCAGATCCGCGTTCTTCAGGAACGAGCATGCTGCGGCGAGTGAGCCCATGACGGCGGCGCTGCGCGGCAGCGCACGCAAGAACGTGCCTACCTCCTGCAGACAGAAAAAACAGGCGCGCGGAAAATGCGTATCGCGCAGCACGAACTCGAGAGCCGCTGCGCGGCTCACGCGTGTGCGCGCGCGCAGGCGGTACATCTGATAGCCGGAGAGTGACTTCAGCAGATTCACCCACTGGATCGTGTCAAAGTTCGTCAGCTCCGCCGATTCTGCTGGCACGAGCTGCGCGGAGCGCACGTCAATGATGCGGCTCGTCATATCGGCGCGCTCGAGGTTGCGTCCGAGCATCATGAGCGTGTAGGCATCATTGCGGCTCATCGTGCCCTCAAGCTCGCCCGTCAGCGTCTGCATGCCGCGGATGATCTTTTGCAGGAACTTAAAGCGCATGCGCTTGTTGAGAGCACCCGGTAGCTCCTCCTTGATCTCCATGAAAAGCTCGTTCAGGTGCTCCCAGACCTCATTCGGCAGCACATCGCGCAGCGTGCGGGCATTCTCGCGCGCGAAGCGCAGCGAGCCCAGGATCGATCCCGGGTTGTCGAGTTCGGCGATGAGGAAGTGCACAACGTCACGCTCCTCGGCGCGCCGCTCACTCGCGTCAAAGAGCTCCCTGCTGCCCGTGATATCGATGAGTGGCAGCCAGCCGGGGCGGTATTCGGGCGGCAGATCGAGCAGCAGGTTGGCATTGACGTTGACGAGCCGCGCCGAGTTCTCCGCGCGCTCAAGGTAGCGCGCGAACCAATAGATGTTTTCTGCAACGCGTGACAGCACTCTTCTAGTTCTCCGTTGCCACGATCCAAGTGTCTTTGCTGCCGCCGCCCTGCGAGGAGTTGACGACGAGCGAACCTTCGGGCAGGGCGACGCGCGTCAGCCCGCCGGTCGTCACGTAGGTGCTGGGACCTGAGAGAATGAAGGGGCGCAGATCCACATGGCGCGGTTCGATGCGCTCGTTGACAAAGGTCGGCACGGTGGAAAGCGTGATCACCGGTTGCGCAATAAAGTTGCGCGGCGCGGCTTTCAACTGAGCGGCGAACTGATTGCGCTCGCGCTGGCTCGACTGCGGCCCCATCAGCATGCCGTAGCCGCCCGAGCCATCCACCGGCTTCACCACAAGTTGCTCGAGGTTTTGCAACACATGCTCGAGATCCTTCGGTTGCGAGCAGCGCCACGAGGGGACGTTCGGCAGGATGGGATCCTCATCGAGGTAGTAGCGGATCATGTCGGGCACGTAGGTGTAGACGAGCTTGTCGTCCGCAACGCCCGCCCCGGGAGCATTGGCGAGTGCGACGTTGCCCTTCGCCCATGCGCGCATGAGCCCGGGCACGCCGAGGGTGGAGTCGGCGCGGCAGGATTCAGGATCGAGGAAGTCATCATCGATGCGCCGATAGATCACGTCGACGCGCCGCCAGCCGTGGATCGTCTGCATGTAGACGCAGTCATCCTCGTGCACCGCAAGGTCACGCCCCTCGACGAGCTCGCAGCCCATTTGCCGGGCAAGATAAGAGTGCTCGAAGTAAGCGGAGTTGTAGATGCCGGGAGTGAGCACCACGATCTCCGGTAGCCCCTGACGGCGCGGCGCAAGCGACGCCAGCATTTCGTGCAGCGCCGCGGGGTAATCGTCGACGGCAAGGATGGAGCTGCTCTCAAAGAGTTCCGGCAGTACGCGCTTCACGACCTGCCGGTTCTCGATCATGTAGGAAACCCCGGAGGGCACGCGCAGGTTGTCCTCGAGGACATACACGGTGCCGTCCTTGTCGCGCACGAGATCGGTGCCGCAGATGTGCGCCCACACGCCCTGGGGCGGATTGACGCCGACGCAGTGCGGCCGGAAGTTGCGCGAGGAGCCAATGATCTCGAGCGGAAAGACGCCATCTTTGACGATGCGTTGAGCGTGATAGACATCGTCGATGAAGTTATTGAGCGCGGCGACGCGCTGCTTCAGGCCTGCGGCGATGCGATTCCACTCCTTCGCGGAAATGATTCGCGGGATGATGTCGAGCGGCCAGGCGCGGTCGATCGAGCCGCCCTGCTCGTGATACACGGTGAAGGTCACGCCCATCACCTTGATCGCCAGTTCGGCCGCCTGCTGGCGCACGCCGATCTCCGCGCAGCCAAGCTCGGAGAGATGCCGTATGAGGGCACGGCCCGCGGCGCGCGCGCCGCCGCCCGGGCCGATCAACTCATCATGCAGCCCCGAAGCGCGGTAGGTGGTCCAGTCGATGCTCATCTGACCTCGTCAGGAAACGTGGGCCAGCATCTGGCGTTTTTCTGACCATACTAGCGCAGCGGCGCGGCGACAACGCAAATCGGCATGTGCTCCTTTGCGGTGCGTGTCTAAAATGGTGCAACGCTCGTAATGCGTGGCCGGCGCGGGCGCGACCCACCCGTATAATGCGGGGTCGTGTCTATCCATGTTGCGCTGAATCACGTCACTCATTACCGGTACGACCGGAGTGTGGCGCTGAGCCCCCACGTCGTGCGTCTGCGGCCTGCCCCGCATTCGCGTACGCGCATCCTGTCGTATTCGCTGACCGTGGTGCCGGCACGGCACTTCATCAACTGGCAGCAGGACCCGCAATCGAACTATCTTGCGCGCCTGGTCTTCCCGGACAAGATCGAAGAGCTGCGCATCGACGTCGATCTCATCGCCGAGATGGCGGTGCTGAATCCCTTCGATTTCTTTCTCGAGCCGTATGCGGCTGAGTTTCCTTTTGCCTATTCCGCCGAGGAATCGAGCGAGCTTGCGCCGTATCTGGCGACGGCGGAGCTGGGGCCGCGCTTCACCGAGTACCTCGGCTCCATCTCTCGCGCCGCCACGCCCACGGCAAACTTTCTCGTCGACTTGAATGGCCGCCTCGCGCGCGATGTGCGCTATCTCATCCGCCTCGAGCCGGGCGTGCAGACGCCTGAGCAGACACTTGAGCTCGCCTGCGGCTCCTGTCGCGATTCGGGGTGGCTCCTCGTACAGCTCTTGCGCCACCTTGGTCTTGCGGCGCGCTTCGCCTCCGGCTACCTCATTCAGCTCGCGCCGGATGTGAAATCCCTGGATGGCCCTTCCGGGGCGAGCGCGGATTTTGCTGACCTACACGCTTGGTGCGAGGTCTATCTTCCAGGGGCGGGCTGGATCGGGCTCGACCCCACCTCGGGTCTGCTTGCGGGCGAAGGCCACATTCCTCTGGCATGTACTCCGGAGCCCTCCAGCGCCGCTCCCGTCTCAGGTACGGTCGATGACTGCCAGGTCACGTTCGAGCACGCGCTGCGCATAGACCGGATCTGGCAGGCGCCGCGCGTGACCAAACCCTACACCGAGGTCGCATGGCGGCAGATCGAGGAGCTGGGACAGCGGGTCGATGAGGATCTCACCCGGCTTGATGTGCGGCTGACGATGGGAGGTGAGCCAACCTTTGTGTCCCTCGATGATCCTGAGGCTGCCGAATGGAACACTGCGGCGCTCGGGCCGAAGAAGCGCGCGCTTGCGGTCGAGCTCTATGGCCGATTGCGCGAGCGCCACGCGCCCAGCGGACTTGCGCACTTCGGACAGGGAAAGTGGTATCCCGGAGAGCCGCTGCCGCGCTGGTCGCTCAACTGTTTCTGGCGTCGCGACGGCGAGCCCATCTGGAAGCGCAGCGAGCTCATTGCTGATGAATCTGTCATCGACTACGGGGCGAATGGACAGACCGCAAAGCGCTTTCTGAACGCGGTTGCCGAGCGCCTCGATCTGCGCCCGGAGTACGTATTCCCGGCGTACGAGGATCCTTTTTTCTACGAATGGCGCGAGAAGCGCCTGCCGGCAAACGTCGACAGTGACGATCCGCGATTGAACGATGCCCTCGAGGGCGCACGCCTTGCCCGGCTTGCGGAGAGGGGCTTCGAGCGCGTCGCCGGCTACGTGCTGCCGATTGCGCGCCATCCGGACGGCATGTACTGGCAGAGCGGCGCCTGGTTCCTGCGACGCGAGCGCTGTTATCTTCTGCCGGGCGATTCGCCGCTCGGCATGCGACTGCCGCTCGACTCTCTGCCTTGGGCATCTGCCGAGGACCATGCGCAGCTCTTCCCCGTCGACCCCAACCAGGATTTTGCAGCGCTGCCGCCGTATGAGGAGATTCGCGCGCGGTTGGGTGCGCCAAGCGGCGCGACCGACGCACAGCACGCGCGCAAACCGCGCGCCTACGAATCGGCCCACTGGATCGCGCGCACCGCGATGTGCGCCGAGCCGCGCCACGGCGTGCTCTACATTTTCATGCCGCCTACGGCACGGCTCGAGGAGTACCTCGAGCTCGTTGCCGCGATCGAGGTCACGGCGCAGGAGCTCTCGCAGCCGATCGTTTTCGAGGGCTACGAGCCGCAGCGCGATCCGCGCTTGATGAGTTTCCGGGTGACGCCGGATCCGGGCGTCATCGAGGTCAATATTCACCCCTCCTCCTCCTGGGAGGAACTGCTCGATCGCACGACGCATCTTTATGGCGCCGCGCGGCTCTCGCGCCTGACATCAGAGAAATTCATGCTCGATGGGCGCCACACGGGCACCGGCGGCGGGAACCATTTTGTGTTAGGCGGCGCAACGCCAGGCGATTCGCCATTCCTGCGCCGTCCGGATCTGCTGAGAAGCCTGCTGGCCTATTGGCACAATCATCCGTCGCTCTCGTACCTCTTCTCGGGTCTCTTCATCGGACCGACCTCCCAGGCGCCACGCGTGGATGAGGCGCGCAATGATTCGCTGAACGAGCTCGAGATCGCGTTTCGCGAGCTGCCCGCACGCGGGAGCGAGTGTGCGCCGTGGCTCGTCGACCGGTTGTTCCGCAATCTTCTCATCGATGTGACCGGCAACACGCACCGCGCGGAGTTCTGCATCGACAAGCTCTACTCTCCGGATGGACCGACCGGCAGGCTGGGACTCCTTGAACTGCGCGCCTTTGAGATGCCGCCGCACGAGCGCATGAGCCTGACACAGCAGCTTCTGCTGCGAGCCCTGGTAGCGCGCTTCTGGCGCACGCCTTATGCGCCCACGCGTCTTGCGCGCTGGGGCACCGATCTGCACGATCGCTTCATGCTGCCGTATTTCATCGCGCAGGACTTCGCGGATGTGATTGAAGAGCTCAATGCAGCAGGCTATGCGCTGCACACGGAGTGGTTCGCGCCACATTTGGAGTTTCGCTTTCCAAAGTATGGCGACTTCGCCGCGCGCAGCGTGGAGGTCGAGTTGCGCCAGGCGCTCGAGCCGTGGCACGTCATGGGCGAGGAGGGCTCCTCCGGCGCCACTACCCGCTATGTCGACTCATCTCTCGAGCGACTGCAAGTGAAGGCGACGGGGCTGACCTCCGATCGTTACGTACTCGCCTGCAACCGTCGTCCAATTCCGATGCGACCGACCGGCACGGCCGGAGAATTTGTCGCCGGCGTGCGCTATCGCGCCTGGCAGCCATCCTCGGCGCTGCATCCCACGATTGGTGTGCACTCGCCGCTGACTTTCGATCTCTTTGATACGTGGATGGGCCGCTCGCTCGGCGGCTGCGAGTACCATGTCATGCACCCGGGCGGCCGCAACTACACGACCTTTCCCGTGAATGCCTTCGAGTCCGAAAGTCGCCGCTTGGCGCGCTTCTTCCGCACCGGGCACACGCCGGGAGAGTTCGCGTTGCTGCCTGCCAATCCAAGCGCGGACTTTCCATTCACGCTCGACCTGCGCCGCACATGAAAAGCGAAACCATGAGCAACGAGCGCAGCGTCCTGCAAGGAAGCCGCATCGAAGCGCAGCTTGCAAGTTACGACCCTGATTCGCGCCGCTACGATGAGTTGCGCGATGAGCACGGCGCGGTACGGCCACACTGGCGCGGGCTCATCGATCGGTTGTGCGCCGACAAGGCGCACGACAGCGCCCGCCGTGCGCTCGAGCTCACGCGGCGCCTGATCGTCGAAAACGGCGTCGCGTACAACGTCTACAGTGACCCGCAGGGTGCGGATCGTCCGTGGGCGCTCGATCCGCTGCCGCTCATCCTTGCGCCGCAGGAATGGCGCGGCATCGAGGCGGGCGTCGCACAGCGCGCGCGCATTCTCGAGGCACTGCTCGCGGATCTTTACGGGCCGCAGCGACTGCTCGCCGAAGGGCTCGTGCCTCCGGAGCTGCCCTTCGGGCATCGGAACTTTCTCTGGCCGTGCCATGGTCTTGCGCCGCGCGGTGGGCGCTACTTGCATGTCTACGCGGCCGATCTTGCGCGCGCCCCCGATGGTCACTGGTGGTTGCTCGCCGATCGCACGCAGGTTCCTTCGGGCGCGGGTTATGCGCTTGAGAACCGCGACATCGTCGAGCAGGTGCTGCCCGAGGCGATTCGCGATTTGAACGTGCGCCGCGTCAGCGACTTCTTTGGGGAAATGCGCGAGAGCCTGCGCGGCCTCTTCGATGATGCCGGCAATCCGCTGGTCGTGCTTCTCACACCCGGCCGCTTCAACGAGACCTATTTCGAGCACGCCTACATGGCGCGTCAGCTCGGTCTGCCGCTCGTCGAGGGCCAGGACCTCACCGTACGCAACGACACCGTTTATCTGAAGACTCTCGGGGGCCTGAAACGCGTGCGCACCATCGTGCGCCGCTTGGATGACGACTTTTGCGACCCGATGGAGCTGCGCGGCGATTCGCATCTGGGTGTGCCCGGTCTTATCAGCGCGCTGCGCGCGCGCAAAGTGGCCGTCACCAACGCGCTCGGCACCGGGGTGCTCGAATCGGCCGCGTGGCTCGGCTTTCTGCCGGGCATTGCTGAGCGCCTGTTTGGCGAGGAATTGCAGCTGCCCGCGGTTGCGAGCTGGTGGTGCGGCGAGAAGCCGGCGCTCGACTACGTGCTCGAGCATCTTGAGGGGCTCGTCATCAAGCCCACCTACCCCAATCAGCGCTTCGAGCCCGTATTTGGCAGCGATCTTTCGGCTACGGCGCGCGCCGCGCTTGCGCGGCGGCTCGAGCAACGTTCCTATGCGTACGTCGC
>Ga0302324_100009392_pt1 | contig 20457 bp, 21 predicted proteins | sample Palsa_T0_1_FD_201949 | JGI IMG/M metagenome (GOLD analysis project Ga0302324, IMG submission 201949) | Peat permafrost microbial communities from Stordalen Mire near Abisko, Sweden - Palsa_T0_1 | ecosystem: Environmental > Terrestrial > Soil > Palsa > Peat permafrost | place: Sweden: Abisko...
GAGGGGAAACGGGAAAGGGGAGATACAGGATTTCAATCAATCCGGAGGTGACAGATTATCGTTGCAGTTATGGGGACATTTTATCGTTGCAGCAACAAGGGCCCAATAGGGCTATCGTCACCCGCCCGAGGACGGGGTAAAATGTCCTTATATACATGCTGGATCGAGTCGTTTACTGCGCGCTCGCGGGCGTGCTGTTGATTTCGAGCGGCTGCCGGGTGGTGGGCCCGAACTACACGCACCCGCCCGTTGCCCCCGTGCCCGAGGCGTTCAAGGAGAAACCTCCGGACGGCTGGAAGGAAGCGCAGCCGAACGACACCGCCCTCAAAGGGAAATGGTGGGAGATTTACAACGATCCCGAGCTCAACGCGCTCGAAGAGCAGGTCAACATTTCGAATCAGAACGTGTTGGCGGCGGAAGCCCAATACAGGGCGGCGCGCGCCACGGTGCAGATTGCGCGATCGGCCCTGTTTCCGCTGGTGACGGCCGGCTCGGCGGCCAGCCCCGTGGTGGGAGCTACTCAGGGCGGGGTTAATTTACAACCCTCGGCAGGCGTTTTTAGCAGCTTTCAAATCCCCTTCGATGTCTCCTATCAAGTGGACCTGTGGGGCAGCATCCGGCGGAATGTTCGCGCCAACGCGGAGACGGCCCAGGCCACTGAGGCTCAGCTGGAGAACGCAAAGCTCACCTACCAGGCGGACTTGGCGCAAGACTATTTTCAGTTGCGTGGGACCGACGGTGATATCGCGCTACTGGAATCCACGGTGCTGTCATACACGAATTTTCTGAAGCTGACGCAAGCGCGGCACGATTCCGGCATCGCTTCGGGCGCGGATGTGGCGCAGGCGGAAACGCAGCTGGATTCGGCGAAGGAACAAATGATCGATTTTGGCGTCGCGCGCGCGCAGTACGAGCACGCGATTGCGATTCTGATCGGCAAGCCGCCGGCCGAGTTGAGCCTCGAAAAGCGCACGCTCATGGGCGAGCCGCCGCAAGTGCCGGTCGCGTTGCCTTCCACGCTGCTCGAAAGGCGTCCGGACATCGCCATGTCGGAACGGCAGATGGCCTCCCTGAACGAACAGATCGGGATCGCGGACGCGGCGTTTTATCCGTCCTTGACGCTGAGCGCGGGCGCGGGTCTGGCCAGCTCGAGCTTCGTGAATCTGTTTAGCTGGGCGGGCCGGTTCTGGACGGCGGGAGCCGTCGCGTCACAAACGTTGTACGACGCCGGGAAACGGCGCGCGCAAGTGGACGTCGCGAAAGCCAATTTCGACAATGCCATGGCGAACTACCGCGAAACCGTACTGACTGCGTTCCAACAGGTGGAGGACGAGCTGGCGGCGCTGCGGATTCTGGAGCGGGAAACCAGCGCCACCATCGAAACCGTGGCTGCGGCACAACTGGCGCTGGACATCACCACCGCGCAATACAAGGCGGGCACCACCACCTATTTGCAGGTGGAGACGCAGCAGACGGCGTTGTTCGCCGAGCAGGAGGCTCTGGTGAATCTATTGACGCGCCGCATGGTCTCGAGCGTGCTGCTGGTGCAGGCGCTGGGCGGCGGCTGGGACGCGTCGCAGTTGCCCGTGGTCAGCGAACTCTCGGCGAGCCCAAAGGCCGCTAGAAACTGACGCGCGCGGGTCAGAAACTGATCTTGTCCTTAGCCGCCGCGATCTTCTTGCCGTCCACGCCGTAGATGATCAGCAGATCGCCCCAGGCGTGAAAATCGCCGTGGCGCTCGCGGTATTTCACGACAGCCTCGGCCTCTTCGTTCGTCAGAGCGAGCCCGGCCGCGATTTGGCGCGCCGTGGCTTTGTTCACGTTGATTTTGGTCGCGTCCTCGATCTTGGGGAAATTCTCGAAGAGGTAATCCGCGATGATGTCGAGTTCGGCCCGCGTGGCCTGCGCGCCGCGATCGCCCATGCGGTAGGCAATGGTGTGGTATTCGTCCTTGGTGAAACGATAAGCGGCGATTTCCTCCGGCTTATGGCAGCCGGTGCAGGCGCGCAAGATCAATTCTTTTCCCTTGCCATCGGGGAGATCAGCGGCCTGCGCGCGCAGTGACAGCAAACCGCAGGCGGCGATGAGGCACGCAGCGAACTTAGTCAACCAACGGCTCCTTCCGCTCCCTGACGGTCGCGGCTCGGTTAGCGGTGAAAGCGGCCCTCGAGCACGCCCTTGCCGAGGATGTGGCCATTGATGGCCGAAAGAACATCGGCGCGCGTGGCGTCCGGGCCGAGATCGAGTTTGATGTCGAGAGCGTAAAGCTCAAACGTGTAGTGATGATAGGGGCCGGCCGGAGGCGCGCCCGGTCCCATAAAACCGACGTTGCCGCGCAGGTTCTTGGCGTTGATGGAGCCGTCATCGAGCTTCGCGTTGGCCGGAACGCCGCCGGGAAGTCCCGTTGCGGTGCCGGGAATATTGAAGATCATCCAGTGGAGAACGTCATCGGTCTTGCGCATAAGGGCCACGTCGGGATCATGCAAGATCAACGCAAAGCTAACCGTTCCCGGCGGCACGTGGCTCCATTCCAGTTTGGGCGAAACAGGATTCGGATCGGCTTGCGTGTACTTGTTGGGAATGACGCCGCCGTCTTCGAAGTCGGGCGAAGTGAGAGTGAGGCCGGGGCCGGGCGGAGGACCTCCTGCCTTGGGCTGCGCGAAGGCCAGGCTCGCTGCAAAGAAGATGGTTGCTACGGTGAGTATTCTCATGAGTGTGTCTCCTTGAAATGAATCAGATTGGAATGTATCAGCATATCAAGAAGGTGGTGCGGAGTGGGCGGTACGGCGTGAGGCTGGGTGTGCGACATCAAAGTGGAATGGCCAAATCTAATACCCGGTATACGCGGCTTTTTTGCCGCGTTTTCGATGCCTGAAGCTCCTATGGTTCGGGCGGCTCGCGATTCTGGGCAAGGGGTAGGCAAAACGCGGCTGAAGCCGCGAGTACGCGGCTGAAAGCCGCGAGTACCACTATTTCGACCCGGTACATCGAAAACAGTCCAGCAAGCCGGACTGTGCGGCAGAGTGCAAGACTGGCCCTGGTCGGGCACCGGGAAAAGCGCGGCTTTGGAAGCCGCGTGTACCCGACCCGTAGCCGAGCGTACCTATACGCTCGGGTTTTTCCTCCCGGCCGGTCTTTTTCCGAAAACCTCCACCTTCAAGTCGCACACCTCGTGAGGCTTCCGTGCGCTGAGCGTGGGCCGTGCTATGATCGGCCTCAATGGCTGGGCAAGCGACCAAGTCGCCACAGAATAAATCGCGCGATTCGACCAACGGAGAGCAGCACTTAGCGGGGCATTTGGCGTTCGAAATGGCGCGCGTGGTGGAGGAAGCCGCGATCGCGGCTGCGCGCACCATGGGGCAGGGCGACCGGCCAGGCTCCGATCATGCCGCGGTGCAAGCCATGCGGCGCGCTTTTGAAGATGTGCCCATCGCCGGAAATATTGTGATCGGCGAAGGCGAGCGCGATGAAGCGCCGATGTTGTATATCGGCGAACGGGTGGGTGCGGCGCCGCCGCCGGGCCTGGAATATCCGGCGGTCGACATCGCCGTGGATCCGCTGGAGGGCACGAACTTGTGCGCCACCGGCGCAGCCAATTCGATCGCGGTTCTGGCGGCTTCGGAAGCCGGCGGACTGCTGCACGCGCCGGATTGCTACATGGAGAAGATCATCGCCGGCCCAGGGTGCCAAGGCGCGCTGGACCTGGACGCTCCGCCGGAAGACAATCTCAAGGCCATCGCGAAGCGGCTGGATCGCGACGTGGACGATCTGGTGGTGATGGTGCTGGACCGGCCGCGCCACGAAGACTTGATCACACGCATTCGCAAGGCGGGCGCGCGCATTCGTCTGATCGGCGACGGCGACTTGTCGGCTGGAATCGCCGCAGCCGTCCGCGGCGCGGGCGTACACGCAGTGATGGGGATCGGCGGCGCTCCGGAAGGAGTAATCACGGCGGCCGCGATGCGCTGCCTGCACGGCGCCATGCTGGGGCGGCTGGTGGTCGGCAACAAGGAGATGGAGCGGCGGATGAAGAAGATGGGCATCAGCGATCCGCATAAAATATATCAGGCCGAGGATCTGGCGCCGGGCAAGAAGATCATCTTCGCGGCGTGCGGCGTGACGCCGGGGAATCTGTTGCAAGGCGTGCGGTTCTTCGGAGATGGTTATCGGACGCATGCCTTGGTGATGACGTCGACTCCGAACACGGTCAGTTTCCGCGATACGGTGCATTTGACGGGCAAGCCGGATCGGCGCGGGGTGAGACTATTCTAAGAATTCAGAAGTCAGAAGTCAGAAGTCAGAATGCAGGGAATACAAGGAATACGGGAGAGACGAGGAATTCTGGATTCTGGATTCTGAATTCTGAATTCTAGTTCACCCGCCCCAGCCAGCGGTGAATGGCGCCCAGTTGCTGGGTGATTTGCGGGCGATCGTCGGCGTCCGGCGCATATTTCAAGTACATCTCCAGATCGCGCTGAGCGCCGCGGAACCGGCGCATTCGCAAGCGGGCAAGGCCGCGCGCTTTGTAGTAGCCGGCGTTTTCGGGAAAGCCCTCCAACAGCAGATCGGTGACCGCGACCATTTTCTCAAACTGCTTGCCGCGAAGGTATGCGGAGCGCAGATTGTTGAGCATGCGTACCAGGATGTAGCGCGTGCCAACGGGCGCGAGGGCGGTGGAGCCGGCGTCCGATCCGGTGCGCTCGCGCGCGAGTTGCCGGCAATCGTCCGCGGTGAGCAGCCTGCCCGAGTGGAACGGGTCGATGTAGGCGGAGAATTCGCCGTCATTGTATTCGACGATGAAATGGCCGGGGAGTCCGACGCCCGAAACCGGATGGCCGAGACGCCGGGCGACTTCGATGTAGACCACCGAGAGTGTAATCGGAAGACCGGTGCGGCGATCCAAAACATAATTGAGGCAACTGTTGCGCGGATCGTTGTAGTCGATGTCGTTGCCGCGGAAGCCGAGCTCATCGAAAAAATATCGGTTGGCGGCGGCCACAAACTCGCGTCCGGCGGCTCCGAGGGGCAGTCGCGATGCGATATCGGAGGCCATGCGATCGAGGATCGCGAGGTAGGGTTGTGGGTCGAGATCGGGCGCCTCGATGGACGCGAGTTCGAGAGCAGCTACGTCCAGCCGCGCCTCGGGCGAATCGAATAGAGCGGCGCGCAGCGCTTCCATCAATCTAAATCCCGCGTCCTTTTCGAATTGTGACACCGCGAGCAGCCACTTGCACGCGCAGGATTTCGCCGCCGGCTTTCGCAATGGCGCGCGACACGCACTCCTGAGCGCCGCGCTCGACCAGGAAAAACACGCAACCACCGCCGCCCGCGCCGCAGACTTTGGCGCCGAGCGCGCCGGCGCGCCGGGCCAGCGTAATCAAATGATCGATCGCCGGAGTGGATATGCCGGGCGCGTTCTTGCGCCGGTGCGACCATTCCTCGCGGAGCAACCGGCCGGCTTCGGCCCAATCAGCTTTTTCGACCGCGGTGCGCATCGCGGCAGCGATAGCGGCAATCCGCGCGAAGTTGCGCTGCACTTTGCGATCGCCGTTCAAATAGGCTTTTGTTACCTCCCAGTTGTTGATGCCGGAATTGCGGGGCGCGCCGGTGTAGCACAAAACAACGCGGTGATTGAAGTCGTCGAGATCCACCGGAATCGCGACGCGCCGCACGCCGCCGGCCCCGAGTTCGATGGCGCTGACGCCGCCGTAGAGCGCCGGGTAGTAATCTTGCACGCCGGTGGGCACGCGGATGATTTGGGCTTCCACGTTCTGCGCGATCTCGCGGAGCTTCTCGAGATTGTAGCCTGAGCCGGTGAGACGGTTGAGCGCGCTAGAGACCGCGATCATGAGCGCCGATGATCCCGCGATGCCCGCGCCCGCGGGCGCTTCCGAGTCCGTATGCATGGCGAGCCCGGTATTCGGCCGAAAGAAGCGAAGCAAGTGGGCGGCCAGCGGCAGACGGGGCCGGTTGGCCTGATCGAGTTCCGCGAGCGATCCAAAATTCTCGGCCGTGTTGAGATCGATGGAGCGCAGGCGGATGTCGGGGGAATCGAGAGCTTCAATCGCGCAGCGTGTATAGCGGTTGATGGCGAAATTCACCGTGACCGCGCCGGGGTGAAAGAGATACAGGGGCCAAATATCGAGGGTGCCTCCGGCCAGGTCGACTCGGCAGGGCGCCTCGGCAATAATTCTCATGCGAAGCTTTACTATACCGCTCGTGGCATCTTTAATCCCCCAGTTTTCCGCAGCGAGCAGCAATGTTGGCTAAATGGATTCAATAGGATAGGCCGATCACCGATTAAACTTTTCGTAACCTTCGGACGATAAGCGTTGGTGAGCTTGCTTCACGCCGGGCAGCCACCTCGCAATGCCGGTTCCGAACACACCGACGCAGGCTAGCACGCAGCCCAACGCGCAGCCTAGCACCAGCCCGGAGAGGATGCCCAAGAGCGCGGCCAAAGGTCTGTCGAAGAGCCTGCCTAAGGTGGAGCAGCCGTGTCTGGAAATCGCTTCGATTCCCCTCTTCGCCGCGGATGATAACGCGGTCACTCCGGCCACCATCCTGGTGGTGGATAGCGAAGACATCAACCGCCGGCTGCTCAAGGCGATTTTTAAGACCACGCCCTACACGATTCTGGAGGCGCACAAAGCCTCCGAGGCCACGGCCTTGCTCGAAACGGAAAAGATCGATCTGGTGATTCTGGATTTGATGCTTCCCGAGATGAGCGGCCCGGAGCTGTGCCGTTGGATGAAAGCGCACCGGGGGACACAACTGATCCCGGTTCTGATGATCACCAACATCCTGGGCGTGCAGAATGAGATCGCGGGTATTTCATCGGGCGCGGACGAATTCCTGATCAAGCCGCTGCATCCCGCGGTGGTTCGAACGCGGGTGCGCGCCATGCTGCGGAACAAGACGCTGATCGACTCGCTGGACGAAGCCGAAACCATCCTGCTGGCGCTGGCTCAGACCGTCGAGCATCGGGACCCATATACGGGAAAACACTGCCAGCGGCTGGCGGTGGCCTCGGTGATGCTGGGCGAGGCCCTGGGGCTGCCGAGCCAGGATCTCACGGCGCTGTATCGCGGCGGGTTTCTGCACGACATCGGCAAGATCGGCATTCCGGACGCTATCCTCTTCAAGCGCGGCATGCTGACGACCGAGGAGTGGGAAGTGATGCGCAGCCATCCGCTGCGGGGCGAGGATATTTGCCGTCCGATGCGGAGCCTCAGGCCGGTGCTGCCGATCATCCGCAGCCATCACGAACGGTGGGACGGTTCGGGTTATCCCGAAGGCCTGGTTGGAGAAGAGATTCCGCTGCTGGCCCGCATTCTGCAAGTAGCCGATATTTACGATGCGCTGACAACCGAGCGTCCCTATAAGCTGGCGCTGACTCCCGAGACCGCCTTCACGGTGATGGAAGAAGAGGTGCGGCGCGGCTGGCGCGATCCCGAGCTGGTGCCGCTGTTCGCCAGTATCATTCAAACCCATCCCAGCGCCGACCTCACTTCGCTGGAAGCTTCGATCGCAAACATGCGCGTGGCCGTTTCCCGGTAGCTTGCCCGCTTCCCTACCCCGCTGCCATGTATTCCCGAAGCACAGACACCGTTTGTGTCAATTCCTGCGTCTCAAGCGTCAGCAAATACTCCGCAACCGTTTTCGGGGGATTTTTCAGGCTCTCCCGATGACGCCGCGCGGCCTCCAGCACGACGCCGGGAGCCAAATCCAGAAGATGCGCGATAAATTCATCCGGGTGCTGCGCCTCGATTTCGAAGGGCGTCAGAATATCCGCAGGAAAATCCCGCACGTTCGCCGTGACAATCACGTCGGCGCCCCCGCGAATTGCCGCCGCCAGCACGTGCCGGTCGTCCGGATCGGGAAGCTCCAGCCCTTCGATCAAATCTTCATAGCCGGCAACGAGAGCATCCGCTGCGTGCTTGTCCATCAGCATCCGGGTCCGCTCCAGTTTTTCGCGCGAGAGATCGGGACGGTTTCGCAGCAAGGCGGTAATCCATTCCTCATGCACGCCGTCCGACCACTGGCGCGGAACAGTCCCGTCATCGCCAGATGCATCAGCAAATTCCGCAGCTCGGCGGGATACAGAACATTCGCATCGTAAAAAGCCGTGAAGTTGGACACAACCTCTTACAGGCCGAGTTCTTGGTCATACGCCGCCAACTCTTCGAGCGCCGCGAGGCGATCCGCATCAGCCCGCCGCTTGTACTTCATCAAAGCCTCGAACCGCACACGGCGATGCGTGCCCACCTTCCGGTATTCGATTTTTCCCTCATCCAGCAACTGGATCAGCGACGGCCGCGACACGTTCAGCATGTCCGCCGCTTCCTGGGTCGTCAGCTCAGCGTGGACCGGGATCAGCGTCACGGCATTGCCGCGCGCCATCTCCTCAAGAATGCGGACCAGCAGCGCGACCGCCGCGGCCGGCAGCTTCACCGTGCCGCGCGGCGATTCGTCATCGAGTATCCGAAGCCGCATCGGACCGCCCTTTTCCAGGCGGGTTGCCAGTAAACGGCTGGTTTCCTTGGCAACTACCGCCTCCGCCTCTGAGGGAAGCGTGGCGGCCATCGCGGGGTGTCTCATCGTCGGACCTCGGTTCTTGTTAATGTTTTCCTGGTCTCAGTATAGCGTATATTCGCAGTAAACGCAGACAATCGAAGTAATCGAAATCAGCATGCGGTCCCGCTTGCTGACGCGCGCGGCTCGGAAATCAGTACCCTCTTAGGTTGGAGCCTTTCGAAATTCTCAATCAAGAAATCATCGCGTGCGTGCGCTGCCCGCGGCTGGTTGCTTATCGCGCCGAGGTGGGGCGCGTGAAGCGGCGCGCTTATCGCGATTGGGACTATTGGGCCAAGCCAGTGCCAGGATTTGGCGATCCGCGCGCGCGGCTGCTGCTGATCGGGCTGGCGCCGGGAGCGCATGGCGCCAATCGAACCGGCCGTATTTTCACGGGCGACAGCTCGGGCGATTTTCTCTACAAGACGCTGTATGCCACCGGGTTTGCTTCGCAACCCACCAGCACTTCGCGCGACGACGGCCTGAAGCTGCGCGATGCCTACATCAGCGCCGTGGCGCGTTGCGCGCCGCCCAACAACAAACCGGCGCTTGAGGAGATTCGCAACTGCCGGCCGTATCTGGTGCGCGAGCTCGATCTGCTCAAGCGAGTTCAGGTGGTGGTGGCGCTGGGCCGCGTGGCGTTCGATGTGTATCTTGGCATCCTGCGCGAGCAAGGCAAGATCGCGCGGCGATCCGCTTTCGTCTTCGCCCACAATGCCGTGCACGAGACCGGACCCGGGCAGCCGCTGTTGATCAGCTCCTATCACCCCAGCCAGCAGAATACTTCCACGGGCAAGCTGACCGAGGCGATGTTTCGCGCGGTTTTTGAGGGCGCCCGCCGGCGCCTCACCTCGATGCAAGCCTTAAGGATTCCCTGCAGCCAGGGGAGGGTTGAATGAGGCGGCCAGCAGCACCATACCCAGCTTGGCGCCATCGCCGGCCGCGATGTACGGATTGTGGATGTCCATCCGCACGGTAGTGAAACCATCCGTTTTGAGCCAACTCGCCGGCACGTCGTGTTGATAGAGCGTGGTCCCGTCCTTGGGGAAGACTGCCTGGTCGAGCAAATGATCGTTCACGTAAACGTCCACACGCAGCGGCCCATCGCGCTTCAGGCATTCCAGCGGCCGAAAGAAGCGCTCCATGAACAAATGGTGTTTGGTGGTGGAAAGGCGAAACCGGAGTTCTGGTTGGTCCAGCGTCCAATAGCCGTTCTGGTTGGGAGGGCCCACCTGCACGCCTTTCACCAGGTACTGCGCGGCGCCCGGTTTTCCAATGGTGAAAGCTTCCCCCAGTGCTTCGCTCGGATGGGCTAGTTTCCGCAGATTCTGCAGCACGCTTCGGTATGCGTCCGCGTTGTCGAGCTCCACGTAATGCCCATCTTCAAACGTGAAGATGTGATCGTAATGCCCCAGGCGCTCCAGAGGAACGCGCTGTTCGAGGGGACCGTTCAGCATAGTGATGTACAGATCATTGTCCCGATACAAGACGCGGAGCAGGAAAACCAGATCCCAACTGCCGAACGGATCATGGACGAAGAGGAGCTTGGCGCCGTGCGGCATACGTGGATAGAGGCGCGGAAGCTCGGCCGCGGTCAGCTTGTAGGGCGAATATCGCGGGTCGGGCGCCTGGGGCCAGTGTTTGTAGTTGATCACCGACATAATCACGGCCATAACGATGAAAAGCCCCACCGAAGCGGACGCGGGCGAAACCGCGCCCAAGCTGGGAATAAGGGCGCGAAGTTGGTCCTTGATGCGAACCAAGCACGCCGCCGCGTAGAGAGCCATCCCAGCCAGTGGAATATACAAGACGAAACCGAGGCGAGAATCGACGAAAGAGACTGGCAGCAAAGCGATCACGAAAAATAGCAGCCCAAACCATACCGGAAGAGAGCGCATCCACAGCGCAACGGCGATTAACACCGCAAACACGCAGCCCACTCCGAGCGGCGTCAGCGGATTGGCCCCGAACGGTACAGGATCCCTTCGATAGAGCAGGTCGGCCAGATATAAACCTGTGCGCGCAATATATTGGCTCCAGGTGTAATGCGGGATGTAGGCGGGACTGTTGGCCAGGCCCTCGGGACCGAGCTTGGCCGGAAGATAGATCAGCACGCATAGCGCGCCTACCAACGCCATTCTTCCTTCGCGGATGGTCCAGCGGCAGAGCGCGCGAAAGCTGCGGAAATCCGGCGGATGGAACAGGAGTTCATAGATCAACACCATTACCGGAAGGGTCGCGGCCATCTCCTTCGAGTTGAGAGCGCAGATGAAGCACGCGAGGAATCCGAGCATTTCCCCGACCCCCAGGAGCCGGCCCTGCAATCGTGCGCGCAGATAGATCAGCAACGTCAGGAAGTAGAAGAGGAAGCAGAAGGCTTCGTACATCGAGCCGGCATTGTAGTACAGATAATCGAGCTTCCCGTGGAAGCTGAACAGCAGGGTCGCAATGGCGCCGATCTCGCGCGATCCGGCGATGCGGCTCAGCACCAAATAGGCCAAGAGTAAATTGACCAGCATGGCCGCGAAGAACACGACGTAGATGGGGTACGGATTGAAGCCGAAAAGGGCGAAGAGACTGCGATAGACGAAGCCTCCGAAGGGCCGGTAGTAGGGCGTCCAAAAGAAAAAATTGGATCTTACCAAGGCGCTGACAGGTTTGCTCAGGTAAATGTACAGGTTCATCATGTCGTCGCCGGTGTAATACACAAGCAGGCCGCGCCAAGTGAAGAACAAGAAGAAGCAGGCGATGAACAAGCCTGCCAGAATGGGCCGGAGCATGCTGCTGCCGGCCTGGGTGGCTGTGGGGGTGGGCTCGATTAAGGATCCTTGCGCCATGCTTGCTGCAGTTTCTCGGCGAACGGAGAGCTGGTGGGAGTGAAGCGCTGTTGCTGAAGTTCCGGCGGACGCTCGGGCGCCGGCGGCGGCTGAGTTTGCGGCGCGGCGGGTTCGGCGGGCGTGGAAGCCGGGGCGGACTCGGGCGCAGGCTCCTGATCCTCCAGGTATTTGGCTTTCTTCAAAATGGAGCGCTCGAGCGAGGGGCTGTAACCGGTCCAGCAGCCTTCAATGTGCCGGTCCTTTTCGGCCAGCACGCGCATGCATTCCATTTTCGAATCGAGGTTATCGAGATGATGCAGCAGCAGCGCCTCGGGAAACAGCGGCACTTTGGGTGAACCATACTCCAGTTCCCCGTGATGGCTGAGAATCAGGTGTTCCACCAGCAGGCGAAGCTTGGGCGGAAAATCGGGAACCTGCTGGAGCTTTTCGTGCAGCATGCGCAGTCCAATAACGATGTGGCCGAGCAATTGCCCTTCGGTGCTGTAGCCGAAGCTGCGATCGTAGGTCAGCTCGGCGACCTTGCCGACGTCATGTAAAACGGCGCCGGTGAGCAGCAATTCGTAATCCACGTTGCCGTAGTGCGAGGCCATGAGGTGGCACAGGCGGCAGACCGACAGGACATGCTCGATCAAACCGCCCAGATAAGCGTGATGCACGTTTTTCGCGGCGGGCGCGGTGCGGTACATGCGCGCCAGCGGCTCATCGTTGAGAAATGCCTCCAGCAGCGCCCGCAGGTGCGGATTACGCATCCCGGCCACCAGCGCGCGCAGCTCCGCGAACATTTCCAACGGATCGCGCTTGGAGGCTGGAAAAAAATCCGCGAAATCGACGTCGGCATCCAGCACGCGGGCCATCTTGTGGACGGTCATCTGCAGCCGGTTCTGGAAAATCTGCAGCAGGCCTTTGACCTTCACGAAGTCGTCGCGCTCGAAGGTGTCGACCACTTCGGCGACGTTGTCCCACATCTTGGCGTCGATCTCGCCCGTACGGTCACCCAAGAGAAGCGAAAGGTAAGGCTCGCCTGATTTCTTCTGCCGTACGTCCTTTCCATGCACCAGGAACGTGGCCGTGAACACCTGGTTCGGCTTGAGATCACTCAAATAGGACGGCTTCATGCAACGTGGCGCGGTCTACGGCTGCGAGGAACTGGTGCCGGTGGTCTGCGTACCCGGGACGGGGACCATCCAGAGCAGCCGCTTGTGCTTGATCCTGCTGGCGACCTCTTCTTTTTTCACGGTCTCGGGCTTCAATTGCGCGGGATCCACCCAAGCGGTGTCCTTGCTGGTGGCGGCGCCGGTGTCGATGTAATCGGCCTTGATCTCCAGGAAAGCGTCCTTGCGCAGCTTGGTGAGATAGTCGCGCACCGCGGCTTCCAGACGGGGCGCCAGCAGCTTCTCGGTAATCTGGTTCTCCACTTCAGAAAGTTCCGCTTGTCCTTCCTTCTGGTGATCCTCGACGCGCAGAATCAGAAATCCTTTGTCGATGTGGACGGGATCGGCGATGTAGCCTTTGGGCTGGCTCCAAACCTGATCTTCCAAGTTCTTGGCGATATCGCCCTTCTTGTACCCGGCGGGAGAAAGTTCACCCATGCTCTTGGCGGTGACGGAGTCGGAATTGTCCCGGGCCATCTCCGCGAACCGCTCGCCTTTGCGCGCGCGCGCCACCAGGTCCTTGGCCTTCTTTTCGGCGGCCGCCACGCCTGCGTCGTCCTTGCCTTCGGTGGAAATTAGGATCTCCTGCAAAAAGATGCGCTCCTGGCGCACAAACTCCGCTTTGTGCTCGTTGTAATACTTTTCGATTTCCTCGTGCTTCACCTGCATCTTCTCGCTGACTTCCTCGCGAATCACGCGCTGCGTCAGGGCGCGGTTCTTCATCTCCTGCTTGAAGTCTTCATAGGACATGCCGCTTTGTTCCTTGATGTATACCTGGAACTTTTCCGGATCGGCGATCTTGGAATCGGATTGGATGGCCGCCATCTGCTTGCTGACTTCGTTGTCGACATTGATATTGAGGTCCTTGCCTTTTTGCGTCAGAAGCAATTGATCGATGCGGTCGCGCAACAGGTTTTTCTCGCGCTCGGAGAGCTGCTGCTCCAGTTCCACTCCGGACACACCGGCGGCGCGCATGCTCTCGATGAGTTCCCGGCGGCTGCGTTCGAGATCGCCTCGCGTGATAATATCGCCGTTGCATTTGGCGACGATCTCTTCCACCACGGACAAATCGGCGGCGGCTAAATTGGCGGCGGCCAGGCAGGCCGAGCCCAGCACCAGCAAGGGGACACGCAACATCATATCCTCCATTATGGCCGAAAGGGCGGTGGGCGGTGGGCGGTGGGAGGTGGGGGGTGGGTTGTGGGGGCTGGCTCACTGATAAACTAAAACTGGAGACGATGGCGACGCCCACTCGTGTACAAGCCCCCGCCGTAGTTACACCCACGCGAGAGCAATTGATCCAGGCCTATCGCGCGATGTACATGGCGCGCCGGCTGGATGATCGGGAAGTTCTGCTCAAGCGCCAAAACCGTATCTTTTTCCAGATCAGCGGCGCCGGCCATGAAGCGGTGCAAGTGGCCGCCGGTTTGGTGTTCCGCCCGGCGCACGACTGGTTTTATCTCTATTACCGCGACCGCGCGCTGGCTTTGATGCTGGGTGTCACCGCCGAGCAGATGCTGCTGGGAGCCGTGGGCGCCGACAGTGATCCGGCATCCGGCGGCCGGCAGATGCCCTCGCATTGGGCCAATCGCGAGTTGAACATCGTCTCGCGTTCCTCGGCCACGGGCACGCAGTACCTGCAAGCGGCCGGGTGCGCGCAGGCCTACCGCTATCTGGATCCCGAATCGGACGAAGTGACGCTGGTCACCAGCGGCGAAGGCGCCACCAGCGAAGGCGAGTTCTGGGAAGCGATGAACGCCGCCTGCCTGGAGAATCTGCCGCTGGTGTTCCTGATCGAGGATAACGGCTACGCCATTTCAGTGCCGGTGGAGAAGCAAACCGCGGGCGGCAACGTGGCGCAGTTGCTCGCCGGATTTCCGAATCTGAAGCGGCTGGAGGTGGACGGCACCGACGTAGTGGCGTCCTACGGCGCGCTGACGGAAGCAGCCGCGTACGCGCGCGAGCGCAAAGGTCCTGCGCTGGTGCATGCCATGGTGACCCGGCCTTACTCCCATTCGCTTTCCGACGACGAGCGATCCTATAAGACCAAGGCCGAGCGCGAGGCCGAGGAGGCGCGCGATCCGGTGCTGCGGTTCCCCGAGTGGCTGGTGGCCGAGGGCGTTCTGGACCGGCAGGGGCTGCAGGTAATCATTCACGAGGTAGACCAGGAGATCCAACAGGCCACCGATCGCGTGTTGCGGGCCGATCCACCTCCCAAGGGCTCCGCGCTCCAGTTTCTCTATTCGGACACCATCGATCCAACCTCGGCGGAATTCGAAACCGAGCCGCGATTCGCGGGTGAAGCGCGAACCATGGTGGACGAGCTCAATCTTACGCTGCACGAAGAGATGCGGCGGAATTCGCGCATCGTCGTGTTCGGCGAGGACGTGGCCGATTGCAGCCGGGAAGCGAACCTGGCCGAAGTGAAGGGCAAGGGCGGCGTTTTTAAGACGACGGCGGGGCTGCAAATCAAGTTCGGCGGCGATCGCTGCTTCAATAGTCCGCTGGCGGAGGCAGGAATTATCGGCCGCGCCATTGGATTGGCCGAGCGCGGGATGAAGCCGGTGGTCGAGATCCAGTTCTTCGACTATATCTGGCCGGCCATGATGCAACTGCGCGCCGAGCTGGCCACGCTGCGCTGGCGCTCGCACAACGGATTCAGCGCTCCGGTGGTGGTGCGCGTCGCGATCGGCGGCTATCTGAACGGCGGCGCAATTTACCATAGCCAGTGCGGCGAAGTGATCTTCACGCATCTTCCAGGTTTGCGGGTGGTGATGCCGTCTAACGCCTTGGACGCCTGCGGCCTGCTGCGGACGGCCATCCGCTGCGACGATCCCGTGATGTTCCTCGAACACAAGCGGCTGTATCGCGAGCCCTACAACCGCTCGCAGCATCCGGGTCCGGATTTCACCATCCCGTTCGGCAAAGCCAGCGTGGTGAAGAGCGGGCAAAATCTCACGGTGGTGACCTACGGTGCGGTGGTCCAGAAGATGCTACAAGCGGCGCTCCAGGTGGAGCAGCGCAATCCCGAAAAAACCATCGAGGTGATCGATCTGCGGACGCTCTCGCCGTACGATTGGGAAACCATCCGGGCGTCGGTGGAAAAGACCAGCCGCGTGATGATCGCACACGAGGATTGCCTGTCGTGGGGCTATGGCGCGGAGATCGCGGCGCGTATCGCGAGCGAGCTGTTCGAGCATTTGGATGCGCCCGTGGGACGAGTGGGCGCGCTGGATACCTGGGTGGGCTACAATCCGCAGCTCGAGAACGAGATCCTGCCGCAAGTGGAGAATCTGGCGGCGGAAGCGGAGCGGCTGCTGCAATTTTAGCCAGCCAGCGTCCCCGGGCTCTAGCGCTGCTTTCGCCGGGCCGTCGCTTTAATGTAAGTGGAAAATGCATCCGGGTGGTTTGAGGGAGCGATTTCGAATTGGATCGCGACTAGATCATCCCAGGTTTTGCGATACGTGAGCCGGTAGCGTGGCTGGGACGCCTCGCCCGCGCTTAGAAACTGTACGGTGCCTCGGTCAGCCGACGCCACAACGATGTAATGGATGGTGTGGCCCTCGTCGTCAAAGTAAATGGCGCGGAGGTTGGTCTCGCCGGGCTCTTGATAGACGATCATCAAATCCGTATGCGAGTAGGCCGGCTTGTCCCGGATGGCCGGATAATCCGCGTGATTCTTCCGAACCAGGATTCTGCCGTCTTGATCGGGTAGAAACGAAAACCCACCGCTGGCCTGCCCGGGCGCGCCCCCGCCCTCGCCCACCCATTCACCGATGAGGAATCCGAGCGGCTCCCAGCGAGGGTCCGTCTTGCCCTGCTGGGCGAGCAGGGAAGCAAAACCGAGAAACAGAATGCCGATTACGCGGATTACCGCCGCGCGCATTACGCCTGCGGAAGCTCGAAGCTGGCGATCGCCGCCGCTTCGTCCTCGAACATCTGCAGCACCGAATCGATCTTGGTCACGCTCAGCACGCGCCGCACGGGCGCATCCGCGTTGAGCAGCTTCAGCGCGCCGGCGTTCTTCACCGCGTGGCAGTAGCAGTTCATGAGCACGCCCAAACCCGTGCTGTCGATCCGGCTGACCTTGCTCAAGTCGATCAACACCTTGGTGTCCTTCTGGACGCGGATAACGTTGGAAAGCTCGGTTAATTCGAGCGACGAGGCCAGCAACTGCGCGCCCTGCGCGAAACTTAGCACGGTGACGTCGTTGATGCGGCGGCTTTCCACCATCGGCTCACCCAAGCCGCGGATCAGCAGTTCGGTCGCGCGGATCTCCTCAAAACAGTCGGCGCACTCCAGGTAATGGCTCTCCCACTGCTCGGCGAGACCGGCGCTCAGCTGGCGCTGCAAATACCCGGCGATGAACTTTTCCCGATAGACGGGGTCTTCGTGGAAGTTCATGCTCATAACCTTTAGTGACGCGAGTTGCCCCGATGTTTCGCCTGTTCCAAATAAATTGCGCGAAATCTTTCCTTAGCCCGGCACAGTACCACGCGAAAGTTTTCGTCCGTCATCCCGGTCTGCTTTAGGATCTCATCCTTCGATTTTTCTTCCAGATAGAACGCCCGCAGCACCCGGCGGTCGCGTTCGGAGAGCTGTTGCATGCCCTGAGCGATGGCCTGGCGCAACTCGAAAAGCTCGGTTTCCGGGATCGTTTTGCCGGGCGGCTCGGGCACTATTTCAGGCATGGGCTCATCACGCAGGTTTCGGCGCCGATATTCGGAGACCACGTTCCGGCAGATTCCGTTCAGGAACGCACCCACTGCCGCTTGGTTCTGGATCTTTTCATCCCGCGCAGCCACCATGAAGCGCATCAGGGCTTCCTGAACGATGTCATCAACATCGGGGCAGAAAAAGCCCACGTCATAGCACACCTTGAAACGCACCCTCGGCCGAAGCTTTTCTAGATCCTCACCCGAGAAATTCATTTTGCGCGCCAAGATTGTAGGGTTCTTCGGGCCCCACGTTTTTCGGGGCCGGCCCCAACAATGTGGGCCATCTTAACATATTTGCCGTGCCGACCCATGACCGCGCTGCGTCCGCGTGCGTCCACGTGCGTCCTGCGTTGCGCCAACCTGCCCGTCTTCAGTAAGCTGGAGACCGCAGCACATAGCAGGATCTTTCGATTATGACCATTGGATCACATGACCATTGAAACATCGCAGCTCGAAAAGGCCGTCCTGTTGAAAGTCAGCGGCCGCATGGACGCCGAAAACTCCCACGAGTTCGAGCAGGCCTGCGAACAATGGATCACGCGCGGCTCAAAGCATCTCATTGTGGATCTGGGCGGCTTACAATATGTCAGCAGCATGGGCTTGCGATCGTTTCTCTCGGTCGCGCAAAAGCTGCAATCGTCCTCCGGATCGCTGATTCTGTGCGATCTCAATGGGCTGCCCCGCCAAGTCTTTGAGCTGACGCGGCTCATCGGCGTCTTTCCGGTCTTTGACACCGCTCAGCAAGCCCTCGCCACACTGTAATGGACTCAGCGGCTCGACGGCTCACTCTGCCCGCCAATGTTGAATCCGTGGCTTCGTTTCGCGACTTTGTGCGTTCCGGCGCCGTTGCGGCGGAAGTGCCGGCCGATGAGCTGGAGAAGCTGGATCTAGTGCTGGAAGAGATCCTTATGAATATCGCGCGCTATGCCTACGTCCCGCAAAGCGGAAAGGCGGAGGTGGCGTTCGCCCCGGACGGCCCCGGCAAGTTGCAGGTCGAGATCACGGATTGGGGCAATGCTTTCAATCCTTTAGACGTGGAACCGCCCGATTTTTCGCGGGGTCTGGCGGAGCGTCCGATCGGTGGTTTGGGCGTGTTCTTAGTGCGGAGCCTGGTGAGCGACATCGCCTACCGGCGCGAGGCGGACCGGAACATCTTGTCATTTGGATTCCCGGCCCCGGGTGGATTCTCGGCCCCGGCTGGATTGCCTGGCTCAGGCGCATAGTACTAAAAATCGTGCAACTTTTTTTGTAGGTATGAAACATACCGGCAAATTGTGTCACTCAGGGAAGAGGCGATACAAATGAACATGCAGCGTAAATGGAGATTCGTCATTCTGATCGGGGCCGGGCTCATCGCCGCGGGCGCCGTGGCTTATTTTTCGAATGGGCGCATCAGCAACGACAAGACACAAGGCGCGATCGGCAACCGCGACGTTTATCGCGACGGCCAAGTCGCTTCGGCCGATGTCGCTAAGCCGGGCACCGCGCCGGTGGCTACCGAAGCCATCCTCAAAAGCAGCGAATTCAAGGCGCTGGCCAAGAACCCGGCGTTCCAGGCACTGCTGAGAACCGATGCGTTCAACGAGCTGGGCCGGAAAAGCGAGTTCACGGACATGTTGGCCAATGCGGACTTCCGGAGACTGGCACAGGATTCGCGCTTTGCCGCGATCATCGGCAATGTCACCTTCCAAGCTGCGATGAAGAACCATGAGGGTCTATCCCCGGCTCTGCGGGCGGAATTGCGTATTAACGAAATGGCGGAGCGGAAGGCTTTCGACGCTCTGTTGGTTAACCACGCATTCAGGGACCTGGTGCAGCAGCATGAGTTCCGCAATCTCATCGCAGGAACTTCGTTCAAGGCTCTCCTGAGGGATCAGGCATTCGGGCTTCTGATGATGCGGCAGGACTTCCGGGACTGGTGGCAGAGACGGGCAGACGATAATTACCAACTTTCGACAGTACTTGGCGCCGTTTCCGGCGCTTCCAGCCCAAGTCACCCACCGGTGGCTTGGGCCTGTTTTTTGGTGCCGGGAGGGGGCCAGATCTTGGCTTCGGCCCGGTGTGACGTATAGTACTGAACGGTGGTTCCAAACTATTTTTGTACGGATGCAACATACCGCCAAAATGTGTCACTCTATAACAACCGGCGAGACGACAAGCGCAAGGGACGCGGCGGTGTTCGTGGGGAGTGAGATGTGGCCGGAGCGTTTCGATGTGCCGTCTCGCTGTAAGTGGGCTGGGTAGCTGAGGGAAGAAAGGTTTCATTATGACGACAATACGCAAATGGAGATTCCCCATTCTGATCGGGATGGGACTTATCGCGGCGGGCGCCCTGGTGTATTTTTCCAACGCGCACATCGGCGCGGACAAAACGCAAGGCGCCATCGGCAAGCGCGACGTCTATCGCGACAGCCAAGTGGCTAGCGCCGACGTAGCCACGCCCGGCTCTGCGCCGGTGGCTACCGAAGCCATCCTGGAAAGCAGCGAATTCAAATCGCTGGCCAAGAATCCAGACTTCCAGCGCTTGGTGACCGACGCTAACTTAGCTGAGGCGGCCCGCAACGGACTATTCTCTTTGTTGGTTGATGAGAACTTGACATCGCTGTCAAGGGATCCAGAGTTCGTAGATTTCATTAAGTCCGATTTCTTCCACAACAACATCAGGCGCGATATCAAGCGCGAGGAGCTACTTTCGACTTTACGCACCATGCCTAAGTTTGAAAAGCTGACAACCGACCCTCGATTTAGGAGGCTGTTGGAAAATGCCGCAGCGCTAAACGCGCTCAGGGATAGAGGCTTCGCCAGTCTTATCGTTAGTGAGCATCTGCAGGCGCTCTTCGGACTTAGGGACTTCCAGAAGCTGGCTTTGAACCCTGCCTTCGAGCGTGCGGTTAGAGACGGGAGCGTGGCAAGACTGACGGTAGGCCTGGAGGACAAGCACGGCCTGGAGAACAGGCTCCAGGACAAGGACGGCAAGCAGAGCCTGGAGCACGGGCTGCAGGACAAGCTAAGCCTGGAGCAAAAACTCCGGGAGGACAAGGGCGGCACGCAAAGCCTGGTGCAGCACCCCGAATAGTCAATAGCCTTTGACTTCAATTAGCTTTCCTAAACGAGTCCCGCGTCTAGTCGCGGGACTCTCGTTGTTTTTCTGCTTGAATTGCGCCCCCTCCTTCTCCG
>Ga0302324_100009394_pt1 | contig 20455 bp, 10 predicted proteins | sample Palsa_T0_1_FD_201949 | JGI IMG/M metagenome (GOLD analysis project Ga0302324, IMG submission 201949) | Peat permafrost microbial communities from Stordalen Mire near Abisko, Sweden - Palsa_T0_1 | ecosystem: Environmental > Terrestrial > Soil > Palsa > Peat permafrost | place: Sweden: Abisko...
TCAAGTGGTTCCGAGCGTGGGGAATACCGGGCAAACGCTAACAGTGACTATCTCGGGGATCGGCACCAGCTTCGGAGCCAGTACCCAAGTAGCCGTGCCTACGGGGATTACGGCTTCCAATTTGACAGTTGTAAGCCCCACCACCCTGACCGTGCAGCTCGATATCAGTTCCAGCGCGGTCCCGTCGTTGACCGCTACGAATGGCAGCCTTTATACCATAGCGATCACCACAGGGAGCCAGGAGGCGGATCTGCCGAACGGCTTCGTCGTGCAGTGAGAACTATAATTGTGGAGGCGCGGCAATAGAATGAGAACCAGTCGCGGCTGGAGGCGAATCCACCGGGCGTTGCGTGCCTGTTTTTGCTGTCTGGCCGCCCTTCTTACGTTGCAGGCGCAGGTGAATGTTACTACCCACCACAATGACAACGCGCGCGACGGCCAGAATCTGAACGAAACCATCCTGGCCCCGGGTAACGTCAACTCGACACAATTCGGCCAGCTATTCGTACAGCCCGTGGACGGATACCCCTATACGCAGCCGCTCTACGTCTCCAACCTGTCAATCGCGGGTGTCACGCACAATGTGGTGTATGCAGCTACAGAGAATGACAGTGTCTTTGCTTTCGACGCGGACAACAACACGGGGGCGAACGCCAGTCCCCTTTGGCAGGTAAGCTTCATCAACCCGGCGGCCGGGATTACCACGCTCAGTAACGTGGACGTGAATTGCACGGATATCGACGGGCAGATAGGCATCACGGGAACGCCGGTCATCGATCTGAGTTCCAACACGTTCTACGTGGTGGCGGCTACCAAGGAGAATGGCGTGTTTTTCCAGCGCCTGCATGCGTTGGATATCACCAGCGGTGCGGAGAAGTTTGGAGGCCCCGTGGTCATCCAGGCGGTCGTGAGTGGTACTGGAGACGCCAGCAGCGGCGGGCAAATCGCGTTCAGCCCGCAGTTGAATAATCAACGGCCGGGACTCTTGTTGCTGAACGGCCTGGTTTATATCGGCTGGGCGTCGTTTTGCGATAATCCTCCTTTTCATGGCTGGGAGATGGCTTACGATGCCCAAACGCTGCAGCAGGTGGCCGTTTGGAATTCTACGCCAAACGGGTCCGATGGAGGCGTCTGGCAGAGCGGCGCGCCGCCCGCGGCCGATGCCAGCGGGTATGTCTACCTGGCCACCGGAAACGGCACTTTCGACCTCAACACCGGCGGGTTGGATGCCGGCGACAGCATATTGAAGTTTGGACCTCCCCTCAGTGGTGCGATTCCGGTCCTGGACTACTTCACGCCATACAACCAGTCCACTCTGTCCGTCAACGACACGGACCTCGGCTCGGGAGGCGTGATGCTGCTGCCCGATCAGCCGCCGGGATCTCCATACCAACACCTGTTACTCGAAATTGGCAAGGAGGGCTCCGTGTATCTGGTGAACCGGGACGCCATGGGCCACTTCAATGCAAGCGGCGACACCCAGATCGTGCAATGGCTTCAAGGCATTGTCGGCGGAGTTTGGGGGACGCCGGCATTCTGGAACAACACTGTCTACATCGGCGGCACGAACGATGTCCTGGAGGCCTTCTCGTTCAACGCCAATGGCAGCGGCATGCTGTCCACTTCACCGGCCTCAGCCACCCCGGAGGTATATCTCTATCCCGGGCCGACACCGTCGATCTCGGCGAACGGCATCACTAATGGCATCGTATGGACCATAGAGTCGCCGGCAAATTTTCAGGCGGTACTGCATGCCTATGACGCCACTAACCTGGCGAACGAACTGTACAACACAACCCAGAGCGGACAGAAGGTGCCCGGCGCACCGGTCAAATTCGTTCCCCCCACCATCGCAAACGGCAAAGTCTACGTCAGTACGGCGTCACAGCTTGCCGTGTACGGCCTGCTCTGGCCTTTCAGCGACGTGCCGAACACCAATGCCTTCTTCAACTTCATCAACCTGTTGTACCAGACGGGAATCACCGGAGGATGCGCGGCGGACCCGCTCGAATACTGTCCGGACGCGACTACCACGCGCGGTGAAATGGCCGTGTTCATCATCACGGCTATGTTCGGATCGAATAACTTCAGCTATTCTACGACTCCCTACTTCAACGACGTGCCGGCCAGCGATCCGTTCTTCAAGTTCATCCAGAAAATGGCGGACCTGGGAATTACCGCCGGATGCGGGTCGAGCGACTTTTGTCCCGACGATCCGGTAACCCGCGGCGAGATGGCCGTTTTGCTCATTACTGCAAGGTATGGAACGATCCCGCTCACCTATCCTTCAACCCCTTATTTCACAGACGTTCCACCCTCGAGCAGTTACTTCCCGTTTGTGCAAAAGATGGCCCAGTTAGGGATTACCGCAGGCTGCGCGGTGGGAGTCTATTGTCCGAACGATCCGTTGACACGGGGCCAGATGTCCGTTTTCATTGTGACCGGATTGCTGGATCAACTTCTGCCGCCCGGCACGCCGGCGCTTACCCAAGTGACGCCCAATTCGGGAACTGCCGGGCAAAGTGTGACGGTGACCCTCTCGGGGACCGGCACGAACTTCGGAGCCGCCACCCAAGTGACCGTACCCACGGGGATTACGGCGTCAAATGTGACCGTGCTCAGCCCCACCAGCCTGACGGTGCAACTGAATATCAGCTCTACCGCGGTGGCTTCGTTAACGGCCACCAATGGCAGCCCCTATACGATCGTGGTTACCACCGGGAGTCAGGAAGCAGATCTGCCGAATGGCTTCCTCGTGCAGTGAGAACAGCCAAAATCGGCAACGCCAACCCAAGGCTGTTGTTGCTCGCCGTAATCTGGATACTTGCCGCCATCGCCAGCCTGCCTTTTTTGTTTCGCTGGCACGCCCCGCAGCCGGCCACCGGAACGGCGGCTTTATTACGAACCGGCGCCGGTTACCTGCTCACCTTGGCAGTCTGCTACCTGATGTACCGGTCCGAATCCCGGCGGCTCACCCGCCGCCACGCTCTCGCTCTGGTATTCCTCATCTTACTTCTGACCAAAATTACAAACAGAATCCACCAGTACACCGTCGACTATGGACCTAACGCCTTCGGCAGCGTGCAGAATACCGCATGGCAGAACATGCTTGAGGATAACGTCATCCAGAGGGTTCGATACGACGCGCCCCATGCCGCGCGCTTCCTGCCCAACTCCGTGGTGCGCTGGCTGCAACTAGGCGGTTGGAGCTTTCCACAGGCCCGCGATCTCTACCGCCTTTTGTTCGGCATGCTTCTGTTTTATGCCATCTACCGCTATGCGCGTGTCTTCTCCGGCCACCTCGGCGCCATCATCGCGGTACTGTTGACCGCGGCCGTCTTTCCGATAAGCTTTCAGTATTACGTCGGCCAGCTAACCGACCCGATGTCCCACTTATCGTTTGTACTGGCGTTTCTGTTTATTGAGCGGGAGGATTTTCCATTCCTCTTGACCACGCTGGTAATCGGGGCGCTGGCCAAAGAATCCGTCTTGGCTATGGCCGGGTACTACGCGCTCTTTGGCCGGAAAGATAAGCATTATCCAATCAAGGTTGCCGGACTCCTGGTATGCTGTGCCGCCGTCTACCTGGGGGTGCGAATGCTGGTGCTCGGTGGACCCATGGAGTACAAGGATATCAGCGGCGTTAGCATTGACCACGTTATCCGGAACCTCTCCGATTCCCGCTGGCATTATCCATTCCTTTTGACCGCCGGCTCGCTCACGCCGATGCTGGCGCTTGGGTGGAAACAGACCCCTGTATCGCTGCGGAGACTCGCCGTCTACTTGATTCCCGTCCTGTTTATCTCCAGCGCCTTTTTTAGCTGGCTTGTCGAAACACGCAACTTCATGCCGGTGGTGATCGTGCTAGCCGTAGCTGCCGGATACCTTCTGGCCAACTGGGCGGCTACCACCCGTGGCGCCGGAGAGCCCATACCGCCTCCGGCTTACTGATCGCTTCACGGCACGGGCGTGCGGGAGGAGCCAATCTGGCAGACCGACTTTCCGCCGTTGAGGCTGGCAAAGACTGTCAGCGCACCGGTTCCTTGCGGCGGCAATTGCGAATATGCGACCCAGCCCGCGGTGTCCATCGCGGGATTTGCATATGCGGCCGCCACGTCGGGCCGAGGCAGGTGCTGCGTGCCGAGGCCACGAATTATCATCCGATCGTCCACTACCCAAATCCCGTCGATCTCGCTCCGCTGAGGGCCAGCCCATGCCCATCCGAGCAGGCGCGCCCCCTGGGTCGGCGCCGGCAAAAGAGTGACCGTATCGACGACGCCCAAACATGCATTTGCAGGAGCCAACGCGAAATGGTCGAGCAGAGGGGTGCCGAGGGCGGCTGCCTCCGGGCGCAAGAACAGGGAATGGCCCAAAAACGCCGTCGCCTCCCGGTCGACGAATACTATCCGGTCAAACAGACTAAACTCGTCCCGGATTCGCACCAGATCCGGCGTGCCCACAGCGATCGACAGCGCCGCCGCAACTTGCGCCTGCGCCCGGCCAGCCATGTACGTGCCAAGCAGCGCCTGCGTTGACAGTGTTGCCATGGAGGCGACGATCAGTAGGGCACACCAAATCACCCGCCCGAGTCCTCCGTGAACCTCCCGCGCGCATAACTCGACCGTAACCAGGGCCGTCAGACTAATCCAAAACAACAGCGGGACCGGAGCATAACGGCCGGAGAGCGCCTGCCAAAGCGGGAACCGAATGCGACCGAGGGCCGTTATGAAGCACGCCCCCAGGCAGAGGAGCATTAAAGAACAATAGACGACTTGTGCCTGGCTCCTCTGCACACCTTTGGTCAGCGCAAAGCGCAGCAGCAAAACGACAGCCAGCAGAATACCGGAAATGGCGATGAAGTAACTCCCCACATTGCTGGACAACCAGATGTTCTGTGTGCCGGCCCCGAAGAACGGAAGTCCGATCATGAGAACGAGATAATGAGCGACAAGAATGGGATGCCGCAACGATTCCAGCGGACTAGCGTGCTGGGCGGGCGTCTGATAGTGGAAAAAGTAAATCGCTAGAGCGCAAAGCATGACCATCAGGACGATCGACAACCACCGTGCGGGAAGCCGCAGCACCAGGCCAACCACCAGCAACACCGGCCATATGAGGATCCCGTGCCCGTTCGAGAAATTCGCCCACAAGGCGCAAACAAGCATGCCAATGGCGATCCCACCGAGCGGCCGAGACTGCCTGGTCCGTTCGACGAACCGGGCAAACAAATGCAACGTGGCGAGAATACCGAGGTTGCAGCACACGATACAGATCTGATACGGGTAGAAGAAATCCTCGGCCTGGATGAACCACAGCATAGTGATCACAACAAAGCCGCCGAAAACGTAACGAACCGGCTTTGGGATATCCGCTTGCCGGCAAAGCGGAAGAACGACCAGAACGATACACCCGAGCTGCATCAGGACCTGGAGAAAAGCAAGGAGGGTATTGGTACCGCCAAAATACCGGTGATCGAGGAAGGAAAACAGTCCCGGTATGACCAGCCGGTGCTCATTGAATTGAGCATAGAGTGTGGCCGGCAGACCGTTTCTGTAAAACCTTTCCAGCCAGATCCATTGATCGCCGAAAGGATACCGGGTGTAATGGCGAAGGATATAGAAAATGTCCGCTAGTCCTACCAAAACGGCGCACGCCAGATAGGTTATCGCGGCAAACGAATAAATGCGTGAAGGTCCGGCGGGACTGACTCCGAGATTAGACCCACCCGTCCTTGCCGGCGCCGACTTGCTGAACGGGAACGATAAGTCTTTCATCGTGCTCTAAGAGCCGTTGTAGGGCGCGTATACGGTGAAATTATAGCAGGCGCCGCTGGGAGAACCGGCCGCCAAAGCAGGTAGAATGAAGAACTCAGCGCCTGACGCACGTCGATGAAGGCTCCCGGCTCGATCAATTCGCGCGATTCCATATTCATTGCCGGCTACTACGGGTTTGAAAACGCCGGCGACGAAGCGATTTTGCGGTGCATGCTGGAGCACCTGCGCGCCTTGCGTCCGGACCTCGACATTGCCGTAGCTTCCGGAAGTCCGGAAAAGACGGCGGCCCTGTACGGCGTGCGCGGGGTGCCATGGAACGACATCCAGGCGGTACGCGGCGCGGTGGAGCAATGCGGCGTGGTCCTGGTAGGCGGCGGCGGGCTTTTCCACGACTATTGGGGCGTGGACCCGGATACGTTTCTGACCGACAAGCATTGGGGTCCGGTCTATTTTGCGGGTCCCGCGCTGCTGGCGGCGCTGCACGAGAAGCCGCTCATGCTGTACGCGGTGGGCGTGGGGCCGCTGATATCGGAGCATGCGCGCGCATTCACGCGGGCAGCCTGCGACGCGGCCAATACGATTACGGTGCGGGATGCCGGATCGCAGCAATTACTGGAATCCATGGGCGTCGACGGCGGGAAGATCGCGGTCACCGCGGATCCCGTTTTTGCGTTCGCGCCGGAGCGTTGTGATGCGGCCGCCTGGCCGTCGCCCGTATTGGGCGTGTCGTTGCGGCCGTGGGCGATCGGCGCGTACCCGGAGTTCTGGCAGCGCGAAGTGGGCGCGGCTTTGGACGCGTTTCTGGAAAAACACGGCGGCTCGATTCTGTTTCTCCCGTTTCAGACCCACGCCGGCGAGCGGGAAAACGACGTCGCGGTGGCCGAGCGGGTGCGCTCGTCGATGCGCGCGCCGGAGTCGGCGCGGGTGCTGACGGATTCCAGCCCGGAAGCGCTTTATGCCGCCACGGCGAAGTGCGATGTGGTGCTCGGGATGCGGCTGCACGCGCTGGTTTTTGCGTTCTTAAACCGGCGGCCGTTGGTGGCGCTGAATTACGATCCCAAAGTCGGCGAGTTCCTGCGCGCGGCGGGTATAGAGGGCTATTCGTCCGACATCGCGGCAGTGGATGCGCGGCGGCTGGCGGCCATGCTGGGCCGGGCGTTGGCTGACGGAGAACGGTTCGGGGCGCCGCTCGACGGGCTGCGCCAGGACTTCGCTCGGCTGGCGCGGGAGAACGCGTGCGAGGCCATCAAGCTGCTCGAAGCCCACGGCAGCGCACACATGGCGGAGAGCGCCGCGCCGCTGCTGGCGCGCAGCCTGAAAGTCCAACAGACCGAGAATTCCCAACTGCGGCGGCACGTTGGGGAACTCGAAGCTGAACAAGCAGTCGAGCGAGCGGTTTCGGCAGTTGCGGCAAAGGAGCGCGGAATCGCGCTTGTCGAATTGCAGAGCGCGCGCAAGCTGCTGGCCGATGGCGCCGCTGGTCTGGCCGCCTACCGGTCGAGAATGGCCAGCGAGTTGAAAGCCTACCGGTCGCAGCGGGCGTGGACGGCGATGTTGGCGATCCGCAAAGCCTACACGCTGCTGACGCGCGAGGGCAAGCTGGCGTTTGGCAAGTGGCTGCTGCGGCTGCCATTCGCCGGCCTGGGGCCGCTCGCGCCGTATGAACTGCCGTTCCCCGACGTAGCGGAGAACGTGCCCGCGGCGCTGCTGGAAAGGCCGTCCGCGGCAGGCGCGCCCGCCATCCCCAGGCAGCGGAAATACGATCTGATCGTATTCGCCATTATCGATTTCGATTTTCGTTTCCAGCGCCCCCAACAGATCGCCGCGCAATTCGCTCGCGACGGCCACCGGGTGTTCTGGATCAGCCCGACGCGTTTTGTGCCGCCCGCATCGGCGGAGCCTTACCGATTGACGCCGTTGCGGGACAGCTTGTGGGAGGTTCATTTGCGCGGCCAGCAGCCGGACATTTATCTGGGCCGGTTGAGCCCCGAACTGCTGGCATCCATGGCCGCCGGTCTCCGCCAGTTATGCCGCGATGCGGCCGTTTCGGAAAGCGTGGCGCTGGTTCAGTTGCCGTTCTGGCGGCAGGCGGCTTTGCGGCTGCGCCAGGAGCGCGGCGGCGCGGTGGTTTACGACTGCATGGACGAGTGGGCCACGTTCCCCAACATGGGCGAATTCAACGTATCCGAGGAGCGGCAGCTTGTGCGCGAGGCGGATGTGTTGGCGGTCTCGGGGCGCACGCTGCTGGAGAAATTCCAAACGGGGGGCTTGCAGCCGGTGATGGCGCGCAACGGCGTGGATTTCGCATTCTATAACCAGCCGCATCCGCCGGCCGGCGATCTGCATGCGGCTAAACCGGTGATCGGATATTTCGGAGCCATCGCCGATTGGATGGACTTGGAACTGGTTCGCCGCGCGGCGCTGGCAAGGCCGCAATATTCTTTTGCGATGGTCGGGCAGGTGTTTCGCGACGATATTGCGAGAATCGATCTGCCGAACGTGCACCTGTTAGGCAGCAAGCCATATGCGGAGATTCCCTCGTATCTGGAGCATTTCGATGTGTGCGTGATCCCGTTCGTGCTCAACGAGGTTACCAAGGCGACCGACCCCGTGAAGCTATATGAATACCTGGCGCGCGGCAAGCCGGTGGTCGCGACGGCCATGGCGGAACTGGCCGAGTGCGGCGATTTGATTTATATTGCCCGCGATGCGGACGATTACGTGGTGCAACTGGATCGGGCGGTAGCGGAGAACGATCCGGCGTTGCGGGAGCGCCGCATGGCATACGCCGCGGCCAACACCTGGGAGCAGCGCTGCCAGACGCTCGATTCGGCCATTCGCGCGCGCTTCCCGCTGGTTTCGGTCGTGGTGGTGACGCACAATAGCGTCGAGTTCGTGCGGCCGTGCCTGGAATCCATCGCAGCCGAGACGTCTTATCCGAATTACGAGGTAATCGTGGTGGATAACGCCTCCACGGACGCAACCCGGGAGGCCATCCGGGCCCACATGGCGGCCGGCGACGCGCGCTTTAAAGTGCAAGAATTGGCCGCTAATATCGGATTCGCGGCCGCTAATAACGCCGGGGCGCAGGCCGCCGAAGGCGAATATCTGGTGCTGCTGAACAGCGATACCATAGTGACTTCCGGATGGCTTGGGCGCCTGCTCCGGCACCTGCAGCGGGACCCTAAAGTGGGATTGGTGTGCCCGGTGACGAATTTTGCCGGGAACGAAGCCATGATCGAAACGGAGTATGTTTCCGCGGAAGAGATGCAAGCCTTTGCCCAGGACCTGGCGCGCAGCCAGGAGGGGCGGCTGTTGGATATCGCGGTAGCGCCGCTCTATTGCGCCATAATGCGAAGGACGCTCTGGCGTCAACTGGGCGGGCTCGACGAACGGTTCCAGATCGGCATGTTCGAAGACGACGATCTTTCGCTGCAAGTGCGCCAGCGCGGGCTGCGGGTGGCGGCGGCCGAGGATTGCTTTGTGCATCACTTTGGCCAGGGGTCTTTCGCCAAGCTGCCGCGCGACACTTATGAGGAGGTTTTCCGCGACAACCGGCGGAGATTCGAGGAGAAGTGGAAAATCGCGTGGAAGGCCCACCAGACGCGGCCCGATGTGAAACCGGCTTTCGAGCGGATGCGATTTCAGCCCGCCACATTTTGTAGCCGCACTTCCCAAAACGAGCCCAGCCGGCATGTGCATTCCTGAACGCTTTAAAGAATTCATCCGGCCCTATTATTTGCGATGGATTTATTTTCCGCTGATTCCCAATGCCAAGCCGCAGGCGTTCCGAAGCTGCTGGAATTTTCCATTCGAGCGGCTCGATGCGGGGCGGCGCCTGCCGCCTTCCGCGGGGGATCTGCCGGATCTGGTTTTCCTTCCCATGACGGACTGGCACGAGCGCAACCAGCGCAGCCGCCAGCTTGCGCTGGCTTTCAGCCAACTTGGGTACCGGTGCGTCTATTTGAATCCGCATCTGGGCCGGGAATTCGAGAGCATCCCGCCGTTCGACCGCGCCCCGCGGCTTGCGCAACTCGCGCCTAACGTTTTCGAGCTGCATGTGCGGCTTCCCCGCGAGCCCGTTTACCATATCCGCACGCTGCGGCCGGAGGAAGAGGCGCAGCTCGTGAACGTGCTGCGCAACCTGCTGCCGGAGAGGCGCCGCGGCGCAGTACAGATAGTCAGCTTTCCGGTTTGGATGGGAGTGGCGCGCGCCCTACGCGAGGCGGGCGACTTTCCAATCGTTTACGACTGCCACGATTTTCTGTCCGGCTTTGGAAACATCGCGCGCAGCATTCTGGCGGCCGAAGCGGACGCGTTGCGGGATGCGGACCTGGTGCTGTTCTCGGCGCCCCAACTCCAGGCGGCGCACCCCGGAGTGCGCTCGTCGATGCTGCTGCGCAATGGCGTGGATGCCGGGCATTTTCAGGGCGTGCGTCCCTCGGCCGGCCGGCTGCCCACGGTCGGGTACGTGGGGGCGCTCGCGGAATGGTTCGACATCGATTGCCTGGAAGAGGCGGCGCGCTCCAATCCGGAATATCGTTTCGTGCTGGTGGGGCGCGTGGACCATACGCCCATCCAGCGCCTCGAATCTCTTCCCAATGTGAAGTTCGCCGGAGAGATTTCCTACGAACGGCTGCCGGAGATGTGCGCCTCTTTCCGGGTGGGGCTGATTCCTTTCCGGATCAATGCCCTTACCCTGGCCACCAATCCCATCAAGCTGTATGAGTATTTCAGTTGCGGAATGCCGGTGGTCAGTACAGCACTGCCGGAAGTGGAACGCATGGGCGACTTGGCCTACGTAGCGCGCACGCCTGTGGAGTTCGCGGCGGCGGTGCGGCAAGCCATGCAGGAGAACGACGCGGATCGCCAGAAGCGGCGATTGGAAATCGCGGTCCAGGAGAGCTGGATGGATCGGGCCAGTGTGCTGGCCGGGAGGTTGAAAGGCTTTTCGGCGGGCCTGCCCCGGACGCTGCACATCGGCGGGTACTGGCGCGGCCAAAACGACATTGTGCGGCAAATGATGCTGGGGCTGCGGGCGGCGGGCGCCGATGTGTTCGAATTCAATACCGACGAGCGGCCGAATGCGATCGAGACCGATGGGATTCCATACGACCGGGGCACCTCCGGCCCGGTCTGGCTGAAGTGGGAAGTCCTCGGTCCGGTGATTGAGACGTTCCAGCCCGAGTTGATCGTCTGCAATGCCGGAGGCCTGAGCTTCCGGCCGGAGCGGGCCGCGCAGATCATGGCGGAGCGCCTTCTGGTGGGCATCGCGTTGAGCGATCCGGATGTTTTCGAGCGCGCCACCCGCAAAATCGCGTGCAATTTTCACGTCTTCCTCACCAACGCGCCCCAATGTACTGGCGCTTATCGCGCACTGGGCGCGCGCGTCATGGTGCTGCCGATCGCCACCAACGAGCAGTTCTTCCAGCCTGTCCCGCCGCGTGACGATCTCCGCTGCGACGCCCTGTTGATCGGCCGGGCGCACCCGGATCGGGTCGCGCCGATTCGCGCGCTGCGGGAGCGTTTCAACGTGCACGTGTATGGCGAGGACTGGGAGAAATTCGGTATACCCGGCCGCGGCTTCATTTACGGACAAGACGTGCTGGCGGCGCTCAATTCGGCGCTGGTGACGCTCATCTTTTCGCGCACTCCGGCGGGGCATGGCATCATCAAAGTGGGGCTGTTCGATTTTCTGGCGGCCGGAGCGCTGGTGGCCGCCGATTACATTCCGGAGCTTGCGCAATATCTGGAGCCGGGCCGCGAGATCTTGACTTTCCGGAACGTGGATGAGTTGGTGGCCATCGTGGAGCGTTGCCGTACGCATCCGGAAGAAGCCGCGGCGATCCGCGCGGCGGGACGGGCACGCGTGCTGCGGGACCACACCTGGCGTACCGTTTGGCCGGGCCTTTTGCGGTCGATCGCGGATGTGGCGAATGCTCACTGATGGAACGGTCGTGCTCCGCGAAGTTACGGTTGCCGATATCGCGCTCCTGTACGCATGGCGAAACGATCCGGAGACCCACCCCATGTTTCGCGACGACCGGCCTTTGGATTTCGATTCCCATCGCCGCTTCGTGGAACGATATTCTGCAAGCGTGCCGGGAGATTACTGGTGGATTGTTGAAGCCGCTGGCGTGCCTGTCGGGGCGATTGCCCTCTACGGCTTCGGGGCGGATCGCCGGGCCTGCGAGTTCGGCCGGTTCATCATCGGCCGGGAACACCGCGGTTGCGGCTACGGCCGGCGCGCGTTGGAGTTGGCGATGCGCTTCGCCCGTTCGCTCGGCGTGGAGCGAATATCGTGCGCGGTGCTCAGCTCCAACGAACATGCATTACGTTTGTATAGCAGCCTGGGATTTATCGCGAAAGGAATCGAGCATGCCGGCGAGCGCGGTTTCGTTTTGATGGAATCCGCGACCGCGGGTCCCCTGGACCCGTGCGGCCTGGGAGGCCGCCGCAGGCTGGGAGCCTGCCCCACATGAAGCCAATTCATCTGTTCGTGCCCAAGTACCGCACCGAAGAAGTCCTGGAGGAAATCCGCCCCGCGCTCGAGACCGGCTGGACCGGGCCCGGCGAAAAGACCGCGCAGTTTGAAGCGGCCTGGCGCGCGTACACCGGCCTGCAGAATGCCCACTTCCTGAACTCCGCGACGGCGGGTCTGCATCTGGCCTTTACCATCTTGCGGGAACGCTTCGGATGGGCCGAGGGCGACGAGATCCTGACCACGCCGTTTACTTTCGTCTCGACCAACCATACGATTTTGCACGCGGGTCTCCGGCCGGTGTTCGCGGATATCGACGAATACTTGTGTCTTAATCCTGCTTCCCTGGCTGCCCGGATTTCGGCGCGCACGCGGGCAGTCTGTTTCGTCGGCTTTGGCGGGCATGCGGGGCGGTACGAAGAGGTGCGGCAGCTTTGCGCCCGGCACGGTCTGCGATTGATTCTGGATGCCAGCCACATGGCCGGAACCCGCATCTGCGGCGTGCATGCGGGGCAGGGCGCGGACGCGACGATCTTCTCGTTTCACGCAGTCAAGAATGTGCCCACGGCCGACGGGGGCATGCTCTGTTTTGCGGATCCCGAGCTGGATCGGGGGGCGCGCAAATGGTCCTGGATGGGCATCGGGAAAGATACGTTCACCCGGACGGTCGGCAGCGGCCCGTATAAGTGGAAGTACGATGTGGAACATCTGGGGTTCAAGTACCATGGCAACGCCATCATGGCCGCCATGGGATTGGTCGCGCTGCGCTACCTGGACCGGGACAATGCGTATCGCCGGCAGCTTGCCTGCTGGTATGACGATGCGCTGGCCGGCATCCCGGCAGTGGCACGCATCCCGCAGCGCGACGACGTACTGAACTCGCGGCACCTGTACCAGGTTCTGGTGAACGATCGCGACGAGGTGGTGCGTAAGCTGAACGAGCGCGGCATTTATCCGGGTGTGCATTATGCCGACAACACCGCGTACAAAATGTATCGATATGCGGCAGGAAGCTGTCCCAGGGCCGCGGAAGCCAGCGCGCGGGTGGTCTCGCTGCCCTTGCACATGAGTTTGAACGAGGAAGATGTGCGGCGAGTGGCGGCGGCGCTCGGCGAAATTTGCAGTTAAGGCGTAGCCCTTAAGTTTCCTCAGAAAAGCGCCGATAAGCAGTTGTGCGCGCACTTCGCACCCTGCTTCCGCTGATTGGCGTAAAAGCGGCGTTGGCCGCGGCCCTGATTTCCCCGCACAGCGTGGCGCCCGATGCGTATTTCGAAGCGAACCGGGGTCAGGCAGATCTGTCGGTCGCCTTTGTCGCCAGGGGCCCTGGCTACGCCGCTCTGTTGCAGCGGAACGGCAGTGCGGTTTATCGTTTCCCTGCTGGGCCGCTGAGCATCGAGTTTCCAGGCGGGCATGCGCCCACGGCAGTTGCAGGCGAGCAGCCGCTGGCGTCGGTCACCAACTACTACCGCGGCAGCGATCCCGGCGAGTGGCATCCCGGCATCCCGCATTTCGAGTGCGTACGGTTCAGTGGCATCTATCCCGGCATCGACCTGGTGTGGCGCGCGCAAGGCCCGGACCTCGAATACGAATTCCTGGCGGGCGCCGGAGCCGACCCCAGCCTCATCCGGATACGATTCACCGGCGCCAGCCGCGTTTCGGTTGATGGCCAAGGAAACCTGATCTTGGAGACGCCGACCGGGAGTATTCGGCATCGGCGGCCCATGGCTTGGCAGGAAATTGCCGGGCGGCGCCAAAACGTGGAAGTGGCGCTGCGCCTGGAAGGAAATTCGGCCGGCTTTCAACTCGGGCCATACGATCGCCATTGGCCACTGCGCATCGATCCGGTAATGGCGTATTCGACCTATGTAGGAGGCGCGGGCTACGATGCGGGCTACGCCATTACCGTGGACGGTTCCGGCGGCGTTTACATGACAGGCACCACGTCCTCTACCGGATTTCCAGCGCAGGGGTCCAGCGTCAATAGCAACTGGGATGCGTTTGTGATGAAATTCAACGAGAGTGGCGCGCTGCTGTACACCACCGTCCTGGCAAGCAACGCCAACACATCCGGACAGGCGATTGCCGTGGATTCGTCGGAGAATGTCTATATTGCCGGCACCACGGAGGCCACCAACTTCCCGGCGACCCCAGGCGCCTGGCAAACCGTGTTCGGCGGCGTGGCGGACGCGTTTGCCGCCAAATTGAATGCCACGGGACAACTGGTATACGCATCCTACCTGGGCGGCCCGGGGCAGGAAACCGGAACCGGAATTGCCATCGACTCATCCGGCAATGCCTATATCAGCGGCTATACGTCGTCCGGTTTTCCGACCACTCCGGGCGCAGCGCAGACGCTCTACGGAGGCGGTTTCTCGGATGCGTTCCTGGTCAAGTTGAACTCTCTGGGTAGCACGGCCGTGTATTCGACGCTGCTGGGTGGGACAAGTACCGACACGGCGGAAGCCGTGGTGGTGGATACCGCCGGACACGCCTGCATCGCGGGATACTCGGATTCGGTCAACCTGGCCGTTATCGGCGCAGTGCAGCCGTTTCCCGGTGGGGAGGGCGACGCCCTGATCGCGTGTCTCAGCGCGGATGGAACCGCCTGGACAATGGTCTCTTATCTGGGCGGCAGCAATTTGGATCAGGCCTTCGCGCTGGCCATCGATGAGAGCGGAAACCTTTACGTGGCGGGCACCAGTTATTCTTCCGATTTCCCCATTACGGCAGGTGTCTTCCAGCCATCCAATGCCGGGTCCTACGACGCCTTCATCGCCAAACTAAGCCCGGGTGGCGCCTCGTTATTGTATGCGACCTACCTCGGTGGAAACGGTTCCGACGCCGCCACCGCCGTAGCAGTGGGCAGCACCGGCGACGTTTGGATTGGAGGGTACACCGAGTCGACCAATTTTCCATTGTCCAGCGCTTGGCAATCCGTGGCTGGCGGCAGCTTCGACGGATTCGTTGCGCAGTTGAGCCCGGACGCCACCCAGTTGCCGACCGCCAGCTATTTGGGGGGCTCCGGAGACGACCGGGTTTTGGGCATAGCCTTGGACCCTAACACCGGACTCGTGCTGACGACTGGCACCACGCTCTCCAGCAACTTTCCCGTCACCCCGGGCGCCATGCAGGACGTGGCCCCGGCAGGGATGAACGCATTCCTGGCGAACATCAGCCCGGCAGCGTATTCTATCTCCGGACAAGTGACTACACAAGGTGCCGGGCTAAGCGGAGTCACGGTCACTCTGAGCGGGGCGGCCGCCGGTTCCACTTTAACCGATGTAAACGGAAACTTTCTTTTCAATAATTTGCCAGGCGGCAACACGTACACGGTAACGCCTTCTTCCAGCAGCATGGCATTCAGTCCGTCCAGTGGAACGTTCACTAACCTGAATTCCAATCAGACGGTCAATTTCACCGCTGCGGCGGCATATTCCATCTCCGGTCAAGTCGCAGTTTCCGGAGGCGGACCGGTAGCTGGAGCGGCCGTCACGCTCAGCGGGGCGGCCAACGGCATGGTCGCCACCAGCGCATCCGGGTATTATTCGTTCAGCGGTCTGGCGGCGGGCAACTATACTGTCACGCCGTCCCTGGCGGGACTCACCTTTACCCCGTCCAGCCAGACTTTCAACAGCCTGAACAACAATCAGACAGCGAACTTCACGACCCAGTGCGGATGTTTGGTAAGCCCTTCGTCGCTCTATGTCGATTCGACCAGCCAGATGGGGCCTACCCTAAACGTTACGGCCGGCCCTGGTTGCGCTTGGACCGCAGCCGGCGGCATCTTTAGCACCATCACTTCGGGCGCCACCGGGAACGGCAACGGTACGGTGACCTTCACCGTAACCGCTAATAGCTTGGGCGCAGCGCGCACGGACACTTTGATGGTCGCCGGTCGAGCCGTCACGGTTACCCAGCGGGCCACCGCCCAGATCTTCGCCGATGTCACTCCGCCGGATTATTACTTCGATTTCTCCGACATCATGTATCAACAGGGCATCACCACCGGATGTTCCTCGCAACCGCTGGATTACTGTCCAAACTCGACGACTACACGCGGCGAGATGGCCGTGTTCCTGGTGGTCGCCATCGAGGGCGGCAACAGTTTCACCTACACCACCACGCCCTATTTCACCGATGTGCCGCCCAGCAACCCGTACTTCAAGTTCGTGCAAAAGCTGCGGGACCTGGGGATCACAGGCGGCTGCTCGGCCACCACCTACTGCCCCAACGATGCGGTGAACCGCGGCGAGATGGCCGTGTTCATCATCGCGTCCCGGTACGAGACCACCCCTTTTACCTATCCCTCTACCCCATATTTCACGGACGTGACATCATCGAATCCATTTTTCCCATTCGTCCAGAAAATGGCGCAGGTGGGGATCACAGCCGGCTGCGCGCCTGGCCTGTACTGCCCGGACGAGACCCTCACCCGCGGCCAGATGGCGGTTTTCATCGTGACTGGTCTATTGAACGAGCTTCTGGCGGCGGGCACTCCCGTGATCGCTGCGGCGGCTCCCAACTCGGCCACTCCCGGCCAGATGGTGACGGCGACCCTGACGGGCGTGAACACGCAGTTCGTACAGGGCACGACTCAGGTAGTGGTCCCGGCGGGAGTCACGGCTTCCAACATCGTGGTTCTCAGCGCCACGAGCCTGACAGTGGAGTTGACCGTCGGCGCGGGCGTGGCGCCTAACCCAACGACCATCGTAGCTTTGACCGGCACGGAGGAGGCCGTGCTGCCCAACGGATTCGTGATTCAGTAAACGGCCGTCAGTCGACCCCGCACCGCCGCCGCATTCTCTCAGGCAGCCAATGCCGTCCCAAACTTGCCTCCAGAGGACGGATGTAATCGCGGTCCATCTCCAGAGCCTTCGCGGCTCGCACCACCGCACGCACCAGCGCTTTTCTGTCGCCGCCGGCGATGTGCGGGAACGATCCCAACACATCGATGCGCGACCGGCAGATGTGCGCGACGAAATTGGAGGCCCACTCGCCGCCTACGGGCGTGCCGGCATTGGCCCACCGCAGCAGATAGGCCCGCTGGCGGTCGATAAATGCCGCATCCAGCCCATGCGCCTTCCCCGCGCGCTGCAGGAACCAGCGTACATACTCATAGCGCTCGCCGGAACTCAAATCCTTGTAAACCAGTTGCACGTCCGGCCGCTGCTGGTAGACGAAAGCGGCGATATTGGATAGCGGCAGCGTTTCGTAGAGGCCTCTGCCGGCCAACGGCGCAGGCAAGTTCAACCAGTGGTAGAAGCTGCCCGGACCGGTCGCAGCGAGCTGCTTCTCCCAGGCTTCGCGTTGCTGGTAACCAGCCCAGAAAAAGCATTGAACCATAATAGGCGCCACCGCGACGCCGTTCTCGAAGCGCTCCAACGTGGTCATGGGATGGCGCCGCGGCGGAACGCGGCCGGCCGGGACCGTGCTCACCGGATCCATGGAATAACCGAGCCGGGCCATCTGGGCCGCATACGGATGCAGCTTGCGAAAGACTTCCACAACGTCGGGCGGCAAGCGCGCGTGCCAATCTCCGATGCGCCCCTGGCGGAAGAAACCGGAGAAATCTCCTGCCATCCGTCGCATTACGTCGATGTCGCACATCTCCACCGCAGCTTCCATGCGCTCCAGTGGCGCCGGATGAATGCGCGAGGTTAATTCGCGCAAGGTGGCCACCGGGTCGGCCCGCAGATCCTCAAAGCGGACCGTGTGCGTGCCTTCGTAAGCCATCCATTCGAGCGAGCAGTCCAGGTCCGCGGAAAATGGCTGGTCCGCGGCGTAGGTGGTCATGCCCCGCCGTTCAAAGCCCGTGGATACCATGCGGCGCAGAAAGTTATGGTCGAGCGTCTCGTTCCGAAACTCGTGGATGTGGTGATAGAGCGAGAGCAAAACGTCGCCGGGGTGCCGGATGGTGGTGACGACCACGGCGCGATTTGTCCGAATCCAGCTCAGCAACTCCCGATTGGGACGGGTGTGGTAGTGCGTAACCCAGCGCTCGCCGGCTTTGTCCAGCTTGGCGCAGTCGAGCGGCGGCGGCACATAGAACTGCGGCAGCCGGTAGACTCCGGCCAGCAAATGGCGCAGCCAGGTATTGCCTGTTTTCGGCGTGCTCAGAATTAGAATGCGAAGGTCCGGATCAGTCCCCACGTTTCCGTTAGTGGTGGAGACGGCGCGTTGCGGACGGATGTTACATTATTCGGGATATAACGATGCAGTCGCGAGACCGTCTGATGAATGCCGTTAAGGCTGCCGCTGCGCGCAGGGGGATTCTGCTCGCGCGATATGAGCACCTGCAAAGGCGGGAACGTCTGGCCACTGTGCTGCGTGTTGCGGAAGAACGGACGCTATTGTTGAGTCACGGCGAGGCCTGCCAGCTCCTGGCCTGTCTCGAGAGTACCGATCGGATCCACGGAGACGTCGCCGAGTTGGGTGTAGCTTACGGGGCCTCTGCCAAGTTACTGTCGATGCACCTGTGTGCCGGAAAGCACTTGCACCTGTTCGACACCTTCCAAGGGCTTCCCCAGACTACGGCAGCCGATGGAACGCGCTTCCACGCCGGAGAATTCCAGTCGAACCTGGAACAGGTGCGCCATTATGTGGGAACGGAGCGAGTCCACTACTACCCTGGTCTGTTTCCGGGCACGGCTGCGGAGTTGAGCGACAGCCGTTTTTCGTTTGTGCATTTAGACGCCGACCTCTATGAGAGCACGCTGGCTGCATTCCGGTTCTTTTACCAGCGCCTCTCGCCAGGCGGCATTATACTTTGCCACGACTACCCTTCGGCTTCGGGTGTGGTGCAGGCCGCCGGCGAATTTTTTCGGGATAAGCTCGACCCTGTCATAGAGTTAACTGGTTATCAGATCATGGTTGTGAAGCTGGGCGATGGACCCATGTGAAGCACGTCCGGAGCGCCTCTCCGCGCCGGATGCTAAACTAAATCCACCAGGCGCTAAACCGGCTAAGCCATGTTCCCCCTTCAGACTCCAACGCTGCGCGGCAGTAATCTCGCGAACCCAGCCAAGCCCGCGCCGGCACCTCGCCCGGCATTCTATCTCACCCTGGCTTTTGTATTCGTAGTGTATGCCCGCGTGCCGGAAATCATGGACATGGTCACGGGAGCCGCCCTGCATTCGGCGCGGGCGATTATGGCGCTCTCCTTGATCGCGATGCTGCTGTTCGGCGGGAACCTGCGCGCTATTTTTTCCAAAGTGGGCATTTGCCTGATCGCCTTCACCCTTTGGATATGTGTCTGCACTCCGTTCAGCATTTGGCGAGGCGGCAGCGCCAGAGTGCTTAAGGATTTTTGGCTGTTGGCGCTGTTCTCCTTTGCCATCATTGCAGCCACCGTGCAGGGACTGGAGCAGTGCCGCAAGCTCATGTACACGCTGGCGGCTGCCACGGCTTTCATCGAGGTTTTCACCCTTATGCTCGGCCGCGTGCAAGGGGGCCGCATGGCTTTGCTGGGAGGCACGTTGGGAAACGCCAATTACCTGGCCATGATGCTGCTGATGGGCGTGCCATTTTGTCTCTTCGTGCTGCGCACCAGGATGGGCATGTCGCCATTGAAGCTGGCCTCCCTGCTGATGCTCCTGTGCATCCCCGTGACCGTGGCGGCGACAGGTTCCCGCGGAGGTCTGGTTACGCTGGCCGTTATGTTCCTGCTGTATTTTGTGCCGCTGCCCTCCGGCCAGAAGATGGTGGTGGCTATTGCCGCCCTGATTCTCGCGGTAATCGCCATAACGTGGTCCACCCGCAGCGCGCTGGATCGCTATAAAACCATCTTTGCCAGTTCCGGCGAGGTACGCTTATCGGACTCGGAGAAATCCGCTATCGATTCCATGGGGCTGCGCAAAGAGCTCTTGATGTCCAGTTTGCAGTTGAGCATGCGGCACCCATTGTTTGGCGTCGGTCCCGGGATGTTCTCGGTGGCTAACGCAAGCTTTGTGGAAGAGCTCACGGGGCGAGCCAATTGGAACGCGTGGCACGAAACGCACAACACCTTCACGCAAGTATCGTGCGAAGACGGCTTGCCCGGACTGTTTTTGTATTGTCTGACGCTCTTGTTCTGTTTCAAAATCGTGTTCTCGGCCAAAAAGCTGGCCCGTCAGAATCCGGCTTTATCCACCTTGGGGCACATGGCGTTCGCACTGCAACTCGCGCTCATCGCATTTACGGGGACATCCATCTTCGCCAGTAA
>Ga0302324_100009396_pt1 | contig 20455 bp, 14 predicted proteins | sample Palsa_T0_1_FD_201949 | JGI IMG/M metagenome (GOLD analysis project Ga0302324, IMG submission 201949) | Peat permafrost microbial communities from Stordalen Mire near Abisko, Sweden - Palsa_T0_1 | ecosystem: Environmental > Terrestrial > Soil > Palsa > Peat permafrost | place: Sweden: Abisko...
CCGATCCACCACGATGACGGCATTGGACAAAATGTTGATCATGAACGGCGGTTCGTTGGTCGAGGCTCCTTCCTTTTGTGCCTGCGACGATTTCGGCAGTTCCAATCGCAGCGACGGCTGCTGCTTGAACGTGGTCGTGACCATCAGGAAAATCAGGAGCACCACCAGCACATCCACGAGCGCGACGATGATGACGGTCGGTGTATTGCGGCGTCTGCGGATGAGAAAACGCATGGTCAGGGCTTTTTGGCGGCGGTTTTCTCGACATATTGCCGCCGGATGAAATCGTCGCACAATGCCTCCATCTCGACGGCAAGCACCTCGACCTTTTTGCTGAAATAACTCCACGCGATGAGCGTCGGAATGGCGATGAGCAGCCCAATGAGCGTGGCGCGCAGGATGAGCGCGATGCCCTGCGCCAGCTTGGTGGCGTCGCTCAAACCGGACTGGCCGAGGTCGCCGAACACCGTCATCATGCCCGCAATCGTGCCGACCAATCCGAGCAGCGGCGCGATGCCAACGATGATCTCCAGCACGACGAGGCCGCGTTCCAACCGGACGATTTCATGGCGCGCAGCGGTCTGCAAGGCGTCCACGTTGTCCGCCTTCGGCCAGTCGAGGTGGTCCACCGCGAGCGTGAGCAGGCGGCCGAGCGGCGACGGTTTTTGCGCGCAGGCCAGGCGCAAGGTTTCCACGTCATCGCGCGTCCGACACGCGGCGAGCGCCCCGGTGACGGCCGGTGGCACGACCTTGCCCCAGCGGAGGGCCAGACCGCGTTCCACGATGAAGGCCAGCCCGATCACGGAAGTCAGCGCCAGCAAGATGTAAATAAGTGCGTCCATAAATTTTCCCATCCGCAAGTTGCGGTTCGATTTCAATAGTAGTAGAAGGTGAAGACAATTTCCCTAAAATTCTTACCGACCATCCGCTGCATGTCCGACGGCCACGGGGCGTATGGCGACGGATCGGTCACCGCCTTCTGGCAGACGTAGCTGAGCAGCTCGCCGACGTTGTTCTCCAAAACCTCCATCTCGGTGATGGAGCCGTCGGAGTTCAGGTGAAACCGCAGCGTCACTTTGCCCGTGCGGTCCGAAGCGAATTTCTGGCTGTCGAGCAGGTCATACCAGCGCTGCGTCACCGCCGAGATGAACTGGCTGTCGTAATTGCCGAACGGCGTCGCCTTCGCGTCCAGCGACGGCACCAGGGCCTGCCGACGCGTCCCACCCTCCTGTTGCATTTGCATGCTGGGAAAAAGGTTCGAGCGCTGCGCCAGCGCCTGTTTGAGGGTGCGCGGACGCTCCGGCTTGTCCTCCGTTTTCTCCGGCGAGGTTTCCAGCTTTGCCAGTTTGGTGTCGCCGGCCTGCTCCATCGGTTTTGGCTGCGCCGGCGGCGTTTCCTTTTGAGGCTGCGGTTGCGGCGCGGGTGGTTGCGGCTTGGCGTTGGGCGTGCGCGGCACGTCCTTGGTCTTGGGCACGTCCTTCTGTTTGCCGTTCAACTTCGGCTGGTTTGAATCCTTGTCCGCATCCGGATTGGCCGCGTGGGAATTTTTGCTGGAATAATATTTCGCGTCCTTGGGCGCGTCTGGCGAAGCCTGATCCGGATCCACGTCCAAAAAAATGCTTGGCCCGGTTTCCTGCGTCACGGGCGGCGGCGATTTTTTTTGCGCCAGATGCAACCGCGCCGGCCAGTGCAGCCGCTGCCACAGGCCGGCTGTTTTGCCGAGTTCATAGCCGCCCCATGCCAGAAAGTGCAGTGTCAGCGACAACACCAAAGCCCACATCAACCGTTTTATTTCAAAACGGGTGAGGCGCACGGAATCCACTTTTTCGACGGCTTCAGCCATGTCCGATAAGCTTGCCGCAGGAAAACCGGCCGGGCAACTGTCTTTGCTCGCGCCGAATTAACTCTGCTTTCGCGCGCAACTCCGCTAGACTGCAAAAGTCGAAAGACATTGCATGAGCACAAAATTATTTTCCGAACTTGGCCTCTCGCCGGAAATCCTCAAAGCCATTGAAAAACTTGGCTTTGAAAAAGCCGCGCCCATCCAGGCCGAGGCCATCCCCGTGCTCATGAGCGGACGCGATGTCGTCGGCCAGTCGCAGACCGGTTCCGGCAAGACTGCCGCGTTCGCGATTCCGGCGATTGAAAAGACCGACCCGAATCTGAAAGCGGTTCAGGTTCTGATCCTCTGCCCGACGCGCGAACTCGCCGTGCAGGTGGCCGAGGAATTTCACAAGCTCACGCTCTTCAAGCGCGGCATCACCTCGCTGCCGATTTACGGCGGCCAGTCCTACGAGCGACAGTTCTGGGGCCTGAAACAAGGCGCGCAAATCGTCATCGGCACGCCGGGGCGCGTGATGGATCACATGCGGCGCGGCACGATCCGGCTCGACACGTTAAAGATGATGATTCTCGACGAGGCCGACGTGATGCTGAACATGGGTTTCCGCGAGGACATTGAAACCATTTTGAAGGACGCGCCGAAGGAGCGGCAGACCGTTTTCTTTTCCGCCACGATGCCGCGCCCCATCCGCGACCTGATCGAAAAATTTTCGCGCGAGCCGCAGAATGTGAAGATTGACCAGAAGGCGATGACCGTCCCGACTGTCGAGCAGTGTTATTACGAGGTGGACCGCCGCTTCAAGGTGGATTTGCTCACGCGGCTCATTGACATCTACGACCTCAAACTCGGAATTATTTTTTGCAACACCAAGCGCATGGTGGATGAACTCGTGGATCATCTCGAAGCGCAAGGTTACATGGCCGACCGGCTCCACGGCGACATGACGCAGGCGCAACGTGACCGCGTGATGGGCAAGTTTCGCAAGTCCGGCCTCGAATTTCTCGTCGCCACCGACATTGCCGCACGCGGCATTGATGTGGACGACATCCAGGTCGTGTTCAATTACGACCTGCCTTACGACGGCGAGGATTACGTCCATCGCATTGGCCGCACCGGTCGCGCGGGAAGAACGGGTCGCGCAATTTCATTCGCCTCCGGCCGCGAACTGTTTCAAATCCGCAACATCGAGCGTTACACGAACATGCGGATTCAACGCGCGAAAATTCCGACCGTGGACGAAGTTCACGAAGTCCGCGCGAGCCTGTTCCTCGACAAACTGCGCGCCACCCTGACCAGCGGCGAATACAAAAAGCAGGATCACCTCATCGAGCGCCTGCTCGAAGAAGGTTTCAATTCGACCGACATCGCGTCCGCGCTGATTCATCATTTGCAAGGCGGCGACGCTGCGCCCGCAAAGCCTGCGCCGCGCGAGGAGCCGGTCTTTGACCGCCCGGAACGTCCGCCTTATGGCGAACAACGCGATAATCGCGGTGGCCGCTACGAAGATCGTCCCGCGCGTAACGCCCGTCCCCGCGATGACGACCGCCGCGCGCCCTACCGTGATCCCCGCGACGAACGCCCCGCGCCCCGCCCATACGGAGCACCCGCGTCCTCCCAAGCCCGTGCGCCGCGTCCGGTGGGAGCGCCGATCTCCACCGCGTCCGCCCCGCGCGTTCCGAAAACAATCATTCCGCTGCCGGCAAAAAACGTTGTGAAACCATTCCACACTGCACCCGCGCCGATTGCGCCGCCGATGGCAAAAGCGCCGGTTGCCGAACCAGCCAGCCCAAAAGCGGCCGCGCCGAAAACTTTTTCCGACGCGGAAATTCTTGCCTCGGTAAAACCGGAGGTGCTCGCGCCGGAGTTCAGCAAACCCAAACCCGCGCCGTTTTACGCGAAGGTCGCGGCCGAATCCACATCCAAAAAGAGCAAGGTGAAATCCGAGCGCAAGACGCCCGCCGACCAGACACGCCTGCACCTCAACCTCGGCGAAGAAATGGGCGTCGTGCCGATTGATGTCGTGAACTCCATCGCGGGCGAGACCGGCCTGCCTGGCAAGGTCGTGGGCAAGGTGGACATCCGCGAGCGGCATTCGTTCGTGGATGTTTCTACTGAATACGCCAATGCCATCCTCGCCAGGCTCAACCGCGCGGAAATCAAAGGACACAAGGTGAAGATCAAGGCGGCGTGAGCACTTGAGATTCGCCCAAAACAGTTTAGCTTCTCCGGCGCGGGAGCGAATCCACGTTCCGGCCAACGAAAGGAAAATCAAATCATGAAACGCAAAGCATCGGCCGTCTGGCAGGGTGATCTAAAAACCGGCAAGGGCAGCATCTCCACCGAGAGCGGCACGCTCAAGGAAACGCAATACTCGTTCAGCACGCGCTTCGAGAACGGCGTCGGCACGAACCCCGAGGAACTCATCGCGGCGGCGCACGCGGGCTGCTTCTCGATGGCGTTCTCGGCGGAACTCGGCAAGGCCGGTTTCACGCCCGCGTCCATCAACACCACCGCGACCGTCACGCTCGATAAAACCGACGCCGGTTTCACCGTCACGGAATCGCACCTCGACATGACGGCGAAAATTCCCGGCATTGACCAGGAAAAATTCACCGCCATCGCCAACGGCGCCAAGGCCGGCTGCCCGATTTCGCGCCTGCTCAACGCAAAAGTTTCATTGGACGCGAAACTGGAGACGTGAACGAAGATTGCCGCGCGAGCCGGCAATGTTTATCTTGCCCGCGTGAATTCCATTCGTCTTGTCCTGATAACTCTGGCTATGTTTGCCGACATGACTGTCAGCAGTTTTGCCGGTGAATCACTGGTTTATTTCGGCACCTACACCGGCGCGAAGAGCCAGGGCATTTACGTTTCAAAATTCAATTCCGACACCGGCAAACTGGGTGCGCCGGAACTTGCCGCGGAAATTACGAATCCGACTTTCTTCGCCATCGCGCCTGGCGGAAATTTTCTCTACGCCGTCAGCGAAGTGGATGAAATCGGCGGCAAACCCACCGGCGCGGTGGAAGCCTTCGCGGTGGATGTCAAAACCGGCAGACTCACGCGGCTGAACCAGCAGATTTCCGGCGGCAGCGGGCCATGCCACGTCGCCGTGGACGCCACCGGCAAATGCCTCCTCGTCGCGAACTACGGCGGCGGCAGCGTCGCCGCGCTTCCAATCCTTCCCGACGGCAGTCTCGGTGAAGCCGCAACGATTCTCCAGCATTCCGGCTCCAGCGTGAACACCAACCGCCAGACCGGGCCGCACGCGCATTTCATTCTGCCTTCGCCAGACAACCGTTTCACGCTTGATTGTGATCTCGGCCTGGACAAAGTTTTCGTCAATCAACTGGACGCTCCTGCCGCCAAACTCACGCCAAACAATCCACCCTTTGCGACGGTCACGCCCGGCTCCGGCCCACGCCACCTGGTTTTTTCTGCTGATGGCAAGTTCGTTTACGTCATCAACGAAATGGCCGGGGTGATTGCAGTGTTCAGCTACGATACCGCCAACGCGGCGATGACCTGGGTGCAAACCATTTCCACATTGCCCAAGGATTTTTCCGGCATCAACACCGCTGCGGAAATCGTGCTGGCTCCAAACGGAAAATTTCTTTACGCCTCGAATCGCGGGCATGACAGCATCGCGGTTTTCTCGGTTGATATACAAAGTGGCAAACTTACCTTCGTTGAACATCAATCCACGCAAGGCCGCACGCCGCGCCACTTCGCGATTGATCCAACCGGCCGCTGGCTGCTCGCGGAAAATCAGGGTTTCGATTCAGTCGTCGTGTTCGCGATTGACGCCGACACCGGCAAGTTGAAACCGACAGGGCAGACCGTTTCTGTCGGTGCACCGGTTTGTGCCGTGTTCGTCGGTGAAAAGTAAGCTGCCTTTCAGTTTCCCGGCTTGTTACGACGTAATTCTCTGTTAAAGTCTGCGGCTCTGTGGACATCGCAAAAGAAATCCAGCGGCGGCGGACGTTCGCCATTATTTCGCATCCCGACGCGGGCAAGACCACGTTGACGGAGAAGCTGCTGCTTTATGGCGGCGCGGTGCAGCTCGCCGGTTCCGTGACCGCGCGCAAAAATCAGCGCGCGACGACCTCCGACTGGATGGAGCTGGAAAAAAAACGCGGCATTTCGATCAGTTCCACCGTGCTGCAATTTGATTACGACGGCTACCGCCTCAACCTGCTAGACACGCCCGGTCACAAGGATTTTTCCGAGGACACCTATCGCGTGCTGACCGCCGTGGACGCGGTCGTCATGGTGATTGATTCCGCGAAAGGGATCGAGCCGCAGACGCGAAAACTGTTTGAAGTCTGCCGCCAGCGCGGCGTGCCGATCTTCACCTTCATGAACAAGTGCGATCGCCCGATGAAAAATCCGCTGGAGCTGATTGACGAACTGGAGCGCGTGCTCGGCATCGGCGCGTTTCCGGTGAACTGGCCCATCGGCAACGGCCCGGAATTTCAAGGCATCTACGACCGGCAGACGAAAACGATGCACACGTTTGAGCGCGTCGTGGGCGGCAAACATCGCGCGCCGGTCACCGCCGGCGGCTTGCACGACCCGGCGGTGCGCGGCAATTTGAGCGAAGCCGAATTCAGCAAGACACTCGAAGAACTGGAGATGCTCGAACTCGCCGGCGAATCGTTCGACGAAGCCGCCGTGCTCGCGGGCAAAACCACGCCGGTTTTTTTCGGCAGCGGCGTGAATAATTTCGGCGTGCAGCTTCTGCTCGACGGTTTCTTGAAACATTCGCCCGCGCCGAAATCGCGCGTGATGGGCGGCATCGAGATCGCGCCGGAAAACCCGGCGTTCAGCGGTTTCATTTTCAAGATCCAGGCGAACATGGACCCGAAGCATCGCGACCGCATCGCCTTCATCCGCGTCTGCTCCGGCAAATTCGACCGCGACATGACCGTGCATCATTCGCGCTCCGAGAAAAAGGTCCGCCTCTCCAGCTCGCACAAACTATTCGGCAACGAACGCGAAACGGTGGACGAAGCATATCCCGGCGACGTCATCGGCCTCGTCGGTCACGACAGTTTTGGCATCGGCGACACGCTGACGACCGATCCAAAAATTCTCTACAAGGAAATCCCGCGCTTCACGCCGGAAGCCTTCAGCTATCTGCACAATCCGAACACGGGGAAATACAAACAATTTCGCCAGGGCCTCGACCAGCTTTTGCAGGAAGGCGTCATCCAGGCGCTGTATCTCCGCAATTCGTCCATCAAAACGCCGTTGCTCGCCGCTGTCGGCCCGTTGCAATTTGAAGTCGTGCAATTCCGTCTTGAAAGCGAATATGGCGCGGAATCCCGCCTCGAAGCCGCGCCGTGGAGCGTCGTCCGCTGGCTGCCGACCGACATCAAGGAAGAAGAGCTCGACGCGCTCTCGCTTCCGACCGGCGCGCGCCTCGCCTACGACCTCGGCAAAAATCCCGTCGTGCTGTTCCAAAACGAATGGTCGGCGAATTATTTTGGCGAGACGAACAAGAATACGCCGCTGTCGGCTTTGCCCGTGCAGACGGTGAAGGAATAATTGCTTCAACCAGATATCCGCTGAATCCGCCGGAGCAGGCGCGGCTCACCCTCTCCGCGCCGGTGAGAGAAGCTACTGCACCACAGATTTCTCGCCGGGCTTGAGCTTGAAGATGCCGCAAAAAGACGAAATGTGCCTTCGCATTTGTGCTTTGGAAATTTTCTTCCGATTCGCCATGCCGCAACTTTGCCATAAAGTTTGAAAAATTGCAGAAGAAAAAAGGCGGTTTCCTTTCCCATCTTGTTCCCACCTGATTATCTGCTACCGTTCACGTTCTTGTGAAACTGATTTTACATTCTTTGGGCGGTTAAAAAATATGCCCACCATCATTTCCGCCTCTGAAATCACCGTTCGCCACGGCGACCGCGCCATCCTCGATGCCACCACGCTCGGCATCCAGGAAGGCGAGCGCCTCGGTCTTGTCGGCCGCAACGGCGCGGGCAAGACGACGTTCCTGCGCATTCTCGCCGGCCTGCAATCGCCCGACAGCGGCGAAGTTTCGCGCCAGCGCGATCTCGTCGTGAGCTATCTGCCGCAGGATTTCATGCTCGATGCGACGAAGTCCGTGGCGGAAAACATTCGCGACGGCGCAAAGCCCGTGCTGGATTTGATCGCCGAATTTGAATCGCTGCCGCACGACTCGAAGCGGCACGAATTTTTGGAGCATCGCATCCAGGCGCTCGAAGGCTGGACGCTCGACACGCGCATCGAGATCGCGATGGCGCACTTGAACTGCCCCGCCGGCGACCGGCGCATCGAAACGCTTTCCGGCGGTGAAAAACGCCGCGTCGCCATGTGCCGCGCGATTGTTTCGCTGCCCGATTTTCTGATTCTCGACGAACCGACGAACCATCTCGACCCGGAATCCATCGAGTGGGTCGCGGAATTTCTCGATGAATTTCACGGCACGTTTCTCGTCGTCACGCATGACCGCTATTTTCTCGACCGCGTGGTCAAACGCATGATCGAGCTGTCCGACGGGAAATTTTTCTCGCACGACGGCAACTACACCGAATATCTGCTCGCCAAGGCCGAACGTCAGGCCGCCGACGCGACCGTCGAACACAAGCGCCAGATGTTTCTGAAAAAGGAACTCGCGTGGGTGCGCCAGGGTCCGCGCGCACAACGCAGCAAGCAGAAAGACCGCTTCGAGCGCTACTACGAAACCGCTGCGCAGTCCGGTCCGGTGATCGAGGAAGATGTGGAGCTTTGCATTCCACCGCCGCCGCAACTCGGCAATCGCACCGTGGATGTTGCCGATTTGGGCATGAGCATCGGCGGGAAGAAATTATTTTCCGCTTTCACCTTCAGTTTTGCGAACGGCCAGCGCATCGGCGTTTGCGGGCGGAACGGTCTCGGCAAAACCACGCTGCTCAAGGCCATCATCGGCCAGCTGCCGCCGACCGAAGGCACGGTGAAAACCGGCCAGCTCACAAAATTTAATTACGTGGACCAGGGCCGGCTGCAACTCAACGAAGAGCGCACCGTGCTCGACGAAGTCGCGGACGGCACGGAATTCGTGCAGTGGGGCGACGCAAAACTTTCCGTGCGCTCGTATCTCAAACGGTTTTTGTTCTCGGACGACCGCATCACGACCCTGGTGAAAAAGCTGAGCGGCGGCGAACGCAGCCGGCTCCTGCTCGCGCGCATTCTGAAAAGCGGCGGAAACTTCCTGATTCTCGACGAGCCGACGAACGACCTGGATCTGCCGACATTGCGCGTACTGGAGGAAGCCTTGATCGCGTTCACCGGGGTGGTGCTCGTCGTCAGCCATGACCGTTATTTTCTCAACCGCGTCTGCACGGACATTCTGGCGTTTGAAGGCGACGGGAAAATTCATCATAGCGTCGGTGACTACGATTACTATCTGGAGAAGAAAAAGAAGCAGGCGGTGCCTGCACCCAAATGGGAGCAAAAGAAAACTCCGACGCGCCAGGCAACTCCGAAACCGGCAAAGCCACGAAAGCTTTCCTTCAAGGAACAACGCGAACTCGAAGGCATCGAGGCACAGATTCACGCGGTGGAAGCCGAAGTCGCGCGCATCGAAGGTTTGTTCGCCGACCCGGAATTTTTCCGCAAACACGCAGCGCAGGTGAACCAGCTCACGTCCGAACTCGACGCGGCAAAGGCAAACGCGCCGAAGCTTTACGCGCGCTGGGAGGAATTGGAAGCCATCAAGTCCGCCAGCGAAAAATCACCGGTGGCGTGAGTCACTTGAAACACCGTGAGGCAAACCTGGGCCTGCGCCGGATCGTTCAGGCAAATTGCGCCTTCGCTGATGCGTGGTGACGGGCCGCCTTTGAGATGGATCGGGAAGCGTTCGCTCAACGAACGGGCATAAGCCACAAAATCGGCAAACCCCCCGGCGAGCGCCTGCTGGCGGCTGATGAGCCGGAACAACCCGCGACCGCCGGACGCGACGTGCTTCATCAGTTCCACCGTCACACGCCCCATCGTGTAGCGCGGATTGATTTCCACAACCGGCTTGAGCCGGATTTTCCCGTCCGCGTCGCGACAGGCAAACGCGTCAATGCCTACCGGACCAAGATAATTTGCACGACGCAATTCTTCCTCCAGCAACGCAAAGATGTCCGCGTAAAGCGAGTGCAACCGTTGTGCGATGTCCGGCGGTTCGGAAAACAACGTGATCAAGCTGGCCGGAATTTTTTTCTGGTGACCGGGCAAGGCGACGTTGCCTTGGAACTGGCCTTTGGCATCGTTTATCAAACCGGTGTAGCCGCAGAGTCTCAAACCGTCATTGGCCATTTCCAGTTGCACGGAAAAATCCAGTGCGCGTTCCAGCCACGGCTCAACGACCAGCTGGCCCCCCTTCGCAACCGCATTCACAATCCAGCGGCGATGGGTTTCCAAAAGCTCCGGCTCGAACAAGCGCAGCGCGTTGCTGCCTGCTAGCCCGAGCGATTCCTTGATGACAATTTTGTGATGGCCGCGCCGGCGGATCGCCGCAATCACGGCGAGCGCTTCCGTCAACGAATTCACAGTCACACCGACTTCGTGCGCGGTGCAAAGCCAATCGAATGGATGCGCTTGAACGATTTTCCCCAATAGCGCCGCACTCCACGCCTTCGAATAGAGCTTCGCGATGCCCGGATTAAAACTCCCATCCGCAGTGCGCTGCTCGCCGGTGAGTTTCGCAAACAGAGGTTCAAACCATTCCACGCTGTCCGGCCCCCACGCCCACGGACGCAAACGGCCAAGTTTTCTTTGCGCGAGATTTTTCGTCTTGGGGAATTCTAAAAATTCCGGCAGTGCAAAACCCGCCTGCTTGATGCCGCTCAAAAATTCCACGGACGGTTTTTGGTTCACCAAAACAATGTCGTCCTGCCGGCATAAAAATTGCGGCAGGTTTGCGAGGTCGCGTGCGAGCTGCGCCTGATGTTTGACGGGATTGAACGATCTGCCCTGCGCGATGCGGGCTTCGGCGAACGGATTGAAAACAAAAATATTCGGCGTACGGCCTTTCGATTGTGAAAATACATCCAGTTCTGCGATAAAATGCGCATCGAGTCCCGCCGCGCGCCGGCCTGCGACATTCAGCGTAATTCCTTTCGCGCGCTGCGGTGACAGTGGGAATTTTAGTTGCCGGCAAAACGCCTCCCAGTCGCTTTCGCCAGGATTTTTCCAGCGGCGAAACCATTTCAGGCCGTAGGCGACGTGGCCGATTTCATCGCGATAAATTTTTTCGAGCAATCGCGAAGTTTCATTGTCGCCAATGTCGGCAAAGCCTCTGGCGTAGTGCCGCGCGAAATCCAAGTTCGCCTGCTCGAAAGTCAGGCACAGGCTGGAGACGTAATCCATGGGATTTTCCATCACCGAAACCGAGCGCCAGAAATAGCCGCTCACCGGCAGTTCGCCGAAATGGATGCCGCAATCTTTCATGCGGGCCAAATAAAGCTGCGTGTGCTCCTGTTCGTCCTTCAGCGTTTGATAAACGCCTGTGCGGAACGCGGCGGGCGCATCGGGAAAACGCAGCAGCACGAGCGCCATCAATTCCGTGGCGAGCAGTTCGTGGTTCGCGAAAAAATGGAGCAATTTTCCGCGTTCAGTTTCCCGTTCCAGATTTTTGGTGCCGGGAAAACTGTCGCGCGCCTCGCCGGTGGCCTTGAATTGCAATTCTTTCGGACGACCCGGAGCGAGTGGCGTTATGAGTGCCGCTCCGGGGTTTTCGTCGGTGATGTCCGTTGGACGCAGGAGTTTTTCCTCCAGCGTCGTGGCGAACAAAACGCGCCCGGCAAATTCACGAAGTTCCATTTGGCCATCTACAAACTTTAATCCTCCGAGAAAAGATAATCCAAATCCGTCGCGGTGAGGCTGCGGGCGAAGCCTTCCTCGCCGAGCACGTCGGCAATCGTCTGCGCCTTGCTCTGCTGCAGTTCCCAGATTTTTTCCTCGACGGTGCCGGGCGCAATGAGGCGGTAGGCGTTCACGGTCTGCGTCTGGCCGATGCGATGCGAACGGTCAATGGCCTGCGCCTCGACCGCCGGATTCCACCACGGATCGTAGAGCACGACGTAGCTGGCGTTCGTCAGGTTCAGGCCGGTGCCCGCCGCGCGCAGGCTCAACAGGAAAACCCCCGCGCCTTTGTCGGCCTGAAACGCATTCACGACCGACTGCCGGTCCTTCGTCTGGCCGGTGAGGATGTGCGTCGGGATGTTTCGCGCCTGACATTCATTTTCGAGCAATTGCAACATTTGGACGAACTGCGAAAAGACCAGAACCTTCTGGCCGTCGGCCACCAGCGGATCAAGCAGTTCAAACAGCGTCTCGGTTTTGCCGGACGCCGTGTCATTGCCGACGAGCGACGGATGGCAGCAGACCTGCCGCAGGCGCGTGAGCGCGGCAAGCACGTGCATCTTGCTTTTATTAAGACCCTGCTCCGCGACGGCGTGCTGGATCTGTTCGCGGCTGCGGCGCAGTTCGGCGAGATAAAGTTTCCGCTGCTCGTCGCCGAGCGGACAATCCAGGCGTTCCTCGATGCGGTCGGGCAAATCCTTGGCGACGTGCTTTTTCAGGCGGCGCAACAGGAGCGGGCGCAGTTTGGCCGAAAGCCGTTTGCGTGCGATGCGCTGTTCCGACTCCGCATTTTCGCCGCGCGGCTCGTAGGTGTCCAAAAATTGCTCCTGATTGCCGAGGTAGCCGGGCTGCACAAAATCCACGATGCTCCACAGGTCCAACAGCCGGTTTTCCAACGGCGTGCCGGTGAGCGCGATTCGGTTCTCCGACTTGAGCTGCTTCACGGATTGCGTGACCTGCGCGCCAGGATTCTTGATGAACTGCGCCTCGTCAAGAATGACCGCGCGGAACGCAAATTTATTCAACTCCTCCAGATCACGCCGCAGCAGCGCGTAATTCGTGACGATGAGGTCGTTCTGTGGAATCTGTTTCCGCAGATTGTGCCGCGCCGCGCCGCTTTCCAGTACGAGCACTTTCAAATTCGGGGTGAATTTCTCCGCCTCGCGCCGCCAGTTATGCAGCACGGACGCCGGGCAGATCACCAGCGACGGTTTCGGATTCTTCGTGTTGCGTTCCTTGAGCCAGCCCAGCCACGTCAGCGTCTGCAGCGTTTTGCCGAGACCCATGTCATCGGCGAGAATGCCGCCGAGCTTGATCTGCACGAGGTGCGCGAGAAAATCGAAGCCGTCCTTCTGATACGGACGCAATTCCGCCTGCAACACTTTCGGCAGGTCAATGGACGGAACGCCCTTGAAATCGCGGACACGCTCGCGCAACGCCTGCGCTTCCGGCGAATCGGCGAAACGCGTCAAACCATCGTCATCCAGATGCGCGACGTTTTCCAGGCCGATGCGTTGCGGCACGGCGATGAGGCCGTCCACGCCCATTTCTGCCATCGCCTCGTGCGCACCCTGCACGGCGGCGGTATCGAGTTCGACCCAGCCGGAATTTGGCAGCTTTACAAACCGTCCGGTCGCGCTCGCGAGCCGTTCGAGGTCGGCCTTGGAAAGTTTCAGGCCTTCCTGTTCCCATTCGGCGGAAACGGCGAGCCAGTCAATGCCGCTGCCTTTGACAATCAATTTCGGCTTGAGCAGACGCGGCGTGAGGAACAACCGGTGAAACGCCGGGTTGCCGAGAAATTCCGCTTCCGGCGGACGCGTCGCCCATGCGCCAGCGAGCGAATCAAGAAAGTTTTCATTGGCATCGCCGATCCATAAGCCGGATTCCGGCGTGAACCAGTCCAGCCGGCGCAGCCACTGCGTCGCGGGTTCGAGCCGCGGGTCGTCGAGGATTTCCGGCTTGCCAACGGCGCGATTTTTCCGGTCGTTCGGCAGCCATTCCTGGCCGTTCCAAAACCACACACTCTGGTCGCGCTGGCTTTTCGCGAGCAGCCGCAGGCGGACGCTTTCGTCGAGCAGTTCAAAAACGAACTGCGGCGTCGCCGCGTGCGCGATGCACAAACTTTCCCAATCCACTCCGTGATTCGACTGCGTCTTGCGCAGGTGCAGCAGCAGGCGGTGGCTCAATTTGCGGACCGGCACGGACGGCTGCCTGGCGAGATAACGCAGTACCGGCGACGGCGGCGCGTTGCGCAGCAGATAAAACGTGTTGCCGACGAGCGCGAGCGGCGGCTGGTGGTTGAAAAATTTCGCGGCGGCGACCAGATGATTTTCGCCGCCTGGCAGCGCGATGCGGTGCGTGAAGGAAAGTTCCTTATCACCGTTTTCCAGATGCGGCGTGAGCGCGACGACCTGCCCGTGAAAATGCAGGGGCCGGCCATTGTCGGCCAGTTCGAGGCGGTTCGTATGGCCCCAGCGCGCGAGCCATTGGAGCAATTCCACGTCGGACAAAACCAGCGTATCCGCGCCGTCATTACGCTGGCGATGCGTGTCCGCGATCCACTGGATGAACTCCCAGTCGGCGGGCCGAAACAGTTCCTGTTCGTGGGTGGCGCGGACGACGAGGTCAATCATCTCACGCAACGTGCGCGCCTTTTCGCCCGTGCGCGGACGCGACAACAAAAATTGAACCGCTAGCCGGTGATGCGCCGGTTCGTCCTCGCCCGGCTGCACGCGGCAGACCACGCGGAGGGTAGCGCGCGGAGTTTCGACCAGCGGCAGCGCCGGTGGCGCGAGCCAGCGCTCCAGTTCCTGCACGAGCTTCACTTCCTGCTCGGCCTCCTCGGCCCTGGCAAAGCGGTCGAGGCTCGCATGCGCCGACAATTCCGGCGGCACGGAACGTTTCGCGCGCAAAAACAAAAACGCCAGTTCCTCCAGCCGCGCCTTCCCCGTCGCGTTCAACAGGCGCGGCCACCAGTTCGTGTCCGGGAAGTCCTTGCGCGAAAGCGAGAGCTTCTCAAAATAATCCTCCAGCAGCAGCCATGCGCGCTGCGAATCCGGGCAGGTCGCGAAGCTCCGCAGCATCTCCTCGCGTTCGTTGACCGTGGTCTTGGAGTCGGAAAGTTCGCGGCGCAGGTCCGCGAACGCGCCATAGGTTTGCGACAGCACCTTGTGGTGGGCGTCGTATTTCGTCGTGCCCGCGCGCGGGCTGTTTCCGTTTCTATTTGCAGCTTTCGGCATCTGATAAAACAAGATGACTATGTTCTATCATTTCGACATAAGCTGCGCGGCTGGTCAATCGTAAATGCAAAGTTTTTTGACCCATCCGGCCAATGCCACTTTTCCACACTGACACCCAAGACGCCAACACGATGGAATTTGACACGGTGGGGTGAATCTCAAGCGCGCTGGACGGAAGGCAGTTTCGGCAAATATTCGCCGAGCCGCTCCAACGTCTGTTTGCCGCCTTCGATCGCGCCGAATTCCTTGACGACAAAATCGCGTTCCGCCGCCGACGGGAAAAGCATGCGGATGGTCACTTTGGTCTGGTTGGTTTCGATTGAATCAAAAGTCCACGTTGATACAAAGCTTGCGCCCGGCCCGTTCTCGCGTTTGCCGCCGTGCTGATACACGATGCGCTCCGGTTTCACGATTTCTTTGAAGACACTTTTGTTCGGATACTTCGCGCCGTCCGGCCCGCGCATGACGTGCTTCCACATACCGCCGACGCGAAAATCCATTTCCTCGATCGTCGTAGAAAAACCGCGCGGCCCCCACCAGTTCACGACGTGCTTCGGATTCGTCATCGCCTCCCACAGCAGCTCGCGCGGCGCGTTGAACTCGCGCGTGATGAATATTTCGCGGCCGGCGTTTTCGACAAAATCTTTAAGTTCCGAACCGATGAGCCGCGTCCAGCCGCGCACGAAATTTTTGCGCGCAAGCGACGGCGTCTTGGCAAACGTCTCCAGCCCGGCGTGCGTCAATTTCAATCTGGTTTTGCCACCTTCGGCAAACAATTCAAACGTGACGAGTGAGCTGCCTTTGCGGCCTTCAAAACGCCAGGTATAGGCGATTTTCTTCTGCGGAATCACTCCGGTGATTTTGCAGCGATGGTCATGCACGTTGCCTTCATGCTCGACGACGAATTGAAATTCGCAGCCGGCTTCCGGCTTGAAATTTTTCATGTCAAAATACCAGCGGCTCATGTCTTCCGGCGTCGTAATCGCCCGCCAGACGAGCGCGACCGGCGCGTCGAAAACCCGTTCAATGGTGAACGGGATTTTTTTCACCACGGCGGCGAGGCGTTCCAGACTTTGCGTCATGCCCGCTTCAAATCCGCCGATATATTTTGCCGCGTCGGGAGCGATCACCTTCATCAAACGCGACCGCATTGTCAGTTTCGTTTTTCCATCCTGCTCCACCAGCGTCAGCGTCTGCCCGAATTCAAACATCATACCTCCCTTGTCGTCCAACGCGCCGGTCAGGGTCACCAGTTTTTCGGGCGGGACAACTTCCAGGAATTCGCCGCCCATCGGATAACGCGTCCCGTCCGGCGCGCGCATGATGACGTAAATTTTATTGCCCGGCTGCGCGTTCCATTCGCAGACCGGCACGGTGAATCCGCGCGGCCCCCACCATTGCGCCAGATGTCTGGCCTCGGTGCAGGCCAGCCAGACCAATTCGCGCGGCGCATCGTATTCGCGCGTGATGACAAATTCCGTTCCGACCAGGTTTTTCCTTTTAGTTGGTGTCGCCATACTTTTATTTTCCAACGAATTTTCCAAGCGAATCAAGACAACGAGTCCAGCCGTCTTCGTGCCGGTCGCGGCTTTCGACGGACGCAAATTTTTCATGTGTCAAAATCAATTCAGTCTGCTTTCCGCGCGCGCGGAATTCCAACGTGACGAGCATTTCGCACGGCTCGACCTCGCCGAATTCCTCGCCGCTGCCGTCCTTTTCAAACGCCCAGGTGAAGACCAGACGTTCCGGCGCTTTCACTCCGCGATAAACGCCAACGGTCGTGAAAAATTCGCCGTCGGCGCGCCGCACCTGAAGGCGATATTTGCCGCCGACGCGGGCGTCCACCTTCACTGCTTGCAACGACGCTCCGTCGCACGCCGCCGCGCCGAACCAGTGCTTGAATTGGTTCGCATCCGTCCACGCCTTGAAAACCAGTTCGCGCGGCGCGTCGAAAACGCGGGTCAGTTGAAGTTTGATGTTGTTTTCTTTGATGGTTGCTGTTGTGCTCATTTTTTCTCCTTGGTTTGCAGTTGTTTCAGATACTCGTCCAAACGGTCAAAGCTTTCTTCCCAAAATTTGCGATACTCCTCAATCCATGCCTGCGCCTGCTTCATCGGCGCGGCCTGCAATTTCAGCGAATGCACGCGGCCGCTGCGACGCCGGCGGATCAAACCCGCGTTTTCCAGCACGCGCAAATGCTTCGAGACCGCCGGCAACGACATGGAATACGGGCGCGCCAGATCGGTGACGCAGCGGTCGCCGTGAGCAAGATGCTCCAGGATGCGCCGGCGCGTCGGGTCGGCCAGCGCGGCAAACGTGCGGTTCAACAATCGTGGCGAACACTTAACCATATGGTTAAGTATTAACGCAACACGAAGTGTGATGCAAGCAAAATTTTTCTGAAAGTTCTACGCCTTGCGTACGACCAGCCGCCCCAGCCGCCAATTGACATATTATTTCCCGCCAAATAATTTTTCCACTTTCGCCTTAACCGCGTCATCCATCTTGATGAGCGGCGGCCAGGCGCGTTTGAAACCTTCGCCGGGAATTTTCTTCGTCGCGTCAATGCCCAGCTTGCTGCCGCTGGCGATCTCGCTCGTCGCGTGGTCGAGCACGTCGGACGGGCCCTTGGTGAAGATGCTGTCGCGCTGCGGATCGGTGTTGGCCGTGAGATGAAACAGCACTTCGCTCGTGTTGTGGACGTCCACGCCGGCGTCCACCACCACGATGTATTTCGTGAACATCATCTGCCCCATGCCCCAGAGGCCGTGCATGATTTTGTAGGCCTGCATCGGGTAGGTCTTTTTGATGCTGACGAAGACGAGATTGTGGAACACGCCTTCCGCCGGCAGCGCGATGTCCACGATCTCGGGGAAATTCATCTTGAAGATCGGCAGGAACAATTTCACGCTCGCGCCGCCGATGTAAAAATCCTCCATCGGCGGAATGCCGACAATCGTCGCCGGATACACCGCGTCCTTGCGATGCGTGATGGCCGTGACGTGAAACACCGGATACGGCTCGGGCAGCGTGTAATATCCGGTGTGGTCACCGAATGGCCCTTCGTCGCGCAACGGCTCGGTCGGGTCAACGTAACCCTCGATGACAAAATCTGAATTCGCGGGAACTTCCAGATCGTTCGTTTCGCATTTCACCAGCTCGACGGATTTTTTGCGGAGATAACCGGCGAGCAGAAATTCATCCAAGCCGTCCGGCAACGGCGCGGTTGCAGCGAACGGAAACATCGGGTCGCCACCAATGAAAATGCTGACAGGCATTCGCGTGCCGGTTTCGTAATAGCGTCGTCCGTGTCGCGCGCCGACTTTCTGCAACTGCCAGTGCATCCCAGTGGTTTTGTCATCGTAAATCTGGATGCGATACATGCCGACGTTGCGTTCGCCCGTATCGGGGTCTTTGGTGACGACGCACGGCAGCGTGATGAAACGTCCGCCGTCCAAGGGCCAGCATTTCAAAATTGGCAGATTCGCGAGTGTCGGAGGTTGCGGGTTGAACGAAGCCGGTTGATTCACGTCCGGCGCCTTCGGCCAGTTCCTGGCTGCCGCTGGCGAATCGTATTTGCGAATGACTTCCTTGCACGCGCCGCTTTTCACAATTTTCGGTTTTGCATGGCGCAGATCCAGCGCGAGCGAGAGCAGCTTGATGGCTTCCTTGAAACCCGTCGGCGGCCTGGCTTTCATCAGCGCGCCGAGTTCGTTTGCGACTTCGTCCACGGACTCCGCGCCCATGCTCATGGCCATGCGCTTGTGCGAGCCGAGCGTGTTGATGGCCACGGGAAACGGCGAGACGACGCCGTTGACGGTGGGCTTCTCGAACAGCAGCGCCTTGCCGCCACCGGGCGATTTCATCTCGCGGTCGGCGATCTCGGTGATCTCGAGTTCGGTGCCGACGGGCTGGGCAATACGTTTAAGTTCGCCCGCCTGGTCAAGGGCGTTGACGAAATCGCGGAAAGAATCAAAAGCCATACACCCGCAAGCTAAACCGGATCAGGCCGCAGGAAAAGAAAATGAAATCGCCACAGAGGCGCCGCGACACAGAGGATAAAATCCGCCCTGCGCCTTTGCGTCTCCGTGACAAAACAAATAGGTTGAATTTATTTCGGCATCAAATCGGTTACCAAACCTTTTTCTTCCTTCAATTCATTTTCTGTGGCGGCGATCTTAGCCTTGCTGAATTCGTTGAGCGACACGCCCTGCATAATCTCGAAATCCTTGCCGTTGCTGCGGATCGGATAGCTGAAGATCAAACCTTTCTCGATGCCGTAACTGCCGTCCGAATGCACGCCCACGCTGAACCAGTCGCCGGCGGGCGTCGGGTGCGTGAGTTTGTAGACCGTGTTGACGGCGGCGTTGGCGGCGCTGGCGGCGCTGCTCAAGCCGCGCGCCTTGATGATGGCCGCGCCGCGCTGCTGCACGTTGGAAATGAAATCGCCCTTGAGCCACGCCTCGTCCTTGATGACCGACGGGACCGGCTGGCCGGAAATTTTGGCGTTGAAGAAATCGGGATACATCGTCGCACTGTGATTGCCCCAAATGGCGAGATTTGAAACTTCGGTGACATCCACGCCGGCTTTTTTGGCGAGCTGCGATTTGGCGCGGTTTTCATCCAGCGCGGTCATGGCGAAGAAACGTTCCTTCGGCACGCCGGGCGCGTTGTTCGCGGCGATGAGCGAATTGGTGTTGCACGGATTGCCGACGACCAGCACGCGGATGTCGCTCGCGGCGTTTTTGGCAATCGCGTTACCCTGGCCGGTGAAAATTTTGCCATTGATGCCGAGGAGATCCTTGCGCTCCATCCCGGCTTTGCGGGGAACCGCACCGACGAGCAGCGCCCAGTTCACGCCCTTGAAACCTTCATCAAGATTTGAGGTCGGCACGAGGCCTTTGAGCAACGGAAACGCGCAGTCATCCAATTCCATGCAGACGCCGTTGAGTGCGGACATCGCCTTTTCGTCGGAAACTTCGATGAGGTGCAGGATGACGGGTTGATCCGGCCCGAACGCCGCGCCGGACGCGATGCGGAAGAGAAGGGAATAACCGATCTGGCCGGCCGCGCCGGTGATAGCGATGCGAATGGGAGCTTTGTTCATAAATTTTTGGAGGGACATTATGTTTATGCTGGGGTTTCGGCGCAAGTTTTCCGCGAACTGAAAATTTTGCTTGGCAAAAAAATTTATCCGGCGTAGAAAGGAACCGTTCTTTGAAACCGGCGGAAAAGTTTCCGCCAATAATCGCAGTCAAATGTCTGGGAACCCGGTGTGAATCCGGGACGGTTGCGCCACTGTAACGGCTACAAACTCCCAAGGCCACCGAGCAAAAGCTCGGGAAGGCGGGAGTGAGGATTGAAGCCGAAGCCAGGATACCGGTTTGATTGTGCTCGTCGCGGTTCCGCAGTGCGGAACCAACTTCTCCGCAAAGAGAAGGATGAGGCCAGCCAATTGAACTGTTTTCATTTGGATTCGTAATGCCTTCATTTCGTCTTGCGGAATGAA
>Ga0302324_100009397_pt1 | contig 20454 bp, 21 predicted proteins | sample Palsa_T0_1_FD_201949 | JGI IMG/M metagenome (GOLD analysis project Ga0302324, IMG submission 201949) | Peat permafrost microbial communities from Stordalen Mire near Abisko, Sweden - Palsa_T0_1 | ecosystem: Environmental > Terrestrial > Soil > Palsa > Peat permafrost | place: Sweden: Abisko...
ACTCTGCGGAGCCCGAATGTACTGAACTTGATGGGGTCGGCTGAAGAGATCGAGGGGGCGCTGTGGCGTAATCGAGAACCTGCACCACAGTATGACGCCGGGGTCTTCAGGGCCTCGCATCCTCGCGAGCAGTGCCGACGTAGCCCGCTGACGGCGATTCAAGAATCCCGGTTGCGGACACGCGACCATGGTGTATTGGCCCTGTTCGGTACGCAGGCAGCGGGTCTGAATGACGTCGCTGAATTTTTGGGGATTTCGTTTGGAAAGGATGCGATCGTCAACTGCAGCGGCGTCGTCGATGTGACTGGGTTCGCCGAACGCCTACAAGAATTGCAGGAGCGGCCTCAAGAGGCGCAGACACTTGTGTTTGTTCCTCCTAGCTGTCCGTGGACCGATACTTGGTTGGAAGAAGCCATTCGCAAAACCGACAAGCTCAGATCAAAGAGCAGTTTCGTTCGTGTGTTGTTTGTCGGCGATCCCGCGTCCGCTTGGCATTGGATTGAGGGAGGTCCAATCTCGGAACGCCTTTCGAGCCTTGGGGTAATGCTCATGACTCTTGAGCCGTGGCACGATGCCATGGTGAGGCAGTGGCTTGATGACTGTGGTTTTCGCACCACGCCGGAGTTCCGCGAAGCGATCCACAAACTCACTGGTTACTGGAGTTTACTTCTATATCAGGTCCACGCCGTTCTGAAGCAGTCGGGTAGCGGACCACAGGTGCCAACGGACGCCCTGGCCAGGTTAGCCGCGACATCACTGATGTCGGGTAAGACCTGGTTTGGGTTGGACCAAGCCGAAGGTGGTGCCGTCCTGAAACAGTTTGCCGGCCTTGAACTTCCGGCTAGCGTGGAGGACCTTACCGCTCTTCTCGATATGCCGCAATCAATTATTGCTAAAACGATTCAATGGGCTGATCTTCTGGGGCTTATCAGCCCTGCAGGAGGTGGGGCGTGGAGGGTTGACCCGACAGTAGCCCGGAGTTTCGATGGCCACCTATGATTGTAGATTGGTGGAGTTTGCCAGGCCCGCAAAGGTTTGTGGCACAAATCTGTTCTGAGATCCGGATTGGCAAAAATGTTTTGCTATCCGTTCCCGATTTGTTTCCCGACGGCCTTCGGAAGGCGATACGGGAGTCGCGAGAGCTGCGGGACCTTCATTGGCACAGCCTGACGGTCTCTGCGTCAGAACATCGGCAACCGCTTGACTGGCTGTGGGAGGAATTCGTCTTCGCCGATGATGATCCAGGGCAGACGCGGAGTGTGGAACAGCTTCTCGGGCGGGATGAGTTGAGCGGTATGGTCGTTTGGGTGGATGGTTTGGCGCCATCGTGTGCAGGGACATTGCCAGCATTCTTTGAGCGATTCAGCCAAGTCTTGAATGGTATCGCCGTATTCAAGCGACTTCAGTTGTGCTGTGTCGTGCCGCTGTCAAGCGCAGGGAGCTTCTCTGCGAATGTGTGCTGTGCAATCATTGATTCGACCTCGTACGTCGGCCCAATCGATGCCCTCACCTTCGCAACCACGTTGATTGAAGAGAAAGCGTTCAGTGTTCTGGAGGCACAGGTCGCGGCTTCGGTCGTAGCGAATCTAGCTCTCTGGGATGAAGAACTGGCGATTGCTCTCGCTCAGGAGCAGCTCGAAACGATTCTATGCCCGATGTCATGGCTTAAAGGGTGGTGCCGGACAAAAGAGTGGAGTGCTACGCTAAACAGCGATGACCTCAGGCATAAGGGACTCCTTACTATCTTCGACGGTCAGCCGAAAGTTCATTCGGCGATTGCCGCGGTTCGGGATGAAGCGAACGTAGTTGACGCTCGTGTCTGGCGAGGGCAAGCGGGCGTATTGTTGCCGTTCATTGAAGAGAGACGTCGGGATCTCCTGGAATATTTTCGTAACGCGATCTTATTGCCCTTTCGAACTCAGTTTGGCGAGATTATGGATGTGAACGATCTCGAAATCGGACACCTGCATAGCATGTTTGGCCGCAGCCATCGTATCGATTCAGATGCACAGGCGTTGATTCGCGTCTTGCGTGAGATGCGCAACAAATTGGCTCATTTCAATCCGGTTGACAGCAGAATGATCGCATGTCGCGAAATCCGTACATTCCGTTCGATCTTGAAAGTAGGCCAGAAGCCATAACGCAAAGCACGCCCTTCAGCCGCCAAGTGTCGCTGGGACCGCGTCCGTGGATCCGTTCAAGGTGCTTACCCTTACTCGCACTCACCGCCTCGGCGCGATGGCCGATGCGCACCGATTCGCCCGAGATTGCGATCGGGGAACTTGCCTGGCCGATCGGTGCCGGTCCAGCACAAGGCGTAAAGCCATCGGTCGAGCCGGAATTGGGGTAGCGCCGTCTGAGAATTCTCTGTACCCGCCACGCTCCCGGATTTCCACTGTGTGGATCCCTTCGTCGGCAGCGGCTGCGTCGCCTATTTGCTCAAGGCCATGGGCAAGCGCGTCATCGCATCCGACTTTCTAAATTTCCCTGCCGTCCTGGCCGCGGCGACGGTGGCCAACAGCAAAAAGCGGCTGGACGGCTCCGCGATCAAGCGTCTGCTTGCCGCCCGCAGCAATGGCCCCCATTTTATAGAACAAACCTTCGAGGGAAGTTTCTACACGCCCGAGGACCTGCGGCTTCTGGATCGCGTCTCCGCCAATCTTGAGAAGCTCGAACACCCCCCATCAGCGCGCCCTGGCGCGCGCAGCTCTCATCCGGTCATGCCTGAGAAAACAGCGCAGAGGCGTATTCCCTGTTTCGGGCGACTTGTCGCACTATGACGACGGCCGCCGGCACACCGTGAAGCGCGCCGACATTTTCAGCATGAGGCCCCGCGGCTGGCCATGTTCCAATCCCGCCAGGAACCATTCCGCCCCGGCTCGCGAACCGACTGCGGAAAAACGGCCGTACCGGGTGTCGCGTTGTACTTAATGACTGGAATCAGGCATCACAATCTGACTTTGTTGCACTTAATTAGTGGAATGCCTCTCGGACCTGAGCTGAGTATTGTACTTAAACTCTGGACTGCGTGATGACGGCGGCCGGATCGTTGTTGGACCATGGTGACAGCGTGTCGGAAAGCGACGCCCAGTGATGACGGCCACTTTTCCGTGCGGTTTATAATGGCGATCCTTTGCGCGGACGGTAGCAAACTGAAGAAGTGGTTCAGCATACGATCAACCGCAACGACTACCGTTGAGTTCTGAAATGGTGGCGCTGATAAAGCCAGGAGAAGCTGATTCAGAGCAGCGAGTACGAGGAATCGGGCGAACCAGGGAAGTGTCGAAAACTGGGGATGGTCGAACCGGCCGCCCACATTGTACGCCCGGCGGAATTCTTCTGGAACGAGCAGGTCGGTGAGAACAAGTCGGGGCTCGCCGGTTCGGTGCGTGAGGATATCAATCAGTTCGAAGACGACTTGGAGGAATCGGCTCCCACTCAGTGGCCCAAGCCAGTATGGCTCCGGAGGTCTACCCAGAAAACACTTGTGGAGGGTATTCTGCAACCCGACGACAGCTCTAAGACCTGGAGAATCCGACAGCCTATGGGTAGGCTTCAGCGGAGCTTTGCATCGCTGGCAACAGAAGCAAGCGCCGGACCAACTCGGAAAGGTCATCATTCCGCACGCTGCGCAGCCGTCAATCAGCGGTGATAGATGATGAGGGCAGTGAGTCCGGAATGCCAGTGCCCAGTCGCCCCGAATGTAGGTCGGTTTGTGCATCTCTCGTTGTTCTTCGCCGCAGGGCACACAAAATGGCCTGCCGAGCTGAATAGCAGGCTCTCCTGGGCTGCGATGGAAGGCTCGCGCATGAGTGAACCAGCTTAGGTTTCGATTGGGGAATTGAGATTGTAGGTCGATGAGGCGGATGCGGCTTTCCGGGATACGACAGAACGTCGCGAGGCGAATTCGCCACACGGTCGGCAAGTCGTAATCCATCACACCAGCTAGCCCCGGAAGACGGTCTGCTCGGACACTATCGAGCAACTCACCAAAAGATAGTGCGTTGGCTGTAGCGACTCTATGAAGCCAAGACGAGAGTAATTCGTCACTCATCGGTCGCGGTGCAATTGGGAGCACCCCGGGGATGAACTGGAATTCGACGCTCATCCACCAACACGTCTGCTCCGCCGGTCCGATATAGACACCAACGTGTGGGCTGTCAGATCGTCGGTGAGGCTCTCCATGTCGATCCGCTCTCGGCCGGTTTCGATCCCGCGCAAAGCAGCTTCCTCTAATAGTCGGCACACGCGCACCATTACACCCTCGGTCAGGCTAAAGATCCTTTTCTGCAGTTTGGGGTCGCGAAGTTCCGACGGCCGACGAAGAGGCAAGACCGATGCGAAACTCGCCAACAACTGAGCAAATGCGGCATCGTCCTGCCAGGCGGGCAGTTCACAGGCCTCGAAACGATCCGCCAGTTGCTGATCGGTCATCAAGGCTTGTTTTGCCTCATGGGTTTCCACACAGGCCAGTGGGAGGCGAAGATCGTTGGCCAGAAAACGAATGGAGTTAAGGAAAATGCGCTGCTCACGAAAGGTTCCAGCCAGCATCGAGTGGATCTCGTCGATGATCAGCATCCGCACCTCTAACTGTCGGGCGGCGGTGCGGGATCGATGGCGCAGCGCTGTGGAACTCATGCCTGCTGGCAACACGGTGCCTAGTCCGATCAAAAGCTCCTCGTAGAAATCCCGCTCCCACGGGGTGGGTGGCATCTGGATGGCGGCAACGGGTACGCGAGTTGTACCGGTGATCTCATCAAAGCTCGATCGATTGTCACGGAGGAATTTTTGCACGATGCGGGTCTTTCCCATCCCGGTCGCACCAAACAACAACAGGCACGGCATTCGGTCGCGGGGCGGATAGGACAGCAACTCTTGAAGCCGTTTCAGAATCTGATCGGCGCGAGGGTAGCCGATCCATCGATCCTGACGAATCCAAGAGGCCCGTTCTTCCGAGGACAGCATCGCGTAATGACGGAAAGCAGGTTGGAGATGCTGCAGGTCATTCATGACCACTCTTCCACGTGAAATGGAGTGATCTCGGAAACCTCGGCTTGGGTTGCCTCGGTGGCGGGATTTGCTGTCGAAGAAACCAGAGGTCGAATGCGTTCAACCGTCCTAAGCTGGCGGGAGGTGCGCCGGGCAGACGCTACCAGTTTGCGCTGTTCCAGAATGGTGGAAAAGATCAGACGCTCATCGACGGCCCAGCGACCGGCTTGCCTCAAACGTTTCATGGCTTCGCGATGCTCCCACAGGCTGATGGGCGGCAAGGCGAGGTCGCGATACGGAATCGGCCAGTAATGGCCGGCTTCATCGCGGAGGTAGATTCGCGATAGATTGCGCGGGTCGTACTTGACGACCTGGGGCTCTTGCGACCGGCCGGCCAGCGGGCTGAGGTAGTTATCCCAATAATGGATATTGAAAAGGCGGATGCCATCGCGTCGAATGAGCCGCCGCTCGTCTGGAAGAAAATCGTAGAAGAACTCTAGGGGGTTAATCGGTTGCCGCAACGGGTGTGAACGCTGCACGATCTTTTCATTCCATGTCTGAATGGGAGATCGATGGAGAGCAGAGTGAACCACCTGATGGTAAACACCGGCGATCTGCAAGGCGATGAAATTCTCCAGCTCTGCCAGGGTGAGCGCGGCGGTTTTCTCCGATGGATAATCGCCCTTGTCGGCAACATTGGAAAACGTGGTGCCTGGCAGCAAATGAACGGCGCCCATGGTGGTGCCGATGAGCCGTTCGATGTGGCCGCCGAAATGCGGCCTGCCCAGTGGTCGGTATTCCAATCGAATTCCATATTCTTGGGCGGCACGCGTAAGGGATTCGGCATGAAACTCCGGCGCATTGTCCAAATGAAGGGCTTCCGGGAGGCCTGCCACGGGCCACGGAACTCGGATGTCCCGGTCTGCCAGCCAGTCATCTTTTGGCAAGACGGCGTGGGTCAGAACTAAAGCCACAGAGATGGTAGACGGCGGTTCGAGCGAAACGCAGAATCCAGGAACCGTACGCGTCGCGACGTCAATCGCCAATGATAGCCATGGGCGACCAATAGGGAGCCGATCGCGTTCGTCCACTACGATGACGTCCATTGAGGTGTGATCAATTTGAAACCAAGTCCATGGGGAGCAGGGTTGCCCTCGTCCCGGGGACTCCAACCGGTTTAAAAACGGAGTCTGCCGCCTTTCCGCCCATGCGCTCCTTCATAACGAGGCTCGGGTCGAGACTGTCGAGGCGTCGCTTCACACTGCGGAAGTTCGGTGGTTGCAGGCCTCGTTGCTGGCAGACCGCTCCAATTTCACGCATAAGATCTGCGACCCGCGGCCGTTCCCTGGTGAGGTAATACTGTTGAATCGCAGCCTGGATCAGGGCTTCACGCTCGGGTTCCAGGATACGTAGGCCTCGCGGGCGGCCGCTGCGACCGAGAAGTAATGTGGAAGTCTGTGGACGCTTTCGATATTGTGCGACGAGCTGATAAACCAGACTCCGCCCCAGGTTGAGCTTGTGAGCCGTCTCACTGATAATCGCAGGCGTCAGAGACAGCTGTACCGCCAGGGGACGGATGACCGCCTCCCGTTGACGAGCCAATTCCCAATCCTCGGGCAACGCATTGTGCCAGGTGATAGGTTTACGCATGACTGGCCCTCTGAACCAATGGATCTAGTGAACCATTCCACTGATAAAGTGCAATGACGATCAGGCGATGGTTTCGTGAAAATCGGTCTGCGAACAGTCCGATGCTTAAGTCCCGCAATCCGGAGGTTAAGCGCAACGAATCGTTGTATCGAACCGATGGAAACTATTGGAAACACTCAAGCGCGATTCCATTCTTAAAGTACAGCGCGACAACGGCTCCTCGATCTACCCCACTCCAAAACCAAAAAGGGGAAGCGCGATCGCGCGCTGCTCGCTCTGCTGGTGGGCTGCGGCCTGCGCCGGCAGGAACTCGCCGCGCTGCGGATCGAAGACATTCAGCAGCGCGACGGCCGCTGGTGCATTGTGGACCTGACGGGCAAGGGGAACCGCATCCGGACCGTTCCCATGCCGCCCTGGGCGAAGGCTGCGGTGGATGCATGGCTGGCAGCCGCTCGCTTCTCCGAGGGTCTGGTGCTCGGCGCCGTGAACAAGGGCGACCGCATCACCGGGCAGGGCATGCGCGCCCAGTCGATCTATGCGGTCGTCGCAGCATACGGCAGGGAGCTGGGGACGGCGCTCGCGCCCCACGACGTGCGCCGCACTTTTGCCAAACTCGCGCACACGGGCCAGGCGCCTGTCGAACAGATTCAACTTTCCCTCGGCCATGCATCGATCCAGACCACCGAGCGGTATCTGGGGGTGGCTCAGAATCTCATGGACGCTCCGTGCGATCGTCTGGGTATTCGCGGTCCTGGGAAGTAGAAGTCTGCGATCGGCGTGCCCGAGCCGGGCACCCTGCTCAAAATCCTCTGCATTTATGTTATGAAAGCACTTTGCTGCAATGTGTTAAAGTAATCAGTACAGCCTATCTGGGATTTACAACCCACTGCAACCAACAAACGCTTCCGAAGCCGCCAAGCGTAGTACCTTTAGAGACATGCAGTTCTGGGCGCACTCCGATCCCGACGGCCTCGCCGAAGACCATCCTAGGGCGAAGTGGCAGCCACTCGCGGAACATCTCGACAACGTCGGAGGGCTCGCCCGCAACCTGGCATCGCGTGCAGCTCCAGAGGACGCGCACTTTCACGATCTCGCGGAATGGTCGGGCCTGCTGCACGATGTGGGGAAGTATCAAGACGGCTTTCAGCGGATGATTCGCACTGGAGTGGGACGTTGTCCGCATGCCATCCACGGGGCGGCGATTGCACATGCAGGTCAGTATGGTGCCATAGGTCTCAAAGCAGTGCACATTGCGCTCGCAATCGCAGGCCATCATGCGGGCATGCCAGACAAACTCGGCGGCGGATCTTCCCTTCAGGAAAGAGTGAAGGCGGCATCCGGCGTCGCCGTACAACTTATCGAACGCGCAATGCACGATTCAATTGCAGTGCGGCAATTGCTGGAAGCTCCCGCACCCCAATTGGAGAACCTTCAGGAGCGCTTCGATCTGTTCACTCGCATGCTCTTTAGCTGCCTTGTGGACGCGGACCGTTTGGATTCGGCTGGCCGAGCGCCGCAACAGGTGCAACTCCGCGCGGGAGACCGCCTGGAGACCCTAATGCAGTACATCCATAACCTGGAGCCCGACAGCTCCCAAATCGTAGCATCCGCTCGCCGTGAGATTCTGGATGACTGCCTGGCCGCCGCAACTTATCCGGAGCGATTGCTTTCACTCTCCGCTCCTACGGGAGGAGGAAAAACCCTTTCAGCGATGGCGTTTGCTCTCAGGCGAGCAGCTCTCAAACCGGAACGCTACCGCCGCATTATCATCGTCATTCCATATCTGTCGATCATTGAGCAGAATGCGCAAGTCTATGCCGACGTATTTGGGAAGGACGCGATACTCGAGCATCACTCCGGGTCTTTCGAGCGATTGGTTGAAAGGGATAAAAAACACTTCGCGCCCGCGGAGGACGTAGAACAACACTACGAACAGCCTTTTCGGCGGCCTGCCACCGAAAACTGGGACGCTCCCATGGTGGTTACCACTAGCGTGCGTTTCTTCGAGAGTTTGTTTTCAAACCGCCCGTCAGATCTGAGGCGTGTGCATAACATCGCGCGGTCCATCGTCATCCTGGATGAAGTCCAGGTGCTCCCGCGTCCTCTCCTTGCGGTTCTGCTTGACATGATGAAGGAACTCAGCGATCGCTGGGGGTGCACATTCGTACTCTCGACCGCTACAAAGCCGGCCTTCGAGAAAACGGATCCCCACGACCGGAAGGACCCCCGCTGGCCGAAGGGGACTCTTCGAGAAATCATTTCCGACCCCGACTCATTACACAGGCGGCTTCGCCGTGTCACTATCGACTGGCGGATCTCCGATCCCGTGGACTGGCCTGAAGTTGCGGACTGGATGCTAGAGCATCGGCAAGCACTCTGTGTTGTCAATTTGCGCGACCACGCCATGCGGTTGTTTCAGGTCCTTGCCGCTGGCAAACAAGGATCACCGGAAGAACTGTTTCACCTTTCCACACGAATGTGCCCCGCCCATCGGCTGGATAAGATTGCGACGATTCGGCGACGGCTCAAGGATGGGCAGGCGTGCCTGGTGGTTTCAACCCAACTGATCGAAGCCGGAGTGCATATCGACTTCCCCATAGCCTTCCGCGCCCTTGGTCCGCTTGATGCTATCATTCAGGTCGCCGGCCGCGCGGACCGTGCCGGGAAGCTGACCGCCGCACTGGGTGCCCCGGCGGGTCGTTTGATCGTATTCCTTCCGAAGGACCGCCGCTTGCCTCCGAATGATTACGAGAACGCTACGGGAATCACTTATACAGCGGCAAAGCGCCACTCGATACAGCCGGACGATTTGAATCGGATGGCGGAGTTCTACGAGCGTTATTACAATGAGGGTGCGGACCTCGGCGCGACGTTTCAGTCAATGCGAAAAAAGGCGGAGTTCAAAACCCTCGCATCTGAGTTTGAAATGATCAGCTCGCGCACCCAGGACGTGCTGATCCCCTATGGCGAAGGGCAACACCTGATCGACACGCTCCGCCCCATCGGAATTCTCACCGCGGAACTGAGGTCAAAATTGCAGCGGTTTACAGTGGGTTTGTACCCGTGGGAGTTCGAGGTTGCTCGCAACTCAGTGTTGTCTGCAATCGGGTCCGGAGGCAACCTATGGGAGGCCTCCAAGGCGGCTTACGATTCGGAGACCGGTCTGCGCACTTCACTTAATCCGGAGCAGTTGATCTGCTGAAAGAGGCGCGCCCAGCGCCTCTTTCAGTTTTTAAATCTGATCTTCCAAGAACAAGTTTCAATCCACGCCCCATCGGCTTCAACCTCTACGGGCGGTTCTCAAAAAGAAAAATTGCTCTTTTCTTCTTGCCTTTTCGAGAGATGTGTTTTATCTTACTATAGGTTTTGTTATTGGAAGATCAAGATAATGAATGAACATTCGATTCGCCTCAAAATCTCGGGTGAGTTCGCCTGTTTTACCCGTCCCGAAGCTAAAGTGGAGCGGACTTCGTATCCCATGCCAACGCCTTCGGCCGCCCGAAACATCCTCGATTGCATCTGCTGGAAACCGGAGATGAGGTGGGTAGTCACGAGCATCAGTTTGCTCAAACCTATCCACTACATCTCGGTCCGCCGGAATGAAGTTCAGAGCAAACTATCGCCGATGGCTGTGAAACGCTGGATGGGCGATCCATCCTCCTACCAACCCTTGGCTGCCGGCGCAGGGGCGAACACGGAGGGAACGCCTCGTAACACCCTGATGCTGCGCGATGTGTCCTATGTGATCCATGCGTATCCGGTGGTCTTCGACAAAGGCGGCGATAACACGCCACAGAAGTACAGCGCCATATTTAAGCGCCGTGCTGAGAAAGGCCAGTGCTTCCAGCAGCCGGCACTTGGCTGCCGCGAATTTGCGGCCCGCTTTGAAATGGCCCCCGAAACAGACATCCCGCTGCCGGTTTCAGAAGACCTCGGCCCGATGCTCTACGACGTGGTGTTTCGGCCAGAGGGCAACCACCCCGTCTTCTTCTCGGCCCGACTGGAGAACGGCATTATGAACACACGACCGGATATAGTCCTTAGCGATCCGACGCAACGCCAGGAGGTCCTTCAATGCTCGTACAGGCGCTAGCCGAATATGCGGACCGTGAACTTGTCGATCAATTAGCTGACGAAGCCTGGGAAGAGAAGCCGGTTCCCTACCTGATTGAGATCGGGGATTCCGGAGCCTTTCTGAACGTTACTCCACGGTTGGCGCAGGCAGTCCGGGGGAAGAAAACTGTCTCCCACCCGATTCCGCTGCTGGTTCCACGCTCCCCGGTCCCACGCAATGCCGGCCTCTATCCTCTTCTGGCCGCCGACGACGTCAAGTACGTGTTGGGGGCGGGTCCATGGACAACCAAAGGTCAGGAAGAGAACAACCGCGAACGTCATCAAGCGTTCGCCAATCTCGTCCGGACCGCCGCAACTGCCACGAAAGACGGAGCGCTGGAAGCATGTTCTCGATTCTACGATCGACGGGATCAGGTGGAACTGGCGCGAGTTGCGCTCAGGGATGCGAAGCCCGGCGCCATAATCGCTCTTTCGGTGAACGGTCCAGTTGTGCAGCGTGCCGCAGTTCGCAGCTACTGGCGAACGCACTACGCCGCTGCTTCGGGGAGTCGCACCGCTAAGTCAGGTCCCGGCCAATGTCTAATTTCAGGCCGTATCGGTCCCATCGCGCCAACTCACGAAAAGATCAAAGGCCTGGGGCTTGGCGGCCAAGCTGCTGGCGTATCGTTGATGTCATTTGATAAGGAAGCTTTCCAGTCATACGGGTGGGAGCAAAACGCGAATAGTCCTGTGGCGCCGGATCGCGCTATGGCCTATGTGCTTGCCCTGAACCATCTACTGAGGCGCGACAACGGACATCGACGCGATGTCGCAGGAGTTGCCTTCGTCTTCTGGACACGGGAAGCCTCGGGCTTCGATCCCATGGCGGTAGTCGATCAGGCCGACGAGGCGCAGGTGAACGCGTTACTGGGGCTCGATCCCAGAGTCGATCCGGACCCAAACCAGTTCTACATGGCAGGCTTCAGCGCCAACGGCGCTCGTATGCTAATCCGTTATTGGGTGTCGGATTCGCTCGGCCATGTGAAAGCAAACCTCAAAGAGTGGTTCGCCGGCCAGCAAATTATGGACGTGTACTCTGCTGCCATTGCACCTCCTCCTAAACTATGGCAACTTCTTGCCGCGCTCGACCGTGAGGGGAAACCGCCGTCAGATCGCACCCTGGCACTACTGCGGCGCGCCATTGAAGGCCAGGCCCAGCCGCTCGGCTATCGAATACTCACCGCTGCACTGGCGCGTTTACGTGTCGAGAAAAAGGAGCGGCTCGATCCTCACAGGATCGGGCTCGTCCGCCTGTGCTTGAACGACCGGATACGAACGAAAGGAGAATCACTGATGACCGAAGCTCTGGACCTGCGCGAACAGCACCCCGCGTATCTTTGCGGCAGACTGCTGGCCATTTACGAGTCCATCCAATACAACTCAGCCGGCGAGACAAAGGTCAACCAAACGGTTGCGGACAGGTACTATTCACTGGCTTCGACCCGTCCAGCGCTGGCGTTTCCGAAGCTGGCCGACCTTGGCCAAAAGCACCTTCGCAAGCTAAGGCGCGACAAGCGCGGAGCGATGGTGCGGCTGGAGCAGCAACTCCAGGACATTCTTGGCAGTATCGAACGGGAATCCGGTTGCCACTTCCCAACCAGTCTGGACTTGGACGGACAAGGCCGGTTTGTGCTCGGTTACCATCACCAGCGAGCCGAGCACGTGGCAGCCGCGAAAGCGCACAAGCACCAGCAAGCCCCATCATCCGACAACGCAGAATTACAGGAGGACGAGTAATCTCATGAGCATTGTTGCAAATCGTTACGACTTCGTCTATTTTTTCGATTGCACCGACGGCAACCCGAACGGCGATCCCGATGCCGACAACAGCCCCCGCATCGATCCGGAGACCTTCCAAGGGCTCGTTTCAGACGTCTGCCTGAAACGCAAGATCCGCGACTACGTCTACCAGTGCCAGCAACACAACGGCGTAATCGCAAAGGGCTATGACGTATTCGTTCTCGCAGGCAACACGCTGGAAAGCCGCCAAGAGCGACCCTACGAGCATCTGAAGGGAGAAATCGCCCCGGCTGGCAAGGACACCAAACCGTCCGATATTCAGAAGGCGCGCGCTTGGATGTGCGCGAACTTCTTCGACGTCCGCACCTTTGGCGCCGTGATGAGCACCACAAACTTCAACTGCGGTCAGGTGCGAGGCCCGCTGCAACTCACCTTTTCCCGCTCCGTGGATCGCATCTTCACCACCGAACACACCATCTCCCGTCAGGCCTTCACCGGCGAGAAGGACATCAAATCCGGCACGGGTACTTTTGGCCGCAAACATACCGTGGCGTACGGTCTTTATCGAGCCCACGGGTTCATCAATCCAGTCTTCGCCAAGCAGACCGGTTTCTCGAATGAGGATCTCGATCTGGTGTGGAAAGCGCTGGAAAATATGTTCGACATCGATCGGTCGGCTGCACGCGGGCTCATGGCTGCCCGCCGCTTATTCGTGTTCAGGCACAGCTCGGCTCTTGGCGAAGCTCCAGCCCATCGCCTTTTCGAATCCGTAAAAGCGAAACTGAAGGTCGGCACCGAAGTCCCCCGTTCCATCGATGATTACGTGGTGTCTGGGCCTGACCCAGCCTCTCTCCCGCCTGGGGTCGAACTTCTCAACACCCTAGCACTGGGTGTTGTCGCGTGAAACCCTCTGGATTCGCAGAATCGGATCTACTTCCGATATCCGGCTTACAGCATTTGGCCTTCTGCGAACGACGCTGGGCGCTGGTTCAGATTGAATCCATCTGGAGTGACAATCGGTTTACCGCGGAAGGCAACGCCCTACACGAAAGGGCTCACTCAGGCGAGATCGAATCTCGTCCGGAAGCGCTGATCCGCCGGACTCTGCTGATCCACTCCTTACGCCTTGGACTCACTGGTCAGGCCGATATCGTGGAGTTCCAGCCATCCGCTACCGGCATCCGGTTGCATGGCCATCGGGGCCTCTGGACGGCATTTCCCATCGAATACAAACGTAGCCGCGACAAGGCCGGAAGTAAGGCTTACCACGTTCAGCTTTGCGCTCAGGCCCTGTGTCTCGAAGAGATGCTGGGGTGTTTCGTCGCCACGGGTGCCATTTACGATGGTGGGACGCGACGGCGCCAACCCGTCGAATTCACACCCGAACTGCGCGCCCGCACCGAAGCGCTTGCAGCTCGTATGCATCTCCTTTTCGACCTGCGCTCCACTCCTCCACCCGTGTTCGCCAAAGCATGCAAGAGCTGTTCGCTTGTCGAAGACTGCCATCCTCAACCACTTTCCCATTCGGGACGCGTGGCGGAATACTTGAAGAGCGCTCTCGATCCACGCTAATTCACCTTGACTCATACCATGAAACCTCTGCTGAACACGCTTTACGTCACGACCCAGGGCTCCTATTTATCGCGAGACGGGGAAACAGTCTCGGTGCGGCACGAAGACGAGGTCAGGCTAAGGGTCCCAATCCATACGCTGTCTGGAATTGTCTGTTTCGGACAGGTGTCGTGCAGTTCGTTTCTAATGAGTCTTGCCGCCGAATCCGGAGTGGGAATTTCGTTTCTCACGGAGCACGGGCGGTTCCTGGCGCGGGTGCAGGGCCCTGTGAGTGGCAACGTGCTGCTGCGCCGCGCTCAGTATCGCGCTTCGGATACTGAGCAGTTGAGCGCAGCCATTGCGCAATCCATCGTACTGGCGAAGATCGCGAATTGCCGCACCGTGGTCCTGCGCGCCGCCCGTGAGCGGCAGAGTGAGGCGCCCGAAACCGCACAACTGGATGGCGCTGCCCTGAGACTCGCGCGCATCTACGAGGACGTGCAACGCGCGTCCGGGTTGGATTCGATTCGAGGCCATGAAGGTGATGCAGCCCGCGAGTACTTCTCGGTCTTCGATCACTTGATCACTGTGGAGAAGGACCAGTTCTTCTTCCATGGCCGGAGCCGCCGACCGCCCCTTAATCGAATCAATGCGCTACTTTCGTTCGTGTATACCCTCCTCACGCACGATATCGCCGGCGCGCTGGAAGCTGTGGGTCTCGATCCAGCCGTGGGTTACTTGCATCGGGAACGTCCTGGCCGCCCTAGTCTCGCCCTGGACCTGACCGAAGAACTCAGACCCATGCTGGCAGACCGCCTGGTACTGAGTTTGATCAACCGCCGCCAAGTGAGCGCAGGCGGCTTTCGCCAACAGGAGACAGGCGCGATGGTGATGGATAATGACACCAGGAAGCAGGTCTTGGTGGCGTGGCAGAAACGCAAACAAGAGGAAATCCTCCATCCATTTCTGGAAGAGCGAGCTACCTTTGGCCTTATTCCCCATCTACAGGCGACACTGCTTGCGCGATTCCTCCGGGGAGACCTCGAAGCATATCCGTGTTTCTTGTGGCGGTGACATTCGATGATCCTGATCGTCGTGGCTTATGACGTGAACACCGAGGACGCAGCCGGTCGGCGCCGCCTCCGCCGAGTAGCGCGTGCGTGCGAAAATTATGGGCAACGGGTGCAACACTCGGTGTTCGAGTGTTGGGTAGACCCAGCACAGTGGACTAAGCTTCGCGCCACACTGCTAAGCGAGTTTCAAGCCGCAACGGACAGTCTACGCTTCTATTTCCTTAGCGACCAATCGCGCAGTCGTGTGGAGCATCATGGAAGCAAGGTTGGCTATGATCCTGAGGGTCCGCTGATCACCTGATTGAACCTTTGGGCGGCACGTAAAACTATTTCGCGTACCGTAAGCTACCATTCCAGACCCGCGCCTTCGCGCAACCAGTCAAGGTATTGGAAATAAAGACGATAAGTGAAATGGCCGGGTCCCAACCAGACTCTCGTTTAACGGGCGGAGCTGTAGGTGCGCGATCTTCACGTCTAAAGTCCTTAAGAGAGAGATACTTAGAGATATAGCTGTCGCGCCCCGCGCGGGCGCGTGGATTGAAACGCGTTGTACGCCAAGGGATTCTCCGATCGCCAGGGTCGCGCCCCGCGCGGGCGCGTGGATTGAAACATGTCTATCTGCGGCACATCCGCTTTCGATATTTGTCGCGCCCCGCGCGGGCGCGTGGATTGAAACAGCACACTACCAGACTAGCCCATTTCTACCAGCGGGTCGCGCCCCGCGCGGGCGCGTGGATTGAAACTGTCGATGCGCCGCAAGCCTCCTGGCGCCCCGCCAGTCGCGCCCCGCGCGGGCGCGTGGATTGAAACCGTCATGGGGAAGCCATGATCCGCAGCGCCTACAGTCGCGCCCCGCGCGGGCGCGTGGATTGAAACATTGTGCTTCTCTGGTTTCAGCTTGACTCTTTGGTCGCGCCCCGCGCGGGCGCGTGGATTGAAACGCCAAGCTGTCCTAAAAACTCCTGGCTCTGTAGCGTCGCGCCCCGCGCGGGCGCGTGGATTGAAACGGGCGTGTTCGCTTGATTGATTACCCGATCGAGCGTCGCGCCCCGCGCGGGCGCGTGGATTGAAACTGGAGCCAATCCTGTAAAAATTCTGGATTTGCCCGTCGCGCCCCGCGCGGGCGCGTGGGTTGAAACACTGTTCCGAGCGAAGCAAATGGCGGCTTGCCGCGTCGCGCCCCGCGCGGGCGCGTGGATTGAAACAGCAGAATCCAGCTACCAAGCGCCACGTTGCCGCGTCGCGCCCCGCGCGGGCGCGTGGATTGAAACACGTCACCGATGAGGAGTACGGTGAATTGGAACGTCGCGCCCCGCGCGGGCGCGTGGATTGAAACAACGACACCTGAAGTTGCTGCAGGTAGCTGCCGCGTCGCGCCCCGCGCGGGCGCGTGGATTGAAACAATACCGGCGTAACTAACGCAAATTCTACTCTAGGTCGCGCCCCGCGCGGGCGCGTGGATTGAAACGATCACCATAGCAATGTGTGACAGGCTGGACCCGTCGCGCCCCGCGCGGGCGCGTGGATTGAAACACCAATGTGAAGCGGCGGTAATTAACGGGGTGTTGTCGCGCCCCGCGCGGGCGCGTGGATTGAAACGGTTGTATTGCGTGGTTTACTTACGGGATAACGAGTCGCGCCCCGCGCGGGCGCGTGGATTGAAACTTTCGTGTGGCCTTGAATCAAGCGACCACTCCAGTCGCGCCCCGCGCGGGCGCGTGGATTGAAACATCACGGACCTGACCCCCAGTTCCCTTGGGCTTGTCGCGCCCCGCGCGGGCGCGTGGATTGAAACGTCCGATATCGCCACCATTGGCTTCTGACCACGCGTCGCGCCCCGCGCGGGCGCGTGGATTGAAACACTCAAACCCTATTAAACATTGGGTTTCCAGACGAGTCGCGCCCCGCGCGGGCGCGTGGATTGAAACCGGGCGCGGGATCGCAACGCGCTGGCCATGCTCATGTCGCGCCCCGCGCGGGCGCGTGGATTGAAACTGTGCAGGCAATCCAGGAGTGACACTAGCCGTAGGTCGCGCCCCGCGCGGGCGCGTGGATTGAAACAATAGCGTCACTTGTAACAGCACAGTCCAGGTAGTGTCGCGCCCCGCGCGGGCGCGTGGATTGAAACGTTGCTGTAATCGCTGACTTCGCCCAAGAACTGGTCGCGCCCCGCGCGGGCGCGTGGATTGAAACGATGCGGGACGCGCTACCAATCTGCTCACGTACCGTCGCGCCCCGCGCGGGCGCGTGGATTGAAACTTACCCGTTCGTCACCATCAGCGAGAGCGCCGGGTCGCGCCCCGCGCGGGCGCGTGGATTGAAACAGGTGATTGCCGCTGCCGATGCAATTGTTGATCGTCGCGCCCCGCGCGGGCGCGTGGATTGAAACGTTATGTTGACCGGGAAGTGCTCAGTTTAGACGAGTCGCGCCCCGCGCGGGCGCGTGGATTGAAACAAAGTGGAGACCCTCAGCAATGTGGCAATTTACGTCGCGCCCCGCGCGGGCGCGTGGATTGAAACAGCAATATACGAGAGAATAGTTATGCTTAGGGGTCGCGCCCCGCGCGGGCGCGTGGATTGAAACATGCCCATTCCCAGGGTGGCGTAGGTCAGGGCCGGTCGCGCCCCGCGCGGGCGCGTGGATTGAAACGCTAATGGTCCCTGAACCATTCATCAAGAACCCGTGTCGCGCCCCGCGCGGGCGCGTGGATTGAAACGGTCAAACTTGCGGAGCAGCGCGAGGACGAGCCCGTCGCGCCCCGCGCGGGCGCGTGGATTGAAACTCGCGATTCTCGACAAACAGAACCGCGTGTGCGGGTCGCGCCCCGCGCGGGCGCGTGGATTGAAACATCCGCCGCCGCCGCTTCGCTACAGCGCCATTTTGTCGCGCCCCGCGCGGGCGCGTGGATTGAAACACTCCACATCGGCAGCCACAGAACACCAGCAGGCGTCGCGCCCCGCGCGGGCGCGTGGATTGAAACGGTCAAACTCGCAGAGCAGCGCGAGGACGAGCCCGTCGCGCCCCGCGCGGGCGCGTGGATTGAAACACGCGAGAGCGAGACGGCTACCCTATCGGTGAGCGTCGCGCCCCGCGCGGGCGCGTGGATTGAAACCGTTACAGCTGGCCATTCGCATGGAACCGGAATGGTCGCGCCCCGCGCGGGCGCGTGGATTGAAACAATCCGGCCACAGGGAAACCAGTTCTCGGCTACTGTCGCGCCCCGCGCGGGCGCGTGGATTGAAACCTTCGTGATGGACTGATACAGCACCTCCCCATCGTCGCGCCCCGCGCGGGCGCGTGGATTGAAACTTGAGACTACCGGAGACTGGCACACGCATGACGGGTCGCGCCCCGCGCGGGCGCGTGGATTGAAACTAACCAGATCCAACCATTTGGCCCCATCATGCCGTCGCGCCCCGCGCGGGCGCGTGGATTGAAACCCGATGATCTCCCCGCCGGTAAATGCCGGGGATCCGGTCGCGCCCCGCGCGGGCGCGTGGATTGAAACCGGGCGCTGCTGCAAAGCTACCTGCTGCTCGACCGTCGCGCCCCGCGCGGGCGCGTGGATTGAAACACAAGCAATACCGTGACGATAGGGGGCGCTGGAACGTCGCGCCCCGCGCGGGCGCGTGGATTGAAACTCTTGAGATCACCGTGACCCGCACGGACTTGTCTGGTCGCGCCCCGCGCGGGCGCGTGGATTGAAACGCCGGGCTGAAAGCTGGCCCCGACGATGGCATGTCGCGCCCCGCGCGGGCGCGTGGATTGAAACCATACGGAGCAGATCCATTCTCGGCCTGGCTCTGGTCGCGCCCCGCGCGGGCGCGTGGATTGAAACTAAGTATTTAGCTACTAGCTCGTTGCGCGCTGACGTCGCGCCCCGCGCGGGCGCGTGGATTGAAACATGCGCGAGGTGCCGTGGCATAAGCCGAACGTCGTCGCGCCCCGCGCGGGCGCGTGGATTGAAACGCTCCATTGCGGTAAAGGTCCGCGGTCCTGCTAGGTCGCGCCCCGCGCGGGCGCGTGGATTGAAACTGGATCGTACCGGCAGGGATCTTGCAGACCAATGTCGCGCCCCGCGCGGGCGCGTGGATTGAAACACCCTGTCCACGGGGGAAAGCGATCGCGCCGTCTGGTCGCGCCCCGCGCGGGCGCGTGGATTGAAACAGGCCAAAACTCAATAACGCGGAGACGATGACCAAGTCGCGCCCCGCGCGGGCGCGTGGATTGAAACTACCGAATCCTGGAAACTGATTACGCAGTTGCTGGTCGCGCCCCGCGCGGGCGCGTGGATTGAAACCAGTTATAGCCATCGCAGCCAATCTTGGCCGTCGGTCGCGCCCCGCGCGGGCGCGTGGATTGAAACTCTGGGCCTGGGCGTGATTACGCCGGGCAACGCGTCGCGCCCCGCGCGGGCGCGTGGATTGAAACGATAGATCTCCGTTACTGGGTGTTGGGGATCAATGGAACGGAAAACCGGGTTAAGGTCACGCGATTTGTACAGATTCCCACGCCGCTTGACTCGCTATCCAAGTAGCGGTTGGAAAACAGGCTTATCGGGAAACCAAAGTCATAAAGCAGCTAAGCGATAAATCGTGGCCTCGTGTACGTTGAACGTCCTTGCGATGTCTCGAACTGGTTTGCCTTCTGCCAGCAACTGCGCCGCAACTTGGGCCTGGTCAGTATTGAGCTTGCGCGGCCGGCCGAAGCGTATGCCACGCTGTTTTGCGGCCTCCCGACCTGCCCCGGTCCGTTCACGAATTAAATCCCTTTCGAACTCGGCGATACCGGCGAAAACCGTCATGATCATCTTGCCGGCGTGCGTTGTGGTGTCGGCCCATGGCTCGGAAATGGATTGGAACTTGCCGCCTGCCTCATTGATCGTGTCCATCGTGTTGAGCAGATCGCGCGTGGATCTGGCCAGGCGGTCGAGCTTCCAGACAACAATAATGTCGCCTGGCCGTATCTGGTCGAGCATGCGCTGGAATTCCGGCCGCTGCCGATTGAAGCCGGAAACCTTCTCACGGAAGATCTTTTGGCATCCGGCCTTATTCAGTGACTTCAGTTGAAGGTCCAGTTTCTGATCCTGCGTCGAAACCCTCGCGTAGCCGATCTTCACCGCGGCACCTCTTCACCGTTTTGCAAAAGTTCTTGCATTAAGGCTACCTTTTGCGGGATACTTTTGCAAATGGAATTCTGCGGAAATCCGGTGTGACCTTCAGAGATAAATGGCGGGCTTTTTTCAGCGCTATTTGACGTTCCCGTTCGGGCGGGCCGTCGATCAGGTGCTATGCCGATCTCGTTTTGCTTCTGGCGCTAAGGTAGGCGGAATAGCGT
>Ga0302324_100009398_pt1 | contig 20453 bp, 12 predicted proteins | sample Palsa_T0_1_FD_201949 | JGI IMG/M metagenome (GOLD analysis project Ga0302324, IMG submission 201949) | Peat permafrost microbial communities from Stordalen Mire near Abisko, Sweden - Palsa_T0_1 | ecosystem: Environmental > Terrestrial > Soil > Palsa > Peat permafrost | place: Sweden: Abisko...
CAGGCCGTAGCAATCCATTTGCTGACGCGCATAGTTGGCGATGAGCGCTGCGCCGCCGCTATATATGTCTCCGGGCGCTGCATATGCGCCGGACACTGACCAGGCGGTCGCGGCGATTGCGATACATGCAGTATGGCGCATGCGCCGTTTGAAACTCGACATGTCACTCGTCTCCATCGTTTGGGTTGTGGACGCTTGAACCGAGGATGTGATCGGCGAGGCGCTATCGCGCGGGTGCCGATAACCGGGATCGGCGGCGCTCAAATGAGCGGCGTCGCGCAAGTCAATTCCCCGAATCTGAAACTGCATGCCTGGCCCCTTCGATGCCTTCCCCTGACCAGACCCTGCGATCCGGTCACCGGATTTGCGCATCGCCACCTAGGAATTGCATACTATATCGATCATGTCGAGTCTTTTTATCGTCTTTATTAGCGCCGTTCGCACGACGTCGGCCAATGCTCCTGAGCGTTCGCTTTTTTGCAGAGCAGGAAGACCATTTCTCCATTCGATTCAGAAACTTGCTGCGTGACCTGGCGACGAATGGCTGCCCTCTCGCCGGCGCTGACCCAAACGCGCATGCGGGCCGAATTTTGCAATCTCCGAATGCATTCGCTGAGAACGCGAACGTCTCGCGCAATCTTCACCTCAGTGTCATCGGACCTTCGCGTTCAATCTATTCAGTGCGCGCACCAAGCGCAGTGCGCTGCGCAAAGCGCTATTTCTGGGGGGAATGAAAACTGCACGGAACGGCATTCGCCGTTTTGGTGCGTTCCATCACGACAACGAGAAACGCCTGCCGCAGCACCTCGTGCTGCGGAAAATGCTTTGACTTGAGTCCTTCAAGTCGAAATGCGGGTGTTTATTGCAGAACTTCAAGTATACATAAATTTCTCTTGTGAATTTTTTATTTAATACTTCGTTAGTACTTTCGCTACTTCACCCCCTTTGATTAGTATCCCGGCGACTCGTCGGAGCCGTTTTTCCAGCATCGGCAACACCCAAGCCGTTACGTGCATTCATGCGGGGAATGCGATTGCGGGAGAAATGCACTGCGCGAGCAAGCGAACGGCTGAAGCAACTACGGCGCTTTCGAGAAATTCGTCGGCGGCAGCCAAACGGAATTCCACGTGAAACCACAGGAGAAATGCCCAGATGACGAAATTGAAAACACAAATTCTGATGACGGCCTGCATCGCCCTGGCGGGCGGTTCCATGTTGTCGTCGGGAGCGCTCGCGGTCAGAAAGCCGACCGTGACCAGCCAAATCTACGGCGCGGGCTCGTCGCTCGTTGCGCCATATTGGGTCCAGACCGGCAATTGCTTCAGCTCGGCCGTTCCGCTGCTCGAGGAAAACAGTGTGTCGCCGCCGACACCGCCGACCCTGGTGACGATCACGCCGTTCAACTATGTCGGCACCTCGCCTGCCACTTCGCAGAATTGCGCGACGACGGTCGAAAACCCAAGTTTCGCGGTCAACTACATCTCGACCGGTTCGGGCATCGGCGTCCAAGGCGTCTATAGCCACAACCCGCAAGTATATGGCCAGGTGAACCAGAGCGGTACGCCGGCTTATTATCCCAGCGTACAATACGGGCTGTCGGACTACGGCATCGTTCAAAACGACGTCAACATCTATAACGAAGGCGGCACGGAAGGTTCGGGATCATCGGCTGCCACCGTCGTGGCCCCCGGCGTGACGCCCGGGGCTGGTCAGTACGGCAATCCGCTTCAGCTCTATGGGCCTCTGATCGTGTTCCCGTTCTCGGTCGACCCGGTCGCGATCGCCTATAATTCAGTCTACGAGAAGGTCTACAACCCGGACACGCAGACCGTCACGAGCTATCACTTCAACATCAATTCGAAATATGCGCGCTCGGACGGCAGCGGCGGCCTGCGCCTCAGCCCCACGACCTATTGCAAAATCTTCACCGGCGAAATCACCAACTGGAACGATCCGGCGATCAAGAAGGACAACGGCAAACAGTCGCTGGAAGATCCCAGCGATCCCACACCTGCCGCGCACTGGACCGTCCCGCTTCAGATCGTCGGCCGTTCGGACAGCTCGGGCACGACATCGATCATCTACCGCCACCTTGCAACGATTTGCGGCGCGCTGATCACTGCCGGCACGAATCCCTACGCGGCGGCTGGCTCGCATTCGCTTCCGTCAACGCTCCAGGGTCCCGCCTACACGTCGTCCAATCCGAACTACCCGTCCGTGAGCGGCGAGACCGTCGGCAAATTCACTCTCGCGAACCTCAACGCCGGCGTCGCGCAGTACCTCACCTTCTCCAGCGTCACGCCGAACGGAAGCAACGGCAACGTCGACAGCAGCGGCGCGGTCAATGAGAATGCGATCACGCTCGGCCGCATAGCCTATCTGGGCCCCGACTACGCGCTCCCTTATGTCAATTCCACGGACGCGAATAACTACGGCCTTCAGACGGCATCTCTGGAGAACGCTTCGAGTCAATTTGAAGAGCCCTCGCCTGCCACTGCCTTGTCGGCCTTCTCTGTGCTCACCCCGCCGACCGGCTCGGCTGCGGCCGATCCGGCCAACTGGGTGGTTGGAGTTGCCGCGGGATCGTCGATCGCCAATCCCACCACACGGGGCGCATATCCGATCGTCGGGACGACGAACTTCTGCGGGTATCAGTGCTACCACGCCGCGAATATTGCCAACAAAATGAGCGCGTTGATCAGCTACATTGAGCAAAAGCAGATCAACACATCCAAGACCGGCATTCTGTCGTCAGCCGGATTGGCTCCCGTTCCCAAAGCTTGGGGAACGGCCATTGTAGGCAACTTCGCAAAGAACACGTCCGGCAACGGCCTCAACGTCGCCGCGGCTGGTGCTGCAGGCGCTTGCGCGGCCGGCAACGGCCTCGTCGGCGGCTGAGCCGAGTTTGAATCGTCAAGGAAGCGGCCCCGCTAGCGGGGCCGCTTTTTTGTGCGGCGCACGAGGTCAGATGTGCAGGAATTTCAACATAGTTCGACGTTCGCGGCCGCTTTGGGTCGACGCGCTTGGGACTCAACCGATCGGCAGTGTGGAGCCGGCCCCCGTGCAATCGCGTGTTCGGACTTCAAAGTCGAATACTCCGGTCGGCCGATGAGGGTTGTCAAGAAGGCGTTTCGGGAGGAATGCAAACGCGTGCGGCTTGAGATCGTCACACCTCACATTTTGTGTCACGGCGGGGCGACCGGGATGGCATGGCCGTCGATCACGGAATAAGAACGCCTTTCGCAATCGTACCTGTCTTCATGTCCGCAAAAGCCTGTGTCAGGCCTTCCATGGAGAGCCGATAGGTGCGTGTGACCATTTCGTCGAGTCTCAGTTTCTTTTGTGCGTACAACGACAAGAGGATTGGAAAATCCCTGAATGGGCGGCATTGGCCGTAGAGCGGATTAATGTAGAGCTTGTCGAATTCGAAGAGTCGCATGTCGATGGACACGACCTGCTCGATGCCGCTCACCGCGATCGCCATGCCGCCGTTGGATACCATCGCGAGCGGCGACGCGCCCAATTCCGGTACGGCAGTGCACTCGAACGCGTAGTCTGCCCCGCGCCCGATGAGAGACTTCACGTCCTTCGCCGCCTGCAGAAGCCCCGTATCTTCTTTCCGGGCAAGGATTGTATGCGTTGCGCCGAAATCCCTCGCCAGTTCCAGTCGCATCGGATTGACATCGACGGCAATGATCATTCGCGCGCAGGCATGCGCGGCGCCCTGCACGCAGCTCAGTCCCACGCCGCCGACGCCGAGGATGACGACTGTCGAGCCCGGCACGACCTTCGCCGCATTGACCACGGAACCGAAACCCGTCATCACACCACAGCCGAGAATGGCCGCCGATGGAAAGGGAATCTCCACGTCGATTTTCACAACCGCCTGCCGGGGCACGAGCGCATGCGTCGCCATGGTGCCCAAGCCGAAGCTCGGCGCGAGATCGCCGCCGCGCCAGCGATAACGGCTTGAGGGAACCCGAGGCCGGTTCTCGCAGATGTTTTCCGCGCCACGCCGGCATTGCACGCATTCGCCGCAAGGTATGGCCCAGTTGAGCAGCACACGATCGCCAGGTGCGACATGGGTGACGTTGTTGCCGCACACCATTACTCGGCCCGCGCCCTCGTGCCCGAGGATCAGCGTGCGCCTCCAGTTGAGACTGTCGAGATCGGTGTGACACACGCCGCTCGCAGCGATTTCGACCAGCACTTCGTTGACCTGCGGCGCGTCCATCTCAAGAGTCTCGAATGCAAAATGACCCCCGCCGTCGGTCACGATCGCTTTCGTTTCCATCGTCGCAGTACTGCCCGCTGATCGAAAAGAAAAAGGCGGCCAAATTGCGCAGGCCGCCGATAGTTAGGGAGGTGAACTTCAGAACGTCTTCGTCACCCGGATTCCAAATTGTTGTGGAGCACCCGCGTAGCGCAGATTGGAGCTCGTACCGGGGGCGATGCCCAAACCAGTGAAGAAGGAATCGACATAGCGGTCATTTGTAAGATTGGTCGCGTAGGCCGCAATCGACCAGTTGTTCTGCATGGCATATGTCAACTGGGCATTCACGATATTGCGGGCGCCGAGTTGATCGAGCCCGGGAACGTCGAAGATGCTGGTCATTTGCGTATCGACAAAGGAGTAGTCGATTCGTGGCGTGAGCGTGTCGCCATTGCCCATGTCGAATGCGTATTGGGCTCCGATATTAAACGTCCAATGCGGCGAATACACCATCTGATGACCGTCGATGTTTTCGGTGTCACCAAAGCGCGAATCTGTGGCCAGGTCGGGGCCAAATGTGCCATGGACGTAAGCTCCTGCGAAATCGAACGACAACGCATCGAACACGGCCTGACCCTGCGCCTCGACACCATAGACGGTGGCCGTATTCGCATTGAGAATTCCCGTCTGGCCGGGTCCCGTTGCAAGCGAAACCTGGAAGTCCTTGTAGTCGTAGTAGAAGCCATCCAACGTGGTTCGCAGATGATCATCGAAGAAATTCGATTTCCACCCAGTTTCATAGTCCGTGAGTTTTTCGGGTGCGATGATTGCCGGTGGATTGTTGGGGCCGCCGATCGAGGGCGTCGTATTAAGTCCGCCATCCTTGTGGCCCGTGGCGACAAAAGCATAAAGGAAATTGGCGTTGTCGATCTTGTAGTTGAGGTCGATCTTTCCCGTCAGCGCCGAGTCGCTCTGATGCGTTGTGTTGCATCCTGATGTGGGTGTGCTCGGGCACGGCGCAGTATAGGTGAACACTGGAGTGCCGCCGACCAAGATCTGCTCCTCGTCCTGCAGATCGAATGTCGAATGATTGTACCTCAGACCCGCCTGAATCTGCAGCGCGGAAGTGATGTCGTATGTCGCCTGACCGAATACCGCCTCGTGCTGCTTTGGCGTGTGATAGGTGAGTACGATATCCTCGCCGCCGGTCGGAACGCCGATGTCGAATCCGGTTCCCGGCGGCAGATCGACATGGTCATGCTGGAAGAAGCCACCCAGAACCCAGGTGAATGGCCCATCCGTCGGCGAAAGCAGGTTGATTTCTTCGGACGCGAGTTTCTCCTGGCCGTGGGAATGGAAGATGAAGCCATTATAGGCTGGGATGTCGGTTCCGGTCAGATTTGTAAGTTCGGACCCGTCCGCGACTTGATACGCGGAAACCGAGCGCAGTGCGATGCCATTCCCGAAGGTGTATTTGAGATCGAGGACCGAACGAAATCCGGATTGAATCCCCTGTGTGGTCGTGTTGCTGGCGACCTTGAAGGGATCGGATGTATTCGGTGTGCAGGATGGCGTTGGCGCCGTGACGCAGCCCAATGTCGCAGGATCGAGCGGATAGCCGCCCTGATCCATGTAGTCATATTCTCCATAGAGATACGCTTGGAACGCCTGAGTCGGCTGCCACAAGAATTCCACGCGTGCAGCGCCCTCTCGCAAATCTCCGGGGTCGCCGCTATGCGTGCCGGCAACGCTCCAGAAGCTGTTGCGCGTTTCGCCAAAGCCGCTCACTCGCATCGCAAAGTCATCCGAAATCGGCATATTCACGGCGCCTTGCAAGCCGATGTCGTTATAATTGCCATATTGAGCCTGCACGTAGCCGTCATAGGCTTCGAAGTCCGGCTTGACCGTCGTGATGTAGACGGCGCCTCCGGTTGCGTTCTCGCCGGAAAATGTTCCTTGCGGACCGCGCAGAACTTCCACGCTGGACTCGTCAAAAAACGGGAAATTCTGAAAAAACCCGCCCTGAAGAGGGGCGCCGTTGATGTAAGTGGTAACGCCGGACGGCGTTTGAACGTTGTTCTCGCCCTTGCCGATGCCGCGGATGTTGAATTCGTCGCCCTCGCCGAAATTGTCGAACGTCAGCGCCGGGGTCGAAAATGTTAGCTGCTCGAGGGTGTAAACGCTTTTCTTCCGGAGATCGTCGGCGGAAAGCACGCTTGCGGAAATCGCGGTCTTCTGCAGGTCCGTTGTGCGGCGTTCGGCGGTCACCACGACCGTTTCAAGTTGCGACGCGCTTGCCGTTGAACTCGTTTGCGCGTGAACCGGCGCAGCGAGCAGCCCCCCCGATAGTGCGAGCACCGATACCGACGCCCGAAACAAGCCCTGGAATGTCACTGAACGCATTGCTGATCCCCCCAGTCGTATGACGTCCGTTGCGATTTGGATTCGCAGACCAAACTCGGCGAGATCGCGGCCGCCCCACGGGCCAGCCTTCACTTGCCTGCGATTTTGATTGCGAAACGCGCTCCTCCACTCGAATGCGGCTTCCGTCCCGGTGCCGTATCCATTCTCATTTGACACCATTTGGTCACAAATACGATCATCCGTCAATCCAATCATGATCGAAGATGATTGAATATGAAGTTTTTAGGTTCCGTTTGCCCGGACAAGTGGTTCGGTTTCAATGAGGTCTCACGGGGAGATGCAAATGACCGGTGGAACAGTCGAACGAGGATATGAACGCGTCCGCGATGCATTCGCCGAAGCGCAGTCGAAGGACGAAGGTGGCGCACAACTCTGCGTCTATCGCCACGGCAAACGCGTGGTGGATATCTGGGCGGGGATGGACAAGGCCAACAATCGCGCTTTCACCGCCGACACGCTCATGGTGCTGATGTCTTGCACAAAGGCGGCGACTGCAGTCTGCGCCCACATTCTCGCACAACGCGGATTAATCGACTACGACGCACCCGTCGCGCAATATTGGCCGGAGTTCGCGCAGGCGGGAAAAGAAAAAATCACCGTGCGCGATCTGCTGTCTCACAGGGCGGGATTGATGGGTATTGAGGCGGAGGCAGGCGTCTCACCCGCCGACATCTTCAAATGGGAACCTACCGTCAATGCGCTGGCAAAGATGGCGCCGCTGTGGGAGCCGGGCACGGCGTTCTTCTATCATTTCACGACGTATGGGTTCCTCGTCGGCGAAGTCATTCGCCGGGTCGGCGGCAAGACCGTCGGTCAGTTCTTTGCCACGGAAGTCGCAAGGCCGCTCGGTATCGACATGTGGATCGGATTGCCCGAGGAACAGGAACCCAGATTCGCGCCGTTCATTCCTCCCGAACGCTATCTGAACGAAGAACAATGGCGCGCGCTGTTCGGGGGGCTGGGAATCGATCTCAACGCCAGATTCACGAAAACCCTGCTGCACACTTTCGTCTCAACGGAGATTTCGATCCCGTTGATCAATACGCGCGAAGGCCGTGCTGCGGAATTGCCCGCCGGAAACGGCATCGCCAATGCGCGCGCGCTGGCGAAAATGTACGCGGCCTGCATCGGCGAAATCGACGGCGTGCGTTTGCTGAACGCGGAAACAATGGAAGCCGCGCGTCGACCGCAGAATGTCGGCATTACGGTGCCGGATATCGTGAAGCCGATGTCGGGACGGGACCCACAGAATTTCGGTCTGGGATTCGAGTTGCCTCGCGGCGCGGAACCGATGCTGGGACCGGGCTCGTTCGGCCATGCCGGCGCCGGCGGACGCATGGCGTTTGCGCATCCCGAGTCCGGAACGGCTTTGGCCTATGTGTGCACCAGCATGCCTTGGGATGGCACAAGCGGGCCCGATGCAAGATGGGTCGGCTGGACGCAGGCGCTCAGAGATGCGATCGGGATTTAGGCGAACACATAACGCGCTTCAAAACTCTCGCCGATTTTTGTCGGCGTTGCGGCGAGCTTCAACCCTGGCGCTGCCGCAAATTCGACCGGCACAGTGCCCGACGCGTTTGCTCGCGCGACGAATCCCTCGCCGTCCCGTTCGAGGCGCACATGAACGTCACCGCTGCGCGTAGGCACGATACCTTCGGCGTATTCCAGATCGACGAGATCCGGCGCGACTGCGACCTTTTCAAACCCAGGCAAGGCAGGCGAAACACCGAGAATGCGGCGCGACAACTGATAAGTAGGTGATGCGGAGAAACCGTGGCACAGGCTCGCGGTCGGTTCGAAGCTTTCCCACAAGGTCGTGGCGCCACGCGCCAGCATCGGCCCGAAACGTTCGCGCATCAGCTGCAACGCATCCGCAAACCTGCCATGTTTTGCCAACGCCTCGTAGACAAAATGGCTGTAAAACGTATTGGCAAGCACAACGCCACTTTCTGGATCGAGCGCTTCCCCTTCGGGTGCGATCGGAGGCGCGGCGGTGAATGTCAACCGCTTGGCATCGACAATGCGATCGAGCGCGGATGCGACCCGCCCCGGCTGCGGCTCGCCCCATAGCGCGATTGCCGCATTCGCGTGTTGGGATACGCGCAAATCCTGCTTTCCCGAGACGGGATCGACGACATCGACATAGACGCGCCGACGCGCATCCCAATGGCGCGCCTCGAGCGCACGCGAAATCGACTGCGCTCTCGCGGCGTAGCGCTCCGCCGCGCGTTCCCAGCCGATCGCCTTTCCCAATTCCGCAGCCGACCGAAACGAACCGGCAAGCTGCGCGTTGAGCGCTGCCGCCTCTCCCTTCCGCCCGACAGCGGCCCAATCCATAAAATGCCAATAGGGAATGTCGGCCACGAGACCGGACGGATCGATCAGGCGCTCGAACCAGGCCAGCGCCTTGAGAATGGACGGATAGATTGCATCGATCGCGTCGCGGTCGCCCGTGAGCCGCCAATGATCGGCGGCGGCGAGAATCCATTGCAAGGTCCAGTCGGGGATTAACGTGCCGTCGACCTTGTGATCTCCCGGTGCGAACATCTGGGTCAAGCCGTCGGGCCGCTGGCTTTCGGCGGCCTGGGCCAGATATTTCGCCGTCAATGGCGCGACGCAAGGTCCGAAGGCTGCATGCCCCACAAGGTTTTCGACCGTGACATCGCCCAGCCATTGCCGCTGCTCGCGGCTCGGACAATCTTCCCATGCGTCATGCATGCATTGGCGTAGGGTGTACGCACCCGTCGACCACAGGCTGTCGAGAAATCTGTCGGACGATTGAAATCGGCCGCGCTCTTCGACGGGATAGTTGGCGACGGTGGCGCCGAGGCTGCGAATCGTGAGCCCGTCCGGTGCATTGCGGATGTTCACCTGCATCCAGCGGATGGCGCACCATTCGAAGCGTTCGAATGTCTGGCGGCCCGCACGCGCACGATAGCGGCAACAATGGGAATCAAGTCCCAACCACGGCTTGGGCGTCGGCCGCGCGTCGGGCGCAGGGCCTTCCGGTGACCACTCGCCGGGAAGGCTTTCCGAACAGGCGATTTCGACGATCTCGCCACCCCGTGCCTCGATCTCGATGCGCGGATGTCCCGTCATGATTTTTGCAAAATCCAGCAGGATCGATACGTCGCGCCCTTGTGACGTCCGCACGACGGTCGTGCCATCGGAGGCCAGTAGAAGATCGTCGGCATTCCTGACGGCATTATCGGCCGCGGAAACGAGACGTTCCTGATAGATGCGCTGGTAAAAGGGCTGTTCGGGCTCAGGAAGCAGTCCGCGGATCCAGACTATTCGTTTCGCGACGACGCGCCGGTCATCGAGCTGCGGAATGCCGCGCGGCAGCAGAACGGGAAACGGACGCGTTTCCATGCCGCCATAGGTCGAATCGGGCTCGCCGCCACCGGAAACCATCGGGCGCGCGATGTCCCAGTCTGCGTCCACGAAATCGAGCGATGTCCATTGCGCCGACAGCCTCGCGCCGTCCAGATCTTCGATGAATCCCAATGAATGATTGGATTGCGGCATATCCTGCGTCCACGCATCGCTTTGCGTGCAACGCCAGTCCTCAGCCGTCGAGATGCGGATGCTCTTGTCGCCCACACGGGCATGGCCGTCGATCCACAGTCCGCCGTCCCCGAATGTCGGCTGCCACATGCCTTTCGTCGTTTCATAGAACGCGGTGTCGATGCCGTAGGTGTGTACGAGCACGGCGACAATGTTGCGGCCGGCCACAAGCGCGCTGCTCAGGTCATAGGTGTCGAAACGCTGATAGAGCGGGCTGCAGCGCACCGGACCGCGTCCGATCTGGACACCGTTGACGAAAAGCCGATAGCGGCCGTCGACAGTGATCGACAGTTCTGCGTTGCCCGGCTTGGCCGCGAGTTCGACAATTCTGCGGAAGAAGAACCAGCGGTTTTTCTCGTCGGGTCGTCGCGGCGCGCCAAGATAAACCGAGCGCGACCCGCGCGGATCGATCTCCTGCCTCGGCGTCCAGACAAAGGGCGGTCGAATCTTTTCGGTCACCGGGGGCTCCGCGACGCGCGGTATTGCAAGCGTGCGACCGCGCACGCATCGTTGGACATTGTCTGGGTCTGCTGGACCGCGTTGACGAAACGTGATCGTATTTGAGCGAAGTTGTCAACGTATTGAGACAGGCTGCATGACCCTCTCCACTGATACGGGCGCCGCAATCGTCGAGGCTGAGATTGCCGCGAAGGAGCACACGTCCATTGCCGATCTGCGCCTGCGCCCTCTGACCGTGAGATTGAAGTCCGCCTACGGGCTTGGCGCAGCCGTAGATGCATTTACAAATACTTCGCTCACATACTTCTTTTTCTTCTATGTCACTGCAGTGTGCGGCTTGTCCGGGACGCTTGCTGGGCTATCGACCTTCGTCGCACTGGCCGTGGACGCCGTCGCCGATCCTGCGATCGGACTGTGGTCGGACAACTCCGTCTCGCGTTTCGGGCGGCGGCACCCGTTCATGTTCATCAGCATTTTCCCGCTCGCCCTCTCATTCGGCCTGCTCTTTTCCATTCCAACCGGTCTCTCCGGCTGGCCGCTGTTCGCAGTTGTGACGGGTCTTGCGCTTGTCCTGCGATTTTCGCTGTCGCTGTTTCTCCTCCCCTACATCGCGCTGGGCGCGGAATTGTCCGACGACTACACCGAGCGTTCGACCATCGTGGCCTATCGGTCGATCTTCGCGACGTTCGCAACCTTCGCCTGTTTCGGACTGGCGTTGGCCGTCTACATGCCAGGACAGAACGGACTGTTGAATCGCGCAGCCTATATCCCCTTCGGCTGGACCGGCGCTGCGCTGATGTTGGTCTGCGGTCTCGGCGTAACGCTCGGAACGCGCGGTGTCATCGCGCGCTTGCACAAGACGGTGCCGCTTATGGGCTCCGCGGTCCGACAGTTCTTTCGCGAAATGGGAGAGATCCGCCGCAGTCCGTCTTTTGTCCCGTTATTCCTCTGCGTATTGACGTTTTTCGTCGCGCAGGGAACGGCGGGAGCGTTGACCGTTCATGCATTCACATATTTCTGGACCTTGGCACCCGGCGCACTGCAAGCAACATTCCTGGGGCTCGCCCTCGGCCCGATCGCTGGAATACCGTTGACGGCCTGGGCGTCGCTCCGCCTGGAAAAACGCACAATCGCCATCATCGGATTGTGCGTTTTCTGCCTCAGCCAGTTCGGCATGCCGGTCGCGAAAATCGCGGGGCTGCTCCCCGCCGGCGGACCTCCGCTGATCGCGATCATCGTTGGCAATGCATTCGTGCTCGGCGCGATGATCATCGCCCTGACGATTGCATTTCAATCCATGCTCGCCGATGCCGCCGACGAACATGAGCACCTGTTCGCCGCACGACGGGAAGGTATGTTTTTCGCCGGCTTGACCTTCTCCGCGAAAGCGGCCGGCGGCGCCGGAGCTCTCATCGCAGGTGTCGCGCTCGACGCCATCCATTTTCCGAGCCACATCGCAGCGCAGGGTGCACACCTGCACCTTCCGGCCGAGACGATCAGAAATCTTGGGCTGGTCTATGGACCGCTGCCGGCGCTGATCACTCTGTTGGGCGGGATATTCCTGTATCGCTACCGTCTCACACGGCAGAAGCACGCGGTCATACTGGCGGAGTTGAACAACCGGCGAAGCCCTTGATCCCCGCGCGATCTAGCGCGCGATGATTACTTCGACATTGTGCGATTTCAGCATCCGGACGTCTTCATCGCGCACGCCGGCGTCGGTGATGACGATGTCGATGGCATCGAGATCGCAAACGACGAAGCTGGCCGACGCCCGGAACTTGCTCGAGTCCACCAACACGATCAATTGATCGACCTTGTCCATCAGCTTCTGTTCGGCCTGAATCAGCACCACGTCCGCCTGCATCAATCCCTTCGCGCCCACCGCGGCCGCGCCCATGAACAGCTTGGACGCGTGATAACGGTTGATCCCGTCGTCTTCAAACGGGCTCAGAATGATGTTCTGCTCGCGGAAGATCGCGCCGCCCGGCACGGATACCCGCGCGCCCGGCTGCGGCAACAGCACATTGACGATATGGAGCGAATTCGTCAGCACCTGAAGCTCAAGCCCCTCGAGATGCGAGCACATCTGAAAAGTGGTCGTGCCGCCGTCGATGATGATCGCCTCGCCGCGCACGCAGAGCTTTGCGGCCGCGCGGCCGATCGCGGCTTTTTGTTCGGCGTGCCGCGCTTTGTTCTGTTCGAAGGGCGCACCCACCAGCCGATCGCTCGACGCCGGCCTGCTGCCTTCCTTCAGGCGCGCGCCGCCCCGGACGCGCTCGATCAGTCCCTGCGTTTCGAGCCGCTCGAGATCGCGCCGGATCGTCGCCGAAGACGCATCGAGCTGCTGGCACAGCTGCTTGAACGAAATAAATCCCTGGCTGTGGAGCAGCCGGGATATTTCGGCGTCGCGTTGGGCGGAATGCATGAGGTCGATTTACCGGGGGGATGACTCGGCCAAACTAACACACTGGGTAGGTGCGGTGCAGTAGGGAGTCCATTCGACCGTCAAACACCGCGCGACCTATTGCGCCACTGCGACGCGTAGGTCTCCATATCGGCACCCCACGGTTCGACACGTTCGGCAGTCTTTTGTGAACCTAGGTCGGGGAACTTTAGACGCGCCCCGCCAAGTGCGATGCCATCCGCCAAATCGATCCGAAAGACGGGCTGGTTGGGGCAAAGCGCTGCAAGCGCCGCGGGAAATACGGCATCGTCCGCAAAACGGCCTTCGATCACGATCGGACCGGTGGCGGCGATGAGATCGAGGCTTGCATGCGTCATCAATGCCAGATGCAGCGATGCCAGCGACGCAAGTTCCGCATTGTTCTCGACCTGTCCGACAATCGCGCCCTTCGACTGCGGGAACGGTCCCGTACCCGGCACGAATGAAGGTCGCGTCATGACTTCGCGTGCGACAAGCCGTTCGGCATCGCCAAGCGTGGGCGTTGTGCCGATCGCATCGCCCAGAATCGCTGCATATTCGCGCCCGCCCATGAATCTTACGGACGGGACTGCGTGCCCCTCGATATCGACATTCGCGAGCGTGTCGCGCTGCGGATCGAGTTCCGGAAATGCGGGCGCGCCGCTTTGCATCGCGACAAACCACGTTCCCGTGGAAACCAGCACGAATGGCGCGCCGCCCAGATCTGCGATTCCGCGTGCGGCATTGAGCGCCGCGTTGCTGTCGTGAACGCCGCAAAGGACTTCGCAGGATCGCCGCAATCCGGTCGCCGCGGCGATTTCCGGTCGCAACGTCCCGAGAATTGCGCTCGCTGGACGAATCGCTCCCAGCCTGCGATCCCATCCATGCTGCTGTGCGAGTGCGGAATATCGCTGGTCCGTCGGACGCCAGAGATCGGTATGGCAGCCAAGACTGCTTACTTCCGCGGCGCGCTCGCCGCAGAGACGCCAGGCCCAAAATTGCGGCCACAACAGAATATTGGCCCGCGATGCCGATGGATATAGGCGCTCCTGCCAGAACAGTTGTGCGCCGAGATTCAGCCCTTGCGGAAGGCGCGGCGAGCACGTCTCTTCAAAAGGATCGCGTTCCCGGTCGTATTGTTCCGCGATGTCGGGCGGGATTTCGGTCTCATAGTCGAGCACGGGAACGAGCAGACAATCTTCCGAAACGAATGCCGCCGTCGCGCCATGCGCAACCGGCACGATCGCTCCAACCGTCGCGAGCTTCGCGAACTCTCGCAAATGATGCACGAGCCACTCTTCCATTCCGCTCGCATCCAGGTCCAGGCGAGCGTCGAGAACAGGCCGTGCATTGACCCGCGAACGAGCGGCCAAGACAGCACCCTGCCGATCCATCAGCGACAGCTTGGTGTGGGTCTTGCCCACATCAACAACGATCAGAGCATTATCCATCTTGAGCCAATTTGACGCTATTTGATCGATTATAGCCTGAAATGATAGTATTCTGTGGCCGGCTTTGGTAGGCTGGGCCTACAGACGGAGCCTTTCATGGATCGCCCCCGGACTCAGCAGTCCGCCACACCCCTCAGCCTGCCGCAATCGCGGTGGTCGCGCACCGACACTGCGAAGCTGAGCGAACCGGAGCTTCTGCAATACCGTTCCAATCTGCTGGGGTCCGATCTGGCCGTGACGAATTTCGGCGGCGGCAACACGTCGGCAAAAATCTCGCAGACCGATCCGCTGACCGGCGACGCCGTCACCGTTCTCTGGGTCAAAGGCTCCGGCGGAGACCTCGGCTCGATGAAACTCGACGGGTTCGCCACGCTCTATCTCGATCGCCTGCTCGGCCTCGAAGCGAAATATCGCGGACACGACCGCGAAGACGAAATGGTGGGCTTCCTGCCCTATTGCACTTTCGCGCTCAATCCGCGCGCAGCCTCCATAGACACGCCGCTGCACGCCTATCTGCCCTATGCGCATATCGATCACATGCATCCCGACGCAGTGATCGCATTGGCTGCGGCGGCCGATGGCGAGAACACCACGCGAAAGATATTCGACGGCGAAGTGGGCTGGATCGGTTGGCAGCGTCCCGGCTTCGATCTCGCGCTGAAATTGCGCGCGGCCGTGCGTGCGCAACCGAATCTTCGCGGCCTCGTGCTCGCGGGCCACGGACTCATCTCCTGGGGCGAAACGGCCGAAGCCTGCTACGAAAACACGCTCGACCTGATCCGACGAGCCGCGACGTTCCTCAACAAACGCCTCTCCGACGCGCCTGCGTTCGGCGGACCCGTGGTCGAGCCTTTGCCTCTGGCAGACCGCCGCTCGGTTGCTGCCGAATTGCTGCCGCAATTGCGCCTCCAGGCCGGCCGCAAGATCGGGCACTTCGACGACGCGACCGAGGTGCTCGAATTCGTCGGCTCCCAGGACGCAGCGCGGCTCGCCGGCATGGGCACGTCCTGCCCGGACCATTTCCTGCGCACGAAGATCTGGCCGCTGGCAATCGATTTCGCGCGCCTGCGAGATGACAACGACTATCTCGCGGAATCCTTTGCCGCCTATCGCCGGAAATATACAGCCTATTACGAAAGCTGCAAATTTGCGGACTCGCCGAAGCTCCGCGATGCCAATCCCGTTGTCATCCTTGCGCCGGGAATCGGCATGTTCACGCTGGCGAAGGACAAGGCGACGGCCCGCATCAGCGCAGAGTTCTATCGTAATGCGATCAACGTGATGCGCGGCGCCGAGGCGATCGGCGGCTATGTCGGTCTGCCGGACAAGGAAGCATTCGGCATCGAATATTGGCAGCTGGAAGATGCGAAGCTTCAACGCATGCCGAAGCCGAAGTCGCTCGATGGCAGCATTGCACTGGTTACGGGGGGAGCCGGCAGCATCGGACGCGCCACGGCGCGGCGCCTGCTCGAGGAAGGCGCCTGCGTCGTCCTTGCGGACCTGGATGCAAAAAGGCTGTCCGACGTGGAAAAGGAATTGGTGGAAGCTTTCACGCGCGATCGCGTTCGTATCGCCGCAACCGATGTGACGAAAGAAGAAGACATCCAGGCCGCCTTCGATCTCGCGGCGCGGGAATATGGCGGCGTCGACATCATGGTGGCCAATGCCGGAATTGCGTCTGCCGCGCCTATCGAGGAAACCACGCGCGAGATCTGGCACCGGAATTATTCCGTCCTCGCGGAGGGTTATTTCCTTGCCGCCCGTTCGGCTTTCACATTGATGAAAAAAAGCGGCGGCTCGATCGTTTTTGTGGGCTCGAAGAATGCGCTGGCCGCGACGCCCAACGCGTCGGCCTACGCGTCTGCCAAGGCGGCCGCCCTGCATCTGGCGCGTTGCCTTGCGCTCGAGGGCGCGCCCCATGGGATTCGCGTCAACACGGTCAATCCCGACGCGGTACTCAAAGGCTCGCACATCTGGGACGGCGCCTGGCGCGACGAACGCGCCAAGGCCTATGGAGTCGAACCGGGCGCAGAACTCGAAGAGCTTTATCGCACCCGCAGCCTTCTGAAGCGCGAGGTGTTGCCGGAAGACGTGGCCGAAGCGATCCTGTTTTTCGCGAGCGACAAATCCGCCAAGTCCACCGGCAACATCATCAATGTCGACGCCGGAAACGCGCAAGCTTTCACCCGCTGAAGAACCGGAGGCAGATAATGGAGCTGGCCGGAATTCCTCCCGAAGTGATCGATGCGGAGAACAAGCGCCGCGTTGAGGCGTTGAACGACGAGTATGACAGCCTCGGCCGCGCACTGCATCGCCGCGGCCGCGCGATTGACGCGATCAAGGACAAGGTCAAGAAGCTGGCCGTCGCGATTCCGACCTGGGGCGTAGGGACGGGCGGCACGCGCTTTGCCCGCTTTCCCATTCCGGGCGAGCCCTCGAATATTTTCGAGAAGATCGAAGACTGTGCGATCATCCAGACCTTAGGCCGCAACACACCGACCGTCTCGCCGCATTTCCCCTGGGATGAAACGCCGGATCCCGTCGAGCTGCGCGATTTTGCGGTGGAACACGGCCTCGGCTTCGACGCCGTCAATTCCAACACGTTCCAGGACAGAGCCGGCCAGGCGCGCTCCTACAAATACGGCTCTTTGACACACGCGGACGAAGCGGTTCGCGATCAGGCGATCGCGCATAACATTTCCTGCATCGAGACGGGCAAGAAGCTGGGTTCCAAGGCGATTACGGTGTGGATCGCGGACGGTACCAATTTTCCGGGGCAGTCGGACATGACCGGCGCGCTCGACCGCTATCTGGACAGCACGGCCGATATTTATGCGGCGCTCCCTGCCGACTGGCGGCTCTTCATTGAGCACAAGCTCTATGAGCCCGCATTCTATTCGACCGTGATTTCGGACTGGGGCACAAGCGTGCTGTGCGCGCAACAGCTGGGCCCGAAGGCACAATGTCTCGTCGATCTCGGCCACCACGCGCCCAGCGTCAACATCGAGCAGATCGTGGCGCGGCTGGCGCGCTTTGGAAAACTGGGCGGGTTTCATTTCAACGACAGCAAATATGGCGACGACGATCTCGATACGGGTTCGATCAATCCGCATCAGCTGTTTCTCGTGTTCAACGAGTTGATCGAAGCGGAAAAACGCGCGGGCGCCGACGGCTTTCATCCGGCCTACATGCTGGACCAGTCGCACAACGTGACCGATCCGATCGAAAGCCTGATGAACAGCGCGGCGGCCGTAGCGGCGGCTTACGCGCGCGCGCTCTGCGTCGACCGCAATGCGCTCGCCGACCACCAATCGAAAAACGATGTGATCATGGCGTTTAACGCCTTGCGGCGCGGCTATGACACGGACGTGCTGCCGATACTTGCCATGGCCCGCTATGAGGCGGGAGGCGCGATCGATCCGATTGCGACCTATCGCGCCTCGGGCTGGCGCGCGCGCAAGGCGCAGACGCGCAAGGTTCCGGAAATCGCATCGGCGGGAATCGTCTGAGTACAGGCGCCTACATTACGGCGCCGATCTGCCACGGCACGAACTCGACGCCGCCATAGCCAAGCTCTTCGCTCTTGCTGCGTTCGCCGGATGCTACCCTCAACAGGTAGTCGAGAATTTCTCCGCCCTTCTCCTCGACAGTTGCGTGGCCGTTGGCAATCGTCCCGCAATCGATATCGATGTCGTCCGTCATGCGCGCATAGATTTCGGAATTCGAACTCAGTTTGATCGAAGGTGACGGTTTGCAGCCATAGGCCGAGCCACGGCCCGTGGTGAATGCAATCATGGTGGCGCCGGATGCGACCTGACCGGTCGCCGAGCAGGGATCAAAGCCGGGACTGTCCATGAATACGAGCCCGCGCGTGCGGATCGGTTTCGCATATTCGACGACGTCCATCAGCGGCGACGTGCCGCCTTTCGCCACTGCCCCCAGCGATTTCTCCAGGATCGTGCTGAGACCGCCCGCCTTGTTGCCCGGGGACGGATTGTTGTTCATCTCCGCGCCGTGAATTTTCGTGTAGTGCTCCCACCAGTCGAGGCGGGCGCGCAGCTTTGCGGAGACTTCGGGAGATTGCGCACGCGCATAAAGCAGATGCTCCGCGCCGTAGATTTCCGGCGTCTCCGACAGAATGACGGTGGCTCCCAGCGCGGCCAGACGATCCGACGCATTGCCGAGTGCCGGGTTCGACGTCACGCCCGACCACGCATCCGATCCACCACATTGCAATCCCAATACGAGCTCGCTCGCGGAAACCTCGGTGCGGCGGGCCGCATCGACCTCGGGCAACAATGTCTTCAGCCGTTCGAGCCCTTCGGCAATCGCGCGTCGCGTGCCACCCGCATCCTGGACGGTGAAGGATTGAAAGGCGCCGCTCTCCGCGATGCCGTAGTCGTCCTTCAGCCGCGCGATCTGGAGCACTTCGCAGCCGAGACCCACCAGCAGGATGGCGCCGAAATTGGCATTGGCGGCCGTGCCCCAGAGCGTACGGCGCAGGATATCGAATCCTTCCCCCTCGCCCGCCATGCCGCAGCCGCTCGCATGCGTGATTGGCACGATGCCGTCGACATTGGGGAAGCCTGCGAGCAAACCCGATTTCTCTGCCGCTTCGGCGATGTGACGCGCGACCGTGGCCGAGCAGTTCACGCTGGTGAGGATGCCGATATAGTTGCGCGTGCCCACACGGCCTTCCTTGCGCCGGAAGCCCATGAAGCTTTGGGGCGCTTCGCGGCGCTGCCATACGGGGCCTGCTTCGGCGACAGCGCGCAAATCGGAAATCGCGAGATTGTGGACGTGAACATGTGCGCCGGCCGCGATGTCACATGTCGCCACGCCGATCACCTGTCCGTATTTGCGGACTGGCTCGCCGGCAGCGATTGGGATCGTCGCGATCTTGTGGCCCGAAGGAATGGGTTCCGCCGCGTGGATATTTTCCGCTATCAGAAACGTCCCTTGCCGCAGCCGCCCGCTGGCCACCACGACATTGTCGGTGGGGTGCAACCGAACAGCCATGCCGCTGGGGCCGACAACCTTATCCATTCAAATTCCTGCCAACTGACATGTTACTATGGACTAATCCCATACGAATTCATAGCATTCTGCCGGAAATGGGAATTTCTGACATATCAGCATGACAAACCAGCCCACCCAATTGGATTTCCGTGACTCCTCGAAGACCGAGCGGGTCTACGGCGATTTGCGCCGACGGATTCGGGAGTTGGTTTTGCCGCCGGGCGCTCCACTCCGCAAGGAAGAGATCGCGCTCTCGCTCGGTGTGTCGCGCGCGCCCGTCAGCGAAGCGATTGCGCGGCTGGCCGATGAAGGCCTCGTCGATGTGTTTCCGCAGCATGGCAGTTTCGTGGCGCCCATCCGCGCGAGCGAAGTGCGCGAAAGTCTTTTCATTCGTACCGCGCTCGAGACCGAAGCGATGCGGCGCGTGACGGCAAAAGCCAATGCGCGATTGTTCCGCGCGCTCGACGACAATATTTCCGATCAAACGCGCGCGCTTGCCGCGAACGATCTCGCGCGGTTTTACGATCTCGATGAGGCGCTGCACGCCACAATCTTCGGCGCCGTCGAATCGCCCCGCGCGTCGCGGCTGCTCGATGCGGCACGCGCGCCCCTCGACCGCGTCCGGCGGCTTGCGCTTCCCGAACAGGAACGGCCGCAGCAAACGCTGGCGGAGCACCGCCGCCTCGTCGATGCGATCCATTCGGGCGATGGCGAACTGGCTGTGGCCGCGATGCGCGCGCATCTCGCAATGGTCGCGCGTTCGGTCGAGCGCAATCTCCCGCGAATCGAGATGCAGAATGGCTGATGCGATAGGCACGATGCCTGTTCGTCCCTTCGTCACCCGTGGCGGCCGCAAGCTCGATTTCACCGCGCTAGGCTTCGGCGGCGCGCCGCT
>Ga0302324_100009402_pt1 | contig 20446 bp, 14 predicted proteins | sample Palsa_T0_1_FD_201949 | JGI IMG/M metagenome (GOLD analysis project Ga0302324, IMG submission 201949) | Peat permafrost microbial communities from Stordalen Mire near Abisko, Sweden - Palsa_T0_1 | ecosystem: Environmental > Terrestrial > Soil > Palsa > Peat permafrost | place: Sweden: Abisko...
GGACCACCTCGAAGCCCAAGGGCGTGATCCACTCGCTCCATTCGCTGCTCTGCGGTGCGCACAACCTCGCCACGTCGTGTGGGTTCACCTCGGAGGACGCTTCGTTCCTCTCCAGCCCCCTCTCCGGCATCACCGGCCTCACGCACCTGCTGATGGCGCTGAGCGGCGGGTGGATCGTCCTCGAGGACATGTTCGACGCCGTCACCTCCCTCGACCACCTCGCCCGGGGAGGGGCGACGGTGCTGGGCGGTGCGCCGGTCATCGCCGAGACGCTCCTTGGTGAGTGTGCCCGCCAGAACCGTTCGACGTCCCTGCGGACGATCGTCCTCGGCGGTGCCATGATCCGTCGCCCGCTGCTCCAGATGGCGATCGACCGCTTCTCCATCCGCCCCGTTCGCGCCTATGGGTCCTCCGAAGCCCCGATACACACCGCCAGCCGTAGCGACGACCCGCTCAGCGAATGCATCGCCAACGACGGGGCGCCACTGCCCGGGGCCGAGATCGAGATCGGCTCGGCGAACGACGAGTCGGAGCTGCGTGTCCGGGGCCCGAACCTGTTCCAGGGGTATCTGGATCCTTCTGACAACGAGCGGGCATTCTCGGCCGGGTGGTTCTGCACCGGCGACACGGCGGACATCGAGGCCGGGCGCCTCGTCATCCGCGGCCGGCTCAAGGAACTGGTCGTCCGCAAGGGCATGAAGATCTCGCTCCAAGAGATCGACGATGCGGTCTTCGGGCTGCCTTCGGCGATCGAATGGGCGGCCTACGGAGTGGCCGACGGAGAGACTGGGGAGCGACTCGTCCTCGCCGTGCGAGCCGCACGACCACACGGTGTCACCTACGAGTCCGTCTCGCAGTTCCTCCTCGACGGCGGGCTGGCCCGTTGGAAGCTCCCCGAGCAGATCGTGACCTGGAACGAGCCTCTTCCCCGCACCGCGTCGGGCAAGATCATCCGGAACCGTTTGGCGATCGACGGCTCGTCGATGCCCGGCCAGTTTGCGCCTCGCCTCCGTCCGACGAACTGAGTGCGATCGCGCTACGGTGCCGCTCGTGGGATATTTAGAGCAGCGGGCTGGTCTCGAGGGCCGATTGGCGATCATCATGGGAGGGGGCGGGGGTCTGGGGCGCGCCTGTGCGGTGGACCTGGCGATGGCCGGCGTCCGCGTGGCGCTGTGCGACCGGGACGCCGCCGGCCTGGAGGACACCGCCGCGGCCCTCGGACCATCGGGAGCGGAGGTGATGACCACGGCGCTCGACGCGCGGGACACCGACTCCGTGACCGAGTTCTTCGCCGAGGTGGATGCCCGTTTCGGGGAACGGCTCGATGTCCTGGTCAACGTCGTCGGGGGCACATTCCGCCAGCCGTTCGAGGAGTCGACGCCGCGGGGCTGGGACGCCATCATCCGAACCAACTTCACGTGGTTGCTGCACGCGACGCAGCTGGCCATTCCCCGCATGCGGGCGGCCGGAGCGGGCAGCATCATCAGCCTGACCTCCATTGAGGGACATCGCGCCGCGCCCGGCTTTGCGGTGTACGCCGCCATGAAGGCCGCCGTGACCAATTTCACACGCACGCTGGCGGTCGAGTTGGCGCCTCTGGGGATCCGGGCCAACACCATCGCCCCCGATTTCGTGCCGACCCCCTCCCTGATTGGGTTGGCTCCGCTCTCCGACGAGGCGAAGGAGGTCTCCGACTTCGCCCACCGCATCGGGATCCCGATGGGCCGGGACGGGACCTACGAAGACGTCGGGGGCTGCGCGCTGTTCTTGGCGTCGGATCTCTCGTCATTCGTGACCGGAACCACCTTGCACCCCGACGGCGGGGCGGTGGCGTCGGCGGGGTGGTTCAACTGGCCCGACGTCGGGTTCGCCAACCAGCCGCCGCCAGGCGTCGTCGGCTACCTCATGGGCAGCCAGGTCCCCCCGGCGGCCCCTTGACCGGATCGCGTCATGAGCCTCGGCCTCCGCGCAGCGCCGAGGCGAGCGCGGCAAGGATCGACAGTGCGATCGCCGCGCAGAACACCACCACCAGGCCGTGGTGGAACGGCGCCAGCAGCAGGCTCGGAAAGAACTCCTTGCCGATGATGATCCGCTGGGCCGCCGCGGGGAGGGAGGACAAGGCGTGAACGGCCGAGAGCAGGTGTTGTAGCGGATTGACGCCGAGAACGGCTGCGAACAGGGACGAGACGGGAGGCAGGGTGGCGACCTGATGCGCGATGCCGTGCGGCACGCCCTGCCGTTGCAGTCCGTGGGTCAGACTCTGCGGCAGGCTGGCGGCCAGGCCGGCAATCATCAGCGAGAAGAACACCCCGATCGACAGTGCCGTACCCGAGTTTTGGAAGGTGGCGCGCATTCCCGAGGCCACTCCCCGCTGGCTGGCGGGGACGCTGCTCATCATGGACGACGTGTTGGGGGCGGCGAACATACCGTTGCCCACGCCGTTGACAAAGAGGAGAATGGCGAAGGCCGGGTAGGGGAAGTCGACCGGGAGGAACAGGAGCCCGGCGTAGCTGGCGGCGGACACGAGCATGCCGGCGGTGGCGAGCCCTCGCGTGCCGAAGCGATCGGAGAGATAGCCTGACGCGGGGCCCGAGATGAGGAAGCCGGCCGTGAGCGGGATCAGGAAGATCCCGGCCCACAGCGGCGTCTCGCTGTAGTTGTAGCCGTGCAGGGGCAGCCAGATCCCCTGCAGCCAGATGATGAGCATGAACTGCAGTCCACCTCGGGCGATGGCGGCGGCGAACGCAGCCACGTTGCCGGCGGTGAACGACCGGATGCGGAAGAGGCTGAGCTGAATCATCGGCTGAGCGACCCTGGACTCGATGGCCACGAAGGCGATGAGCAGGGTGGTGCCGAGGGCGAAGAGAACGGCAATCTTGGGGTTCGTCCAACCCATGGCGTGAGCCCGGTAGGGCTGTATGCCGTTGGTGATGGCGATCAGGATGGCGCTGAGGCCCAACGCGAAGGTTATGTTGCCCCACCAGTCGATTCGACCGGGATGCCGCTCGCCGTTGTCCCTAAGTTTGCGGTAGGCCCATACCGTTCCGAAGACGCCGACCGGCACGTTGACCCAGAACACGGCGCGCCAATCGAGGGCCGCCAGCAGCCCTCCCGCCACCAGTCCGATGAACTGCCCGGCCAGACCCGCCACCTGGTTGATACCCAGCGCCATCCCGCGCTGGTTGGAAGGAAACGCATCGGTCAGGATCGCCGTCGAGTTGGCGACGAGCATGGAACCGCCGATGGCCTGGACGACCCGCCACCCGATCAACCAGAGCGCGCCATGTGTACCGGTGAAAGGGTCGAACGACAAGAGGATCGACGCGAAGGTGAACACCGCGAAACCGGCGTTGTAGATCCTGACTCGACCCAGCATGTCGCCCAGTCGGCCGACGCTGACGACGAGGACGGCCTGGACAAGGCGATATCCCATGATCATCCACAGCAGGTAGCCGACGTTCCCCGGCGCCAGCGGATCCAGATGGATGCCTCGAAAGATCGCCGGCAGCGCGATGATGACGATCGATCCGTCGAGCGCCGACATGAACACCGCCGCCGTGGTGTTGGTGAGGGCCACCCATTTGTTGCGATCGTCGGCCGCCAGGTCGCGTCTGGACCGGGAGTCCCCCCCGGTGGACATCAAACGCTCTGCGCTGGTCGCTCAGGATGCGAACGCGGGAGCGTCGTCGTGTGGGGAAGCGCTCCGGCTGCGTCGTTGACGTCCGGGTCGTGGCTCACGGGCCAAGGCTAACCGTGCCCAGGGGGCGTCAGGCAGACTGGCCGATGCGAGCGACGGTCACTCCTGCGAGCACGCTGAGCAGCTCGAGGGCCTGCACCGCCTCGGCCTGCATGATCCCCGAGTCCGGTCCTGCCACCACCAGCAGCCCCGACGGTGCATCGCGGTCGCGGATCGCCGCGACGAAGACCGTGCCGAAGCCGAGGTCGCGCAGGAGACCCATGGGGCCGAAGGTTCGGCTGATGACCGGTCCGGTGCTGTAGCTCGAGGCAACGTGAGAGACCAACCCGACAAGCCTCTCGAGGTCCACCGAGGAGAGAGTGGTGATGTCCTCCGCCCGCGCTCCCGTTGCGCCTTGCAGGACCAGCTCGCCCTCTGCACGGGTCCACAGGGCCGCCGACTGCAGCTGGGCGAGTTCGACGCTGGCCGACACGGTGCGACTGCCCAGCTCCTGGAGGGACCGTGATTGGGCAATACGGGGCGCATGCCAACCGAACTCCCCCAGGGGCGAGCTCTGGTACTGCTTGATGCCCGTGCGAGCGAAGGCCTGCTCGAGCACGCGGCCGGCGGCGTTGACCGCCCCGATCTGTTTGTCGTCGAGGGGGGAGGGCGCATCGACGTTCAGGACACCGACGATACGGCCGTCCACCGTCAACGGTACGGCCAGTTCCGCGACGACGCCGGGAACAGCCTCGCGGTAGCGACGGTCCGTGGAGACGTCTTGCACCAACACGGGCTCCCCTGCCGCGAATGCCGATCCCGTGAGGCCGACCCCTCTCTCGATTCCGTCGAGCACCTGCCACTGTCCGCGCCCCGAGAGGAACCGCAGCACGCCGGCCCTTTCGACATAGACACTCGGCAAGAACTCGAAGTTCTCGTAGAGGTAGGCCGTCACCTCGTCCGCCGCGTCGTTCCGGTCAACCATCTTCTCGACCCGCTCGCCGAGCGTCCCCACGACGACCGGACTACGGCCTGGCCGAGCGGCGGCACCAGTCTCGGTGGCGCGCCAGTGGCGGGGCTGCGGCCAGCCGTCGTCGGGCCGGGCCAAGAGGTAACCCTGTACCAGGTCGACACCGACGGCGCGAAGGGCGTTGAGCTCCTCGCTGGTTTCGACACCTTCGGCGAGCGACGTAACGCCGCACTGCCGGGAGAATCCCACGAGACCGCGCAGCACGGCCAGCTTGTTGGGGTCGCGATGGGCCTTGTGCACCAGGCTGCGATCGATCTTGATGTACTGGGGATGGAGCTGGATCACGTGCGACATGCTCGAGTAGCCCGAGCCGACGTCATCGATGGCCAGCATCGTCGTCGCGGTTGTCCACGACTGCAGCCGACGGCGGAGCTCTTGGTAGTCCGATACCGCTTCGTGCTCGGTGATCTCGATCACTCGTGGAGGCAGAGCGTTCAATATCTGGTCAAGTCTGGGATCGAGCAGGGTGCGTGGGCTCAGATTGACGAAGAGGCGGACGTCTTCGGGAGGAGGGCCCTTGTCGCATGCCGCCTGCAGGCAGGCCAGTTCGAACTCCGTACGAACACCGAGATAGGAGGCGTGCGCGAGCCACTGGTCCGGTCCGCTGCTGCACGGGATCGAACTCCGAGCGAGCAACTCATAGCCGAGGAGCGACCCGTCGGCGAGCCCGACGATGGGCTGCGCGGCCATATAGATCGCCCCGGGTCGCATCAGTTCCTCCACCAACCGGGTGAGCGAGTCCCCGCCCGGAGGCGAGGGCGCGGCCGCGCGACGGTCGACCTGGCCCCATGCCGGGTCTTCCAGCTCTGTGCGAACGGTCATGATGTCCCGGGTGCGGTAGAAGGAGTAGGGGGGATGAAACGATCGACGCGAGAAGTGTGGTCTTTCGACGTGGCGATCGGGTCGCATAACGGTTGCCAAACGGGTGACGGCGCAGGCAATGGCTGCACGGGGCGGACGTCATCGGCGCGACTGCGGTTGCACCGGTTGCACCGGGTGGCGAAGTTGTGCCTGCGTTGGGGACGGGATGGCAGGCCATTGTCAGTCGTCCGAGACACTTGGCTCATGAACGGGCGCGGTGAGCTGCTCTTATTCCTTCTGGGAAGCCGGCTCTGGTGAGAAGGGTCACGGGGGGGTCTTCGGAGAGCCCCCCGGAGCGAGGTTGGGATCGCGCCACGAGCGGTCCGCCGAGACATCGCCGGATGTGGATGGCGATCGCCGCCGTGTTCATCGCCGTCGGGGCCGGGAGCACGATGTTTGCCTTCAGCGGCGTCAGGGTGGCAGCGGCGCGGTCGCACAAGAACTTCGCGTCGTCGTCGGTGGGCATCGCCGCGACCTTGCAGCTCGCCATCCAGCACGAGCAGGACCTGATCGTGAGCACAGAGTCCTTCGTGATCGGGGACCCTGACCCGACCCAGGCGGAGTTCACCCAGTGGGCGCGAGACGTGGACGCGCTGAAGCGGTACCCCGAGCTGCTCGACCTTGTGCTGATGCGCTATGTCCCCGCCGCGCAGCTCGGTGCGTACGCGAAGGCCGAGTCGCTTGGTCGGTCCACACCGTTCACGGTCACTCCTGCGGGCGACCGGCCTTACTACTGCTTTGCGGCGATCGGGGTGGAGCGCAAGGGTCGGACGGTGCCGAGCAACTACAACCTCTGCGGCGACGCCCTGGGGCCGAAGGTGCTGGCAGCTCGGGCGTCCGGCGAGAGTGCCGTGTTGCCTCTGACGGTGAACGGCGCGAAGTCGCTCGGCCTCGAGGTGCCGATCTACCGCACGGGCTCGGTGCCTTCGACAGTCGCCGCCCGGGAGGCCGCGTTCGTCGAGTTGATCGGCATGGACGTCCGCCCGGATGTCCTCCTGCAGACCGCGCTCAACGGTCGGGCGAACACGGCAGCCGAGCTGCGGTTCGGCTCCGGCGCCTCGGCGGTGGTGTTTCGCAGTGGACATGTTCCTGCGGGTGCCCAGACCATGACGATCAACCTCGACAATGGTTGGAAGGTCGAGACGCTCGGAGTTGTCGACCACGGCGGCGTGTTCGGCGGCGGCGGCGGCCTGCCCTTGCTGGCGGCCGGAATGGCACTGAGCCTGCTCCTCGGGGCTCTGATCTACGTGCTCGGCTCTGGCCGGGCACATTCGAGGGTGCTGGTCGAAGCGCGCAACGACGAGCTCCGATTCCAGGCGTTGCACGACTCGCTCACCGGCCTGCCCAACCGGACCCTGATCATGGACCGCATCGAACAACTCTTGGCCCGAAATCGTCGCAATGGGACCGCCGGCGCCGCGCTGTACATCGATCTCGACGACTTCAAGAACGTGAACGACTCTCTGGGTCATGAGGTCGGCGATCGCTTGTTGGCCTCGGTGGCGACGCGCTTGGCGGGCACGCTGCGCGGCGCCGACACCATCGGCCGGATGGGCGGCGACGAGTTCGTCGTACTGATCGACGGCAGTGAGCCGATGGTTGCACCCGAACTCGTGGCCGAACGACTCCTCGACGTCATGCGTCAGCCATTCGACTTCGACGGGTGGTCGACGTCGCTGCTCGCCTCCACCAGCATTGGGATCGCCGTGGGCGATCGCGCCAGCGGAGGCGAACTGCTCCGTGACGCGGATATTGCGCTGTACCAGGCCAAAGCCAAGGGGAAGAATCGTTACGAGTTTTTCCATCCTGAGCTGCAGGTCGATATCGGCCGACGAATCAGGCTCGAGTTCGATCTGCGATCGGCATTGGCTGGCGCGCAGTTCCGCCTGCTCTACCAGCCGATCTACGATCTGGGCGATCTGAGCGTCGTGGCCGTCGAGGCGTTGCTCCGTTGGGAGCATCCCGCCGACGGACTGCTCTGTCCTGACGAGTTCATACCCATACTCGAGCAGAGCGGACAGATCCGCGAGGTCGGCACCTGGGTCATGCACCAGGCCTGTGCGCAGATGGCGGCGTGGCGCGCCCGCGGCTATCACCTCAAGGTCTCGGTCAACATCTCTGGCCGACAGCTCGACGATGACCGCATCGTCGAGCACATCCGACACGCTCTCAAGGAGAGTGGGCTGCCGGCCGAGGCTCTGATCGTCGAGGTCACCGAGACCTCCCTGATGCGGGACGCCGCCGCCGCCGTGCGCGTGCTGGAGGCCGTCAAAGACCTGGGCGTGAGCATCGCCGTGGACGACTTCGGCACCGGCTACTCCTCCCTGGCCTATCTCCAGCAGTTCCCGGTCGACCGGATCAAGATCGACAAGTCCTTCACGAGTGCGATGACCGAGTCGCCTGAATCGGCGGCGCTCATCAGAACCTTCGTCCATCTCGGATCGGACCTCGGTCTGATCACCCTGGCCGAGGGCGTCGAGACGACCGACCAGATGGATCTCCTGCGAGCCGACCACGTCGATGAGGCGCAGGGCTATCTGTTCGCGCGGCCTCTCGAGGCGGAGGTTCTCGAAGCCCAGCTCCTCGCGCCGATGCGCTTCAGTGGCGGTGCCGCTCCCCCGGAGGGTGGGTGATCCGGTGGGGATGGCCGCGGGCGACCACTACCTGCCGTCCTGTACCTTCCTGACGGCGCCGTAGCCCTTCTCGATGGCCGCCATGATGATGGCCTCGAAGTCCTGGTCGGTCAGGACGCGCGGCGTCCCCATGGACGATGCGCGCCAATAGAGCTCGGCCAGCCATTCGAGGAGCTCGAGGCGCTCGACGGCCTGTTCCATGGTGATGCCGTAGGCGATGGAGCCGTGATTCTGCATCATGGCGGCGTTGCGCCCCTCGAGCGCGTCGACGACGTTGTCGGCCAGCTTCTGAGAGCCGAAGGTGGCGTAGGCGGCCGTTCGGGGAGCCCCTCCCAGAGCCAGGCAGCTGTAGTGCAGCGGCGGCAGTTCGTCGTGGCAGCACGAGAGTGCCGTCGATGCCATGGCATGGGCATGCGTGATCGCCACGGCGTTGGTGGCGGCGTAGATGCTGGTGTGCAGCGGCACCTCGGACGTCGGAGCCAGATCACCGTCCACGACCCGCCCCTCCAGGTCGATGACCGTGACCATCTCCGCTGTCACGTCGGCCAGGTCGGCTCCGGTGGGTGTCACGGCGATCAGAGAACCCAGGCGGGCCGAGATGTTGCCGGCCGTGCCGATGACCAGACCCTTGGCTGCCAGGTGGCGGCTGGCAGCCGCCACAGCTTCTCGCTCAGCGCCCAAGAGTAGATCGGCCATCGTCCTCCTTCCTCTCCGAAGGCTTCCTCTCCGAAGGCGGCCACGGTAGATGACACCGCTCGCGCCGTCCAGATCCCCACGCAGGGTAGCCTGCCGATGTGGCCGCCCGATCGTGCTCCTGAGTCGTGTCCCTCAGCGAGACTCGGGTGACGGTGGGCGGTCGTGAACTCACCGTCACGAACCTGGACAAGGTGCTGTTCCCAGAGGTGGGCTTCACCAAGGGTCAGCTGATCGAGTACTACGTCGGCGTCGCACCCGTCATGTTGGCACACATCCGTGACAGACCGCTGACCATGAAGCGGTATCCCGACGGAGTGGACAAGAAGTACTTCTACGAGAAGCACGTGCCATCACACGCCCCGAGCTGGGTTCGCACCGTGCGCGTGCCGGTCGCAGAGGGCGGCCAGGAGATCGAGTACTGCGTGGTGTGCGACCTGCCGACGCTGGTGTGGGCGGCGAACCTGGGAGCCATCGAACTGCACGTACCTCTGTGGCGGGTGGCGCGCCGGCGTCGGCTGCCCGGTCCACCCGACTTCATCGTCTTCGACCTCGACCCGGGCGATGGGACGACGATCGTCGAGTGCTGCCGCGTCGCGGGGTACATCGAGGAGGTCCTCCGGGAGCGAGCACTGGAGTCGCGGGTCAAGACCAGCGGTTCGAAGGGGCTGCAGATTTATGCCGCGCTGGCGGGAAGGCCGACGTGGGAGCGATCACGGACCGAGGCGCATGAGATCGCCCGCACCGTGGAGCGGGCGCACCCGGACCTCGTGACCTCCAACATGAGAAAGGTCCTGCGCCGCGACAAGGTGTTGATCGACTGGAGCCAGAACCACCCGGCGAAGACCACGGTCGGGGCCTACTCGGTGCGGGGGCGGGCACGGCCCACCGTGTCCACACCGGTCACCTGGGCCGAGGTCCGGCGCTGCCTGAGGGACGGTGATCCGTCCGCGTTGGAGTTCACGACCGCCGAGGTGCAGTCCCGGATCACCCAGAAGGGCGATCTCTTCGCCTTCTCGTGACTCAGCCCACCCCGGTCAACAGCACGGGCTCCTCGCTGACCGCGCCCTTGGGGGTCTGGACGAGGACGGCGGCCGTGACCGCGGCGAGTGCGAGGACTATGGCGCTGAAGGCGAACGCCGTCGTGTAGCCATGAATGGCGCCGGCCACCTTGGCGCCCGCCGAGGTCCCGTGTACGGCGAGGTACGCCGCGGTGGCCCCGGTGACGATGGTGTTGATCAGCGCCGCCCCCATGGAGCCCCCCGTCTGCTGGGTGGAGTTCACGAGGGCACTGGCCACCCCCGCATCGTCCGGTCGGACGCCGATCAGCGATGTGCTGCTTATGGCGACGAAACACAGACCGATGCCGGAGCTGAGTATCAGCTCGGCCGGGAGGACGAGGCCGATGTAGGTCGAGTGCACCCCGAGGAGGGTGAAGATGCCGAGCCCGGTGGCGCCCAGGGCGAGCCCGGCCGTCATGACGACGCGGGGGCCGAACCTGGGGAGCATGCGGCTGGCCGATGTCGCCCCGGCGATGACGCCCAGGGAAAACGGCAGGAAGGCCAGGCCGCTCTTCATGGCGGAGTAGCCCAGGGTCCCCTGGAAGTAGTAGGTCAGTGACAGGAACGTGCCCAGCATGGCCGTGCCGACGAGGAGCGAGGCCACGAAGGAACCTCCCCGACTCCGCTCGAGGACGATGCGCATCGGAAGGAGGGGGTGCTCGACCCTGCGCTCTATGAGGACGAACGAGACGAGCAGTATGGCAGCGATGGCGAACAACTCGAGGGTGACGGCGGACGTCCAGCCGTCGCTGCCCGCCTTGGTGAAGGCGTAGACGAGGGCGAGGAGACCACCGGTGGAGGTCAGCGCGCCGGAGATGTCGTAGCCGTGCCGGACCGGGTTCCTGCTCTCGGTGACGAACCGCGTGGCCGCCAGAGCCGCTCCAATGGCGATGGGGACGTTGATGAGCAGCGTCCAACGCCACGAGGCGTACTGCGTCAGGACGCCGCCGAGGATGAGGCCGATCGCCGCCCCGCTCCCGGCGATCCCGCCGTAGACGCCGAAGGCTCTCGCTCGCTCCTTCGGCTCGGTGAAGGCGATCGTGAGCAGGGAGAGCGCGGAGGGTGCCATGACCGCGGCGAACGCACCCTGGAGGGCCCGCGCGCTGAACAGCATGGCCGAACTCTGGGCCAGCCCGCCCAGGGCCGAGGCGGCTGCGAATCCCAACAGGCTGATGATGAACATCCGTTTGCGACCCAGGTAGTCGGCGATGCGCCCCCCCAAGAGCAGGAGGCCGGCGAAGGCCAGGGTGTAGGCCGTCAACATCCACTGGCGATTGGCGGTGGAGATGTGGAGCGACCGTTGGGCCGAGGGAAGGGCGATGATCACCACCGATGCATCGAGGACGACCATGAGTTGGGCCACCGCGATGACCCCCAGGGCGCGGAAACGCTTCGGGTCGGGAGGAGTCGGGGCTGGCGTCGGAACGTCGTGCCGTTCGAGTGTGCTGGTCATCGGCCCTCCTGGGTCGTGCACTCCGGGTGCCCGGGCGATACGGTCTGGCATCGTCCGTCGAGCGGTCGTATAATCGGAGTGCTAGTTCCATTTAGACTATACGGAACGAAGGCTCCGTTTGTCAATGGGGGAGGAAGAGTCTCATGGAACCCAGGCACGTACCCGATGCCATCGGGGAGAGGGCCCCGGTGGAGGAGCCATTGCGACCGCTCCGGGCGGACGCACAGCGCAATCGGGCACGGGTGCTCGAGGCCGCCGAGTCGGTGTTTGCCGCCGAGGGCATCAATGTGCCGGTCGACGTCATCGCCGAGAAGGCCGGGGTGGGCATCGGCACGCTCTATCGGCACTTCCCGACCAAGGAGAAGCTGTTCGAGGCCATTCTGATCGGCCGCATCGCCGATATCACGGCGGACGCGCTGGCATGCGTCAACTCGGAGGACCCCGGGAGGGCCTTCTTCGGATTTCTCGAGGACCTGGTCGAAGAGACGTCGTCCAAGCGCGACCTGATTCAGGCCCTGCTCGGCGCGGGCGTGGAGGTGGAAGAGGCGGTGGCCGAGACCAAGCAGGGGCTCGAGGCGGCGGTGGGCGAGTTGCTGCAGGTGGCGCAGCGGGCCGGCGCCGTCCGTTCCGACGTCACGACGGAAGTGGTGCTCTCCTTGGTGGGGGCCACCTGCATGGCCGCCGACCGTCCCCTCAAGACGGCGATGCCGAGAGAGATGCTGACCATCGTCTGTGACGGGCTCCGGCCCCCGAACGTCGCTCGGCCCACCCGGCCGTCCCGAGAGGGGTAGGGCCCTGGGACGTCCCGAAGTTGGCGCCACCCCGGCCGGGCTGCCACGCTAGGAACCATGGCGTGCTCCGAGAGGTCGATGCGGTGGCGTCGACGGTAGGCGCCGTAGCCGACCCCCAGAGCGCCGAGGTGTCGCTCCTCATCGGGGGCATGACCTGCGGCGCCTGCGCCGCCCGGATCGAGCGGCGGCTGAACCTCCTCGAGGGGGTCGAGGCGCGCGTCAACTACGCCTCCGAGCGCGCCACGGCCGTGCTGCCCGCAGGCGTGCCGGTGGAGCGCCTCATGGAGGAGATCGTGGCTGCGGGCTACTCCGCCGAGCTCCCGCCGGAGATCTCGCGGCCCTCGGCCGACGGCGTGGAGGCCACGGAGGCTCGGGTGCGGGCCCTGCGCCGCCGCTTCGTCGTGTCGGCCGTGCTCTTCATGCCCCTGTGCGACATGTCGATCGCCTTCTCCTTGGCGCCCAACCTGCGGTTCACCGGTTGGCAATGGCTGATGCTGGCCCTGGCGGCACCGGTGGTGACCTGGGCGGCGTGGCCCTTCTACCGGGGGGCGGTGCGGGCGGCACGGCACCGTCTGTCGACGATGGACACGCTGGTGTCGTTGGGCATCGTGACCTCCACCGTGTGGTCGGTGTACGCCATGTTCTGGCGCGACGCCAGTAACGCACCGCACTCCATGCTCTTTATGCTGGCGCACCGCTCGGCCGGTGCCATCTACCTCGATGTAGCTGCCGGGGTCACGACCTTCGTGCTGGCCGGACGCTACTTCGAAGCCTGGTCCCGGCAACGGTCGGGCAACGCACTCCGGGCCCTGGCGGCGGTCGGAGCCAAGGACGTGGGGGTGATCGACGCCAGCGGGTTCGAGCGGCGCCGCCCGGTGGCGGCCCTCGTTGTCGGTGACCGGTTCATCGTCCGGCCCGGTGAGACGATCGCCACCGACGGCGAGGTCCTCTTCGGACAGTCGGCGGTGGACCGGAGCGTGTTGACCGGCGAGTCGCTGCCGCTCGATGTGGCGCCGGGGGACACCGTGGTGGGGGGGACCGTCTCGACGAGCGGTCGCCTGGTGGTGCGCGCCACCAAGGTGGGTGCTGACACCCAGCTGGCCCAGATGCTCCGACTGGTCGAGCACGCCCAGAACGAGAAGGCTTCGGTGCAGCGATTGGCCGACCGCGTCTGCAACGTCTTCGTCCCGGTCGTCCTCCTGATCGCGCTGGCGACCCTGGCGGCATGGCTCTGGCTCGGGTACGCAGCGGTGCAGGCGTTCACGGCCGCTCTCTCCGTCCTGGTCATCGCCTGCCCGTGTGCGCTGGGTCTCGCCACGCCGGCTGCGCTGTACGTGGCCGCCGGGGAGGGGGCGCGGGCGGGGATCTTCTTCAAGGGCTACCGGGCGCTCGAGGCGTCGCGGGAGATCGACACCGTCGTGCTCGACAAGACCGGGACGGTCACCACCGGCAGGATGAAGGTGACGGACATCGCCTGTGCTCCGGGCACCGATGTACGAACGCTGCTCCGCTGGGCGGGTGCGCTCGAACAGGCTTCGGAACATCCCGCCGCGATCGCCATCGCATCGCGGGCGATGGAGGAGGTCGGGCCCCTCCCCATGGCGGAGTCGTTCATCTCGCTGCCCGGGTTCGGTGCCACCGGGAGCGTGGAGGGCCACGACATCGTCGTCGGCCGTATCGGAGCCGACGGGGAGCGGCCGGATCTCCAGCCGTCCGGCGTGACGGATCGTTGCCACGAGTGGGAGGCCCGTGGTCGCACGGCGGTTCTCGTCACGTGCGACGGAACGGCCGTCGGGTCGATGGCACTGGCCGATTCCGTCCGCCAGTCGGCGGCCCCGGCGGTGCGACAGCTTCAGGAGCTCGGGTTGCGGTGCCTTCTCATGACGGGGGACAACGAGGTGACGGCCCGCGCCGTCGCCTCGTCACTGGGCATCACGGAGGTGGTGTCGGGCGCGCTGCCGGGCGACAAGGTGGCCGTCATCAGACGGCTTCAGGGCGAGGGCCGGACGGTGGCGATGGTCGGCGACGGGGTGAACGACGGCCCGGCACTGGTGGTTGCCGATCTCGGTCTGGCCGTCGGCTCGGGCACCGACGTAGCGATCAACGCGGCCGATCTCATCGTGATGCGCGACGATCTGCGCGCCGTGGCCACCGCCATCGACCTGGCACGCCGGACGCTTCGTACCATTCACGGCAATCTGGCGTGGGCCTGCGTCTACAACGCCACGGCCATCCCCCTGGCTGCCTTGGGCTTCTTGAACCCGCTGGTCGCCGCCGGAGCGATGGCGCTCTCCTCAGGCTTTGTCGTGTGGAACAGCTCCCGCCTGCGACGCGTCACCCACTCCGGCTCCGCCGAGGTGCGCGCCACGCCTGCCCGGGTCCCCGGGGCGGCCGACCCTCCGTCGCTCAGGCAGAGGCGCGCCAGCGCCGTTCGAACGGAAGCCGCCAGGTCCGCGGTGCGATGAGGTCCCGGATGGCATCGGGTCCCCACGAACCGGGCTCGTAGGGCAGGACCGGGGGCGGGTTCTCCAGCAACGGCGTGGAGACCTCCCACAGCCGTTCGATGCCTTCCGCCGTGTTGAACAGGGTGTGATCCCCGATCATCGCGTCGTGAATGAGCCGTTCGTAGGCCTCCAGGACATCGGCATCCTGCCCGGTCTCGTGCAGCGCGAACTGCAGGCTGAGCTTCTCCAGCTTCATCCCCGGGCCCGGCTTCTTGCCGTAGAACGACAGTGAGAGCTTGGACGAATCGGCCAGATCGAAGGTGAGGTGGTCCGGACCCTGGGTGCCGACCCCGGACCCCGCCGGGAACATGCTCTTGGGTGGCTCACGGAACGCGATGGAGATGATGCGCTCTCCGCCACCGAGCCGTTTGCCGGTGCGGAGGTAGAAGGGAACGCCGGCCCAGCGCCAGTTGTCGATCTCAGCGCGCAGGGCGACGAAGGTCTCGGTGTCCGAGTCCGGGGCCACCCCCGGGATGTCCCGGTAGCCCACGTACTGGCCCCGCACGACCTCGCTCACGTCGATCGGGCGCATGGACCGGAAGACCTTGTTCTTCTCCTCGCTGATGGCCCGTGACTCGAGGGCGGTCGGAGGTTCCATGGCCATGAAACCCAGGATCTGGAAGAGGTGGGTCACCACCATGTCTTTGAATGCGCCGGTCGACTCGTAGAAGGCGACCCGGTCGTCGACGCCCAGGGTCTCGGGGACGTCGATCTGCACGTGATCGATGTGGTCACGGTTCCAGATCGGCTCGAAGAGGCCGTTGGCGAAACGGAAGGCCAGTATGTTCTGGGCCGCCTCCTTGCCCAAGAAGTGGTCGATCCGGAAGACCTGTTCCTCGTCGAAGAACCGGTGCACCAGGTCGTTGAGCGCCCGGGCGCTGGCCAGGTCGGTGCCGAAGGGCTTCTCCATGATGATCCGCGACCGGTCCACCAGGTCCGCCTTGCCCAGCAGCTCAATGACATCAGCGGCTGCGGCGGGCGGAATGCTGAGGTAGTGCAACCGCCGGACATCCCCTCCGATCGCCGCTTCGGCTCTGGCCACGGCGGCGGCCAGTCCGTCCGGCCCCGCCGATTGGGGCACGAAGCTCAACCGCTGCTCGAACCCGGCCCACTGCAGCAGGGAGATCTTCCCCGTGGCGTACTGGTCGCAGGCCCGCCGCGCCAAGTTGCGGAAGTCCTCGTCGGTGAGCTCGCTGCGCCCCGTCCCGACGATCTGGTACTCGGGGAGCATGCCCGACTGTGCGAGGTGGAGAAGCCCCGGCAGGAGCTTGCGCGCCGCAAGGTCACCGGTGGCTCCGAAGAGAACGATGACGTGGGGGGTGAGCACCGGCGGGCCGGACGTTGCCGCCGTGCCCTCGGCAGGCTGCTCAATCATTGTGGTCCGGAGGCTGGTCGGGATGGCCAGGCCGCCGGAGCGCACCTGGCATCAGTGACCGCTACGTGGAGAGGGTGCATGGTGGGCCTTCCATGGTGGGGGTGGCGCGAACCGATTCCCAAAACATTACGTGGCGGCCGGCGGTCCGGGCGCCACGGGACCTTCACCACTGGCTTGGAGGTAGAGATGGGGGCGGCGCCCCTCTTCGAGGAGGGTTCCGATGCCGTCCCTCTGGTAGGCCAGCTGAAGGTCGATCCGTTGGACGAGCAGCTCAGGGGGGTAGGTGCAGCCGGGGACCGTCCGGGTGGCCTCCGCCACCACGGTTCCCGTAGGTGCCACGATCCGGCTCGCCCCCAAGAGGGTGGTCGTGGCGTGCGCGCCGCACTGGTTCGACTGCACCCACCACTGGCTGTTGGCCAGGGCCAGCGCAGGGTACAGAAGGTCCCAGGTCGTCGCCCCCTCGACCTCGTAGGCCGAAGGGGCCACCACCAGCCGCGCCCCGCGTGAGGCCAGGGTCCGTGCCACTTCGGGAAAGTCCCCGTCGAAGCAGATCACCACGCCCACCACCCCCAGCGTCGGGTCCTCGAAGGTGGTGAGGCAGTCGCCCGGGCGGAAGATGGAAGGCTCCGAGGTGGGCGGGTAAAGGTGCGCCTTGCGGTGACGGGCCACCAGGTCGCCGTGGGGGTTGAACACCAGCGCCGTGTCGTAGAGATCGCCGTCCTCGCCCAGCTCGGGAACGCTTCCGGCGACGAGCCACAGGGCCGCCGTTCGTGAGGCCACGGACAGGCGTTCGCGGCGCGGGCCGTCGATGGGCTCGGCCGCTTGACGGGCGTCCTCGCGCAGCGTGACCGGGTCGTAGCCACAGGGCCAGAGCTCGGGGAGGACGAGGAGCTCGACGCCGCGCGAAGCGGCGAGGTCGATCATGTCCAGCGCAACCTGCATGTTGCGCTTGGGCTCACCCGGCGCGGCGAGCCATTGCGCTATCCCTACCTGGAGATCTCGCTTCACGTTGGCTCTCGGCTCGCCGCTACCAAAGGCTTCCCCATGGTCCTGTCGTGCCCACGGTAAGGGCGGACCGTACGTGGCCGGTTTCCGCCGCGTGAATGGACTGTTACAAGCTCGGTGCCCACATGGCCTGTCGCGCTCGAGGCCCCCCCGGCGGGGATCCCGTCAGCCCGGAAGCTGGCCTGCCATCAGGGTGACCAGGTCGTAGAGGACGTGAGCCGCCGCGATGGCGGTGATCTCGGCGTGGTCGTACGCCGGCGCCACCTCCACCACGTCACCGCCGACGACGGACACCCGGCGCAGCCCGCGCACCATGGCCAGTAGCTCGCGGCTGGTCAGCCCGCCCGCTTCGGGCGTTCCCGTGCCGGGTGCGTGGGCGGGGTCGAGCACGTCGATGTCCACCGAGACATAGACGGGAGCGTTGCCGACGCGCTCGACGAGCCGATCGATCACCGCATCGACCCCTCGGCCGACGTCGTCCGCTGAGATCTGGAGAAAACCCATGGCGGCGTCGTCGGTGAGGTCGTGACTGCCGTAGAGCGGTCCCCGCAAGCCCACGTGGGCGCTACGGTCGCGCAGGAGGAGACCCTCCTCCCAGGCCCGTCGGAACGGCGTCCCGTGCGTGAACCGCTGGCCGAAATAGGTGTCCCAGGTATCGAGGTGCGCGTCGAAGTGCACCAGGGCGAGGGGACCGTGCCGCCTCGAGGTGGCCCGAAGGAGCGGGAGTGCAACGGTGTGGTCACCGCCAATGGCCACCACACGACCGCCCCCGGCCAGCAACGACCCGGCGGCCTCTTCGATCTGCGCCACCGCCGCGGCGATGTCGAAGGGTGAGCAGCTGATGTCGCCGGCGTCGACGACCTGGCAGCGCTCGAAGGGAAGGGTGTCCAGCTCGGGGTGGTAGGGCCGTAGCAGGCGGGATCCCTGCCGCACCCCGCTCGGGCCGAATCGGGCGCCGGGCCGGTAGGTAGTGCCGCCGTCGAAGGGGATCCCCACGACCGCGATGTCCCAGTTGGGCACCTGGTCGATCGTCGGCAGCCGGGCGAAGGTGGCCGGCCCGGCGAAACGGGGCGCGACGGTGGCATCGGCCGGGCCCACCGGAGTGCGGTCGGTGCCCCGGTCAGTCATCGAGAGCCTGGTAGACCAAGGCGCGCAGCTGCGCCCGGATGGGGTACGCCACCGAGGGCACGAGCTGGGTCATGAACACGACGAAAAGGTCTTCGGCCGGATCGATCCAGAATGCGGTGCTGGCCAGACCGCCCCAGTAGAAGTCCCCTGTTGAGCCGGCCATCGCGGTGGCAGCCGGACCCTGGCCCACCGCGAAGCCCAGGCCGAACCCGACCCCTTCGAACCCGGCCTCACCGAACCCGCCGACGGCCAGATCCGTCAGGGTCGCCCCTCCCGGAAGATGGTTCCTCGTCATGAGCTCCAGGGTCTTGCGTCCGAGCACCCGCCAGCCGTCGAGCTGGCCGCCGTTGAGCAACATCTGGCAGAAGGCGGAGTAGTCGTTGGTGGTCGAGACCAGGCCGCCGGCTCCCGAGAGGTAGGACGGCGGGCGGAGGTAGGGGCTCTGGTCAGGTGCCTCGAGCAGTAGCGGAGCGGTGGTGGGCTGGAACTGATAGAGGGCGGTGAGCCTCTCGGCCGAGGTCTCGGGGACGAAGAAGCCGGTGTCGACCATGCCCAGTGGCTCGAAGATCTCCCGGCGCAGGTAGTCGTCGAACCGGTCCCCCGACAGGATCTCCACCAGGCGACCGACGATGTCCGTGGACAGGCCGTAGTTCCACCGGGTTCCCGGGTCGAATTTCAACGGGTGCTGCGCCAGGAGGGCCGTGATCCCTTCGAGCGTCAGTCCCTCCCCCTGGGCGGTGCGGGCCTCGGTGAATGCGTCATCGATCGGATTGCCCGGGAAGATGCCACCGGGTAGGCCGGTCATGTGGGTGAGGACATCCCGGATGCTCATCGGTCGTGGTGGTTTGACTGATGTGGCGGAGCCGTCCGGCTGCGCCTGTGCCACGCGGAGGTTGCGCCACTCGGGGATATAACGGTGCACGGGATCGGTGAGCTGGAACAGCCCCCGCTCGTAGAGCTGCATGAGGGCCACCGAGGCGATGGGTTTGGTCATGGAGTAGATACGGAAGATGGCGTCGTCGGCCATCGGGCGCCCTCTCTCGCGATCCATCAGTCCGAGCGAGCGGTAGTAGGCCAGCCGCCCGTCGCGCATCACGGTGATCTGGCATCCGGCGATCTTCCCCGGTGTCACGTACCGGCCCTCGAAGTGGTCGGTGATGCGCTCGAGGCGCGCCCCGCTCATCCCTGCCGCAGTGGGCTCGATCTCCACGCGCGTCTCGCTCCTCCTCCCGGGTCGGAGAGCCGGCCCACGTTCTGGCAACCGGTCCTGCCCGAGAGTATCGCCACGAGGGTCGGGCTCAGTCGGCCCCCCGCTGAGACCGCACGTAGTCGGCGGTGCCGCGCAGGAACGCGGCGACATCCTGTGCCTTCGTCGCACAGATTTCGGCGAAGTACTCGGGCACGAAGACCTGCAACGCACCGGAGGCCAGTCCGTCCAGGATGGCGGTGACGGCGACCGACACGGGCTCGGCCGGCACCGGAAGGTTGGGGACGTCGTTGTCCGGCAGGGTGAAGAGGTCGGTGTCGATCACCCCGGGGTAGACGACCATGACCTTGACGCCGGTCTCCCAGAGATCGACCGCCATCGCCTCGGAGAAGGCGGTCAGCGCCGCCTTGGAGGCGTCGTAGGCCGCCTCCCCGGGCACGCCGAGGAGGGCGGCGATGGAAGAGACGTTGACGATCGTGCCCGCGCCGCGCGCCACCATCTGGGGCAGGAGCGCCAGGGTGAGGCGCATGGGGGAGAGGAAGTTGATGTGCATGACCCGGGTGACGGTGTCGACGTCCAGCGCCGTGACGTGGCGACGCTTGGGTATGCCCGCGTTGTTCACGAGGAGGTCGATCCCCCCGAAGGCATCCAGCACGTCCACGCTGAGTTGGTCCACCGCGTCCGGGTCGGCCAGGTCGACCACCCACATGCGGCTGTCGGGCGAGTGCTCCATGCAGCGACCGACGACATCGGCCAGCCGGTCTCCCCGCCGGGCACAGATGCCGACGACGGCGCCTTGGGCCGCCAGTGCTTCGGCGAGGCCCGCACCGATTCCCGACGAGGCGCCCGTCACCAAGGTGCGACAGCCCTTCAGCTCCAGACCCATCTCTCCACCCCCACGTTTCCTCTCGCAGTTCTCGACCGCCGAGAGTCCGATCCTACGTTCGAGCGGTCGGGGCCGAGGTGACCTGGCCGACGGCGTCGGTTACGAAGTCGAGGCCGGCCTGGCTCCCGGGCAAGATGTCGATC
>Ga0302324_100009404_pt1 | contig 20445 bp, 22 predicted proteins | sample Palsa_T0_1_FD_201949 | JGI IMG/M metagenome (GOLD analysis project Ga0302324, IMG submission 201949) | Peat permafrost microbial communities from Stordalen Mire near Abisko, Sweden - Palsa_T0_1 | ecosystem: Environmental > Terrestrial > Soil > Palsa > Peat permafrost | place: Sweden: Abisko...
GGTCTCGAGCGCGAGCTCGTTGCCCGGAAGGCGCGGCGCTTCGAGCGGGCTCAGGTTCGCGTAGAGGTGCCCGCGCACGCGATAGGCGTTGATGAGCGCATAGACGCGCCCCGCCGATTCTGCGCCGGTCGTAACACCTGACGGCGGGATCGTCTCGGAGAGATCGAGTCGAAAGGCCGAGCTGATCCTTCGCACGTCGATAGGGACGGAGGGCCGCTGCGCGTCCACGCCATTCGCCCGCTTGACGCTCGGAGGAGGAGCGGGGACGGCGACGTCCTGCGTCCCGTCATCGAAGAACTTCCGCCACTTTTCGTCGACGGATTGCGGGCTCTGCACCCATCTGGCGTGCATCTCCTCGACGTAGCCTGCGTTGATGCCGAACTCTGCGAACATTGGGGCGCCGCCACCCCACCCCTTATCGCAATTGACCGTGCCAAGCACGGTCAATTGCAGGATGTCCCGGAGCGGCGAAAGCCGCGACGAGGAGTTACTTGTACCGGGCTATTGGCACGTGTTCGAGACGCACTGCTGACCCGCGCTGCAATCCGAAGCGTCGAGGCATTGTGCATTGGCCTCTTGCTGATCGCGGCAGGTGCCGTCTTTCGCGCAGTAGCTGATGCGCGTGTCGATGAGCTCGCATTGCATGCTCACGCTGGAGCTCGAGCCGCTGTAGGTGCACGTGTAACGGCAGAACCCGTCGAGACACGTTTGGTTGCTCAGGCACTGCTGGCCCGTGCCACCGCAGTTCGGATCGGGCAAGGTGTTGGGGACGCACGCACCTACGGTCGGGTCGGTGCCGATCTGCTCGCAATAGTCACCCGTGGGGCAGGTCGTGGGCGTCGTCTCGGGGTTGCATTGCGCGACGCAGGAGCCCTGCGCACATACGGGCGTGCTGCCCGAGCATTGCGCGCTCGTCGTGCACTGCGTCGCCGTCGGCTCGCAAGCACCCTTCACGCACGCGGTACCGGCTGCGCAAACCTCGCCTTGGCTGCAATCGGCTAGGCACTCGCCATCGGCGCACACTTCACCGTTCGGGCACTCGCTCGAGTAGCTGCACGAGCTGTTCTGCGGGACGCATTGAGCCCATGCTCCCGTACCCACACACACGTCGCCAGAGATGCAGTCGGCGTTGGTGGTGCACACGAGTGGATTGGTGGTGGTGGTGTCCGTTGGCGGAACACAAAGGCCGTTCTTGCAAACGTCACCTTGCGAGCAATCGGTGTCGACTTTGCAGGTCGTCTCGCAGCCTTGGACGGTGCAGATTTGATTCGCGGCGCAGGACTTGTCACCCGTGCATGTGGTGTTGGGCGGCGGCGGAACGCTGTGGCAGCCATACCCGTCACACGTGTAACAGCCAGTGCTGTCGCAGTAGTAGCGCGTGTCGCCAGGACCACAGCCCTCTCCAAGCATCAGGACTCCAAGCCCGGCCAACGCCGAAAGCGCTACCGTGGTGCGAGTCAGAAGGGAAAAGCTCGTCATCGTCATTCCTCCGTGGTCCTGCCTGCACCATCGTATCCATATGCCGTGCCAGGTCCAGCTCGGTTCGAAATAGCCTGTTTTTGAAGGGATGGCGGAGGGGTGTGAACGGGAAAGCACACCCTGGCCGGCAACGCAGTCCCACACGTCGGGTCTCAGGGACTGTATTTGACGGGCGGTTTGTTCGGCGATAGGTGAGCGTCATGAATCAGTCAGAGCCCCTTCGGGGTATCGGCTCGCGAGCGAGGCCTCACCATCGGTTTCTCTTGGGAGGGGCAATCGCCGTCCTCTTGTCGTTGACGTCAGCGCCGGCAGCGCTTGCAGACCAGCCGCAAGGTGGGATGCGCGTCGCGGTCGTCGATGTACAGCGCGCGATGATGCAGACCGAGGACGGTCTCCGCGTTCAAGCGAACCTGAAGAAGGAGTTCGACAAGAAGCAGCAGGAGCTGAACAAGAAGCAGACTGATCTGCAGAAGCAGAAAGAAGACATCGACAAGCAGGCGAAGGTGCTCTCGAAGGACGCCTACCAGAAGAAGGTCGAGGAGCTTCAAAAGCAGATGCAGGAGCTTCAGCTGCTCTTCGTCGACTACAACAAGGAGCTCGAGAAGGAGCAGAAGGAAAAGACGGAGCCCATCTTCGAGAAGATCATGGCGATCGTGAAGCGCATCGCGACGACGGAGAACTACGACATCGTCGTCGACAAGACGACGGTCGCGTACGTGCGCACCGACCTCGATCTGACCGACAAGTGCATCCAGACGTACAACAGCGGGCAGGTGCCGACGACGACGCCGACGAGCAGCGCCTCGAAGTGATTCTGCTGCGTGCGCCTCAGGCGCTCGCCGAGCTTCGTGTACGGAGTGGCGGTGCGGTTGGCCCCGTGGCCGCACAGGTGATGATCACGGCCGTCGCGCGCGTGGAGGACGCGAAAGAAGGCGATCTTGCGCCCGTGCTTTCGGCACGGTTCGTTGGTGAAGGTCAGCGCGCTCTCGAACGTGGCGCGGCGCTTTTGGCGGACGAGTCGCTGAAGCTGCGAGGTGAACGCGTTTGGTCCCATCCGTGTGCGACGTGGGCGCTCGCCGAGGTGCTCGACGGGTGCGTCGCTCCGAGCGAGCGGCCCGCATGGGGCGAGTCGACGACGTTCGGCGACAACGTCGTGCTCTCGCCACGGGTCGTCATCGGGGCGCGCGTTCGCATCGACGCGAACAGCGTGATCGGCAGACCGGGGTTCGGGTGGGCCACGTGGGGTGACCGCGTCCGCGCGATCCCGCAGCTCGCGGGCGTCATCATCGAAGACGACGTCGCCATCGGCCCGCTTTGCACGATCGACGCTGGCACCCTCGCGCCCACCGTCATCAGGCGTGGCGCGAAGCTCGACGCGCAGGTCCACGTCGGCCACAACTGCGACGTCGGAGAGGGGTGCATCATCGCGGCGCAGGCTGGCCTCGCGGGGTCCGTCGTGCTCGGACGTGGCGTCCTCGTCGGTGGGCAGGTCGGCATCGCCGATCACGTGCACGTGGGTGACGGAGCCCGCATCGCTGCCAAGAGTGGCGTCATCGGCGATGTACCCGCCGGCGGCGTCGTGGCAGGATACCCCGCGCAGCCGCGCATGCGTTGGCTCCGCGCGCTCGCGAGATCCTACCGAACATGACGATCCTCGAAATCGATCGCATCCTCTCGATTCTTCCCCATCGCTATCCGTTCGTGCTCGTCGATCGCGTCACGGCCGTGACGCCCTTCAAGCGCATCACGGGCCACAAGTGCGTCACCATCAACGAGCCGTGGTTTCCGGGCCACTTTCCGTCACGGCCCATCATGCCGGGCGTGCTCATCATCGAGGCGCTCGCGCAGATTGGCGGGCTCCTCGCGTATGCGAGCGAGCCGTTCGATGCGCAGTCACTCATGTACTTCCTCGGGATCGACAAGGCGAAGTTTCGCCGGCCCGTGATCCCAGGTGACAGGCTCGATCTCGACGTGAGCGTGGTGCACCACCGTACGAACGTGTGGAAGTTCCGCGGCGAAGCGCTGGTCGATGGCACGGTGTGCGCGCAGGGGGAGCTGCTCGCGTCGGTCGTCGACCGCAACACGTGAGCCGCATGAAGGCGCACGCGACCGCGATCATCGATGCTCGGGCGGAGATCGCGGACGACGTCGAGATAGGTCCGTACGCGGTCGTGGGTGCAGGGGTGCGCATCGGCGCCCGGTGCCGAATCGCCGCCCACGCGGTGGTGATGGGCCCCCTCGCGATGGGCGAGCGCAACGAGGTGCACCCGTTCGCGGCGCTCGGCGGACCGCCGCAAGACAAGAAGGCGGGTGGGGGAGCCACGCGCGTCGACATCGGTGACGACAACGTCTTTCGTGAGCACGTGACGGTGCACCGCGGCACGCGCGACTCCGCGACGCGCGTGGGCTCGGGGACGCTCTTCATGGTGGGCGCCCACGTGGCCCACGACGTCACGATCGGCTCGCACTGCGTCATCGCGAACGGCGTGCAGCTCGCGGGCCACGTCGTCGTCGAGGACTACGCGACGTTCGGGGGCCTCGCGGGCGTCGCACAGTTCGTCCGCATCGGTGAGAGCGCGTTCGTCGCAGCAGGCGCGATGGTCGAGCGCCGTGTGCCACCGTTTTGCATCGTCCAAGGCGATCGTGCGCGCGTTCGCGCGGTCAACCGCGTCGGCCTCGAGCGCCGCGGTGTTCCTCGCGAGAGCATCGCCGAGGTCGAACGTGTCTTCCGGGCCGTGTTCCTCGGCAACCGCCCGCGACTCGAGACCCTCCGCGAGCTCGAGAGCGACGACCCCCACGCACGCAAGCTCCTCGACGCGCTCCGCTAAATTCGAGTAAGCGGTGCTCCACCATGGATCGAACGCTGTTCTCCGAAGATCACGAGCTCTTTCGCAAGTCGTTCCGTACGTTCCTACAGCGGGCCGTCGTCCCCAACCAGATGCGATGGATCGAAGCCGGCATCGTCGACCGCGAGGCGTGGCTCGAGGCCGGGAAGGCAGGGTTCTTGTGCCCGTGGCTCGAGCCGGAGTACGGCGGCCCCGGCGGTGACTTCTTTCACTCGGTGATCGTGAGCGAGGAGCTGTGTCGCGTTTACGAGTCGGGCCTCGGCGTCGCGCTCCACTCGGACATCGTCGTGCCGTACATCCACGAGTTCGGCACCGAAGAGCAGAAGAAGCACTGGCTACCGGGCTGCGCGACCGGTGAGCTCATCACGGCGATCGCGATGACCGAACCCGGCACAGGCAGCGATCTCGCGGCGATCACGACGACCGCCCGCCGCGACGGTGACGGGTACGTCATCAATGGCGCCAAGACGTTCATCTCGAACGGCATCCTGTGCGATCTGTGCGTCGTCGCCGCAAAGACCGACACGAACCCCGAGAACAAGCATGCCGCCATCAGCCTCTTCGTCGTGGAGACCAATCGCAAGGGCTTCATCAAGAGCAAGAAGCTGAAGAAGCTGGGCATGCTCGCCCAAGACACGGCGGAGCTCGCCTTCGAAGACCTGCGCGTACCCGTGACGAGCCGCCTCGGCGAGGAGGGTGCCGGCTTCATGATGCTCATGCGCAAGCTGCAGCAGGAGCGTCTGATGGTGGCGATCATGGCGCAGGCCGGCGCCGAGCAAGTGCTCGCGGACACGATTGTGTACACGAAGGAGCGCAATGCTTTCGGGCGCCCCATCTCGAAGTTCCAGAACACGCAGTTCAAGCTGGTCGAGTGCGCGACGAAGCTCGAAGTGGGTCGCGCTTTCCTCGACCGGCTCGTCCTCGAACACGCGAGCGGCAAGTACCTCGTGAAGGAGTGCTCGATGGCGAAGCTCTGGCAGACGGAGATGGCCAGCCAGGTCGTCGACGAATGCCTGCAGCTCTTCGGCGGCTACGGTTACATGCTCGAGTACCCGGTTGCCCGCGCCTACATGGACTCACGCGTCGCCCGAATCTATGCGGGGACGAACGAGATCATGAAGACCATCATCGCCAAACAGATGAATCTGTAAGGTGCCGACTTACTTCTTCAGCTGGTCGTCCTGGACGACCTCGGCGTGCAGCGGCGAGAGCACGAGCTTGTCGCCGGGCTGCTCCACGTCGAACACCGAGCTTAGGAAGCCGTAGTGCCCGTTGCCTTTGACGAGCACGCGGATGTCGTCGATGTGAGCGCGCCACTCGTCCTTGACCTTCGCGCCCTCGGCGCACGACGCCTGGGTCGCGGTCATGTCGGTGATGAGCTCGTGCTGAATGCTGCTCGGCACCTGCGCGACGTCCGAGGGAGCGAGCCATGGCATCTTGCAGCCGCCGAGGGCCTTGCTCAAGCGCGTGGCGGCCTCGACCACGGCGGGCGCCGACGTGGCGAGACCCGGCGTGGGATCTTGCCCCTGGCTCGTCTCGTGGCGGCTGCCGATCGTACCCCAGCGAATGGTGTTGTCGCCTAGCAGGATGGCACGCGCGTTGAGCTCGTGATGCTCGGATGGCGATGGCCGGGCGAGCTCGCCGAGCTCCATCTCAACGAGGACGATCGTGAGGTCTTTGCCGAGCACGTCGATGAGCTTCTTGTCGTCGGGGTCAGTGAGCTTGGCGACCGAATGAGCTGGGTCCTTCGCCACCCACTTCGGGTCGACGGGCTTGCTCGTGGCCGCGTTGACGATGGCCTGGGCAACGCCTTGCACGAACGTGGCGAGCTTCGCGTCCTGGGGATCCGGAGGTGACGTGGGAGGCGGTGCTGACGAGGTCGCCGCCATCGCCGAGCTCGACGGCATCGCGCTCGCCGACGCCATGGCGTGAGTGGCAGATGCCGACCCCGATGACGCAGTCGTCGACGTAGACGCCGAGGGTTGATCGCACGCGAGCCCAAAACCGCCCAACAGACCTAGAAAGAGAATGTGTCGCATGGCCGAACCGTATGCGTAGGCTGAGCTTGAATCAACCCACATGGTTCTCCGTCTCAATCGAGTGCCCTTTGGGTGAGTCCCCTCTTGACCGCAGGAGCGACACCCATTTACCGTCCCCTACGAGGTTCCCATGAGCGCCAAGGATGATGACAAGCCGATGTCCACGTTAAAGCGCCGTATCCTTGCGGCAATTGCAGCCGGTCCCGTGTGCCTTTTGGCCGCAACCGTCGTGTCGACGCCCGACGCCTACGCGGCCGCCAACGCTGCCCAAGCCAAAGATCCGGTCACACCGACCACGTCGTTGCCGGGGGACATGCCCGTCCAGCCGATCCAGTGGTGGGGGAACGGTTTCCGCCCGTGGGGCAACTGGAACAACTGGCACAACTGGCCGAACTGGAACAACTGGCACAACTGGGCCAACTGGTGACCCTCCCGCGTGGGGCGTTGCAGCTTCTGATTCTGCAGCCCACGCCGTTTTGCAACATCGACTGCGACTACTGCTACCTGCCCAATCGCAGCTCGAAAGAGCGCATGACCGACGAGGTGCTCGGGGCGGCGATCGACCGCGTGCTCGAGAGCGGTGTCGTCGGCAACGAGCTCACCGTCGTGTGGCATGCGGGCGAGCCGCTCGTTCTCGGACCCGAGTGGTACCGGCATGCCATCGAGCTCATCGAGAAGCGAATGCCCGACCACGTCCACGTCACGCACTGCATCCAAACGAACGCGATGCTGGTCGACGACGCGTGGTGCGCCTTTCTTCGTGAAGGCAAAATAAATATTGGCGTCAGCGTGGACGGGCCCGCCGCGCTCCACGATACCCGCAGGAAGACGCGGTCCGGCAAGGGCACGCTCGCTCCCGCGCTTCGCGGCATCGCCCGGCTTCGCGAGAACAACATCCCGTTTCACGCGATCACGGTGCTCACCCACGCCGCGCTCGAGTTCCCCGACGAGCTGCACGAGTTCTACGAGGAGAACGGCATCGGCCGCGTCGGATTCAACGTCGAGGAGATCGAAGGCGGCCATCGCGCGTCGAGCCTGCTCGCCTACGATGCGCAGCGGCGATACCGCGCGTTCATGCGGAGGTTCCTCGAGCTCGTCGACGAGCATCACGGCAACCCCGTCGTGCGGGAGGCAGACATGGCCTTCGGCATGCTTCAGGGCCCGCCGTCGGAGTTCGTTCGCGACCAGCAGAACGCGCCGTGGACCATCGTCAGCGTCGCCGTCGATGGAGGCTTCGCGACGTTCTCGCCGGAGCTCATCGGCGTGCAGAGCGTCGACTACGGGGACTTCACGGTCGGCAACGTCCTTCGCGACTCGCTGGCCGCCGCGGCGACGTCCGAGCGCTTTCGCACGCTCGTCGCCGACATCGACGCGGGCGTCGAGGCTTGCCGCAGCTCGTGCACGTATTTCTCCTTTTGTGGAGGTGGCGCTCCCGCCAACAAGTACTTCGAGAACGGCTCGATGCGGTCGACCGAGACGCTCTACTGCCGCCTCACGAAGAAGGCGCTCGTCGACGTGTGCCGCGAGTTCTTGACGTCGCGAGCCGCCGTGTCGTGACGCTGCGCGTTTGCCAGTATCGCCACTACCTCGGCGCATGGAACCCGAGCGACCGTGTCCGCATCGCGGCCGCAGCGCCGATCGAAGACATTCGCGATTGGCGTGCGCCCGAAGCGAGCGAGCTCGCCGAGCTCGGCGCGAATGAACCGCTAATGGACGGGGCGAAGCTCGCAGAGTCTTCGGATGGCGTCATCGCCGCTTTGACGGTGCCCGCGAGGGTGCGCAAAGGCGTTTGGGAGCTCGAATGGGAGGACGCCGAGGCCATGACCCCGCGCGACGAGGCCGCGTTCGCGGCGTACGGCCGGCGCGTCGTGGGCTTCTTCCGCGCGGCGGGCTTCCCATTCGGCGAGGCTTCGGCACCCACCGTGAGGCTCGTGGCGACCCATCCAGGCGTCAATCCCTCTCGTGATGACGCCGATGGCGGGGCGCTCGCGCTCGTGAACGTCGGCGAGTCGGACTGCTCGATCGCGACGACTAGCGCGATCGGCGCCGTATCGCTGCGCATCCCTCCGGGCGAGGGGTGTCTCGTGTCTTCCGGCGCGCGAGCCTATCGCGTCATCGTCCCACCGGATGCGGAGTTCGGGCTGCTCCTCGAGGTGGCCCCTTAACTCTTCCCGCCGAGCTTGCCATCCCCGAGCAGCTCGTCGAACGCCCGGTCGAACTCGTCGTCGGCTCCCACGGCGACCGCCCGAATGGGCGCCTTCGTATCGTGCCGCTGTAGCCGCCTGATGCGGTCCTGCACGTCGCGGTAATTCGCGTCGCGCCGCGCGACACGCTGGTAGTAGCTGAGGGCGTCCTTGCTGAGACGCATTCCCTCGTAGGCCGCGCCAATCTCGAAGCAGAGGATGGTCTCCTGCTCGGGCGTTCGCACGCGGGCGTTGAGAGCCTTCTGATACGCCGCGATCGCGTCCTTGAGGCTGCCGCGCTCCGTTTGGATCATCCCGATCAGGAAGCGCGCCTCGACCTCGAGCTTCGGATCGCGCGCCGCGGTCTCGAACTCGCTGATGGCGTCGTCCGCGAGGCCCATCTCCTTGTAGGCCTGGCCGAGATCGTAGTGCGCCTGCCCGTCGTCGACCGAGAGCGTCTTCTGAACGCCCTCTTTGAACTTGGCGAAGACCTCTTCGACGTCGACTTGGCCCGTCTCGTTCATCATCTGCTGCGCTTCGGGCGCCACCTCGAGGGCGTCGAGGGCCTCGAGTGACGCGGCGATGTCGAACTCGTCGGCCGCGAGCGAGGGTGCAGCAGACTGTGGACGCGCGCGTGTACCGGAGCCGCGCTGGGACGAGGTCTCTTGCTCGTCGATCTCGCGGAGCCGCTCGATGAGCAACCGATGTTGGGGGGCGCGCGCGAGCTGCTCGTTCAAGACGGTCTTGGCATCCTCGAAGAGGCCACGCGACGCGAAGAAGTCGGCTTCTTCGAGCGCCTCCTCGATCTCTTCGTTGCTGGGCTTGGCATACGCCGAAGTCGACGACTCCGACGCAGGGATGGCGCTCACCTGGGTCGTCTTGGCTCCCACGAGGTCGAACGACGTCGCGCTCTCTGGCGCATCGAGCGGGAAGCTTGGGAGCGGAGCGTCACCGGTCTCTGGCTCGTCAGCGAACGGGCTGGATTGCGCTTGCGTGGCGGCGAGCCCCTCGCCAGGCTCGTCGAGCTCGTAGGAGGGAAGGGGTGCCTCGGCCTCGTAATCGTCCTCGTTCAGCACTTCGTGATGGGCCTCATGATGCGTCTCTGGGGCGGGCTGGGCAGGCTCGTCGACGGGCTCGTAGCCGAGCTCGCGAAGCATCTGCATGGCGCGCTCGTTTTGGGGATCGAGCGCGAGCACGTCTTGCAACGTCTGCGCGGCGCCGTCACCATCGAGCGCGTCGAGCTGGAGGGATGCGATGTTGAGCATCTCGACGACGGCATCGTCCTGGGCGCCAGCTTCGAGATAGACATCGCGAAGCTCCGACCGTGCCGGGATCGAGCGGCCGTCGACCTCGAGCGCCCGGATGAGCGCGCGGATGGCATGATCGTAGAGGCGTACGCGGCGATACGACTGCGCTTCGGAGATGAACGCGACGACGCGCGGATCCTGCTCGGTCGGGAGTGCCGGTACGAGGTCCTCGCCCGTCGCGACGACCTCGGGTGCGGCGTCGATGGTGTCGAAACCCGCGCTGTCGAGCGCCGTCGCCTCCTCGGAGTCGGCATGCCGCAACAAGATGGGCTCGGCGGACGGGACCGCATCGGGAATGTCGTGAGGCACGTCCTCGATGACTTGCGAGTCCCCCACCTCTTCGACGAGCGACTCCGACTGAGGCTCGTCAGGGAGCTGCTCGACCTCGCTCGCGTGAGCGAGCACCTCGTCCCGCGAAGCGGCAAGCTCCTGCACCTGCTCGTCGTTCGGGGCACGAGCGATGAGCTTGTCGACGAGATCGCCGAAGATGTCGTAGCGGTGTTGCTCGCGCGCGATGCGCGCCATCTCCTTTTGGACTTCGATGCCCTTTCGCGGCTGCCCGAGGAGCCCGAAGGCGCGTGCGAGCAAGTCGAGCGTCGTGAGGTCCTTTGGGTTGGACTGCACGCAAATCTGGAGCTTCGCGAGGGCTTGCATCCCGTCGTTTGGCCCCGCGCGCTGCAAGTAGAGCTCGGCTGCGAGGCGTGCCTGCGCCGGCTCGGGCCGGTGGTGAAGCAGCCGCTCGAGCACCTTCAGGGCGTCGTCGCGCCGGCCGAGCTTGATGAGCAGGGCGGCGGCTTGCCCGAACTCGTTCACCGCGCCGTCGAAGTCCTTCGAGCGCGAGAGCCCTTCACCAAGCTGCAGGTGTGGCAGTGGGTTGGTGGGGTCGAGCGTGACGATCTTTCGGTAGGTGTCGATCGCCTCGCTGTCACGCTGCTGGCGCTGCTGCCGCATCGCGACTTCGTTCAGTGCAGCCAGCGCGTCGCTCACGAGTCCGAGTTGCTGATAGAGCTCGGCGAGCTTGGGAGGGATGTGCGCGTAGCGCTCCTCGAGGTGGGGAACGTGCTTGCTGACGATCTCGCGGATCTGCTTGTAGACGGCGATGGCCTTGAGCGCGAAGCCCTGCGTCGCGTAGAAACGACCGACACGCTCGTACGTCGTGATGGCCTCTGGGTAGGCCGCCACCTTGAGCTGGAGGTCTCCCATCTTGAGCAGCGTCCGAGCGTCGTTCGGATCGCTGTCGACGAGCTTTTGGTACTCGAGGATCGCTTTGTCGTAACGCTTCTTCTCGACGAGCTTTTGCGCCGCCTCGAGCACTTTTTCGCGATCAATCGCCACGGATCACAGCACTCCCTTCAACCATGAGGAAGCGTTCCGATGTCTGCGAGCCTCGCTCAGGGCACGAGCGATTGCTTGAGCAACACGCAGGCAACGGACAAGAACGCACAGGCAAGAAGAGCCCCCACTAGAATACCCCCTGTGCGGCCTGCTTGCATACTTCCAGCTGCGACTTTCCTCGCCCTTCCGCCGATGACGTGATGCAGCACGATCACCACCAAAACCGCCGTCAGCTTCGCGTGGAACCAATGGAGGTGCATGTAGTACGCGGGGTCCAGAAACAGGCGTGAAGCCCCAAACGTGAAGCTGACGAGGAAGGCTGGCATGGCGACCCGCAAGTAAAGGCCGCGCGCCAACCCTGCCGCCGTAGCGTCGTTCAGCTTGGATGAGGCTGCCGTCAGCAACCCCACCGACACGATGGAACCAATCCACACGAGGTTTGCCATCACGTGGATCACGATGAGCATCGAACCAAGCACGTCGTCAGCATAGGGATCGACGTGTGATTTGGCCAACTCGCCGCCGTCCTCTTGATAGAGTCCCCGGCAATGAGCCACAGCGTTCTCTACCGTGCGCCATTTGGTGTGGGCGGCCGCAACGAAGTCGATGCGGTGCTTGCCGAGCGGCTGCTCGCCGTCGCCCTGTCGAAGGGTGGCGACTACGCGGATTTGTTCTTCGAGTATCGCGCCGCGGGCGGACTCGTCTTCGACGAAGGGATTTTGAAGAGCGCTTCACGTGGCGTCTCGATGGGGCTCGGGGTGCGCGTTCAGAAAGGCGACGCGATGGGCTACGCGTCCGTCGAGGAGCTCGAGTGGGACGCGATGAAGCACGCCGCGGAGACCGCCGCCCAGATCGCGAGCGGAAGCGCGTCCACACCCTCGCACGTCCACACCCTCGAGCTGCCGAGTCGCTACGAGCTCGCGAAGGTGACCCTCGACGAGCCAGGCATCGACAAGCGAAAGCTCCTCGAGCGCGCAGCGACGGCGGCCCACGCGTTCGACCCCCGCATCATCAAGGTCGAGACGAGCCTCGCCGAGGAAGTGCGGGAGATCCTGGTCGTGACGAGCGATGGCAAGATGGCGCGCGACTCGCAGCCGCTGCTTCGTTTCGGGATCCGTGCCGTCGCCGAACGCGACGGCAAGCGTCAGGAGGGAAGCTCCGGAGGTGGAGGCCGTACGACGCTGGGCTACTTCGACGGGAAGTCACCCGAGCATCATGGTCGGCTCGCCGCCGAGCAAGCCATCCGCATGCTCGACGCCGAAGAAGCGCCCGCGGGGACGATGGAGGTCGTGCTCGCCCCGGGGGACAGCGGCATCCTGCTTCACGAAGCCGTGGGTCACGGGCTCGAAGCCGACTTCAATCGTCGAGGGACGAGCAACTACAGCGACCAAATGGGCAAGGTGGTCGCGAGCGAGCTGTGCTCGGTGATCGACGACGCCACGCTCCTCCAATCGCGCGGCTCGATCAACGTCGATGATGAAGGCAACGAGCCCCAATCGAGCATGCTCATCGAGAAGGGGAAGCTCTGCGGCTACATGCACGACCGCCACTCGTCGCGGCACTTCAAGATCTCGCCCACTGGCAACGGCAGGCGCGAGAGCTTCGCATGTGCACCCATGCCGCGAATGACGAACACCATCTTGCTGGCGGGCCCGCATGATCCCGAAGAGATTCTGCGAAGCGTGAAGCGGGGAGTCTTTGCCAAGAAGTTCGGCGGCGGCCAAGTCGACATCTCGAACGGCGACTTCGTCTTTTCGCTCACGGAGAGCTACCTCGTCGAGGACGGCAAGATCACCGCTCCGCTCAAGGGCGTGAACCTCATCGGCAATGGGCCCGATGTCTTGCGCAAGGTCACGATGCTGGGCCACGACGTCGAGGTGTCCGATGGGATCTGGACGTGCGGCAAAGACGGCCAGAGCGTCCCGGTCGGTGTCGGCTGCCCGACGATCAAGATTGCCGCGATCACGGTCGGTGGAACGCGCGTGTCGTGAACACGACTGCGCACGCGGCGAGCGACTACGAGGTCGAGGTCGAGCGCACGATTCCGTTCCACGCCGAGATCTTGCGTACGGCAATCGACGTCGTCCTCACGGTGAACGAGTCGCCGCGCACGTGGCTCGATACCGGCTGCGGTCCTGGGAAGCTCGTCGAGACGGCCCGTGCGCTCGCGCCGAACACGACGTTCTGGATGGCAGATCCCTCGGATGCCATGTTGGCGATCGCGCGCGCGCGGCATCCGACGATTCCCCCCGAGCGAATCTTGACGAAGTCGAGCGAGGAGCTGCCCGATCGCGCCCACTTCGGTGGTGCGCTCGATGCAATCACCGCGGTGCAATGCCACCACTACGGCGATGCTCGCGCCCGTGAGCGGTCGGTCGCGCGTTGCCGCACGCTACTCGACGACGGTGGCGTGCTCGTCGTGTTCGAGAACGTCCGCGCCGAGACGGACGAAGGGCATGCGCTTCAGCGGAAGCGCTGGGCTGCGTGGCAACGACGCATGGGGCGTGACGAGGTCGAGGTCGCGAAGCATCTCGACCGCGAGGGCAACGCGTTCTTCCCCATTCGCGTGAGCGAGCACCTGGCGCTCTTCGCGCGGCTGGGATTTCGCGCGGAGCTCGTTTGGCGCGCGTATGGGCAGGCCGGCTTCCTTTGCATCGCGGTCTGATTCGAGGGTAAAGAGCGTGCGTGGGTGGAAACGACGTGGTCGTGGTCCTCGGACCGGGGGCTACGGCCGCAAACCCCCGAGCGAAGCGAGGAGACGATGACGTCGCCGAGAACCTCCAACGTCTTGGTGCACGCGTTTGCGCAGGCTCGCTCTTCGCCGAGATCGACGAGATCGTGCGTAACGACACGCCGCAATGCCTCGTCATCGACGGCGCCGTGCGACCCGATCTTGCAGCCCGTTCGCTTCGACACGCGCGGGGTTTCACCATGACCGAGAGCGTACCGGCGCTCGTCGCGTTGCCCGCGGAGAGCATCCAGAGCTTCGACCCGGCGAGCGGTTTCGCCGACTTCATCGTGCTTCCGAGCACCCCCGTCGAGCTCTACGCACGCTTGCGCAAGCTCGAATGGAACGGAAGCGAGTTCGCGACGGACGAACGCTCGAAGATTGGCCGCATCGTGGTCGATCGTGTGCTCCACGAGGTGACGCTCGATGGGCGCGCCGTCCAGCTCACGGCGCGCGAGTTTGCGCTCCTCGCGTTCTTCGCGCAGAACCGCGATCGCATGCTGCGCCGTGATGTGCTGCTCGCCCGCGTGTGGGGTGCGCGCTACGAGGGCGGGCCACGAACGGTGGACATCCACGTCCGTCGTCTGCGTGCGAAGCTGGGCGACGCGTTGCCGATCGAGACGCTCCGAGGGGCGGGTTATTTGCTACGGGCATCGCGTTGAGCGCAATCGTGCGGCTCGCGGTGAGCATCGGGTGTCCGAGCGGGGTTGGGCCCGAGGTGTCGGTCGTAGCGGCTGCGCGGGCACCGGAAGGCACCCGAGTGCTCCTCGTCGGTGACCAAAAGGTGATCGCGCGGGCAGCGAGCGCGCGAGGCGTGTCGCTTACGCGAATCGCGGTGTGGCAGCCAACCGAGACGCTTGCCGCGCGTGACCGCAAGCTCGGGCGTCCGTCGCAAGCGGGAGGCGCCGCGCAGCTCGCGTGGATCGACGCCGCCTGCGATCTCACATCGTCCGGGAAAGCCGATGCGCTCGTGACGGGTCCCGTGAGCAAAGACGCGATTGCATCGTCCGGGTCACGTGTGGCGCGACAGTTCCTCGGACATACGGAGCATCTCCAGCGCCGCCTCCACGCCCGCGAGGCGGTGATGACCTTCGCGAGTGAGAAGCTCACGACATCGCTCGTCACCACGCACTTGCCCCTGCGTGACGTTCCGGACGCGATCACGAAGGCGGCGGTGGCGCGTGCGACGTTTTGGCTGGCCGACTTTCTCATTCGAAACAAACGCCGACATCGTGGACCGCTTCGCATCGCGGTGGCCGCTCTCAATCCGCACGCAGGCGAACAAGGACGCATCGGCCACGAAGAGGGACGCATCGTGCAAGGCATCGCGCGAGCACGCCAGCGGCTATCCGGGGCTCGCTTGCGAGCGGCGCTCTTCGGACCCATTCCGGCAGAGACTGCGTTCAGGCTCGCCGCCCAGGGTGAATACGACGGCGTCGTCGCGATGTACCACGATCAGGCGACCATCCCGATGAAGCTCCTGGGTTTTGGCGATGCAGTGAACGTCACCCTCGGCCTGCCGATCATACGCACGAGCGTGGACCACGGCACGGCGTACGATCGCGCGGCCAAGTTCGACGCCGACCCGAGCGGAATGACCGCAGCGATCAAGCTCGCCGCGTCGATGGCACGTTTCGCTCGAGCACGATCTCGATCTCGTCGAGGGCCTCCACAGTGAAGACCGTCCTCGTTCCGCTTCCCGATCGCGACTTCGACACGACCGAGGTCGCCGTCCCGTGGAAGCTCCTGACCGATGGCGGCCATCGCGTCATCTTTGCCACCGAGCGTGGCGACGTGAAGCCCGAGTGCGATCCGCTGCTCCTCGGCGGGGTGCTCTTCGGAAAGCTCGGCGCGGAGGTCGAGCCGAAGCGATTCTACGAAGAGATGTCACGGTCGGCGGAGATCGTCACGCCGATCCCGTGGGGCTCGGTCGATGTCTCCGCGTTCGACGCGCTCCTTTTGCCTGGAGGTCACGCACCGGGAATGAAGCAGTACCTCGGGAGCGAGGAGCTCCACCGCGTCATCGCTGCATTTTGGAAGACGGGCAAGCCAGTCGCCGCCATCTGCCACGGTGTTCTCCCGCTCGCGCGCGCCGCCGTCCTTCGAGGCAAGAAGACGACATGCCTTCCGAAGTACATGGAGCGTACGGCGTACCTCCTCACGGCGTGGAAGCTCGGCCGCTACTATCGAACGTACGACGCGTATGTCGAGGACGAGGTGCGCGCGGCGCTGAGTCATCCATCGGACTTCGTGCGTGGGCCACGTGTCCTCACCGAGCGAGGAACGATGACCAACGACGCACCCGCGATGGTGGTCGAGGACGGCGCCTACGTCTCTGCCCGCTGGCCGGGCGACGCTTACCTGTTTGCGAAGACGCTGCTCGCGCGTCTCGGTTAGCGTTGTCAGTTTAGATAGCGCTTGTCCTTCGGCGGCTTGCGCTTCTCGAGCTCCTCGTCGAGACCCCCGACGACGACACGAAGCGGCGGCCCCCCGCGTTTCTTGAGCGAGGTCTTCGGTCGTGCGGATGGGTCGAGGTCGATGTGGACGCCGGGCCCGCCGCGACGCAGAAAGGAGAGCTTCGTGCGCAAGTAGAGCGCACGGATCGGCGAGGGAGAGCCGGCGAAGAGCAAGCCGACGATGAAACCTCCAAACGGCGAAGCTACGCCCTCGGTCACGCTCGCGGGAAAGAAGAGCCCGAGGGCGCAGAAGCCGAGCGTGATCCAAACGAGCGCGCGGCCGGAAATAGGCAGAAAGAAATACAGGCGAATCTGCGCGGCGGCATTCTCTCGCCCCCACGCGACGGCGAGTGCCGCCATCGCCGCCGTGGGTCCGAACATGACGGGAGGGTGAAAGACCCTGGTGCCGGGCGGCGCGATGGCACCGAGCATGAGGGAGAGTGCAAACCCGGCGACGATGGCCACGGCGATGAAGCGAAGGAACCGCCATGTGCCCCAGCGCCGCTCGAGGTCCGGCCCCAAGAAGTAAAACCCGATGAGCGTGAAGATGAGGTGCGACCAGTGCTGCGGATCGGTGAGCAATCCCGCGGTGACGAGCGACCATGCATGGGGCACGACCGTGCCCGGCACGCACGCGAGCCACGTCCAGAAGACGACACCGCCACCCGGAAAGTAGTTGTAGAGGATGGCGCCACCGAGCCCGATGACGGCGTAAAGAACGAGCAGCGCCTTCACACCACGCCCCAGGCGCGGAAGAGCTAGCTGAGGCGCGCCTTCCATCTGTCTTCTATAAAGTAGAAGCGCGCGATCGGTCGCGCAAGGCCCGTCGCGGCCTCAGAGCGACCGTGAAGGCGTCAATTGCCCGTCGCGATGAGCGGACCACACGTCGAGAGCGACTGGACGTTCGGCTGTTGCCGTGCAACGCACGTGGTGGTCCACTTCGCCACCGAGGCAATCGCGGCCGCGTTGGCTTGGGTGGTGGTGGTCGTATCGAGTGGTTGTGCGCCGAACGTCACGCTGTCGAAGACGTCGATCGCCAGCGAAAACGTGTCGCTGCCGCCAATGGTCGAGCTTGCGTTGAGGTTCTCGAAAACCGCGTCGGCGAAGCAGTCGTTGAGCGAAATCGCGATGGGATCCGCGAGGCCCCCGTCTGCCGAGGTTGGGTCGACGACAGGCTGGCCCACGAGCGGCCCCGAGCCGTACGCCGTGTACACGACGACCACGTATTTGTACGGAAGGCTCGGGCCAATGCCGCAGCCGTCACCCTCGAACAGCTGGCTCGCGTCCACCTCGATGCCGGTGACGGGCGAGTAGGTGTTGACCGTAGTCGACGCGACGCTACTGCCCGTGAGCGACGTGCATGCGGCGGCCGCGATGGTGGCGGCGAGCAGGGCGCATCCGCAGAGCTCACGCAGCACGTCGACGTTTCGAAACACGCGGGAAACGGAGCACGCCGGGGACACGTTGGCAAGATGCTTTCGTTGGGAGTAAAAGGCCGGGGGCATGATGCTTGATCCACAAGGCGGAACGGGTGACGCACCCAAGCTCGACCCCGTCGCTCTCGTCCTCCATGCGTCGCTTCCGGTCAAGGCGGTGCTCGTCATCCTCGTGATCTTTTCGGTCGTGTGCTGGCTGACGATTGGCGCGAAGTGGCTGCACCTCTCGCGGGCGCGCGGGGAATCGAAGAGGTTTCTCGACGCGTTCGACCAAGCCACGAGCTTCGACACGCTCGCCCAGGGCCTCGCAGCGTTTCGCGGCTCGCCCTTCGCCCGCATCTTCGCGGTCGGTTACGACGAGATGAAGCGCGTCACGATGGGCAACCCCGGCAGGCTCGATGACGCGCAGCACACACACGTCGCGAGCGCTACCAGGCGCGCCGCTTCGCAGGAGGTCACGCATCTCGAGTCGTGGATGAGCGTGCTCGGCACGATAGGGTCGACGTCGCCGTTCATCGGCCTCTTCGGCACCGTCTACGGCATCATGGATGCGTTCCTCAGCATCGGAAATCAGCAGAACGCAAACTTGCCGGTGGTCGCGCCGAAGATCGCCGAAGCACTCATCGCCACTGCCATCGGTCTCGTCGCCGCCATCCCCGCGGTCATGGCGTACAATTACTTCGCCCGCAAAGTTCAAGTCATCGCTGACAGCATGGAAGGCTTCGCAGAGGACGTCGCGGCGCGCGCCAAGCTCGGAGGTGTGTGATGGGGGCGTCTCTCGCAGCGGGGCGAGGGAAGCGCCGCCTCGGCGGGATGAACGAAATCAACGTGACGCCGCTCATCGACGTCATGCTCGTCTTGCTCGTCATCTTCATGGTGACGGCGCCGCTCCTCACGACGGGCGTCTCGGTCGAGCTGCCCAAGGTCAAGAGCGCCCCCATGCAGGCGGACGATTCGAAGCTTCTCGTGATCGTCACGAGCGACGAGCACGTCTATCTGGGCAAAGACGAAATCACCGGCGACGTCGAAAACAAGCTCAAGACCAACGCCCGCCTCCAGACCGAAAAGGAGCTCTACGTGCAAGCCGACGAGAACGTGAAGTATGGCGCGGTGTTGCGCGTGATGGCTGCAGCGCGCACGGCTGGGGTAGAGAAACTCGGAATGGTCACTGACCCGCTGGTCGTCAAGTAACGGAAAGCATGAGCGCGAAAGCCAAAGTCCTGGGGACGGAGCGCGCGACCCCGACTTGGGTGGTTCCGCATTACACAGGTGACGAGATCGCGGTTGGCGTTGCCGCGACGATCGCGCTGCACGCGATCCCCATCCTGCTCATCTTTTTGAAGATCGTGCACCCGCTGTCGTCGGGGGTCGACGAGCAAGACGTCGTCGCCAAGCCCGTCATCGCGGCGAACGTCCTCAAGCTTGGGCATCCGCTCGACCCGAAGAATCTCCCGGACAGATTCGTTCCAAAGCAGAACAAGGCGCCGAAGAACGAGGCAGTCGCGTCTCGTGACGATCCGCTTCATCAAAAGGACGCTGGGCCGCCACCCCTCAACGCGCTCGACTCGGACCAGACGCAGAAGGTCGACAAGAACGAGCCCTTTCCCGAGGACGCAGGCCGCACCCGCCCGGAGGAGGGCAGTGACGCTGGCATGGAGGGCGGTGTGGAGACCGATCCGAACAAGGTCCACGTGGGCGACATGTACGCGGTCAAGCTCTCGTCGTTCTTTCACGATCGCTGGGCGATCCCGACGGTGATTTCGAACGCCGAAGCGGGCAAGCTGTGCGTAGTCTTTCAAATCAACATCAGCCCCCGCATGATCATCTGGTACGTGCAGGTAAACCCCATCAGGAAGAGCGGCAACGATCTCTTCGACGACTCGGCCCGTAGCATGCTGCAAAAGCTCCTCGACGACCGCACCGCGCTGCCGGATCCTCCCAACGAGGTTGCCGACGGCTTCAAGGGGCACAGGGTGAATCTGACCCTCACGGGCGACATGCACGGAGATGCATCGCGATGCAAATGACCGCAAGAAACAGCGTCTACATGCTTGCGCTGGCACTGCTCGTGCTCGCGCTGCCGGTCTACGCGCAGAACACGCTGCCGACCGTGCAACAGCCCACAGGCGGTACGGTCACGCAGATCGTCGTCTCGGGCGGTAACCGGTCGCTGTTCAAGGTTGCGTTGCCGAACTGGGGCGGGGACGCCGACACCGGCCGGCAGGCCATCGAGATCGCGTCACGCGACTTCGTTCTTTCGAGCATGTTCCAGGTGCTCGACCCGCAAAGCTTCACGGCCACGCAACAAGCCGAGGTCGATACGATCGACCCGACGTCGTGGCGCAACGTGGGCGCTGAGGGCGTCGTCAAAGGGTACACGTCGGTGCGAGCAGCAGGGGCGCTCCACATCGAGCTCAAGCTGTTCGTCGTATCGCGCGGGTCGGCGGCGGTGCTCACGAAGACCTACGACGTGCCTGCCGGTGGGGCGCGCACCGCGATGCATCAGTTCGTGAACGAGGTGATCAAGTGGTTCACCGGCACCGCGGGCAGCTTCGGAACGCGTCTCGTATTCTCCGCGACGACCGGCCGTGGTCAAAAAGGTATCTTCACGATCGACAGCGACGGTAGCGGGCTCG
>Ga0302324_100009406_pt1 | contig 20444 bp, 17 predicted proteins | sample Palsa_T0_1_FD_201949 | JGI IMG/M metagenome (GOLD analysis project Ga0302324, IMG submission 201949) | Peat permafrost microbial communities from Stordalen Mire near Abisko, Sweden - Palsa_T0_1 | ecosystem: Environmental > Terrestrial > Soil > Palsa > Peat permafrost | place: Sweden: Abisko...
TCTGGCTAAAGCAGTATCCGCCCGCAACTCCCGCGGACGTGGATGCGAGCGCATGGCCATCGCTCAAAGCACTGATCGAGGATGCCTGCGAGCGCTATGCGGATCGGATCGCCTATCAGTGCATGGGTACGGCGATGAGCTATGGGCAGCTCGCCCAGGGTTCCGCGGCGTTCGGCGCCTGGCTGCAGCAGCGCGCAGGCCTGAAGAGCGGCGATCGCATCGCCATCATGCTGCCCAATCTATTGCAGTATCCGCTCGTGATGTTCGGCGCGTTGCGAGCGGGCCTCGTGGTCGTGAACACCAACCCGCTCTACACCGCCGTCGAGCTCGAGCGCCAGCTCAAGGATAGCGGCGCGAGCGCGGTCGTCGTGCTCGAGAACTTTGCCGCCACCCTGGCACAGGCGCTGCCTGCTACTTCAGTGCGCCACGTCATCGTAACCGGCGTGGGCGATCTGTTGCGCTGGCCGAAAGGCTCGATCGTCAACCTCGTGTTGCGGCACGTGCAGCGGCGCGTACCGCGCTGGCGCATCCCCGGAGCGCACCGCTTGCACGAGGTATTGCGCGAAGCCGGCCCATTATCGCTCGCGCCGGTGAGCCTCGATCACGATGCGCTGGCGTTCCTGCAATATACCGGTGGCACGACCGGCATCTCCAAGGGCGCGATGCTCACGCATGGCAACATGGTGACCAACGTCCTGCAATGCCGGGCCTGGTTCCAGCAGGTCGCGCTGGATCGGGTCACCTTCATCTGCGCGTTGCCGCTCTATCACATCTTTTCATTGACCGCGAACTGCCTGCTGTTCGCCTCGCTCGGTGGCTCGGGACTGCTGATTGTGAACCCGCGTGACTTCCCCGCGTTCGTCAAGGAGCTCAAGAGCCATCGTCCGATGTTCTTCATGGGCGTCAACACATTGTTCAACGCCCTGATGAATACGCCGGGCTTCGATCAGATCGACTTCTCGCGGCTGGTCGCCACTGTCGCGGGCGGCATGGCACTGCAGAGCGCGATTGCCGCCCGCTGGAAGCAGATCACCGGCTGCGCGATCACGCAGGGCTGGGGGTTGACCGAGGCCTCGCCGGTCGGTTGCTGCAACACGCTGGTCGGACCGTACGCAGCACTGACCGGCTCGATCGGCTTGTCCCTGCCGTCGACCGAGGTGTTCATCCGGGACGACGACGGCCACGATCTGGGCACCGGCGCGAGCGGCGAGATCTGTCTGCGCGGACCGCAGGTGATGCGCGGCTATTGGAATCAGCCCGCCGAGAGCGCGCAGGTGCTGTTGAGCGATGGCTGGCTGCGCACCGGCGACATCGGGCACATGGACGAGCTCGGCTTCGTGTTCATCGAAGATCGCAAGAAGGACATGATCATCGTCTCGGGTTTCAAGGTCTACCCGAACGAGATCGAGGACGTCGTTGCCCATTGCCCGGGGGTGCTCGAGGTAGCAGCCGTGGCGCAGCCTGATGAGCATTCGGGCGAAGTGGTGGCGCTGTTCATCGTGCGCTCCGACCCGAATCTGACGGAGCAGCGCATCAAGGACTTCTGCCACCAGTATCTGACCGGCTATAAGCGGCCGCAGGCGGTGTATTTCCGCAACGAGCTGCCCAAGACCAATGTGGGCAAGATCCTGCGCCGCGAATTGCGCGACGAGCTCAGGCAGCGCTCCGCGCCGCCGGCGGCCTCGCGCGCCTAGCCCAGGGAATCGGCAATCTGCTGCTGGATTGCCTCGGCGGCCGCGCGCGGATCAGCGGCATCGCGAATCGGGCGGCCCACGACGATGTAGTCTGCCCCCAGCTCGAACGCCTGCGCCACCGACACGACGCGCTTCTGATCATCGAGCGGCCGGTTATCCACGGGCCGCACCCCAGGGGTGACCACGAGCAGGCGCCGATCGAGCAGCGCGCGCAGGCGCGGCAGCTCGAGCGCCGAGGATACTACGCCGTCGCAGCCCGCTGCGAGCGCGCGCCGTGCGCGCGAGATCACCAGCTCCTCGACGTCGCACTCGAAGCCCATGTCGGTGAGATCGCCGCGATCGAGGCTCGTGAGCACGGTGACGGCCAGGACTTTGACATCGCCCTTGGCGCGCGCAGCCGCTTCCATGATTGCCTGGTTGCCGTGCACGGTCGTGAAGCTCACGCCGCGATCGCGCAGTGCGCGCACGGCCGCGGCAACCGTGACCGGAATATCGAAGAACTTGAGGTCGACGAATATGCGCTTGTCGCGCGCCACCAGCCAATCCAGCAGCTCGAACAGGTGCCCGCCCATGCACAGCTCCAGTCCGAGCTTGTAGAACTGCACCGAGTCGCCCAGTCGCTCGATCAGCGCGCGGGCGGCGGCCGCATCGGCCAGATCGAGTGCGAAGATCAGGCGTTCGCGCGTGGGTATCGACGGCGCGGCGAATGCGGCCGGAACGCTCATGTGCGCTCGTTCGGATCGAACAGGCGCCTGTGCTCGAGGATGGCGTAGCGATCGGTCATGCCGGCGATGTAGTCTGCCACAGTGCGCGCGCGCCCGTCGATGCCGTCGCGCGCTTCAAGGCGCATCGCGCCGTCGCGATACTCCGCCGGCAAGAGCTTGATCTCGCGCATGAAGGCCGCGAACAATTCGGTCACGACGCGCTTGGCCTTGGTGGTCATACGCAGCACGCGCTGATGCCGATACAGCTGCTCGCGCAGGAACCCCTTGAGCTCCAGGTGCTCGGATTGCATGGCCGCGCTCATGCTGATCAAGGGCTGCGGATGAGCACGCACATCGTCGATATGCGCCGGCGCGGCCGCGCTCACGCGCTGCAGGCTCTCCTCGATCACATCGATGACCAACGCGTTGGTGACGCGGCGCACGGTCTCAAAGACGCGCCGCCGGCCCTGCAGCTGCGGATACAAGCGCTGCACCTCCTCGTACTGGCGCGCGATCAGAGGCACCGCGCAGGTTTCCTCCAGCGTGATCAGGCCGGCACGGATACCATCATCGACATCGTGGTTGTTGTAGGCGACCTCGTCGGCAAGATTAGCCAGTTGCGCTTCGAGCCCGGGCTGGAGACGCTGCAGGAAGCGCTCGCCGATGTCGCCGAGCGCACGCGCTTTGCTTGCGGCGCAATGCTTGAGGATGCCCTCGCGGCACTCGAACGTGAGATTCAGTCCCGGGAACGATGCGTAGTGCTCCTCGAGCTCATCGACCGTACGCAATGACTGCAGGTTGTGCTCGAAGCCGCCATAGTCGTGCATGCAGTCATTGAGTGCATCCTGCCCGGCGTGACCGAAGGGCGTGTGGCCCAGATCGTGCGCCAGCGCTATGGCCTCGGTCAGCGTTTCATTCAGCGACAGCGCGCGCGCAATCGTCCGCGCGATCTGTGCGACCTCGATCGAATGCGTCACGCGGGTGCGGTATAGATCGCCCTCGTGATTCACGAACACCTGCGTCTTGTAGGTCAGGCGGCGGAAGGCGCTCGAATGAATGATGCGATCGCGGTCGCGCTGGAACTCGGTGCGATACTGCGGTGGCGGCTCGGGGTAGCGGCGGCCGCGGGAAAGCTCATCGTGGGCGGCGTAGGGCGCAAGCTCGGTCATGGACGCATCATGCGGTCGCCCCGAAGCGCGCCGCCAGCGTCTCACGCAGCGCATTGTCGGAGTAATCGGCGCTCAGCTCGGCCGCGCCCAGTCCCTTGAGCAGGACCAGGCGCACGCGGCCGGCTTTGACCTTCTTGTCGATGCGCATGAAATCCAGCGCCCGTTCAGCGCCGATGGGCGGCGCATCGACCGGCAGGCCGGCGCGCTGCAACAGCGCCACGAGCCTGTCGAAGACGGCCGGCTCGAGCTGCCCCATACGGCGCGACAGATCCGCCGCGAGCACCAGGCCCACGCCCACGGCTTCCCCATGCAGCCATTCGACGTAGCCCGTGGCCGCCTCGATCGCGTGCCCGAAGGTATGCCCCAGGTTCAGCAGCGCGCGCTCGCCCTGCTCGCGCTCATCGCGAGCCACGATCTGCGCCTTGATCTGGCAGGAGCGGTAGATCGCATGCTCGAGCGCGCCGTGCTCGCGCTCCAGTAGTTGCCCGATATGGGCTTCGAGCCAATCAAAGAATGCGGCGTCGCGGATCAGAGCGTATTTGATCACTTCAGCCAATCCGGCGCGCAATTCACGCGCCGGCAGGCTCGATAGCAATTCCGTGTCCGAGATGACTGCGACCGGCTGATGAAACGCGCCGATCAGGTTCTTGCCGCCCGCGTGATTGACCGCGGTCTTGCCGCCGATCGATGAGTCGACCTGCGCCAGCAGTGTGCTCGGCACCTGAACGTAGGCGACGCCGCGCTGATAGCAGGCGGCAACGAACCCGGCCAGATCGCCCACCACGCCGCCGCCGAGCGCCACGACCGTGGCGTCGCGCCCAAGACGATTGGCGACCATGACGTCCAGCACCCGGCTCGCGTACTCCAGTGTCTTGTACTGCTCGCCGTCGGGCAGGATCACTTCGACGCATCGACGCTCCCCGAGACTGTGCTTGAGTCGCGCCAGATACAGCGGCGCGACGATTGCATTGCTCACGAGCAACAGGTCGCGCCCCGGTATGCGAGCGCTGATGTGCTGCGGGGAGCGCAGGAGCTGCGCCCCGATCAGGATCGGGTAGGAGCGCTCGCCCAAGCCCACGGTCAGTGTTTGCATGGCTAGCCTCGAGCGCTGGTGGCGCTCGCGCGGCGCTGCGCATCGCGATAAGCGCGCACAATCGCTTTGGCCACTTCCTGCGCACGCTCGTGATTGGTCGATATCGTGAAGTCGGCGATCTCGCGGTAGAACGGCTCGCGCAGCTGCAACAGCTCGCCGAGTCGCTGCTCCGGATCGGCGCCGTAGAGCATCGGACGGTGCCGCGTGCGCCCGGCACGTAGCGCCTGCTGATGCACGGCGGTTTCAAGATAGACCACCCAGCCACGCTGGCTCAGGTCGCGGCGCGTTTCCGGATGCACGATCGCCCCGCCGCCCGTGGCCAGCACGATGCGCTCGAGCGCGCTGAGCTCGGCGACCACCTCGCGTTCACGTACCCGGAACCCGGCCTCGCCCTCGCGTTCGAATATCAGCGAGATATCAGCCCCGGTGCGCTGCTCGATCTCATGGTCGGTGTCGCGGAAAGGATAATCCAGCAGCCGCGCCAGGCATTTGCCCACCGCCGTCTTGCCCGAGCCCATCGGGCCGATGAGAAAGATATTCTGCTTGCCGATCAAGCGGCCATGATAATCGCCCGCGCGCGCCCCCGGTCAGCTCATTGCCAGCAGGTCGGCATAGTCGTGGCGCTTTGCAGGCCCGTGTTGGTCACGGAAAAAAACAGGCAGGTCGTATCCCGCAGCTGATCGGCGGTGATGGGTACAGCCGTGATCGTATAGGTCGGCAACACGGGAGGCGCGGCGGCCGTTACGGCGACCGTCACCTGGTAATAACCCGAGCCGATGGTCTCCGGAAAAGTGCTGCCGACGGGCCCGTAGCCGAGATCGGAAGGCGTGCTGCTGTACGCATTATTGGTGTTGAAGTAGCGCTCCTCTCGCCCGGCAATATCCAGCAGCGCACTCTTGGCTTCGGTGCGTCGCGACTGGCGCACACTGGTGTTGTATTGCGGTATGGCGATGGCCGCCAGGATCGCGACGATCGTCACGACGATCATCAGCTCGACCAGTGAAAAGCCAGCCAGGGCGGCCCGGCGCGTAGCGTGATGTTGTGTCATCTGTCGTACCACTCCATTGCGGTGACTAGCGCAGTTCGACCCAGGTCAACCGGCTGACGACGGTGTTCGGCGGCAGATTGATCTGCGTGGGCTGCGGCGGCGCGCCACCCGGAGGCGGCGGCGCGATGCCTTCGCCCACGAGCCAGGACGTGCCCTCCACGGTATTCACGACGTTCAGCGCACCGGTCTCGTTGGTGATCAGACCCACCATCGTCGTGTCGTGGTAATTCACGAACGCGGTCGAGTAGGTAGGCGCGCCGCTGGTGCCCGATGAGCTGGGCTGCACGAAGGTGCCCCCGGAGGTCACCGAGAGCACATAGGTGACGCCCTGGTCCGTGTTGGACGCGCAGGACAAGGGCGAGTTGTTCGCCGGAATCGTCGAGTTGACGATGAAGGCGCTCTGGTCCAGCACGGGCGGGGATACGATCTGCTCGACCACCGGCGCACCCGAGGTGCTGGTGGCTCCGGAGTTGCCGGGTAGATTGGCGTACCAGCCGAAGACGCCGCCACTGCACGCGGCCGAGCATTGCTCCCAGACGATCGGATTGTTCGAGGTATCGACGATGCCGGCCGCGGTGTTGACGGTCAGCGTCTGTACCTGCAGGTTCGCCCGGCCCAGAGTCGGAAAGGCTGCGCTGCTGCCGGTCGCGCTCTTGACCTGCGCGACGGTCAGCCCCGCGTATGGGGCGGTGGCCGAGAGCGCATTCCAGGCGCTCATGTTCCAGTCCCAGACGCCATAGAGAGTCTGCGTACCCGAGGCGTAGCTCGTCGGCGTCGTGCTGGTGAATTGCGTGCGCTGCCCGGTGCCAAAGGCGACGAGAACCATGGGCAAGCCGCCGGTCACCTGTGGGGCCGCCACTAGAATGGGCGCCGTCGTAATCGGCTGGCCGGTGGAAGTCTTGAACAGCGGGGCTGGCACGCCCAGCTGGCTGGTCACGGTCCAGTTGAGCGGGTTGGTGCTGGTGAGGTCAAAGCGCCAGATATTGCCCTTCAGATCTCCGGCATAGACGTAGTCCGTGATGTGATCGCCGTCCAGGTCGGCGGTCGCAACGGCGCCGATGCCATTGCCGCTAGCCGCGCCGGCGCTCAGGTAGTAGAAGCTGATCGCGCCGCTGGTTTGATTGACCGTCATCACGTAAATGCCGGCATCGCCATTGGTGCTGCCGTAGCCGTTGCCGAACACGGCGCCCCAGGTGCCGTTATGAAAGCGGCGGATCTGCGGCGTGCTGTAGGTGTTGCCCAGGCTGTTGCCACAAGTGGCCACGTTGACGCAGGTGATCGTGGCCGAGCTCCACTCGCCCTTGACCAGGGTCGCGGCGTTGGCCTCGGTGAAAGTCGTCGAGCTCGGGTTCGTGATGTCCAGAGCATAGATGGCCGAGCCACCAGCGCCCAGACCGCCGATCAGCCAGGTGTGCCAGGCGCTCTGATAGTACAGATCGCCCGTGCCAGGGGTGGCATCGACAAAGAAATTATGGGCGTACAGAGGATTGGCATAGTCGAGGGTCGCGTCGATGGTCTCTGTGGCCGGTACGGCTGAATACTGGTGGATCGTGTTGAGCACGGCCCCCGGCATATAGGCCATGACTTCCTTGCCATCGTTGGGCGTCGCGGAGCTGTTGACGATCTGGCCACTGGCGTTGAGCGAGCCGGTCTCAAAGCCGTGCAAAAAGCCGTCATTGGCACCCACGTAGATCATGTTCAGACGCGACGCCTGGGCCGCCATGAAAGCCACATAGGTCTGGCCGGCGTTCTCGACCATGCTGTCGCTTGCATCGATGCGGTCAATCCAGCCCTGAGCGTAGGGCGCCTGTGGCGGCCCGACCCAGGTCGGGCTTGAGTCAACGATGTCGCCGAGCACTCCGTCGCGCGCCCGGAACAGTCCGACCCCAAGATTGTTGATCTCGTTGGTGCGATCACCGCGCAGGAAGTTCACGCGGTTGGCGGTGGCCGTCGCATCCCCCGCATCGATCGTGCTCTGCTCGGTCGAGGTGATGCCGCCGGACCACTCGAAGGCAATACCCGCAGTGCCCACGGAACCTGCCTTATCGAGGCCGTTCCAGCTCATCATGACACGGCTGGTTGGCCCCTCAGCGGCCGTCGGTCCGGCCACCCCTGTGGTCGCGCAGGTCGCGCCCGAGGCGACACCGGTCAATACGCACTGCGCATCCCAGTTTGAGAGTGCATTGATGGTCAGCATACCGCCAGTGTCGACCAGCCCGTTGGCGGTGACTCTGCCGGTCCAGTCACTGGGGTTGTAATAGGCAAAATAGATCTGCGCGCCGGTTTGAATTTTCGCGGTCTGTTTTTCATTGACCGCCGCGGAGCTCGCCGATTGATTAGCCGGCGCGGCCTTGAAGCACAGGATCTCGTGAATATTGGTATCACCGCCGGTCGAGCCGGCGAAGCCGAACAACAGGCTCGCAGGCAGCGCGCCATTCGTGCCGACGATGCTCTGATTGGTCAGGATTGGATTGTATGCGCCGCCATTGATGCTGTAAGACAGGCTCAGCAAGCCGTTCTGCGTGATCTTCAGGTTGTAGAAGATCGGTGTCCCGGCCGGGCGGGTCAGGGCCGCTTCATTCGCGATCTGGACCGTCGAGGGCAACTCGACATATGCATTCGGGATCGGATTGTAGTCCTGCAGGGCGGGAGTCGGATTCGCTACAGCCACCGGGTTGGTGGCGCTGCCGGAATAATTCCACACCTGACCGGTCAGGCAGGTGTTGCGCACCGCGGCCTGCTGCAGAGCTGCGGTATTCAATACCGACGGCGGGTAATAGGTCGGGTAGGTATCGCGCAGATAGGGCCAGGACACGTTGCCGGCCCCGCGCAGTCCGATGCGGCCCGGCTTGTAGCCGTAGCCGAACGCGGTGTTGTCCCCGCTCGCCGTGTTGGGGCCGGTATAGCCCGGCATCAGATTGGCGCCGTTGAGGAAATTGCCGAACTCATCAATGCCCAGTCCGATATAGCCGCCCGCCAGACCGTCGTAGGGATTGTTCGAATTCGAGCAGGTGTAGCCGAGACTTCCGCCCCAGGCGCCCAAACCGTCCCAGTGCGTCGAGCCGGTCGGGTTATTGGTGGGAAACTGCGTCGCATCGATCAGATAGAAGCTGATGCCGTCCGCGCCGTCGCCGCCGGCACCACCGCTGTCGCCGCGGTAGGTCACGGTCTTGAAGCTGATCTGCACGCCCTGGCCGGCATTGAACGGCGTGGCCGAGACGATGGCACCGTGCTCAGCGTGGCCGTACGGCCAGCCGTTGGTGAAGCGCAAGGCGCCATTGCCCACTGGGTCCGGCAGCGTGCCATTCTGACCGCCCACGAGCACCGGATCGTTGTCCTGCGCCTGCCCGTAATAGGAACTTGCGATGCTCGTGCAGGACGGAATGATTCCGGCGGTCACGCCGGTAGCGCCCGTGCCAGCACTCGTGCCCGCAGTCAGACACGCGCCCAGGAAGTAGTACCACGAGTTGCTCGTGGCCCCGGCGGTGAAGTCCTCGGTGTAGGTCGTCTGCGCCTGGGTGCTTGCCGACAGAGCGGCGCCGAGCAGGGCCAGGAGTGCAGCGATGGGAGCTTTCGAATTCATCACAAACCTCCGACATTGCACACTGTGCAACTGATCGATATGGTGCTTTCAACCAGTGCCACTGTGGTCGAATTGAGGCCGAAGCTATAGGCGTCGACCGAGTAGACCTCGCCGCGGCCAGTGGCAACCGAGCCCAGATCGGTTATGTAGAAACGCGGCCGCGCGTAATATTTATCCGTAACCGCCGCATCGGTAACTGCCAGTCCGGAGATGTTCATTTCGGGCGGCGTGTAGGCCACGCCAATGTTCGTACCGGCGCCCGGCCAGGCCGTGACGGCGGCGCCGCTGATGCTCGGCAGCGTGTTCAGACAGATCTGCGTGGTGCCCAGGTTCGCGTCCATGAGCGTGGTGCCGCAGGTCACGTCGGCCGAGGAGGCGATGCCGCTGGCGACCGCGTAGGGGGCGCTGCTCTCGTTGGCGAGCCACCATTCGCCGTATTCCTGCGTACTGATGGCGGCCTGCACGGCGCGATTCTTCTCGCGGATATTGCCCGCGATGCGCTCCTGCACGCCAAAGCTGCGAAAGATGCTCAGCGCCATGATGGTGACCACGAGCAGCAGCAGCAGGCTCGAAACCAGTACGAAGCCATGTTGACGGCGCAGAAAGAGATATCGTGGCTGCTGCATGGTCAGATCCCGGTTTTGCTCATGACACCGACCACGCGCTGGAACACGATCGTGGCCTGTTCACCCGTGCCAGTGGTGCCGAATATCGGGTTGGTGAAGCTCAACGAGAGGCGCACCGAGATCACGCTGTTCCAGTCCGCGGCCGCCGTCACCTGGGCTGCATTCATGTAGGTGTCGACGTTGTTGCCGCTGCCGGTCGTATTGACCCCGTACAGCACGCTCAGGTTCGTGACGCCGCTGACGAGCGGATACTGCGTGCCGTTCAGCGTGCAGACGAGCTGGCTGTTGACTACGCTGAAAGTGTTGACATAGGTGGCTACCGCACCGCTGGTATTGGATGTGCCGGTGCAATTGAGGATGCCATCGCCGCTGTTGGTGGCATAACGCGAGGTGATCGTGTCGCCGGGCGGCGCGGCAGAGTAGGTGCCGGTCATCGGCTGCCCCGCCGTCATGCCGCCGCCTGCGAGCAGCACGGAGTTCGCCGTATTGAGCGTCGGACTGGGAAAATATCCGGCCAGCTGAACGATATCGCCCATCATCGTCATGCTGAGCCGCTCAGCGTCCTGCAACTGCGCGAGCAGGGCCTGGGTACCGAACGTGCGCCGGTTATCAAACACGACCGTCGACAGTCCGCCGAGCAGGAACAATCCGATCAGCAGTGCGACCAGCACCTCAACGAGCGTGAAGCCTCGCTGCATGCGCGCTGCGCGTGTGTTGGCGTGCTTTGCCTTCATGCCTTTAGGGTTCCACGTACAACGTGTAGGTCGGCAACGCCATCACGTTGCCCTGTGACTGGGTATTGATGCCCGCGGTGCGCTCGGCCCAGCTCATTTGAATCGTGCAGTCGATCGGGTAGCCCGCTGTCGCCGGCGCGGCGCAGAACACCGTGCTGGTGACGTTCGGCAGCAGTGTATTGATCGCGCTCACCCATTGGTGCAGATCGTAGGCGGCCATTTGCTGCGCGCTGCAGGGCGCATTGCCACCGCCGAGCGCGCAGTTATAGACGTTGAGCAGCACAGCGTCGGTCGAGCCGGTGATATTCGTGAGTGAAGTCGTGATCGTCTGGTTGGCCGTCGCGGCTTGCGTCGACCAGTAGCCGCGGTTCGCGCGCATCGAGGCCGCCAGGCTCGAGGCCTCGAGCGCCGCGAGCGCACGCAGCGCCGCGGTGCCGGTACTGGCATAGGCCAGAGCTTGGATCTTCGCGATGCCGAGCATGCCCACACCGATGATGATCAGCGCCACCAGCACCTCGACCAGCGTGAAGCCGCGCCAGGCTCGCGATTGAGCTCTCACAGGCAGGTACCCCCGTATGGCAGCACCGTCATCATCCCGACGAGCGTCAGGGATAAGCAGCGCGTTGAGGAGCTGTTGACCGGTGAGGCATGCAGCGTGAGCAGGGCGCCGGCGGCCGGCAGGCCCACCGCGAAGCCTTCCCGATTGAACGTGATCCACTCGATGTTGTTGCTGGCCGCGAACGTATCGGTGGCGCTGAAGGGCGTCTGCACCTTCAATATGGTATCGCCGGCCCCCAGCTGGCCATTGCCATTGACGTCGGAGAACACGATCCAGCCGTTTTGCCAGGCCGAACTGGCCAGGCAGGTCGTGCTGTTCGAAGACACGCAGACCGAGACCGTCTGACCCTCTTTGATCGCCTCAAGGCGCGCATACTGCAGATCACCGAGCAGTCCATTGACCTCGGCGCTGATGCGATTGCGGTTGGTCACGTACCGATACGAGGGCACCCCCATCGCCATCAGCAGCGAGATCAGGGCAATCACGGTCAGCATTTCGAGCAGCGTGACGCCGCGACTGGAACGAGCCTGAGACCGCTTATTCATGCAGCGTCACCATACGCAACCGAGCTTGCATGAATCTGGCGGGACGTCGCGGGCAGGCCGCCTGAACCCCCCGTCGCGCGTAAAATGCGACGCGCTTCACACTCATCAGGCCGCCTCGTACATCGGCCCGACAGCGGCGAAGCGAACGTGCATGCGCGAGCCGCGCCCGAGCGCGCCATAGTCGATGCTGAAGCTCGCGCCATGCACACGCGCAATCTCATCGACGATCGCAAGCCCCAGGCCACAACCTATACCCGGGGATCCGGGTCGACGGTAAAAGCGCTCGCGCACGCGGGCTCGCTCGTTTTCCGGAATGCCCGGACCATCATCCTCGACTTCCAGGTAGGGATGAGCATCCTCGATGCCGCTGTGCACCGTGACGTGGCCGCCGCGCGGTGTGTATTTGAGCGCGTTGTCGATCAGATTCTCGAGCAGATCCTCGAGCAGCCATGCGTCGCCGGACACGCAGGCCTCCAGGGCGTGCGCTCCCAGATCAATGCCGGCCTCATCGGCGCGACCCACGTGGCGCTCGACGAGTTGCTGCACCAGAGGCTGCAGCGCCACGAGCTGAAATTTCTCGTGCAATGCCGAGACGGGCTCGGCGCGCGCGAGTGCCAGTAACTGATTAGCCGAGCGCGCCAGTTGGGCGATGCCGCCCTGCAATGCACCGAGCTGCTGATGCACGGCTTGTGCGCGCGGCTCGCGCAACAGCAATTCGATCTGCGCGAGCAGGCCTGCCACCGGCGTGCGCAATTGATGTGCGGCATCGGCGACGAAGCGCTGCTGCGCCGTCGCCGCATCATGCAGCAGCTCGAGCACGCGGTTGAAGGCCACGATTACCGAGCGCAGCTCCCCGGGCACGCGCGCCTCATCGAAGCGTTGCAAGCGGCGGATCGAATGACCTTCGACCTGCTCGGTCAGCGCATTGAGCGGCCGCAGCCCGTAGTACACGGCGATCCAGACCAGCAATAGCGTCAGATCGAGCTCCGCGAAATCCACCAGCAATTTGCCGAGCAACATGAGCCGCTGAGTGCGTGCGCGCCGATCCAGTGTTTCGGCGACCGAGATCTGCACCGCGCCGGCCGCGGTCGGCGCCTGGATGCTGACTACCCGCCAGCGTAATCCCTGAAAAGCGAGCTCGCGAAATATCGCTCCTGCAGCCGTGGGATTAGCGACAGGCCATGCGCGCGGCAGGCGCGCGCTGCCTGCGATCAGCTCGCGCTGCGGTCCCGTGATCGCGTAGAGCATCGTGCCGTCGTCGGCCCCAAGGTACAGCGCACTGCCGGCCGCTGGCGGGCGAAACACCAGGCGCTCGCCCTCGACACGAATGTCGGCGGCGAGCGCAAAGGCGGTGTTGGCGAGCGCCCGGTCGTAGGCATCGCGCGTGGTCGCAGCGGCGATCCAGTAGTCCACCACCCCGCCGATCAGCATGAGCAGCGCCAGCGCCGGCAGCAGCAGCAGCAATAGGCGCCGGCGCATAGTCATCATTGCGGTGGCTCGCTCGGCTCATCGAGCCGATAACCCAGACCGCGCACCGTGCGTATGACGGCGGCGCCAGCGAGCTTGGAGCGCAGGCGCGAGATGTGGGTCTCTACCGCGTTGGGCGTGAGATCCTGCTCCCAACCGGACAGCGCCTGCATCAGCCGCTCTTTGGTGACGATGCGCCCAAGGTTGTGCGCGAGGCTCTCGAGCAATAACCACTCGCGACGTGTGAGCTCGATCGGCTGCGAGTCGATCTGCAGCTGGCGCCCATTCAGATCGATCGACAGGCGGCCCAATCGCACCATGCCGCTTGGGGCAAGATTGGCGCGTCGAATCAGCGCCCGGCAGCGCGCGGCCAGCTCGGCCTGCTCGAACGGCTTCATCAGAAAGTCATCGGCGCCGAGCTCGAAGGCGCGGATCTTCTCGGCCAGCGTATAGCGCGCGGTCAGAATCAGTACGGGCATGGCCTCACCGTGCTGGCGCAATGCGGCCAGAAGAGACAGCCCGTCTGCGCCCGGCAGCCCGATATCGACCACCGCAAGGTCGAAGTGCTCGTGACTGAGTGCCGCGCGACCGAGCTCTGCCGATGCCGCGTGATCGACCGTAAATCCGGCTAATGCGAGCCCACGCACGATCGCATCGGCTACGAGCGCGTCATCTTCGATCAGCAGTATGCGCATGAGGCTAATGCCACGGCTCGCCACGGCGCGCGAGGCTGACGCCGCGGGCCGGCCTTCAGCCGCGCAGCAGCGCGGCTGGGGCCGGACTCAGTTCGCGATGTGGCAATTCGCGTTGGTCCCGTAGGGACCGATCGTTCCGGGCGGACTCTGGTCGATATTCGTGATGTACGAGGCCAGCATCGGCAGCCAGAACTTCGAGGTCGTCGAGGCCTGCGTACCGGTCACGCTGGACGTGGCTGTCAATAAGACCTGGACCCACAACGCATGATCTTCCGGATAGGTCACGTTGATGCTGGCCGAACCCGTGTTGTCGGTGGTCACCGAACCCGGACTGACCACGGCCACGTTGCCCGGATCGAGCTTGCCGTTGCCGTTCACGTCCTCGGACGACTCATAGATGCCATTGCCCAGGGTATCCTCGTTGAGGCATTCCGCATTGACCAGTTGACACCATCCGGTGATCGTGCAAACCGCGCTGCTGATCGGGTCGGTCCCTGTAAACCAATAGCCCTTGCGGTACGCGGCATAGGAATCCGGGCTGTTAAAGTCCGGTCCCGCCGGCGTAGGCGCGCCCGTCGGGGGCAGCGACGCGATGGTCAACGTTACGGTCGCACCGGGCACGGGATTGCCCGCCGAATCGAGCGCCTGCACCACGAACGGCACGCTGAACTGCGTCTTGGCGGCGTTCTCGCTGATGGTACTGCCCGTACCGAGCGAAAGGAACACGGTTTGTCCGCCGACGGTCAACGTGACGGTATCCTGGATGGCTGTGCTCTGCACGGTCGCGGTCACCGACACACCATTGCTGCTGCTAGCGGTGCTCGTGGCCGTGTAGACGGTCTGGGCAACACCCTGCGAGTTGGTCACGGCCGTGGCCAACGACAAGCTGCCGCCAGTCTTGTCGGTCAATTGAAAGTCGACCGTCTGGCCTTCGACCAGATTGTCCTGCGCATCGCGTACGATCGCGGTGATCGTGCTCTGACCCGAGGTCTCCACCGTGTCTGGACTGGCCTGGATATCGATCTGGCTGGGCACTGTCGCTACAAAGTTGACCTGCAACTGCGCGGTCACTCCGCTACCGGAAGCCGTGATGACGGCCGGTCCTGCCGTGGCCGAAGAGACCGTCACGGGCGCGGCCACCGTGCCGGCGGTGCCGGTCGAATCGGTCGTCGCCGTCGTCGTGGTCGCGTTGTTGGCGAACAGTCCGCGCGTGGTGGAAAAGGTCACCGTTGATCCGCTCATTGGCGCGCCGGCGTTGGTCCATACGACCGTGAGGTTCTGTGAAGCATTGAGCGCGATGTTCGCGCCCGAGCTCGGAACCGTGAATGCAAAGCTCTGGCTGCTGACATTCAGGCTCTGCGATGCGGTGAGGCCCAGTGCCTTCGCCGATACGGTATCGGTGCCGGCTTTGCTCGCGGTCAGCGTAAAGGTCGCGTGGCCGGTCGAATCGGTCGTCAGACTGCTCGCGCTGAGCGTGTTGCCACTAGCGGAGGCCACGGTCACGGCATTACCCGAAATACCGTCGCCGGCGGAATCGGTCAGCGAGGCGTTGAAGGTACCCGTGCTGCCCAGAATCAGACTGGCCGGCCCAGTCAGTGAGATCGAGGTCCCCACGACCGCGACCACGACCGTCGCGGAGATATTGCCGACCGCGGCGGTCACGGTGATATCGCGATTGGTCGGATCACCGGGCGTGGACAGCGAGGCGGCCGCCGCACCGGTCGTGTCCGTGGTGCCAGGAGTCACATCGGTACCGGTGGCGGTGGCGGTCGGGGCTATCACACCCGAGCTGGTGGCGAACACGACCGGCACCCCCGACACGACCGCGTTGTTGGCATTCTTGGCAATCGCCGTGATCGTCGCCGGGGTGGAGCCGTTCGACGGAATCTGCGGCATGTTGGTCACGAGCGCGATCGACGCGACGGTACTGAGCGTCGACGAGGCGCCGCTGCTGCTCGTGCTCTGCGCGGCAAAGGAGCTGGCCTGATCGCCGCCGCAGCCGGCCAGCGTGAGCGCCGCCGCCACAATACTTATGAAGTACCCATATTTGCGCATCGTATTCACCTAAAGCTGTCGGACTCGTGTTAGGCACCTGCACTCACCGCTCCACCTGCGGTGTACTAATTGACGTTTAATTGACGTTGACCCCTTCACGTATGATCTTCGGCGTCACAAAGACCAGTAATTCATCCTTGTCGTCCACCTTGGTCGTGTTCTTGAAGAAATTTCCCAGCACAGGGATGTCGCCGAGCCAGGGCACCTTGGTCTCCGCATCGCTGTGCGTGGTCTCAAGGATGCCGCCCAGCACGACTGTCTGCCCGTCGCTGAGCACCACCTGAGTCTCGATCGTGCGCGTATTGATCGAGGGCACGTTGACGCCCCCCGAGGCCACGACGACCTGGCCGACCGTATCATCGGAGACGGTCAGATCCAGAATGATGCGGTTGTCCGGGGTGATCAATGGTTTGACCTTGAGCGAGAGCACAGCGTCCTTGAACGCGATCGTGGTCGCACCGCTCGAGGCGGACTGCTGGTAGGGAATTTCCACGCCCTGGCGGATGGTCGCCTCGCGCTGGTTCGCCGTGATCACTTTGGGTGAGGAGATGACGGTGCCGCGGTTTTCGGTCTGTGCAGCGTCGAGTTCCAGATCAACCAGGAAGTCCGATCCCAGGATGCCCAGCGCAATGCTGCCCGCGGGGCTCGCGACTGGCAGATTCACGTTATAGCGGTTGGTCGCGTTGGCTCCGGTCGGCAGCGTGACCGGATACTGCGTGCCGTTGGTGCCGATGTTGGTCAACGCCGAGCTGACTATACTGTCGGTGCCGGCGGCCGTGCCCGTGGTCGTGTACAGACCGTTGGTGCCGTTCTGTCGCGTCGCCGTCAACCCCATCAGTGCGCCCAGGTCGCGCTCATAGTCATTAGTCACGACCACGATGCGCGCCTCGATGAGCACCTGCTTGACCGGTATATCGAGTGTCGCGACCAGCCGGCGCACGTCGGCGATACGGTCGGCCGTATCCTGCAGTAACAATGTATTGGTGCGATCGTCGACCGACACGTGACCGCGCGCCGAGAGTACCGAGTTGGTCGTGCTCGTCGCAGTCTGTACGCCGGGCAAACCGCCCCTGAGCAGGTTGGCTATATCGGAAGCCTTGGCGTAATTGACCTGCAGGTACTCGGTGCGCAGGGGCTCGAGCTCCTGGATGTCCTTCTTGGCCGACAGCTCGGCCTTCTCGCGCGTCGCCAGCTCCGCCGCGGGCGCCACGATGATGACATTGCCCTCCTGGCGCTTATCGAGCCCCTTGGTGCGCAGGACAATGTCCAGCGCCTGGTCCCAGGGTACGTTCTGCAGCCGCAGCGTCACACTGCCGGTGACGGTATCGCTGACGACGATGTTCTGTCCGCTCGCATCGGCCAGCAGCTGCAGGACCGCGCGGGTTTCGATGTCCTGGAAGTTCAGCGTGAGGCGCTCGCCCTTGTATTCCTTGGGCCCTTCCGCCGCGGCCTGCGCGGCTCGCCTGATGGGCGAGACCTCGACGACGTATTCGTCATCCGACTGGTAGGCCAGGGGCTCCGAATTACCCGTCGTGTCGAGCACGATGTGCGCATTGCCATTGACGCTCTGGGCGTCAAAGCCGGTTACCGGCGTGCCGAAATCCACCGTGTCGTAACGGCGCACCAGCCCCTTGGGAAGCTCCGCGCCGCTGAAATCGATGATGATCTGCGTGCCCTGTTGCGTCAGATTGATCGGCGTGCGCGGATCGCTCAGGCGCACGATGAGCCTGCCGGCGCCGGTCTCGCTGCGTCGAAAATCGATGCTGCGCAGGCTGTGGGCACCCGTCGTGCTCGGTGCGCCGGCCGCACGCGGCGCATTGCTGGCGGCGACCTTCGATATCGTCGGGGCGGCCGAGACGCCGACCAACACGACGATGTCGTTGCCGTTGACCTTGGTTTGATAAGGCTCAGTTTGATCGAGGTTCAGGACCACACGCGAGCGGCCATTGGCCTCGGCGGCGAGCACCGTATCCACGCCAGCGCGGCCTACATCGATGCGCCGCGAGGGCAGCGCGAGCGCGGTGTTGGGCAGGTCGAGTGAGATGCGCGCCGGCTTGTCTATCGTGAAGGCCAGGGGTTCGGGCGCAGGTCCCGACAGGTGCAGCGTCAATTGCAGCTGATTGCCGTTCAAAGTCTGCACGTCGATTGACTGCAACGTATTGGTGGCGGCAGCAGCTGCGGGCGCGGCAGAGGCATCCGCGGTCCCCTCGGCGGCGCGCGCACTCACGGCGACGAGCATGCCGGCAGTCCAGGCCACAGCGAGCCAACGCACGCCTGCGCCCAGCGTAAGGAACATGGACCGTTTCATTCTGTATCTCTCCCTGCCGATCATTGGTTCAGCAGCAACCTATTCGTTCAACGCCAATGCCGCTGGCCGTTCGAGGTAACCGCCCAGTCCGTCCGGGATAATCTCCACGAGCGCGATTCTCGAGGGCGTGATGGTGGTGACCTTGCCGTCGTTGGTGCCGAGGTGCTCGCCCGCCACGACGCGGTGCACGCGCCCGTCGTGCGTCTGCACCAGGCCGTAGTTCTTGCCGCCGAGGTTGAGTGTTCCGACCATCTTCAGCGTGTCGAGCGAGAACTGCTCGAGGTATTCCCGATTGCGATGACTGTCGGGCCGCAGCCCCGCGCTCCCAGCCCCACCTGGCACGAAGGGCGAGCGCATTTCCTGATCGGTATAAGCGAAGGCCTCGTAGGGCTTGATCTCCGGCAGCGGCTCGACCCGTCCACCGGGCTCCTTCTGCGTAGAGGCGATGAAGTGATCAAGGTCCGAATCCCGGCCGCCGCAGCCCGCCAGTGCGGCGCTCAGCAGCACGATCAGGAGCGATGCCTGCAAGCATGACGGGCAGCGCGTGCGCATGGCTTTAGCCCCCCGCCCCGTGTCGCTTGGCCTGATCGGCCTTGCGCTTCTCGGCTTCGGCCGCGGCGATTTCCTCGTCGTCCAGATAGCGATAGGTCTTGGCCGTCAGCGCCAGCTGTAATTGATCGAAGCCGGAATTCTTCGCATCCAGCGGCGTGATCTGGATATCGCCGAGCGTCACGATGCGTGGCAGCGCCGCGATGCCGCTCACGAAGGCGCCGAACTCGTGATAGCTGCCAGTCAGCTCGATCCTGATCGGCAGCTCCGCGTAGAAGTCCTTCTTGACCTCCTGGCCGGGCTGAAACAGTTTCTCCTGCAATGCGGCCGCCAGACCGGTCTGGGAGATGTCCACCAGCAGGTTCGGCACTTCGGTCCTGCTCGGCAATTGGCGCAGCATCGCGCCGAAGGACTTCTCGATATCGGCGAGCTGCTGCTTGTAGAGCACCAGATTGATCGCCTTGGAATGCTTGGAGCGATACTCATTGCGCAATTGCTGCTCGGTGTTCTCGCGCGCCTGCAATTCCGGCACGCGATCCGTCCAGACGAAGAAGTAGATCAGCAGCAACGTGCTCACGACGAAGCAGATCGCAACTGCAATGGCGCGGACCGCGAGGGGCCAGCGGCCCGGATCGCGCGGGTCAAGGCTACGCAGCTCCTGCAACAGGCTCATGGGGCGCTCCCGGAGACGGCGCGCACCGGGCGTTTGCGCATGGGAGTGGTCGTGGCCCTGTCGTCTGCACTGACCACGCTGACCTGCTCGGCGTCGAGCACGAAATGGCTGCCCGCGGTGTTGTCCTTCGCGGTTTCGACCACCTCGAGTGCGGGATTGCGCAGCCACTGCGAGGCCGCGATGTTGCGCATCAGCGTCGAGACGCGCGTGGAGGATTGCGCGATGCCCTCGAGCTTGAGCTGATTGCCGGTTTCCTTGACCGACGTCAGATAGGTGCCGTCGGGCATCACCTTGACGAGCTCATCGAACAGATGCACGACTTCGGGCCGCGAGCGCTGCAGCAGCTCGATGATCTGCATGCGCGAAATAAAGCGCTCCTTCTGCGCCTCGAGGTCGTTGATCTGCTCGATCTGCTTGTCGAGCACCCGGATCTGCGCGCGCAGCCGCTCGTTGCGCCGCTCCTGCGTATCGATCATCGAGCCGATCAGCAGGTAGGCGGCAAAGGCAACGACAGCAGCCACACCGGCGGCGACGCCGAGCGCGATGAAAAAGGCGAGCTTGCGCTCGCGCCGTTGCTGGTCTCGCCAGGGCAGCAGGTTTATGCGTGGCATCAGTCAAAACTCCGCAAGGCCAGGCCGCAGGCAGTCAGTAATGCCGTGGCATCGCGTTGCACCGCTTGCGCGCGCGCGCGCGCGGACAGTTTCATTTGTCCGAGCGGATCGCCGCGCTCGGCAGCAATGCCGACACGACTTTGCACGACATCGGCCACGCCGGGGATGTTCGCGCAGCCGCCGCAGATCAGAATCTTCACCGGCTGCTCGCGACCCGTGCCCGAGGCCAGATAAAACTGCAGCGAGCGGCTGATCTGCTGCGTCATGTCGTCGATGAAAGGATCGAGCACTTCAGCCTGATAATTGCCTGGCAGACCGCCTTCCTTCTTGG
>Ga0302324_100009407_pt1 | contig 20441 bp, 19 predicted proteins | sample Palsa_T0_1_FD_201949 | JGI IMG/M metagenome (GOLD analysis project Ga0302324, IMG submission 201949) | Peat permafrost microbial communities from Stordalen Mire near Abisko, Sweden - Palsa_T0_1 | ecosystem: Environmental > Terrestrial > Soil > Palsa > Peat permafrost | place: Sweden: Abisko...
CCCGGCAACGCCCAGAGCAGGGTCATTCGATTCAGCTGCAGCACCAACATCAGCGCAAGGAGCGATAAGACCGCGAACAGGATGAGAGCCTCGAGGGTGGTGATGCGGCCCGCCGCGAGCGGGCGCATCTTGGTGCGCTCGACGTGTCTGTCGAAGCTGCGGTCGGCATAGTCGTTGACCGCGCAGCCCGCGGAGCGCATCAGCACCACGCCCATCACGAAAATCAGCAGCACATGAGCATCGGGCTTGCCGCGCCCTGCGATCCACACCGCCCACAGCGTCGGCCACAGCAACAGGTAGATCCCGATGGGGCGATCGAGCCGCATGAGCCGTACATAGTCGTGGATCGTGCCGAGGATGCGCGGCAGCTCGTTCGTGGTCCAAGGATGGAACTGGACTCGGTACGCGAACCACCGCCAGCGCTGGCCGATGCGCTCCAGCAACTCCGGCCCTGAGCGGGGCAAAGGCACGCCGCGGGCCCTTAAGCGCGGCCCGTTGACGGCAAGAAGGCTTCTTGCGCGAGGAGCGGAGCTCCGCGGAGCAGGATGCGCGAGCGCCGGGCCCAGAGTCTCGTAGGCGCGACGTCGGCGCCGCGCAACGCCCGCGCGCTCAACGGGTCGTCGGCGCGCAGCCACGCGTACTCATAAGAGCTCCGCTCGACGCCGGAAAGCGTGGCGAGCACTTCGCCGAGCGAGCAATCGCCGAGCTCGCCGAGCCACGGATGCGCACAGAGCGTGTCGTCGGGGATCACGGACTGCGCGAAAACCCAGACCTGATCGGCGCAGCTGAGCTCCACCTCGCGAAACAACGCGGCCGATTCGGCGGCCGATTGGCCGAGCTTGAGGTACGCCTTGAGCTCGCTCGGCAGGACTCCCGTCCATTGCTCGACCAGGCGCGCGGCATAACGCTCCCCGCAGGCATCCTTCATGCGCAGGCTGATGAGCCCCTTGCCGATGAGCCAGGGCCGCATGCGCGGGTCGACGTCGAGCTGGCCCAGGCGCTCCGCGGGGAGCCATTGGCTGCTATCGGATTTGCGTGCATCGCTCGGACGAGCTTTCGAGTTCGGATTCATGGGCGGGCATTCTAACCGACCCGCCCGTATTGCTCTGCATGTCCCACCCAACGCCGGATGAGCGGCGCGGCGTGCTCGGGCCATTCCTCGAGCAATCTCTCCGCGGCGATTTGCACCCGGGGCAGCAAGTCGGCGTCGCGCGCGAGATCGGCGACCCGCATCTGGGCGAGTCCGGTTTGCCGCGTGCCGAGCACCTCGCCCGGTCCGCGCAGCTCGAGGTCGCGGCGTGCGACCTCGAAGCCGTCGTTGGTGTTGCGCATGACCGCGAGCCGTTCGCGCGCCATCGGCGAAAGAGGTCCGCGATAGAGCAACAGGCAAGAGCTCGCATGGTGTCCACGCCCGACGCGTCCGCGCAGCTGATGCAGTTGCGCGAGGCCCATGCGCTCGGCGTTCTCGATCACCATGAGCGTCGCGTTCGGCACATCGACGCCCACCTCGATGACCGTGGTCGCCACCAGCAGCTGAACCTCCCCGTCCTTGAAGCGCCGCATGGTGAGCTCCTTCGCCGCACCCGGCATGCGGCCATGCACGACCGCGACGCGGAGGTCGGGCAGCGCCGCCGCCAGCGCCGCCGCCGTCTCCTCCGCGGCCTGGAACGGCATGTCCTCGGATTCGTCGATGAGGGGACAGACCCAGTACGCCTGCCGCCCCGCGAGGCACGCCGCGCGGATGCGCGCCACCACTTCATCGCGGCGCGCCTCGGCGAGCGCGGCGGTCGCCACCGGGGTGCGCCCGGGCGGCAACTCGTCGATGATCGACACGTCGAGGTCGGCGTAGGCGGTCATCGCGAGAGTGCGCGGTATCGGCGTCGCGGTCATGATCAACTGATGCGGTTGCCGACCGCCGCGGGCGCCTTTTTCGCGCAAGCTCATGCGCTGATGCACGCCGAAGCGGTGCTGCTCGTCGACGATCGCGAGGCCGAGCGAGGCGAACTCCACGCCCTCTTGAAACAGCGCGTGCGTGCCGACCACAAGCGGTGCGCGGCCCTCGCGCAGCTTGCTGCGCACCTCCTCGCGCGACTTGCCGGTCTGCCGGCCTGTCGCGAGCGCGACGTCGATTCCGAGAGGCTCGAACCAGTGACGAAAGTTGCGGGCGTGCTGGTCGGCCAAGAGCTCCGTCGGCGCCATCAGCGCGACCTGGTGACCCGTCTCGATGGCGCGCGTGGCGGCCAGCGCCGCGACCAGCGTCTTGCCGCAGCCGACATCGCCCTGCACGAGACGCAGCATCGGCTTCGCGAGCTCGAGGTCCGCCTCGATTTCCGCAAGCACGCGCGTTTGCGCGTGCGTCGGCCGAAACGGGAGCGATGCAAGAAGCTTTGTCTTGAGCGCGCCGTCGCCCGCCAGCGGCCAGCCGGGATCTTGCTGGATACGCCGGCGCAGCAGCTTCAAAGAGAGCTGATGCGCGAGGAGTTCCTCGAACGCGAGCCGCCGCTGCGCCGGGTGACGTCGATCGAAGAGCAGATCGACGGGTGCGTCGGCGGGAGGGCGATGCACATATTGCAGGGCTTCGCGCAAGCCCGGGAGCTGCGAGTCCGCGAGCAGCGTCGCGGGCAGCCAGTCCGCGAGATCCTGGGCGGACGTGTGTTCGAGCGCGGCGCCGACGAGCTGGCGGAGCCTGCCCTGCGTGAGACCCTCGGTAGCGGGATAGATTGGAGTCAGGTGCTCATCGGCGCCCGCCGCGGCCGCGGCGTCCGCGCGCCGGTACTCGGGATGCACCATCTCGAGGCCTGAAGGCCCGCGGCGCACTTCGCCGAAACAGCGGATGCGCACGCCGCGCGCGAGGCCGTCGCGTTGCCCTGCCGTGAAATGAAAGAATCGCAGCGTGAGAAAGCCCGAGCCGTCGGCGATCCTCGACAGCATCTGGCGCCTGCCGCGAAAAGTAATCTCCGTGAGCAGCACTTCGCCCTCGACCACGGCGCGCGTGCCCTGGGCGATCTCTCCGAGAGCAACCACGCGGGTCCTGTCCTCGTAGCGCAGCGGCAGCAGGAACAGGAGGTCCTGCGTGGTTTCGACGCCGAGGGCGCGCAACCGCTCCGCTTGCCGCTCGCCGACGCCGCGCAGCGCCGTAACGGGCTTGGCGTCGATCACACGGACCTATCCCCGGGCAGCCGGCGGCTTACAGAGAGACGATGCACTCCACTTCCACTTGTGCGTTGCGCGGGAGCGAGGCGACGCCGACGGCCGCGCGCGCAGGGTACGGCTCGCGGAAATACTCCGCCATGATTTTGTTCACCAGCGCGAAATGCGACAGATCGGTGAGAAACACCGTGGCCTTGACCACGTCGTCGAATCCGGCGCCGGCCGCTTTCACGATGGCCTCCAAGTTCTTGAACACCTGGTGAATCTGCGCCTCGATCCCGCCGCCTACCAGCTCCTTGGTCTTCGGATCCAAGGGGATTTGCCCCGACACCCACACGGTGTTGCCGGCCCTCACGGCCTGGGAGTAGACGCCGATGGCGGCGGGTGCGTCGGGGGTCGAAATGATCTGCTTCGGCATAAGCGTCAAGGCTCCTCTTCAATTTGCGGCGTCGCCGAGCTCGCGGCGGCGCCGATGCCGCTCAAGCGAGCGTGCGGAATACCCGCTGCACGTCCGGCATGCGGCGAATGGTGCGCATGACCCGCGCCAGATGTTTGCGGTCCCGGACCTGCAGCTGGAAGCGCAGCGCGGAGCTTTGCGTATCGCGCTCCTCCAAAGACACCGAATCGATGTTCGTCTCCGTGCCGGCGATGGCCGAGGCAACCGCCGCGAGCACGCCCACACGATTGTTGATGTCGAGCTGGATCTCGGAGGCGAACATGCGTCCGTCCGTCGCCTCCCAGGCCACCGACAGCCACTTTTCCGGCTGCTTGCGATATTCGGCGAGGTTACCGCAATTCTGGCGGTGGATCATCACGCCGCGACCGGCGGACAGATACGCCATGATGGGATCGTTCGGGATGGGAAAGCAGCAGCGCGCGTAGGTGACCAGCAGTCCCTCGGTGCCCGCGATCATCAAAGGTCCGCTGCTTGCGCTCGCCGCGCCGTCGCGCGCCGGCTGCAGGTGACGTGCGACCAGCGCCGCAAGCCGCTCGCCCAGCCCGATTTTCTCATAGAGCTCGTCGGCATCTTTGAGGTTGAGCTCTTTGACCACCGCGTCGATGTCGGCGGCGGGGATCTTCTTCAAGTTGAGCGACAGCTCTTCGAGCGCGAGGCTCAACAGCCGCCGTCCGAGCTCGATCGCCTCGCCGCGCTTCAAATTCTTCAGGTACTGGCGGATCGCGGCGCGTGCCTTGGCGGTGACCAGGAAGCTCGACCAGGAGGGATTGGGAGTCGCGCCCTTGGCCGTGATGATCTCGACCGTCTGGCCGCTGCGGAGCGGTGTGCGCAGCGGCACGAGACGCCGGTCCACCTTGGCGGCGACGCAGCGGTTGCCGACGTCCGTGTGGATCGCATACGCGAAGTCCACCGCCGTCGCGCCGGTCGGGAGCCTCAGGATCTTGCCCTTCGGCGTGAAGATGTACACCTTGTCGGGAAACAGGTCGACCTTCACGCTTTCCAGGAACTCCTCGGAGCTGCCGCCTTCCTGGATCTGCACGAGGCCCGTGAGCCACTCGCGCGCGCGGTCGTGCTCGATGCCGCCGAAGGAGTCGCCGCCGGTTTTGTATTTCCAGTGCGCGGCGATTCCCGATTCGGCCACGCGGTGCATTTCCTCCGAGCGAATCTGCGCCTCGATGGGCACGCCGTTCGGTCCGAACAGCGTCGTGTGGAGCGATTGATAGCCGTTGATGCGCGGGATGGCGATGTAATCCTTGAAGCGGCCCGGCATCGGGCGATACACGCCGTGCACGAGCCCGAGCACGCGGTAACAGGTGTCGACGTTGTCGACGATGATGCGAAAGCCGTACACATCCACCATATCGTTGAGGGAGATGTGTTTGTTCTCCATTTTCTTGTAGATGCTGTAAAGATGCTTCTCGCGGCCCTCGACGTGCGCGCTGATCTCGGCTTTGGCGAGCGCGGCCTTGAAAGTCTCCTCGATCTTGCTGAGGAACTGCTTCTGATTGCCGCGGGCGCGCTTCAACTCGCGCTCGAGGACCCGGTAGCGGTAGGGATACAAGGCGCGAAAACCCAGGTCCTCGAGCTCGAGCTTCACCGCATAGAGGCCCAGGCGCTCGGCGATCGGCGCGTAGATCTCGAGCGTCTCGCGTGCGATGCGCCGCCGCTTCATCGGGGGCATCACACCGAGCGTGCGCATGTTGTGCATGCGGTCCGCGAGCTTCACCATGATGACGCGGATGTCCCGCACCATGGCGAACAGCATTTTGCGAAAGCTCTCGGCCTGCGCCTCCTGCCGATTCTTGAACTGGATTTGATCGAGCTTGCTGACGCCGTCGACGAGGTCGGCGACCACCTGGCCGAATATCGATACGATTTCCGCCTTGGCGGTCGGCGTGTCCTCGATCACATCGTGCAGGATCGCGGCGACCAGGGTGTCGGCGTCGAGCTTCAAGTCGGCGAGAATGTCGGCGACCGCAACCGGATGAGTGATGTACGGCTCGCCCGAGACGCGCTTCTGACCTTGGTGGCGCTCGGCGCCGAAGTCGTAGGCCTCGCGCACGCGCTCGACCTGCGCGGGGGGCAAATAGCCTTCGAGCTTATCTAGGAGCTGGCTGATCCCCGTGGTACGTCTTCCACCGGGTAAGAATCCGAGTATGGAAGACGCATAATCCATCGGTGCCTAGGGGTGTATTTAGTCCCCTAAGCCAAGCTGCGGCGCGCGGAAATCCGACGGAATCTCCATATCGTTCGTCGGTTGCTGCACCGGCTCTTCGGGTTCCTCGAGCATTTCGAGCGTGATGTTGCCCGCCGCGATCTCGCGCAGTGCCACCACCGTCGCCTTGTCGTTCTCCCACTCGACGGTCGCTTCCGCGCCGTTCGCCAGGCGCCGCGCGCGCTTAGCCGCGAGCAGCACCAAATTGAAAAGATTCGGCTCGTTCTGCAAACAATCTTCGACGGTAATCCGCGCCATGGCTCTTCGGGGTTCGTTAAATGGATTGCCACAATAGCAGAAAAACGCCCCCTCCGGCCAGGAAAGCGGGGCTCTAGGCGAGCAATTCCACCGCCAGCCGGGCCACCTGGGGCCTTGTGCCCCGCAGCGCCTCGCCGTGGTCGCGGACGATGGCCTGAAAATCGGTCACGGCCTGCTCGAAGCCGTCGTTGATCACCACGTAGTCGAATTCTATCCAATGGGCGATGTCGCGCTGCGCGTCCTCAAGGCGCCGCCGGATCACTTCGGGGGAGTCGGTGCTGCGGGCCGTGAGGCGCTCCTCTAGGGCGCGCCGCGTCGGCGGCAGGATGAAGATGCTGTGCGCCGCCGGCATGCTCGCGCGCACCTGCCGCGCGCCCTGCCAGTCGATCTCGAGCAGCAGCAGCTTTCCCGCCGTGAGCCCCTCGCGCACGGTCGTGCGCGCCGTGCCGTAGAAGTTGTCGAACACCCGGGCATGCTCCAGGAACTCGCCGCGCTCGACCATGCGCTGAAACTCGTCGGGAGCGATGAAATGGTAGTCGCGGCCGTCGACCTCGTTGGCGCGCGGTGCCCGGGTCGTATAGGAGACGGAAAAGCGCAGCTCCGGCTCGCGCTCCATCAAGGCCTTCACCAGGCTGGTCTTGCCGGCGCCCGACGGGGCCGAGACGACATACAGGCGGCCGGCTTTCGCGGTCGGCTGCGTGATATTGGGCGGCGCCGCCTGCATCGCCTACTCGATGTTCTGCACTTGCTCGCGCATCTGCTCGATCAACACTTTCATGTCGACCCCTGCGCGCGTGGTCTCGATGTCCTGCGATTTGGAGGACAGAGTGTTCGCTTCGCGATTGAGCTCCTGCATGAGGAAGTCGAGGCGCCGGCCCGCGGGCTCCTGGCCGGTGAACGCCTTGCGCACCTCGGCGACATGACCGCGCAGCCGGTCGAGCTCCTCATCGACGTCGAGACGCTGGGCGAGGATGGCAAGCTCCTGCTCCAGGCGGTCGTGATCCACGTCGGCGGTGAGCTGAGCGATGCGGTCGAGGAGCTTCGTGCGCATCCGCGCACGCACTTCAGGGAGTCGATCCGCGACACGGCCCACAAATTCGTTAAGCCCGTTGCAACGCTGCTCGAGCGCCTCGCGCAGACGTCCGCCCTCGCTGTCGCGGAAGCGCGCAAGTTCGATCAGCGCTTCGCCTAACAGCGCCTGCGCTGCGGCGATGAGCGCGGTGGAATCGCGGGTCTGATCCCGTACCACGCCGGGCCAGCGCAGCAGGTCGAGGACGTCGATCCGCGCCGCGGGGCCGGCCTGCGCGGCGAGCTTCTGGGCCCGCTGGGTGAGCGCGGCGAGCACTTCGGCATCGATCTCGAGAGCGCCCGCGACCACTGCGGGACGAAAATGCAGCGAGCACTCCACCTTGCCGCGCCGGACCGCGCTCGAGACGGCCTGCCTGAAGTCCGCCTCGGCGGCCCGAAACTCCTCCGGTAGACGGCAGCCGACTTCGAGATAGCGGTGGTTGACGGTGCGCAATTCCCAGGCGAGCAAACCCCACGGATACTGGCGTTCGCGCCGCGCAAAGCCGGTCATGCTACGAATCATAGGGGTCTCGAGCCGAAATCGGCGATAATTCGCGGCGAGTCTATCGGAGCCCGTAGGAGCTGTCATTGCAGATCGAGACCGCGGATGTGAGCTTGATCGGCCATCGCGAGGAGAATCAAGATCGCGTCGCCGTGGCGGCGGGAGAGCACGCCGTGCTGCTTGCGGTAATCGACGGCATGGGCGGTCACGCCGAAGGCGCGCGCGCGGCGGAGACCTCGCTCGCGACCTTGATCGAGGCCTTCTGGCAGACTCCGCATCCGATATTCGATCCGCTCGGGTTTTTGCATCTGTCGCTCGGCCGGGCGCACGAGGAAGTCGTCAAGCTCGGTGTCGGCCTCGCCGTCGAGGCGCGTCCACGCGCAACGTGCGCGGTGTGTCTGGTGCAGGACGCGGCGGCCTATTGGGCGCACGTCGGCGACAGCCGGGTGTATCAGTTGCGTCAATCCAGGGTGCTCGAGCGCACCCGCGACCATAGCCATGTGGAGGTGCTTTTGCGTGAGGGACTGATTACCGAGGCCGAGGTGCAGGGACATCCCATGCGCAACTACGTCGAATGCTGCCTGGGCGGCGATGCTGCACTGCCGGAGATGAGCATCTCCTCGCGCCGGCGCCTGAAGTCCGGCGACGTCCTTCTGCTCTGCACCGATGGGATGTGGGCCAATTTGAAAGATCAGGATTTCGTCCGCTTCGCGCAAACGCCCGCCAAAACCTTGCGCGACTCGCTCATGGATCTCGGGACGCAGGCCGTTGCCGCATCCGCCCCCTACAGCGACAACACCAGCGCCGCCGCACTGCGTTTCAAGGCCGCATGAGCGTCCGACCGAGCGGGCGCGCACCCGATGAGCTGCGGCCGTTGAGCTTCGTGCGCGGCTACACGGCGCACGCCGAGGGCTCCGTGCTCGTCGGCTTCGGCGGGACACGCGTGCTGTGCACCGCGAGCGTGGAGGACGGCGTGCCGCCCTTCCTGCGGGGCAAGGGGCAAGGCTGGGTAACGGCCGAGTACGGCATGCTGCCGCGCGCGACTCACACGCGCAGCGCGCGCGAGGCGGCGCGCGGCAAGCAGAGCGGCCGCACGCAGGAGATTCAGCGCCTGATCGGCCGCGCTTTGCGCGCGGTGGTCGATCTCAAAGCCTTGGGCGAGCGCACCGTCACCGTCGACTGCGACGTGCTGCAGGCGGACGGCGGGACACGGACTGCCGCGATCACCGGCGGATTCGTGGCGCTCGCCGATGCGATCGATATGCTGCTCAAGCGGCGTGCGCTGAGCGCGAATCCGATCCACGGCCAGGTCGCCGCCGTCTCCGTCGGGATTTATCGCGGCATTCCCGTTCTGGATCTTGATTATGCCGAGGACTCGAACGCCGAGACCGACATGAATGTCGTGATGAATTCGGGCGGCGCCTTCGTCGAAGTGCAGGGCACGGCCGAGGGACACGCGTTTCGCCGGCATGAGCTCGATCGATTGCTGGACCTCGCCTCGCAGGGCATTGCGCGCTTGCATGAAGCACAGCAGAGCGCCCGTTCCGCTTAAAGAGCTGGTCATCGCCACGGCCAATCCGGGGAAGCTGCGCGAATTTCAGGCGCTGCTCGCGGGCTTGGGCGTGGCGCCTGTCGCGCTGGGAGCGCTCGGCGCGACCGCTCCCGAGGAAACCGGCACCACGTTCGCCGAGAACGCGCTCATCAAGGCGCGTCACGCCGCGGCGGCGAGCGGCGCGGCCGCGCTCGCCGATGACTCTGGGCTCGAGGTCGACGCGCTCGGCGGCGCGCCCGGCATTTATTCGGCGCGCTATGCAGGCGTGGCCGCGGGCAAAGCCGCCGCCGTCGATGCCGCCGCCGTCGATGCCGCCAATAACGCCAAGCTCGTGGCTGCGTTGCAGGGTGTGGCGTTCGAGGCGCGGCGCGCCCGCTACCGCTGCGCGCTCGTTTACCTGGACGGCCCGGGAGATAATGCGCCGCTGCACGCGCAGGGCGTGTGGGAGGGATACATTCTCGAGGCGCCGCGCGGCGCCGGTGGATTCGGCTACGACCCCTATTTCTGGCTTCCCGAGCTCGGGTTGACGGCGGCGGAGCTCGAACCCGAGCGCAAGAATCGCTTGAGTCACCGCGGCACGGCGCTGCAGGCAATGCGCCGCGCGCTCGCCGAGCGCTTGCCCATCGAGCGCTTGCCGTGAGCGCCGAGTCGCTGCCGCTCACGCTGTACGTGCACATGCCGTGGTGCGTTCGCAAATGCCCGTACTGCGATTTTAATTCTCACCAGCTCAAATCCGCCGCGCCCTCCGGCGACTACATCGACGCGTTGATCCGCGATTTCGAGGCGGAGCTCCCCGATCTCGGCGGCCGCCCGATCGAGTCCATTTTCTTTGGCGGCGGTACGCCGAGCCTGTTCGCGCCCGACGCCTTCGCCCGGTTGCTGCAGTCATTCGCTGCGCGCGGCCGCATCGCCGTCGATGCCGAGGTCACGCTCGAGGCCAACCCCGGCACCATCGAGCGCGGACGCTTCGCCGGCTACCGCGACGCCGGCATCAATCGCGTTTCGTTGGGCGCGCAGACTTTCGCGCCGCGGGCGCTCGAGCGGCTCGGCCGCATCCATAGCCCCGAGGACACGTACCGCGCCGTCGATGAGCTGCGCGCGGCCGGCCTCGATAATTTCAACCTCGACCTCATGTACGCGCTGCCCGAGCAGACGCTCGATGAGGCGCTCGACGATGTGCGCCGCGCCTGCGCGCTCAAGCCGGCGCACATCTCGCACTATCAGCTCACGCTCGAGCCGGGGACGGTGTTTCACAGTCGTCCACCGCCGTTGCCGGACGAGGACCTGGCGTTTCGGATGCAGACCGACGCCCAAGCGCTGCTCGTGCAGAGCGGCTTCGAGCAATACGAGGTCTCTGCCTACGCGCGCGAGGGTGCGCGCTGCCGTCACAATCTCAATTACTGGCGCTTCGGAGATTACGTGGGAATCGGTGCGGGAGCCCACGGCAAAATCACCGCAAGCCTGCCCCACGGCGTTGAGCGAACGGAGAAGGCCCGTCAGCCCCGGACTTACCTCGAGCAGCTCGCCGGCGCGGTGCCCGGTGCGGGGCGCATCGGTGAGCGCAAGGCGGTGGCTCCAGGAGACCTTCCTTTTGAGTTCGCGCTGAACGCGCTGCGGCTGAACGAGGGCTTCGCGCTAACGGAATTCGAGTCGCGGACCGGACTCGATGCGAGCGCCGTCGAGCCGGGATTGCGTGCCGGCGTGGCGCGCGGCCTGGTGGAGTTCGCCGAGCCCCGATGGCGGGCGAGCGAGCTCGGGCGGCGGTTCCTAAACGATTTGCAGGCCGGTTTTCTGCCATGAGCTTATGCACATCGGCCGCCGTATCTCGCGCAGAGCGGTACCTACAGCACATTGCGTTTGCATTAGGTCAGGTGCATCTCGTAAGTGATTGAAAAAATTAGGCAAAACTGCTTGTCTATTTTTTGATCAAGTTAACATTTAGTCGTATTTCATGCAGATGAACGCCGCATGACGAGCGCCATCCACAGACTTATCCACAGATTTTGTGGACAAAGAAGGGTGCTTTGGCAGGGCGGCGGAGGGTGCCCGGCGAGCCCGCGAGAAATGCTTGTTGGCGGGGGCGCTTTGAGCTAAGGTACGCGGCCCTCGATTTCAGAGGGCCCGGCGTGGCGGTGCGCTTCCTTGAAAAAGCACTCTCAAGGACCCATCGATTCTGCCTAACACGAGTCGAGGTTTACATGAAAGCCGCCATCCATCCTGAATATCAAGAAATCAACGTGACTTGCACCTGCGGGAACGCGTTCAAAACCCGTTCCACCATCGGTCACGACCTGCAGGTCGAGGTCTGCTCCAACTGCCATCCTTTTTATACGGGTAAGCAGAAAGTCGTGGACACCGGCGGTCGTGTGGACAAGTTCCGCAAGAAGTACGCCGCGCAGCAGCCGAAGACGGCCTGATCGCCCCGCGCGCGCCGGCGACACCTCGCCGGCCGCGCCTGGTCGGTTGCATACCCAGCCGGTCACACCTGGCCCGGCCGTACCGAGCCGGTCGTGTCGCGCGTGCGTGGGATGCGCGTGCTTGATTCATTCGATCGGCCGTGCAAGGCTTCCCGGCCTCATCAATAGGGCAAGCCGGTAGCAGCATGGGCACGAAATACGAGTTGAAGAACCTCTCCTCCGCCAAGACGGCCTCGCTGAATGCGCTGCCCGGCACCATCGGCCCGGAATGCCTGGATATCTCGCACCTCACCCGGGACCTCGGCATATTCACGTTTGATCCCGGGTTCATGGCCACTGCCAGCACGGAAAGCAAGATCACCTACATCGACGGCGACGAGGGCGTGCTGCTCTACCGCGGCTATCCGGTGGAACAGCTGGCGGAGAAGTCCTGCTTCCTGGAAGTCGCCTACCTGTTGATCAACGGCAGCCTGCCCGATAAGACGCAGCTGCATGCATTCAACTCGTCCATCACTCGTCACACCATGGTGAACGAGCAACTGCTGAGCTTCTTCGAGGGCTTCCATCACGACGCGCATCCCATGGCGATGGTCTCGGCGGTGGTTGCCTCCATGGCGGCGTTCTATCAGGACAGCACGGACATCAACGATCCGCGGCACCGGGAGATCTTCGCCCATCGCATCATCGCAAAGCTGCCGACGATCGCCGCGGCCGCCTACAAGCACACGCTCGGGCAACCCTTCATCTATCCGCGCAACGATCTGCGCTACTGCGCGAACATGCTCAACATGTTCTTCGCGGTGCCGTGCGAGCCGTATGCGATCGACCCGGTGGCGGCGGAGGCGATGGATCTCTTATTCATTCTGCACGCCGATCACGAGCAGAATGCGAGCACCTCGACGGTGCGCCTCGCAGGCAGCACGGGGGCGAATCCGTATGCCGCGATCTCGGCCGGAGTCTCCGCCCTTTGGGGACCTGCGCACGGCGGAGCGAACGAGGCCGTGCTCAATATGCTGGACGGCATCGGCTCGGCGGCCAACATCGACAAGTTCCTGGCGCGCGTCAAAGACAAGTCCGACAGCGTGCGGCTGATGGGATTCGGCCACCGCGTGTACAAGAACTTCGATCCGCGCGCGAAAATCATTCGCGAGATGTGCTACCGCGTGCTCGAGAAGCTCGGCAAGGGCGACAACCCGCTGTTCGATCTGGCGCTGAAGCTCGAAGAGATCGCGCTAAAAGACGATTACTTCGTATCGCGCAAGCTTTACCCGAACGTGGATTTTTATTCGGGCATCATCTACAGCGCTCTCGGCATACCGAGTTCCATGTTCACCGTGCTGTTCGCCATCGCCCGCACCGCAGGCTGGGTGGCGCACTGGCAGGAAATGGTTTCCGATCCTCATATGCGCATCGGCCGGCCGCGTCAGCTCTACACCGGCCCCACAAAACGGGACTATCAGTCGATCGACAAGCGCTGATGCCATCGCGCAACCTCGTGCGTCGGCCGACGCGGGCGACCCGCGTGGCCGCGGCTGTGGCAGGGCTCGTACTCGGCATCATGGCAGCGGCGCTCGCCGCGCCGGCTGCACCCGATGAGCTATCCGGGCCGGCCGCCGCGCCGGCACACACGTATTGCGCGGACAAAGACACTCCCATCGCCTTGGGCAGCGCCCAATGGAACGGCTGGGGCCACGGTTCCGACAACACGCGCTATCAGCCTGAGCCCGCCATCCGGGCGACCGATGTTCCAAAGCTCGCGCTCAAGTGGGCATTCGGCTACGCGGGCAGCGCGGGCGGGGCGCAGCCCACCTTGGTCGACGGGCGCTTGTTCGTCGCGAGCGCGACCGGCCGCATCTACTCCCTCGATGCGAAGAGTGGGTGCATCTATTGGACCTATGACGCTGCCGCGGGCGTGCACACGAGCATATCGATCGCCGAGCTGTCTGCCACACGCCACGGTGCGCCGTCCAAGCAGACGAAAATGGGAAGGCACAAGATGACCAACGCGCATCTCGAGGTCATCAAGGCGCCTTGCGCGGCCTTGTTCGGAGACGACAAGGGGGCCGTTTACGCACTCGATGCGCAGAGCGGCGCATTGCTGTGGAAGACGCAGGTCGATTCGCACCCCCTCGCCCGCATCGAAGGCGCAACGCTGCATCTCACCCGCCTGTACGTGGACGTAGGCTCGAGCGAGCCCGAGTCGGCGCGCGATCCGGGCTACGGATGCTGCACATTTCGCGGCAGCGTCGCGGCGCTCGAGGTGGCGAGCGGCCGTGTCGAATGGAAAAGCTATCTGGTGGGCGAGGAGCCGCGGGCCGTGAGCCCCGCAGCCCCCGGCGCTTCGCGCTTCGCGCCGGCCGGCGTTCCCGCCGAGGGTCCGCCCACCGTCGATGTCGTGAGGAGCCTGTTGTACGTCGCAACGGGTGATTCGGCCGATCCGGCGCGGCCGCAGCCCCTGGCCGATGCCGTCGTCGCGTTGGGTCTCGCGGACGGCAGGGTGCAGTGGTCCCGGCAGCTTCCGGCGCCGCAGGCAGGCCTCGAGCGGCTCGAGGGCCCGCCCGTGCTGCGCGCCGTCGCGACCGGCCGGGAAACGATCCTCGCGAGCCAGCGCTCGGGCATGGTCTTCGCTCTCGATCCGGAGCGTGCGGGCGAAGTGCTCTGGCAACTGCAGGCGGCCGCGCCGGACTCCCCGGGCGGCATAGCACCGGGTGCGGCTGCGGATCATCGCAGTGTGTACCTCCCGCTCACCGGGCTCGAAGCACAGCCCCCCAATGAGGCCGGGAGTCTCACCGCCATCGACATCAAGGCCGGAACGAGGCGCTGGCACGTCGCCTCGCCGACGCCGGCCTGCAGCTGGGGAGAGGCGACCGCCTGCGCGCACGCGCAAGCTCAACCGGTCACCGTGATCCCCGGCGCGGCATTCTCGGGCTCGATGGATGGGCATCTGCGGGCCTATTCGACCATCGACGGCAAAATTCTCTGGGACTACGACACGGCCAAGGAGTACCGCACCGTGAATCAGATCAACGCCGCAGGAGGCTCCTTGCGGGCAGGCGGTGCGATCATCGTGAACGGCGTCGTGTATGTGAATTCCGGCGCCGCCGATCATGGCCAGCCGGGTAATGTGCTGCTCGCGTTCTCGGTAGACGGCAAATAAGAAACAGGAAACAGGAAACAGGATGAAACCGATGCGTGTCTTCCCGCGGATGGCAATTCTCGCGCTCTGCGTGCTCGCGATCGCAGGCGCGCTGCCTGCGCGCTCCGCCCCGCGCGCGGCAAGCGAGCCGCCCGCCATCGAGAACTCCGTGGTGAAGATCTTCGCCACCATGCGCTATCCGGACCCGTTCAAGCCCTGGTCCAAACAGGCACCCACGGAGGTAAGTGCCTCGGGCGTAGTCATCGAGGGCAGGCGCATTTTGACCAACGCACACGTGGTGCTCTACGCCACGCAGGTCCAAGTGCAGGCGAACGCCACGGGCGATAAGCTGCCGGCGACCGTCGTGGCCGTCGCGCCCGGCATCGATCTGGCGGTCTTGCAGCTAGACGACGCCGGCTTTTTCGACACACACCCGGCGCTGCCGCGCGCAAGCGAGCTGCCGCGGATCAAGGACGCGGTGCTCGCCTACGGTTTTCCGACCGGAGGCACCTCGCTGTCCATCACCAAGGGCATCGTGTCGCGCATCGAGTTCGTCTCCTACAATTTCCCGGTGTCGGGGCTGCGCATTCAAGTCGACGCCGCGATCAATCCCGGCAACAGCGGCGGCCCGGCGATCGCCGGCGACAAGATGATCGGCCTCGCCTTCTCGAAGCTCGGCGGCGACACGCAGAACATCGGCTACATCATCCCCAACGAGGAAGTCGATCTGTTCCTGAAGGACATCGCCGACGGTCGCTACGACGGTAAGCCGGCGATGTACGACGATCTGCAGACGCTCGAGAATCCCGCGCTGCGCGACTACTTGAAACTCGACAAATCCGTCGAGGGCATGATCGTGCACCGTCCCTACAAGGACGACGCGAGCTATCCTCTCAAGGAGTGGGACGTGATCACGCATATCGGCGACACGCCCATCGACAATCAGGGAATGATCAAGCTCGACAAGGATCTGCGCGTGCATTTCGCCTACAAGATCCAGCATGTGGCGAAGAACGGCGTGCTGCCGCTCACCGTGGTGCGCTCCGGCAAGGTGGTGAAGATCGAGCTTCCCGTCTCGACCGAGCGTCCCACGCTGGTCGGCGACCTGCACGGCTCCTACCCGTCCTACTTCATCTACGGGCCCATGGTCTTTTCGACCGCCACCTGGCAGTTCATCTCCGGCTTGGAGAGCAACTCCGGCACCACGCGTGCTCTCGGCTTCGTGAAGAGTCCGTTGATCACGCGCGCGATCGATCCGCCCGACGAGGACCACCAAGAGCTGGTGGTGGTGTCGTCGCCGTTTTTCCCGAATAAGCTGGTGAACGGTTACGGCAGCCCGGCAGGCTCCGTGGTGGGCTCCATAAACGGCACGCACATCAAGAGTCTCGCCCAACTGGTCGCCGTGCTGCGCGACCTGAAGGATCCGTTCGTGACCTTCGAGTTCGACCAAAGAGGCGGCGAGGGGTTGGTGTTCTCGAGAGCCGCGATGGCCGCGTCCACCGACGACATCCTCACCGACAACGGCGTGCGCGCTCAGGGCTCGCCCGACATGCTCGCGATCTGGCAGGGCAAGGCGGCGAACTAACCGAGCGCGTCCACCGCCCCGAGTATCGCGCCGTACACCCGGTCGAGATCGTCTTCAGTGACGCAGTACGGCGGCAGCACGTAGAGGGTGTTGCCGAGCGGCCGTAACAACACCTCGCCGACTTGCAACGCAGCCGCGAGCTTCGGCCCCAACGCGGCGAAGTAGCCTCCGTCGGGAGCGCGCACGTCCATGGCGGTGATGGTGCCCGCCTGCCGCACGTGCTCGAAGCGGGCGTCGTCCCGAAACCGCTCCAGCCGCTCTGTTTGCATCGCCGCAAGCGTCGCGATGCGCGCGAGCACCGGCTCCGACTCCCAGATTTCGAGATTCGCGAGCGCCGCGGCGCAGGCGATTGCATTCGCCGTGAACGAGCTCGAGTGGAAGAACGTGCGGCGGCGGTCCTCCGCGAAATGGGCGTCGAAAATCTCGCGGCGGCAGAGCGTCACCGCCAGCGGTAATGAGCCGCCTGTGAGGCCTTTCGAGTAACACGCGATGTCGGGCGAGACGCGGGCCTGTTCGCACGCGAACATCGTGCCGGTGCGGCCCCAGCCGGTCATCACCTCATCGGCGATGAACAGCACCCCGTGGCGCGCGCAGATGTTGCGCAGCTCTGCGAGCACCGCCGGCGCATACATGAGCATGCCGCCGGCCCCGAGCACCAGCGGCTCGACGATGAGCGCGGCCGGAGCCGCGCGGCACTCCGCCTCGAGTGCATCGAAGGTCGCGCTCTCGCTTCCTGAGGCCGGGAACGGAATCCGCGCGACGTCGAACAGCAGCGGCTCGTATGCATCGGTAAAAGGCCCGCGCTCACCCACCGACATCGCGCCCACGGTGTCGCCGTGATAGCTGTGCTCCATGACCAAGATGCGGTGGCGCGGCTCGCCGCTGTGGCGCCAAAACCCCAGCGCCATCTTCAACGCGACTTCGACGCTGGTCGAGCCCGAGTCGGAGAAAAAGATATGCGCGAGGCCGGGCGGCGCCACCGCCAGCAGCTTCTCGGCCAGCCGCTCGGCCCATTCGTGCGTGTATTCGGCAAAGATCACCTGATCCAGCGTGTCGGCGGCCGCGCGAATGGCCGCGACGATGCGCGGGTGCCGGTGACCGTGCGTGATCACCCACCAGGACGAGATGGCATCGATGATACGCCGCCCATCCGCCGTGAAAATATAGGCTCCCTCGGCGCGCACGGCCTTGGGAAAGCGCGACCGCAGCGCATGCTGGGTGAACGGATGCCAGATGCGCGAGCCGGCATCGCCGGTCAAGGCAGGCTCCGCGATGAGCCGGTGCGCGAGGCGGGGCTCAAGAACGCCTCGCGGTCGAACGCTCGCGCGAACGCGGCCTCGAGCGCCGGCGGCGTCAGCGGATCGAGGTGCGGCAAGCGGCCGAGCACGGGCACTTTTCCCAGGGCGCCGATGATGCGCTCGTTCTCGGGATGCGCATCGCCCACGAACGCGACGCCCACCAATGGGATCGCGCGCCGGCGCAGCGCCTCGATCGACAAGAGAGTGTGATTGATGGTGCCGAGGCGCGTGCGCGAGCACAGCACCACCGGCGCGCCCCAACGGGCGATGACCTCGATCAGCAGTGTGTTCCGCGTGAGAGGCACGAGGAGTCCGCCCGCTCCCTCGACCACCAGGGTGCGGTCCGAGGCGGGCAAAGCAAGCGCCGCTGGGTCGATCTCGACGCCGTCGATTTCGGCGGCGAGGTGCGGCGAGGCGGGCGTGCGGAGTCGCCACGCCTCCGCCAGCACGCGGTCGGCCGGAAGCTCCGCGAGGCGCCGCACGACCTCCGTATCGGTCTCATCGGCAAGGCCGGCCTGCACCGGCTTCCAATACGCCGCATCGAGGAATCGCGTGAGGCCCGCGCAGAACACCGTTTTGCCGACATCGGTATCCGTGCCCGTGACCACGATGGCCGGGCTCATGCTGCGAGCAGGCCCCGCTCTTCCGCCAGCGCCGCGAACAAAGCCCCCACGTCCTGCTCCTCGACATTGAGCGTGATCGAGATGCGCAGACGCGCCGTGCCGTCCGGCACCGTCGGCGGACGTATCGCGCGCACATCGAACCCCCGCCGCTGCAGTCCCGCCGCGAGCACAACGGCCGCCCGATCATCGCCGACGATGACCGGGAGAATCTGCGAGCCGGTCGGCGCCGCCGCGCCGCTCGCAAGCGCTGCCCGCCCCGCGACCGCAATCAGGTGCGCCAGGCGTTCGCGCCGCTCGGGCTCCTCTTCGAGGATCTCGAGCGCCTCGAGGGCCGCGACCGCCATCAGCGGCGACGGCGCAGTCGCGAAGATGAAAGGCCGGGAGCGATTGAGCAGAAATTCGCAGAGTACGCCTGGCCCCGAGACGAGCGCCCCGGCGCCGCCGAGCGCCTTGCCGCAGGTGTGCAGGGCAATCACGTTGGGGCGCCCCTCGAGGCTTGCCGCGAGACCGCGGCCGTCGGGTCCGTAAACGCCCGTGGCATGCGCCTCGTCGATGAGCAGCATCGCATCGTGCCGCTCGGCAATCGCGACAAGCTCATCGAGCGGCGCACGATCGCCGTCCATGCTGTAGAGGCTCTCGACGGCGAGCCACACGCGCCCTCGGCCGCCGCCGTCTCGAAAGGCTCGCACCGCGTCCTCGAATGCTCCCGCATCGTTGTGCGCGGCCTTCGCGAACTGCGCACGGCCGGCGCGCGCGCCCTCGTGAGCGCTCGCGTGCACCAGCGCGTCGAGGACCAATAAATCGCCCGTTTGCGGCAGCGTCGACAGCAGCGCGTAGTTCGCGACGTAGCCGCTGCCGAAGAAGAGCGTTCGCTCGGCGTGAAAGAACGCCGCGGCCCGCGCCTCGAGCGCCTCGTGCTCCGGGGCGTTGCCGCGCAACAGTCGCGATCCTCCCGCGCCCACGGGCGTGCCGCGGGCGATCGCCGCCACCACCGCTTGCCCAAGACGCGGCGTGGATGCGAGGCCGAGATAGTCGTTGGAGGTGAAGTCGAGTCCCTGCCGCGGGGCGAGCGAGCGCAGACGGCTCGACTCGGCCAGCCCATCGAGCGCCGCTTGATAGAACGCGAGACCGGACGCGGTCACGGCAATGGCGGTTCCAGCGGTTTCAGTCCCAGGCGCCGGAACAGCGCGCCGTCGTGATCCTCGCTCGGATTGTCCGCGGTGAGCAGCGTGTCGCCGACGAAAATGGAATTCGCGCCCGCGAAGAAGCACAGCGCTTGCAGCTCATCGCTCATCGCGGTGCGTCCGGCGGAGAGCCGCACCATCGAAGCCGGCATGAGGATGCGGGCGAGCGCGATGGTGCGCACGAACTCGATCGGGTCGAGCGGCGGCGCCGCCGCGAGCGGAGTTCCCGGGATCGGGATCAACCGGTTGATCGGCACGCTTTCCGGCGGCTCCGGAAGGTTTGCGAGCGCCACCAGGAAGCCCACGCGATCGATTGCCTCCTCGCCCATGCCGACGATGCCGCCGCAGCAGACTTTCATTCCCGACTCGCGCACGTGTTTCAAGGTGTCGAGCCGGTCGTCCCAGGTACGCGTCGTGGCGACCTGGGCGTAATAGCGCTCCGAGGTGTCGATGTTGTGGTTGTAATAGTCGAGGCCGGCCTGGGCGAGCCGCTCTGCATCGTTCGGTGTCAGCATGCCGAGCGTCATGCAAGTCTCGAGTCCCAAGGACTTGACCGCGCCGACCATGGCGGTGAGACGGCCCATGTCGCGCTCCTTGGGACCGCGCCACGCGGCGCCCATGCAATAGCGGGTCGCGCCCGCGTCGCGCGCCTTGCGAGCCTCTGCGACCACCTCGTCGATTTCCATGAGCTTCGTGGCGGCGACGCCGCCGTCATGGCGCGCGGATTGGCTGCAATAGCCGCAGTCCTCCGGGCACCCGCCCGTCTTGATGCTGAGCAGACGGCTGCGCTGCACGGCGTTGGGATCGAAATGCAGGCGGTGCACCCCGTGCGCCCGAAACAAGAGGTCCGCGAACGGCGCCTCGTAGATAGCTTGTGCGTCGGCCAGCGTCCAGCGCGCCGGCTCGCCCGCGGACGCCGGGGCGGCAGGCGTCGTGGCCGTGCGCGCGGAAAGCCCGTCAGAAAGGGTGGAACCGATCAATTGAGGAAACCTCCTT
>Ga0302324_100009409_pt1 | contig 20437 bp, 22 predicted proteins | sample Palsa_T0_1_FD_201949 | JGI IMG/M metagenome (GOLD analysis project Ga0302324, IMG submission 201949) | Peat permafrost microbial communities from Stordalen Mire near Abisko, Sweden - Palsa_T0_1 | ecosystem: Environmental > Terrestrial > Soil > Palsa > Peat permafrost | place: Sweden: Abisko...
GGATGTGAATCCTGAGCAAGAGAGCGTCACGCCTTCAGGCAGAAAGCCGACGGCTGCTCCTCGCGCCATGTGCAAAGCTGACATTTGCCAGACTGTAGCTGATTTTGGCAATGCAGCCAGGAATGCAGTGAACGCGGGATTCGACGGAGTACAAATTCAGGCCAACTACCTGTATCTCATCGCACAATTTCTCAATAGCGCAACCAACCAGCGGACGGATGAATATGGGGGTTCTACCGAGAACCGTGCCCGCCTTCTCTTCGAAATCACGGACGCGGTGCTTCGCTATGTCGAGCCGGGCCGGGTAGGCGTCAAGATTGGTCCGATGCACTTGTCAGGGCCGTTTGCCGCGAATGCCGACACGCTTCCCGACATGGATTATGTCATTGGGAGACTGAACGACTACGGCCTCGCGCATCTGCTGCTGATGGGCGCAACGACGGACTTCACCGGAAGTCCGCTGGAACATCTGGCTGGCGACGGCATGTTCCGACACTTCCGCCCGCTCTATAACGGGCACATCATCGCAAACGTCGAGATGACTCAGGAGCGCGGAAACAGTCTCATCGAGGAAGGATTGGCGGACTCCATCGCGTTTGGCCGCCCGTATATTGCAAATCCCGATCTGCCGCAGCGCTTCTTGGCAAACGCTCCCCTCAACCAGATCGACTGGCCCACAGTGTACGCATCCGGGCCGACTGGATATGTAGATTATCCCGTCTATGCAGAGTTGGCTGTCGGCGCAAATCACTAGCGACACGATCCATACCAATACGTCGCGAACGCGACAGTCAGAACATCACGAACAGATCAACTCCTGGAGAAAAATAACATGAGCACCCTTACCGGTAAGACCTCCCTTGTAACTGGAGCATCACGGGGCATTGGACGCGCAACAGCTCTATCGCTTGCGAAGGCTGGCGCTCACGTAATCATTGACTACGGCCGCTCTTCGCAGGAAGCCAGCGAAGTTGTCACACAGATCAAAGCACAAGGCGGCAGCGCAGATGCGGTTTCGGCAGATCTGGGATCCCCGGACGGTGCTGCGCTGCTCGCCAGCCAAGTGCGGTCCATCGTCGGAGACCATTTGGATGTGCTTGTCCTCAACGCCGGCATTAGCAAGGCAGCAACCGTCGCGGGTCACACAGTCGCAGACTTCGACAACCTCTTTGCGACGAACGTCCGAGGTCCATTTTTCGTGGTGCAGCAATTGGTGCCGCTGCTTGGCGGGGGGTCAAGCATCGTTGTGACCACTTCGATCGGGGCGCGTTCGGTTGTGGGTAAGCCGGGTTTGGAGAGTCCATCGATCCTTGCATACGCCTCTACGAAAGGAGCGCTTGAAACGCTGGTAAAGAACTGGGCCTACATTCTCGGACCAAGCGGAATTCGCGTAAACGCAGTGGCACACGGTGTCATTGACACGGACATGTCGAACTTTACGAAAACCGAAGCAGGCCGCGAGGTGGCGTTGGGCATGCAGGCGCTGAAACGAATTGGAAAGCCCGAAGACGTAGCCGACGTCATCGCCTTTCTGGCCTCCGATGGCGCACGCTGGATCACTGGCGCCAGCATCCCTGTCGATGGGGGTTCCAAGCTATAGCGCTCCAGACAGAACAGGAAAATAGAGGAGCGCAATGGAAATCAAGCCCGCCGCTGGCAAGGAGATCAAAATCCCTGGCCCCGATCATCCCATCACAATCTCAGCAGCCGAGGGCACCGTGCGTGTCACCGTCGCCGGTCGTATCGTTGCCGAATCGTCCAATGCGCTTCTGCTCGAGGAAAAGGGGTATCCGCCCGTCTACTACATCCCGCGCGATGACGTGGATATGTCGTTGCTCGCTCGCACTACTCACTATACTTATTGCCCGTACAAGGGCGATTGCACTTACTACAGCATTCCCATGGGTGGCGCAGAATCGGAGTTCGCTGTCTGGACATACGAAGAACCGTATGAGGCAGTCGCCAGAATCAAGGAGCATTTGGCGTTCTATCCGGCGCGAGTCGATGCCATCGAAGTGATCTCCTGAACACATTCATGCTTGCTACAGACCCCTCTACCCATTGACTTCCGAGGAACCTCCTATGCTTCTTCTACCAATTCGACTGCTGCTCATCTGGACCTTGGTTGCAGCCCTTGCGCAGCAAGCTTGCGCGACCACGGTTACCATCCATACCGAGGACGCGCGGGCCACCCTCCTTGCCCTGCAGAACCGGTCGCTAAGCCACGAAGATGCAATGAAGATTGCAGAGATGCACGGCAATCAGGCGGCCCTGCAAAAGCTTCACAGTTTCAAGATAACCTCGACGACTGAGGATTTTGCCAATGCCCTCTATGCCACAGCGCATGGTCTGCCGATCACGAAGGAGAACGAAAAGGACATCTACTTTGAGCTTGAGGAGCCTAAGATCCCCCAACTCCTCGCACTTCTGACGGATATCGATGCGAACCCAAAGGCATTTCAACAAAGGATCGAGCAGCGCATTGCCCTGTTCGTACCACCTAATGCCGATATTCATCTAGAGGGTTACGTCGTGGCCGCTGGGGACGGCGGCGGCTACGCTTTCGGGGGAACAGATTTCTTCCTCAACATCGGCATCGTAGACGACATCGTCCTTGCGCAAGAGACGACTACGCATGAGTTGTATCACGCAGTGCAAGGGGCATTCGCCGCTGACCGTGATCTGAAGATCGATAACCCCCACGGCCATGCGCAACAAGCCTGTATCTCCTCCGGCCACCTCTTCAACAACCTCTATGAGGAAGGCTCCGCCATGTATGTTGGCGATCTTTCTCTTCTGCCGAAGTCACATTCGCCCTGGGCAACGCGATCGCTGACCGACATCAACGACGGTCAGAAACACATTCAAGACAGCGTGACATTGTTGGAGATGTCCTTCATCGCGCTGAATGCCTCCGAGCCAGTGCCATACGACGAAATGTACTCCGTCGACTTCTTCGGCCATGGGGTGGTCTACAACATCGCATACGTCATGGCGAAAGCCATCGTAGCCCAGGACGGCCCTCAAGGCCTCGCAGCATATCTCAAACAGCCCACATACAAGTTCGTTTTGGGTTATACCCAGCTTCCCGCTTATGGGATGGACAAGGATCATCCGAAACTGGGACCGAACACGATTGATGCAGCCAATCGGCTCGCAAACGGCTGCAACTGAGAAACCAGCATCGGGGCCCAGTCAGCTTTCTGGAGTCTACATCGTTCACGATCCGCCGGCTCGACAAGGGAGCCTAAGCGCAAACATGAAAGGAGAATGTTATGCCGAAAACTACGCCCGAACAGAACAAGACAATCGTCCTTGAAGCATTCGAAACGCTCTTCAACAAACGCGACTATGAAGCAGCGGAACGCTATTGGTCGCCCAACTATATCCAACACAGCGCGCACATTGAGCCTGGGCGTGAGGGTCTTTTTAACCTCATCAAAGGGATACCTTCAACTTTGAGATATGAAGCAGGAGCCATTGTTGCAGATGGGAAGTTCGTCATTGTGCATGGCCGGTTTTCCGGGTTCGGATCGCCGGTCAACTGGATTGCTGCGGACATTCTTCGCATTGAAGATGGCATCCTAGTGGAACATTGGGACGTCATTCAAGATGAAGCAACCGAGGAGCAATCCAAGAGTAAGGCTCCGATGTTCGGCAGCACCTTCCCAACATATCTGTGAGCCGGCCAAAGTGACCGGCTCAGCATGCAGTGACCAACCCTCTATCTCATTGGGTTTGCTTCGGTTGGACTGCCGCTGGTTCGGAAGCTTCGTAGTGTTCGGCCTGCTCGGTTTAAGCGAAATCGCCAATGCACTCAGCGAAGAGTTCCTCAGGCTGTGTGCACAAACGGAACGCCTACGCAGGCCGACGCTCAGAAATTTTGGGTTGTGTTCTCGCTTGGCTGTAGCTAGGCGAGAACACCACGGCTTCCAAACTCTTGACAGCTCGCTAATTCCACATAACAAAGTATCACGACCGCATGGGTGTCATCCTGAAGCCGAAGGACTATCAGCGATGGCTGGAGGAAAGCGAGGAACACGCTCTGCCGCTCGATTTGCTCAGACCCTATCCCGAAGAAGAGATGAAGTCCTGGCGCGTCAGCGACAAGGTGGGGAATACGCGAAACAATTGGGCGGAATTGATCGAACCGATTCCGGAAGACACACCAAAGCGTGAAAAGAAGGTTAGGCGCGCCAAACCCAAGAAAGGACCTCCTTCGAAAGGGTTGTTCGACTGATTTCTGAACATAAGCGGACTTTCCACCACCAGGGTCCTGTTGTGCTCCAACGGCTTACAAAGTTGATTTCAGAATTAACAGGATTGATTGTGCTATTGGGTAGGCCAATCTTTAAAGGGAATGATGAGGTATAGCTCGGAATGACCCGGCAGATGTGAGATGTAAATCTGCCCCGTGGAACCATCGCGATTGAACTTCGCAAGGTCTTCATTGTGAGGCGTAATGATCATCGCATGAGGGCCCACATGATAGGTGTGATCGGCACTGTGGGATGTGCCGTGTAGGTCCGGGACCCATGCTCCGGAGAACATGTACATGACCCCGATCTGGTCGATATGTACGGGGCGTTCCGCGAGACTGTCCTTGATCCATTGCATCGAGGTCTTATCCAAGCACATGGGGTCATCATGGGGATATCCGGGAATTCCGGGCAGGCATGTCCAATCGCTCTTGCCGGCTCGCAGGACGCGGTATTCGGCGTTTGGAGCCTTCGGATCAGCCGGCCAGTCTGCAATGACCGCGTCTTTGACAACAAAAGGCGGTCCTGCTCGTAGAGCATCCGCAATTTTCTCTTTATCTGTCGATTGATGTCCTGAAGGCTTCATATCCATTTGTGCGGAAGCAGCGAGCGAAGCTGCAAGCGTGACGGCGGTGATTAGTTTGAACACGTCTGTCTCCTTACGGAAGAAATGCGGTGTACATTTCAAATCGTAGGGATGAACTGTACGGTCAGTCTTGGCAAAAACTGCTTATTGATGGCCTTTTCTGCTTTTGCGCCATTGGCCCGGACTCTCGCCGAGGATGCGCTTGAAGGATCTGTTGAGTGCGGATTGATCGGCAAATCCACACTTATTCGCAACCTCGACGAGCGATAAACGCGAGGCCAGCAGAAGATTTTTTACGGCATCTATGCGGCGTTCCATAAGCCAACGGTGCGGAGGGCGCCCAAACGTTCGGCGAAAGGCATGAGCAAAATGGCTTGCCGATAGATTGCACTCAGCTGCTACGGAGGCCAAAGAAACATCTCCATGCAAGTTCGCGCTGAGGAACTCCTTCGCGCGTCGTGCCTGCCATGGAGCCAGGTGTCCTGGCATGAGACCTGATGATGCTTGGACTCCGCCATACACCTCGGCGGCGTGTGCAAGGACGGTCTGGCCGATAGAGTCCAAAAAAATCTTCGGCGGAGGATCGCCGCGCCGGATCGTGGAGAGAACAGCCATCCCCAGATGTTTCAGGGTTGCGTCCATCTCACAGTGCGGCCACGTGAGCGTGCTCACTGCGGCAATGTGGTTTTCGTAAACGAACCCTTCGAGCGCCGTGCGGGGTATGTAGAGCTGCAGGACTTCGATGGGATTGGGAAAGAACGCAATTGGATCTTGTTCAAGATCGAGGATCGTTACACCGCCGGAGGGCCGCTTGGGAGTTGGAACGAGCTTTCCGCCAAGCCACAACCGCCCTCCACTTGTTGCACGCAGATGCAGATGGATGGAGAATGCCTTTTCAATTGGGATGGAGGCTGTCGGCTCCGAGAAGCCACTCGGTGCATGTAGGCGAGTTACGGCCAGCTTGGAATGCCCTGATCCCAATGTAGCGAATAGCGGTGGCTGCGGTAGGTGCAGATATCCTGCCATCCGCTCTCCGTAGGCTCCCATCTCAAGCATGACTCACCATCCTCTTGCCCCAGTTGCCGACCAGTCCTCAACAGTCTTGACCAAATTCACCTCTGTCTCTCAATCCATGACGCGGGTACAAGCCGAAACCTTCATTGCTTGTTGCAGCTCGAATGAGCCCTGGGAATTCTGTGTGCATTCCTGCGATCAACAAGTGTTCCTGTGCTGCCTTCTTCAACATTTTCAGGCGAGTCTCGGCAGCTTGCAACGGGTACCCAGTAGACCCTCCTCATAAACGCATCATCCGTTGTTGCGGCCTCGATCGCAGCTAATGGCGTTCCTCTTGGGAGTACGCTTCAGGACCGCGGATCGAGCACCACGGTGCCGACCACCTGCCGGTCTTCAAGAAGGCGGTGTGCCTCGGCGGTCTGGCTCAAAGGAAGAGTCACCGACACCCGGGCGCGCAGATGACCCGCTATTGCCTGCTCCGCAAGGTACTGCATACCCTGGCGAATCAGCTCCGGCTTGGCATCGAAGACGGGCAGGTAGATCCCGGTCATCGTTTGCGACTTGCTCATCAGCCGACGCGGTTCGAAAGGCTTGCCTGGGCCGCGGGTCGATCCGAAGATTATGTAGCGGCCAAACGTTGCGAGGCAATCGAAGTTCCTCTCGAAGATTTCGCCGCCAATGGATTCGAGGATGATGTCGACGCCTTTGCCGTCCGTGGATTTGAGTACCTCCGCCGGCCACTCTGACTGATCGTAGTCGATCGCGACGTCAGCTCCGACGCTCAACGCGAAGGCTCTCTTCTCCTCGCTTCCAGCGGATGCGATTACCAGGCCGGCGCCCATGGCTTTCGCGATTTGTACGGCGACGCTGCCCACGCCCCCGCCTGCGCCATGCACCAAGACGCTCTCGCCGGCGCGAAGTTGTGTGGAGGCGTTCAGCATTAGCCATGCGGTCATTCCCTGGGTGGGAATCGCTGCGAACATAGTGTCGTCCGCTTCCTCTGGAAGCACAATCGTACGGTCGGCGTGTGCCACGGCGAACTGCGCATAGCCTCCCTCGTGCAGCAGCGCCATGACCTTCTTGCCCCTCAGGCCGTGGTCGCCGGATGGACCAGCGTCCACGACATGCCCCACGACCTGCAGGCCTGAGATGCGAGGTAGCAGCTTGTCCTGTCCCACATGCGTCTCCGGTCGCGCATATACTCCCATGCGCTCGCGGATGTCCACGAAGTTCACGCCAGAGGCGGTCACCTCGATCAGCAGTTCGTCGCCTTGCGGGACGGGCTTGGGCACCTCTACATATTCGAGGACATCCCTTCCGCCGAATTTGGAAAACTGGATCGCCTTCATCGGTCTTCCTCCGTCCCGCATAGGGGCTCAATGCTGTTCGGATCCGCAGGCCTTATTTTGTTGACGCAGGTGGCGGCGGCACGGGAATCGCTATATCGCTGGCCATCTTCCAGCCTTCGGGAGTCCTAACCCAGTCCATCAGAATGAGGAACGGCTTGGGAGTCGCAGTCTGTCCCGCGTAGCCGACGGTGATCTGGCTAGGAACATACGTCTCGATCACATCACGACTTAGAGCGACCGTCTTCGCCTTGGTAAAGTCTCCCTCCATGTGAAAAGGTCCGCCGAAGATCACATCGTGCAGATGCTGGACGACGACGTCGTGGCCCCAGAAACCGGCCCAATTTCCTTCGGCTGCGGTCGCGGTCTTCGCCACGAAGAGAGCCGACGGTGAGTTCCACACCACCCGCTGAACTGCGTCAAAGTCTTTTCTATTTTCCGCATCCATCAAGCGTTCGGTCAGGCCCTGGAGCTTATGCAGTGTCTGTTCGTCGATCGGCCCCGCAGGCGTGGCCGCAGAGGCTGGATCGCTCAATGCATACATAGGGGGACGCGGAACCATGACCAGATACAGCGCGGTGATGACAGCAAATATCAATCGTCGAATCGACATAAGGTGCATACACACTCCTCTTGATGTATAGCGGTCCCACCTGGCGGCAAAGTCTCCCAAGCGGTTACTTGTTCAGCTCCAGCGACCCGGGGTGCTTGCAGAGCGCGGTGACTTCGATCTCCATAAAGGGATAAAGCGGGAGGGAATTCAGGATGTCATGCAACTCGGCTGGGTCTTCGACGTCGAAAACGCTGACATTCGAAAACTTGCCGGCCACACGCCAAAGGTGGATCCACTTACCCTGGAGCTGCAGTTCTTTTGCCCTCTCATGCTCATGTTCCTGCAATCTCTTGAGCGCCTCAGGATCCAGGTCGCGTGGAAGGCGAACGTCGATGTGCACATGGAAGAGCATAGGATTTGTCTCCTTTTCCTGTCTGCATTGAGCGCTTGGCTCGTGATCCTGAACGATGGTGCGACGATCAGCCGCTCAGAAACCTTGCCCCGTTGGTTCAACACACGCGAGGCTAGACCACGGTGACTGGGGTATGGCCGGTCATGAGATGCAACATGGCGATGGCATACTCCGATGCCGCCGACTGGTCCTGGCCTGTGATGAGCCTGCCATCGACGACCACCTTTGGCGTGTAAGGCTGAATGCTCGAATAGATCGCGCCGGTGCCCTCGAGCACCTTTTGGGGATAGTGCGGAATGGTGAAGCCACTGCCGAACATCGACTGTAATTGTTTGTCGGCCTCGTAAGTGAATCCCGTAACTTGGCGGCCGCGGATGCGATCGGGGATATTACCGAGGGCGACAGCCCCGTGGCATATGGCGCCGACGACTTTGTCCTTCGCCCAGAAGTATTCGAGTGCTCGCGCCACGTCTTCATTTGGATAGAGATCGAATGTCGCGCCGCGCCCGCCGGCAACGTGGATTGCGTCGTACGCGCTCAGGTCCACCTCGCTCAGCTTCAGGGTGGTTTCGAGTTTGGCGACAGCTTTCTTGTCCGCCAGAAAGCCTTTGCTCACAAGGTCTTCGGGCTCCATCGATTTATCGAAATGGGGATCGCTGTATCTGTCATGGACGACCCGGCCTCCGTTTGGGCTGGCAAAGTCGACTTCAACGCCACGCTCGGTGAGATGCCAGTAGGGATGCGTGACTTCCGACAGCCAGAAAGCAGTCTCGGAGCCGCTGATGATAAATAATACTTTCATTGGTTTTCTCCATTGGTTGAGCCTCTTGGAAAGCCAAACGCTCGACGCTCGATGCTCTTTGCGAACTTCGGCGTCTCTTCCTGGTTATGAGCGTGTGAAGCCTGCTGTCGAGCCACGCGGGCCTGCTCGAACGGAATGCCGTGTTCGGCTAGGAAGGCGAGAGTCTGATCGGTGGCGCTCGAATGAATGTGGTTCGTGAATTCGCAAGTCTGATCGTCGACCTTCCGGACACTGAGTTCCCAGACGACCTGAAGCTTGTTGCGCCCGGCAGGCGAGATGGAGTCCGAGATCGAGACCATGCGGCAGAAGTGCGGCTCGCGAACTTCCCCGACGTAGTGCTGCACGACGAATGCATCGCCTATCGTCTCGACGTTGATCGACATTGGCCGTCCATCGTCAGTCGTGGTTGTGCCCGCGGCGATGTGTGCGTGCGAGCAGCGCTGGTACTCAGCGTCGGGAAGCTGGAAGAGCCAGTCGGCAATGTCCACCTTCTCGATGGGGGCATTGATCGTGGCGCTGACGGTAGAGAGGGAAAGCGTGCGGTCGTCTGTCATTGGTTTCGCTCACCTCTTCTTATTGAGGACATCGGCGATACCATTGGGGAACATGCCATCTGCTGCAGCGAGCACGTTGAGGGCTTCGCGAAGCAGCACGATCTTGCTGTTCGCCACAGTGCAATGGCCGAAGAAACGCTGATGCACGTCGCGGCCGGAGATGCCGGATTTCTGGTGGATCGTGTATTCGCCGAATGCCTGATCGGGCGTGTCAATGTAGATCTTCACGTCGACGAATTTGAATCCGGGGTACATCTTTTCGTGCAGAAACGTGAGGAAGCTCTCGATGGTTTTTGGCCCTTCGTACCTCGGGTCGACGCCGAGGTCTGCAAGATAAGGCAGCTCGAGCGCACCGTTCTCAGCAAAGAGAGCAGCTGATTCCTTTGCCGTGCCGTCGATATAAGCCTGAAGAAGTTCCTTTGCTGTCTTCATGATTTGTGTCCTTTCGCTCGTTGAGGGTTAGAGTTTTGTGTAGCCGCCCTGAATGAAGTCGCAGGCGAGTCTTGCGTAGGCTTCCGCTTGGTCTTCCCACACAAAGTGTCCGCAATCGATGACGTTGAGCTGGCTCTTCGGCAGGCCCCTGTGTAGACCTTCGGCATTCGACACTGGGACGAAAGGATCATGCAGACCAACAATGAGCTGACAAGGCACAGTGATTTCCGGCTGCAGCTTGGCAAGGCGCGGAAGCGAGTTAGGATAGTCCCGGATAAATGTCATTGCATCCCAAAACTTCTGTCCGCTGTAGGAAGCGATGTAATCGTCCAGGGCGAACGCAGGCAGCTTGTATTTCTTCATGTCTGCGACAGCTCCGCGTACGAACTGCTCGCCGGTTAGATCCTTGAAGGGTTCCAACGACGGCGCATTCACGATCTGGTCCAGGATTCCAAGAATGTCAGTGTGATCTGTTGCGCCGCTGCCGATCACGAGACTCTTGAAGACGCCGGGGTGCCTGGCCGAAGCAAAAAGACAGGCAGGAGTGCCGATATCCGGCGCCACGACGTGTGGTTGCTTCAGACCGAAAGCATCCATGATGCAGAGAACGAACTCGCCGACAGTCTCGGGTGTTCGCATGTCGGCGCGAACTTCGGAGCGGCCGAACGGCGGCAAATCAACGGCAATGACCGGGCCGAGTGCGGAGAACATCTCCCAGGTAGGGAGAAAGGCGAGGATGCTTTCCGGCAGCGGGCTGAGAAGGAGAATCGGATCGCCATCTAATTTGTCATTGACGGCGTAGCGAATCTGCAGGCCATCGATGGATTTGTATTGGGTGGCGTTCAGACCGGTGGTGATATTGGTAGTCATCTTCGGATTCCTTTCGAGTCTTCTGAATCGAACTCAGGACTCGGCGAGTGTCTGGTGAACCATGTGAACAACGATGGAGCCTTCGCCCACCGCCGAAGCTACGCGTTTTACATTTCCCGATCGGGCATCTCCGACGACGAAGACGCCGGGCAGGCTTGTTTCGAGCATCCAGGGACGCCGTGCGAGAGGCCACGGAATGGGCGGCTCGGAATTCTCAAGATCGCGACCGGTTAGAACGAAGCCTTTGCTGTCGAGGGACACGCAGCCGGCAACCCAGTCGGTCTTGGGCGACGCTCCGGTCATGACGAAGACGTGCCGGATCGGACGTGTTGCAGTCTCGCCGGAATTCCTGTCGCTCCACGAGACCTTATCGAGATGGCCATCGCCTTCAAGGCAAGTGAGTTCATTCGAGTAATGCAGATGGATCGATGGATTTTCCTCGATCCTCTTAATGAGGTAACGCGACATGGTGTCAGCGAGACTCTTTGAACGCACGAGCATATGCACACCTCGTGTGTTCTGCGAAAGGAACACAGCAGCCTGGCCGGCAGAATTGCCGCCGCCGATGACGACGACTTCCTCACCGACACAGAGCTGAGCCTCCATGAAGGTGGCGTTGTAGTAGATTCCCTTGCCGGTAAACTGTTCGAGCCCAGGGATGGACGGCTTGTTGTACTCGGCTCCGGTGGCGAGCACGATCGCGCGTGCCCGCATCGCCAACCCGTCATCAAGCGTCACTCTATAAGGCCGCTGATCGCACACGAGGCCTACCGCGGAATGGGCGACCATGATTTGCGCGCCGAACTTTTCCGACTGCGCGATGGCGCGGTCCGCCAATTCCTGACCAGAGAGCCCCGTAGGAAAGCCGAGGTAGTTTTCAATCTTTGAGCTCGAAGCTGCCTGCCCGCCGGGCGCGCTCTTTTCGAGGACCAGCACATCGAGTCCTTCTGAAGCGGCATAAACGGCAGCGGCCAATCCCGCGGGCCCGGCGCCGACGATGACTAGGTCTCGGACGTGAGAGTCGTCGATGTGACGATTGAATCCCAGGCTGTCAGCAAGCTGATTCAGGGAAGGATTTCTCAGGACCAGTGTGTTGTTGCAGATCACAACGGGAATATCCGCGACACCGACTCCGAAGCGATCTAGCAGTTCCTGCGTCGTCTGGTCCGAATCGAGATCGAAGTAGGCAAAGGGATGTCCGTCGCGGGTAAGAAACTCTCGGAGTGCCAGCGTATCGGCCGAATGGCCTGAGCCGAGGACGACTACATTTCCATGCCCAGCACTCTTTAGCGAGAGCCTGCGGGCGAGAAATGCTTTCATGAAAATGTCGCTGAGCTCCGCATCCTTCGCAATGAGCGTGCGCAGATCCGAGGCCTGCAATTCGAGCACCGTGCCGGATTCGATCACCTGACATCGGTAGATCGATTTCCGGCCGGCAATCATCAGCAACTCGCCGGAAAACTGCCCGGCCTTATAACTGGTGATCGTGGATTCCTGCCCACTGCCGATCGCCAGAATCCTGATCTCACCGGAGAGAACTACATAAACGGGCGGAGTGTCGAAGTCGGGCTCATAGAGAGTTTGGCCGGCCTCGATGGACCGAGGCTTGGCGTAGTGACTAATCCGCTCGATTTGTTGTTCGGTGAGAATGGGGGCGTACGACATAATCAATTCCAGGGTTGGGTTAGGCCCAAACCGATTCCGAAACGGAATCCCGGGCCACTTCAAAACATGGTGTTGTTGTTCTTCGGGCTCTCAGGAACGGGCTGGACGACGTCCCAGTGCTCGACAATCTTGCCGTCCTCAAACCTCACAATGTCTACGACGGCCTCGCCCCTTTCTCCCGGGGTCCGGACCCATTCGCTGTGCAGTAGGACAAAATCTCCGTCGGCGAAGGCGCGCTTGATGTGAAGGCGCGACTTCGGATGGTTGTCGCGGAGCCAACCGACGAACTTCTGTAGACCGGCCCAGTCGTTCTCAATCAGAGGATTGTGTTGTTTGTAGTGCTGCCCGCCGTAGAGAGCGATCGCGGTGTCTGTATCGAATTCGTTGATTGCCTTCTCAAAGTAGGCGATAGCGGCCCTTTTGTTTTCTTCGGACATGTGGCTCCCTCGCCGGGACAGGCTCGACGTAGAGCAAGTCTCCTAGAGAATGAGCCGGAAATAAAGTCAGCAGGACTCAAATGCCGATCAAATAACAGTCAAATGGCCAAGTCGCTTGCTTTCAACGGAATATTGGCGGCTCTGCAACGGATTTGAAAGCGTAATGATCGGTTAGACTCGAACCCATGACTCGCCAGGACGCAGATCAGACGACCCGAGTGCGTTTCGAGGCCTTCGAGCTCGACGTTCGCAGCGGCGAACTGCAGGCAATCGAGCCGGGCGATGGCGAGGCCGTGGCTCTGCAGGAGCAGCCGTTCCGTATTCTCCAACTCCTTATCGAGCTAAACGGCGATGTGGCGACCCGAGAGGACATTCGGAGAGCTCTCTGGCCTGACGAACGGAACGTCGATTTCAACCACTCTATTAACGTTGCAATCGCAACGCTTCGACGGGTACTGGGCGACTCGGCGACAGAGGCGAGATACATCGAGACGGTCGCCAGACGCGGCTACCGACTGATCCCGACCCCGATTTGGCTGCCGGCCACCTCCAACCGGATTGCCGAAGTCGATGGCGTCGGGCAAACGACGCCGCCAACGCAGACGCAGATTCCGGATCAGGCTGCAACTCCTGTCGCAGATGCTCGGAAGAGAACAATTCGCCAGTGGACGCGACTGGTCGTGGCAACCGTGGTTCTAATGGCAGTCGCCGGAAGCGCCCTGTACTGGAAGTTCCGCCACGGAACACAACTAGGGGCCAATGACACGGTAGTTCTGGCGGATATCAACAACAAAACCAGCGATCCCATCTTTGACGATGCACTGAACACTGCGTTGCGGGTCGAGTTCGAGCAGACGTCGTACCTCAACCTTCTCGCTCCGGACAAGGTGCGAGGAACGATGAAACTGCTCAATCATCCGGATCAGGAAAAGTTGAGTCCAGAGCGAGCACGCGAAGTGTGCCTGCGCACCAACACTCGTGCGGTGATCGCCAGCTCCATCGCCGATGTCGGCAATCGCTTTCGAATTGAGCTGCACGGGATTGATTGCAGCACCGGGAATGCATTCGCGAGCGCACATGGCATCGTCGCAAGCAGAGATGAAATCGTGCACACGACAGGCGCGCTCGGAGAAGAACTGCGCAGAAAAATGGGTGAGCCCCGGGCCTCGGTCGCGAAGTACAGCAAGCCGCTTGAAATGGCAACATCGCATTCGCTTGAGGCGCTGCAACTGCTGACCACCGGTTATCGGCTCCATATGGCGAGGGACCAGCAGGCCGCGTCGTATTATCAGCGCGCGATCGGTCTCGATCCGAAGCTGGCGCTGGCGTATATCGGGCTCGGTGCCTGGCACTCAAATTTTGCGGAAGATACCGAGGCGGCGGCCGCGGAGACGAAAGCCTTCGAACTGCGGGACCGGCTGACCGGCCCTGCCCGGTTTTTGGCGGAGACGCTCTACTACGATCTTGTCACGGGCGAGCTGGAAAAGTCCTATCCCATCTACCAGGAATGGGTGCAGACTTTTCCCCAGGATGTAAGGGGGCACATCAACTTCAGTTTTTGCGCTCTTTTCCTCGGACGGCTGGACCGAGCCCTACCGGAGGCACGCGAGGCGGTGCGGCTTTTGCCAGTTGAGGCCACCTACGCCAACCTGGCGCAGATCACGATTGTCGATGGCCAACTGGAAACGGCGAAGTCTGTATTACATGAGGCGGAGCAGCAAGGGATCGTTGACCCTTTCCGCATCTGGCGACATCTCATAGCCTTTCTGGAGCGCGATGAGGCCGGCATGCGGGAGCAGGCAACATGGGCAGAAAACACAGCCAGTGGAGAAGCGGCTACGGTTCTCTACGCAGATGCGAACGCTGAGGCTTATTTCGGGCGTTTTCAAAGCGCTGCCGGATGGTTGAGGAGAGCGAAGAAAAAACCAACAGAGAATCAGTACGGTGGGATACCGCTCAGCCTTCAGGAGGAATTCGCGATCCAGGAAGCGGAAGCCGGCAAAACAGCCGACGCACGAGAACTGTTACCTAGCCTGGCCGTCGAATCTAAAGACCGAAACACGCGCCTGAATTTGGCAATGCTCCTCGCACGGGTGGGCGAGACTGAAAAATCAGAGGCATTGGCCGACGCACTCAGCCGCGACTATCCGTTGGATACGCTGGCACAGAACTATTCGCTGCCCATCATTCGCGCCGCCATTAAGTTGCAGAAGAATGACCCACAGGGTGCGATCGAAAGCCTCCGTCCGACCGTGAAATATGAACTCTCCATCCCGGACACCGTCAACAGCGTCTATCCGGCGTATCTGCGCGGCCTTGCTTATCTGCAGATGGGCAAAGGGGCGCTCGCTGCTCCCGAATTTCAGAAGGTGATCGACCATCCTGGAGTCGTGGGCCGATTCGTGACCGGAGCTCTGGCGCAACTACAGCTTGCGCGTGCCCAAGCAATGGGCGGCGACAAAGCGTCGGCAAAGAAAAGCTATGAGGAATTCCTCGATCTTTGGAAAGGTGCCGACCTGGACCTTCCGATTTACCGCAGAGCCAAAATCGAATACTCGAAACTGGAATAATCGGACACTTCGACTTTATCAAATGCCATGAGTCAGCTTCCTTTTTGGGATTCCTGATCCGCCGGTTGGATGATGAGAACAGGCCGGGTCACTCATTGAGGTTTTCCTGGTGATCGGTCCGCACTAGAGTGTTTTCAGGACTGAACCAGTTCGAATATCAGAACGCGACGATCTACCATCAGCTCTTATGGACGACCTCGAATGAATATCCGTCTGGGTCGAATACATCAGCGGCGTAGTATCCGGAGTAATATTCAAGACGTGCACGCGGCGAAATATTGTCCCTGGCACCAGCGGCGATCGCCGCCCTGTAGAATCCATCTACCTTGTCATTGCTTTCGGCGATGAATCCCCAGTGAATGGACGCTGGCTCAGGCTTGCCTTGCTGGAGCCAAAAGAATGCCTGCTTGCCATCACCAAATCCCCACAGATCAGGATGACCGTCTTCGCCCTTGTAGGGCAAGAAGAACCTGATATTGAGAGGCTTCAGGGCCGCCTCGTAGAACGCCAACGAACGTTCGACATTACTGACAGTCAGAATGATGAAACCGAGCATCGTCCTCTCCTTCAGATCACGAGTGCTTGAACGGCCTTTTCGCCATTGGGTACAGCATAGACGGCAAGCGGAGGTATGTTCATGCCTTCCGCCCTTACGGTTTGTACGTCATCGATTCCAATGAACCCTAGAATCTGGCGGAGATAAGGCTCGACAGTATCCCACGGCTTCCAAGGTCCCTCGCTAAACACTCCACCGGATGCAAGCACCAGGATCGCCTTTTTGCCTTTCGCAAGCCCCTCTACCCCTGCGCCAGCGTGGTTGAAAGTCTTGCCGGCGCGTACAACATGATCAATCCACGCCTTCAGAGAAGAGGGGACGCCGAAATTCCACATGGGGCTGGCGATCATCAGCAGATCCGTCGCCAGAAGCTCTTCCGTTAGTTGGTCCGATAGATGCAACGCGTCCTTCAGTCGTCCTGCCTCCGCCGGGTCACGCGTAGTCATCGCCTTCAGAGTCGGTTCGTCCAGGTGGGGAACGTTGTCATGCGCGACGTCGCGTTCGACGATTTTAGCCTCTGGATATTGGGCCTCCAGCCGTGCTCTCACCTTGCCGGCTAATGTGCGGCTCGCGGATTCGGAACCGCGAGGACTTGATTCGACAATCAGAATTCGCTTCATTGGAGACTCCCTTTTAATGCCATACTTACTTTCTGTTCGTTGATTCTATTGTGAGAGCTTATTATGAACAATAAGGCACTTTGACATTCGCAACGCACATGGATGTAAGCATGAAAAAGAGCAGTCGGAAGAAACCATTGGACTCTGCCTATGTCTGCGGCCATGAGGACCCGGCTGCAGTTCGCGAGCTGCTGACTAAAGTGGGAGATAAATGGAGCATCTTTTTGATCCTCACTTTGGCAAAACTGCCGGGCCAGCGCGCTCGCTTTTCCGAAATCGAACGAGCGATCCCTGGCGTATCACAAAGAATGCTGACACTGACGCTGCGAACCCTGGAGAGAGATGGGTTGCTCACAAGAGAGTTGTTTCCTGAGGTGCCTCTACGAGTGGAGTACGAGCTGACCACACTCGGCCGAAGTCTGCTGCGCCCCATGCAGGGTCTGGTGGATTGGGTTACAGAGAATTGGCAGCAGGTAAAAGCGGCACGGAGCGAATTCGATAAGAGATGAACTGTGGCACTCCGTTCAGTGAGCGCCGATCAGGGTCTAATCCTTCTCAAGCAGTCTGTCCGAACAATCCAGGTCCCGACAGGTCCTAGTGCTGTATCTGGAGCGCCCGACGCGCAACAGTGCGTAGCCGCATGCTCTGATCGGGGCGCTTCTGATACAGCGACTTGAAGGAAGCCGCCCCGGTGTTGGGCTATGCACTTTGAATAGGTCTGATCGGGTACGGACGTTCCACGAAGATGCGGCGATAGGTATGTTCTGCCAGCTCGCGGGCAGGATAAAATGGCCAAGGACCGTAATGAGGCGACCATCGGGAGCTGAAGAAGTTGGTGAGCGAGCATGCGCGGACGTATGAGACAAGGGTTCTGCATGCGCGCTGAAGCACGTGCAAATCCCGAGGATATAGATAGTGCTTCATGCCGCGGTCCGTTCTGGTTGAGGTGGTGAGCGAAGCATGAGTTGTGCGGCGGAGAGCCGCTCAACGACGTGCATGGTTGCACCGCAGAGTGGACAGTTCCAGAGTGAGTGAACCTTTTCCGGAGACGGTTCAGTTGCCGGAACTGTCTTTTCCTCTGAGCCGCCGAGCAGGCGACGGCATAGGGGAAGGAGAGTAGCGCGGTTGCGGTTGGCGAGGAAGCCGAAGTTGCGGATGCGGACGAAACCAGGCGGCAGCACGTGTAGCAGAAAGCGGCGCAGAAACTGATCGACATCCAGGGGCATGAGCCTTTTCTTGTTGCCGTGCGCGGAATCTCTCCAGCGAAAGATGACGTTGTGCTCGGTGAGGGCGACCAACCTGGAGTTCGAGATGGCGACTCGATGAGTGTATGCGCCGAGATAGCGCAGCACCTGTTCCGGCCCTCCGAAGGGCCGCTTGGAATAGACAACCCAGTCGTGTCGGAACAACACTCGCAGCCACGCTGAGAAGGCCCGCGGTTCTGCCAGAGGCAGCAGGCTGCCGTGGAACTGGAGTTCTCCTCGATAGAAGGCGCTTCGGAGTCCGGCGACGAACTTGCCGCGGAAGACGCGACTAAGCACGCCGATGGGAAGAAAGAAGGAACGCCGGGCGGAGATCCAGCTTGCGTGGTCTGGGGCGAGGCCGCCGGCGGCAACTACGCAGTGGATATGCGGATGAAACTGCAAGCGCTGATTCCAACTATGCAGCACGCTGAAGAAACCTATCTCAGCTCCAAGGTGGCGTGGATCGCGGGCAATCTCAAGCAAGGTCTCGGCACTTGAGTGAAAGAGCAGGTGATAGATGAGCCGCTTGTTCTGCAACGCGAGCGGGGCCAGTTCCCGCGGCAGCGTGAAGACGGCGTGCACATAGCGAGTGGGCAGCAGTTCCCGCTCACGCGCCTTCAGCCAGCGCATGCGCGCGTTGCCCTGACATCTTGGGCAATGCCTGTTTCGGCACGAGTTGTAGGAGATCCTGGTCGTAAGTCCGCAGCCGGTGCAGCGATCGCGATGCCCGCCTAGCGCGGCCGTGCGGCAGCGCGCGATGGCCAGCAGCACCTTTCGGTGTTGCCAGTTGATCCATCTGCGACTGTGTTCAATGAAGGACTGTCCCGCACAGCGAACGATGTCGGCCATCTCCAACGGAGGCCGGCTCATGAACTGTGCTTGTGTCCTCCTTGCGAAGAAAACGTGAGGGCATCGAGCGGGCTGGCGGTTGCGCTGAGATGCCGCTGGGACAGATGCAGGTATACGGTAGTGACCTCGAGGTCTCGATGTCCGAGCAGGATCTGGATCGTGCGCAGGTCGGCGCCGGCTTCAAGAAGGTGTGTCGCGAAACAATGCCTCAAGGTATGCGGATGGATGTTCCTGTTCTGAAGGCCGGCGCGCTCGGCGGCGATCTGGCAGGCAGACCACAGGACCTTGGTGGTTACAGGATGACTGGACGTATGCCAGCGGTTGCCGGGAAAGAGCCACTCCTTAGGCTTGCGCCGTAGTCCGCGCCAGTAGGCGCGCAGTTCTTCGAGAAGCTTCGGGCTGAGCATGACATCGCGGTCCCTGCCTCGCTTGCCCTCGCGGATATGCACCACCATCCGCTGGCTGTCGATGTCGCTGACCTTCAGGCGGGCTGCTTCTGCGCGACGTGCGCCGGTCGCATACATCGTCATCAGCAGAATGCGATGAAAGGGTGTATCCGCTGCGTCGATCAGGCGCCCTACCTCCTCCTGGCTGAGTACCCCGGGGAGATGACGCACCTTCTTCGGATAGGGCGTCTCGGCGATGCTCAAGTTGCGCTTCAACACGTGGATATAGAAAAAACGCAGCGATGCCAAATGCAGAATCACCGTGTTCGGACTGAACTTCAACTTGGTGAACAGCATCGCCTGATACTTGCGAATGTCTTCAGGACCGAGCTGATCGGGCGGACGGCGAAAGTACCGGCTGAAGTGCTCAACACCGTGCAGGTATGTGCGGATCGTTGTATCGGCGAAGTTGCGGCGACGCAACTCCTCAAGCATGAGCTGACGCAGTTGGTTCACAGAGAATCCTCCTTCTCTGCGTCCCAAACTATCCAACCAGGTACAAATGTCGCCTCACGAACACGCGAATGCGTCCGCCGCCACTGCGGCTTCGTTCATGTCGGCTCTTCGTCAGTAACGGTTGGTAACGAGAAGCTCGTTTTTCGCTAGTAATTAGCTGACCGCGATACTGGTTGGGCAGCTCCCGACAATGAATGAAAACAGGATCAGTCCATGAGTTTGGCGCGTTTCCAAACACCCTGCAGCATGGCAGGAACCCAAACGTTGGCCGGGCAACGGCTCCAACTCTCGTCCATAAAGACAAGTGGACGGCCTTCGGCCTGTTGACTCGCTTCTCCGATAGAGAGCACAAACAATGAATTTCGGGAGAACGGGCAGTCACCAAGTTGCCCTGCGGCTAGGGCCTGACGATAGACGCTGACAGGTGCGAACAGACATTGTTCAGCAGCCGCCTCAGTCGACAAATTCGATCTGGCATCAGCATCGGCATAGAGAAGTCTCATGTGGCGAATGCTCTTGACGACGTTATGCGCAGCGATCCCGATGGCGTTCACTGCTGAAAGATCCTCATTCACCATGCCAGCAAGAAGGCGTTTCGCGCGTCGGACTTTACCGCTGACAAACCACCACAGCATGTTGGGTAAATTTTTCGATCGGGGCGCTGCCACCAGGATCTTCGCGGCACTCCAGCTTTCCTCAGTCGCTACGAACTTGCTGGAGAACAGCCGGCCCAATAACTGCTGAACGAGAATACTCGGCTGTGTCT
>Ga0302324_100009411_pt1 | contig 20432 bp, 16 predicted proteins | sample Palsa_T0_1_FD_201949 | JGI IMG/M metagenome (GOLD analysis project Ga0302324, IMG submission 201949) | Peat permafrost microbial communities from Stordalen Mire near Abisko, Sweden - Palsa_T0_1 | ecosystem: Environmental > Terrestrial > Soil > Palsa > Peat permafrost | place: Sweden: Abisko...
GAGATGCAACGGGTTGGTGAAGAGATCATTGAGCAGGCCGGGCATCGCTTCAACATCAATTCGCCCAAGCAGCTCGGCGATGTGCTCTTCAACAAGATGAACCTGCCCAAGCCACTCAAGTACGGCAAGGGCAAGGTGGTCTCGACCGCGCAGGATGTGCTCGAAGAGCTGGCCGCGCACCATGAGGTGCCCAAACTGGTCATGGAGTATCGCTATCTGGCTAAGCTCAAATCGAATTACGTCGATTCGCTGCCGCTGCTCGCCGACCGCGATGGCCGCGTGCATACGACATTCAACCAGGTTGGCACTGCGACCGGCAGGCTGTCGTCGACCAATCCGAATCTGCAGAATATTCCCATCAAGACCGCGTTGGGGCGAGAGATTCGTGCGGCGTTTATCGCTGCTCCGGGGCGGCTCCTGCTGTCGGCGGATTATTCGCAGATCGAGCTGCGGCTGATGGCGCACTTCTCCGACGATCCGCTGCTGCTGAACGCCTATCGCACCGGCCAGGACATTCACACATTCACGGCTTCGGAGGTCTTCGGCGTTTCGCCCCAGGCCATGGACAAAGAGACGCGCAATCGCGCCAAGGCCGTCAACTTCGGCATCGTTTACGGCATTTCGCCGTTTGGCCTGGCCCAGCAGCTGGGAATCGACCAGCATCAGGCGCGGCTTTACATTGAGACGTACTTCGCGCGCTACAGCGGCGTGCGGACCTACATCGACCGGCTGCTGGAAGATACGCGCCGCGAGCAAAAGGTGCGGACGGTCTTCGGCCGGGTGCGGCCGATTCCCGACATCCAAAGCCGCAATGCCAACCTGCGCGGCTTTGCCGAGCGGACCGCAGTCAACACTCCATTGCAAGGCACGGCGGCCGATCTGATCAAGCTCGCCATGATCCGCATCGACCGGCGGCTTGCCGAAGAAAAGCTGCAAACCGCGATGACCTTGCAGGTCCACGACGAACTGGTCTTCGATGTCCCAGACGACGAGGTCGAGCAGGTCCGTTCGCTGGTAAAAGAAGAGATGGAAGGCGTGATCGAGTTGAAAGTTCCGCTGGTCGCTGACTGTGGTGTCGGGCCGAATTGGCGCGATATGGAATAGCGGCACTTTTTACAGGTAGGAAGAGATTGAGATCGACCATACGTTACTGTTGCTGTTATCCCAGCTGTCGAGTCGATCCAGGTCCTGTTGCGCATGTTCGTGAGTGCGGGGGAAATGCACCACCACGGCCCGGTCGCTGCTGAAATAGAGGGTGCGATGGTCCGGACCTAAACGCGGCTCGTCGTCGGTGCTGTAGCCGTAAGGCTGTTCATCGCCGGCGTAGCGGATCTGCGCTACCGGTCCCCATCCTGCGCCGCTTCTGCGAACGATGTAAAGGTGATCTTTCCCGTCGCGTGGCGCTCGTCCAGAGCTGCAGAAAACCAGGAATGATCCGTCTGGCGCAATCTCCGGATCGACGTCCGCGGTGGTGCCGTCGCTAAATGAAAGCGGCTGCGCCGGTTGGTAGACTCCGCGCTTGTATTGGGACGAGAACAGGCGCTTGCCGCCCTTGTCGTCGATGACGGTAAGGTAGATCGTGCCGTCGGCGGCGATGCTTGGCTTCCATATCGAGTGAGCGATGTTGACCGCCTCCGGAAGCCGCTTCGGCTCGCTCCAGCCCGAACCCGCACGGTCGACACGCCAGAGATTAGAGACGATGCCGGGAATGGGTTCGCCTGCCTGGGGAGGCGCGGGGAGCGGAGTGGTTGGGCGGGTTGATTGGAAGACTATATAGGAGCCATCCGGGAAGATGGCAGGAGACGAGTCAGGCCATTCGCCTGAAAAGGGCGCGAGCGTTGGCTTGGACCACTCGCCCCGGACCTTGTGCGACTCGAGAATCACGGTCCAGTGAGTGGCGCTTCGGGTGAAGAAGAGCGTGTCGCCATCAGGCGAAAACGCAGGCGCGCCATCGTTGGCCGGCCCGGATATGACGCCTGGAGCAAAGATCTGCGGCTCTGGCAGGGCGGTCGCCGGTGGATCCCTGACTGGAGCTGGAGACCGCGATGGTGATTGGGCGAGAATATGTGGGGCCAGCAATGAAACTGACAGTAGCAACCAGATTCTTCTCAGCATGTCGTCAACCCGTGTACGGTTGGACGATGGCGGTTAATTTTGGGAAGCACTCGGTTATTCGAGGAGGAAGCAGTGACTGAATGGAAGGCATCGGAGTATGTGCGAATCTCTGCGCTGCAACAGACCATGGCCGAAGAGGTGCTGGCGCTGCTCGATCTCAAGGGCAACGATTGCATCCTCGATATCGGCTGCGGAAATGGCAAAAACACCAGCGAGATTGCGTCGCGCGTTCCTCAGGGAAGCGTGGTCGGCGTCGATTTCTCGACCAACATGGTGGAGTTCGCCAGCTCTCAATATGGGTCGTCCCACCCCAATCTCAAGTTTGAAGTGGCCGATGCGCGACACTTGCCCTTCATAGCAGAGTTCGATCTGGTCGTCTCGTTCAACGCGCTCCACTGGGTTCCCGAGCAGGAGTTGGCGCTGCGATCTATTCATGCGGCGCTCAGGCCGAAGGGGCGCGCGCAATTGCGCCTGGTTCCGAAAGGGGAACGCACGAGCCTTGAAACCGTTCTGGAAGAGACGCGGCTTTCCCCGCGCTGGCATCGGTACTTCGAAACATTTCGAGAGCCGTATCTGCAACTCACCGCCGAACAGTATGCGGAACTAGCCGAGCAGAGCGGTTTTGAAGTCCGCAAGCTGCATACTGCGGCCAAGGCCTGGGATTTCAAATCGCGCGCGGCGTTCTTCGCCTTCGGGTCGGTGACGTTTGTTGAGTGGATGCAGCATCTGCCGGATTCGGACCGGCCTGCGTTTATCGCCGACGCGCTTGACCGCTACAGTAAGGTCGCCGCCGATGCTCCCGGCGAAGAGCATCTCTTCCGCTTCTACCAGATGGATATTCTGCTCCAGCGCAACTAGCTCTACTGGGCGGCATCCAGCGGTTCTTTGAGCTGCTTCAGAGTCCTCGGATGCGCTCTTCGCTTCATATCCGGCCGGCGCATGGAGGAGCGCGATACTGCACCAATCTGAAACGCATTCCGGAACCCCCTGCGACTTGGCATTGGCCAGATCGATCTCTTCCTTGAAGGACCCACAATTGCAAAAAATGGTCTCTCCCTGCCGGGTTGTTTAAACAAGGCAGCCCGCGATTGTGTCCGCCTGAGATTGTGTCCGCCTTGACACCCCGCTCTCACCTTCCTAGAATTAAACAGGAAGACTCTACCCGAAATAGCTTCTAAACGGTCGGTATTTCAAAGGTTTAGGGGAAAACAATGGCCGGCGAGATCAGAATCAGTCCACGGGAACGGGCGGTGCTCACCGCCATTATCGAGATGTATATCGATACCGGGGAGCCGGTGGCGTCGCAGGCGATCGCCCGCCAATTGGGCAACCGTGACGGCATGAGTTCGGCGACCATTCGCAATGTGATGGCCTCGCTGGGCGATGCCGGTCTGCTCGATCAGCCCCATACTTCGGCCGGCCGCATCCCCACTCCCAAGGCCTTCCGCTTTTACGTCGAGCAATTGAATGGCATGACCCGGAGCGGCTCGACCAGCTTGACTCAGGGCCGCCGCGACCAGATTGAAGACAGCTTCTCCGGAGTCACCAGCAGTCAGCAATTCCTCGAACGAACCTCGCATGTGCTGGCGCTGATTTCCAACGGCGTCGGCGTCGCACTGGCCGCCGCGGCCGCCTTTCATGCGCTCGAACACATCCACTTTTCGCGGTTAGCCACGGGCCGCGTCCTGGCCGTCGTTGTCACCAAGGCCGGAGCCGTGCTCGATCGGGTGTTGACCCTGGATCACGACTTGACCCATACCGAACTGGGCGCGGCAGCGAACTTCTTGAATGAGAATTTTCGGGGCTGGTCGATGGAGAGGATCCGGAAAGACCTGCAGCGGCGCATCGAGCAGGAGCGAAATGAATACGATCAACTCATCCGTTCGGTTGCCGACCTGTGCCGCCAGGGAGCACTGGACGGCGACGGACCGTCAATCTTTGTTGAAGGCATCGGCAACCTGATTGCCAGCCAGGTCGACCGCGACCGCTTGCGCCAGCTGCTGGGCGCACTCGAGGCAAAGCGGCGGCTGATCGAGTTGCTCAACGCCTATGTCGACGCCCGCCAGCAAAATGTTCGGGTCGTGGTTGGCTTGGAAGAGACGATTCCAGAAATGCATAGCATGGTGTTGATCGGCGCACCCGCCCTGGTTGGATCGGAGAGCCTGGGCACGGTGGCGGTTCTCGGTCCGGTCCGTCTGCAATATCAGGAGACGATGAACGCGGTGTCGTTTATCGCCCAGCTCTCGGATAGAATCCTGCAGCCACCCCAATAATCCAACCGAGTGCCAAAGCCGGAAAGACCGCGGGAGCAGCCAAGATGTCGGGACGGCGCAATATAGGGAGTGTCTGGAAGAAGGCGTTTATGAATAGCAAAGCAATGGAGGACAAGGCAATTACGGACGAGGAATTAGAGCTTCATCCCAATACCAATCCCGATTCGGATCCAGCGAATGGAGTGGCGACCGCAGTCGAGGATAGAGAGACGGCTAGCGCCGCCGACCAACCAGGACTTTCAGGCGCGGGCACGGTTCCGCTGGAAGAGTATGAGCGGATCAAGACGGAACGCGATCAGCTTTTCGATCGCATGGCGCGGCTGCAGGCCGAGTTCGACAATGCCCGCAAGCGCGAGGCCCGGGAGCGCGCCGATTTCCGCGACTTTGCGATCGCCAACGCGGTAGAACAGTTTCTTCCCGTGCTGGACAACTTCCAGCTCGCGCTGAAAGCCGATGGTTCGGCGAAGCAGCTTCGCACCGGCGTTGAGTTGATCGTCAAGCAGATGGACGAGGTGCTGCGTTCCCTCAATGTCAACTCGGTCGAAACCGTCGGCGCGCAGTTCGATCCACATGTGCATGAATCTATCGACTCTGTGGAAAGGGTTGATTTACCAGATCAGCAGGTCCTTGAAGAAGTCCGGCGTGGTTACCGGATCAAAGACCGCCTGTTGCGCCCTGCGCTGGTGCGCGTTGTTGATAATCGGCAACCGGGGTCGGCGTGATTGGCGCGGGGACTGATGATGTAGGCTCTTGTTGAGAAAGGAGCCTGGCCAGACCGGAGCTTTCCTCCGGCGTTAACCCTGATACCGATGTATCCAAGCCAGAAAGAGATATGAGTACAGCAAATAACGTGAGCAAACTCGACTACTACGAAGTGCTAGGCGTCAGCCGCGACGCCAACGACCAGGAGCTCAAGACCGCTTATCGCAAGCTGGCGATGCAGTTCCATCCTGACCGGAATCCAGGTGATGCCGAGGCGGAAGAGAAGTTCAAGGAATGCAGCGAGGCATACCAGGTGTTGACCGATGCGCACAAGCGCGCGGCCTATGACCGGTATGGCCATGCCGGTGTGAGCGGCGCGGGCGGCGGACCGTTTTCGAGCGCCCAGGACATCGGCGACATTTTCGGCGATCTTTTCGGAGAGATGTTCAACGTCGGCGGGAACAACCGCCGGCCTTCGCGCGCGCAGCGCGGGCGCGACCTTCGCTACGAGATGTCGATCGCCTTCGAAGAGGCGATTTTCGGAAAAGAGACCGAGATCAGCATTCACCGCATGGAGGCCTGCTACGACTGCCAGGGAACCGGCACCCGGAACAAGCAGGGGCCATCCACCTGCGCACAATGCCAGGGCCGCGGGCAGGTGCGCTACCAGCAGGGCTTCTTCTCGATCGCGCGGACCTGCAGCGTGTGCGGCGGCACCGGAACGATGATCACCAATCCCTGCCCGACGTGTCGCGGAGAAGCTCGAATCGCGCGCGACCATAAGATCGTCGTCAATGTTCCCGCCGGGGTCGAAGAGGGAACGCGCATTCGCTACCAGGGCGAAGGCGATGCCGGACGATTTGGCGGACCGGCTGGCGATCTCTACATTGTGCTGGCGGTCAAAGCGCATGAGTTCTTCGAGCGTGACGGAAACGACCTGCATTGCGTGATGCCGATCTCGATGCCGCAAGCGGCGCTGGGCGACGAACTCACGATTCCCACCCTCGAAGGCGAGACCACGCTGAAGCTCCCGGAAGGAACCCAGAGCGGAAAGCAATTTCGCATGCGCAACAAAGGTGTGCCATATCTGAATGAGCGCGGACGCGGCGACCTGGTCGTCGAGATCGCAGTGCAAACGCCAAAGAAGCTCACCAGAGTGCAGCGCGAACTGCTCCGCCAATTAGCCGAGACGATGACCGTCGACAACAAACCGACCTCGCGCAGCCTTTTCTCCAAAGTGAAAGAGATGTTTAGCTGACGATCCAGTCGTGGTTGAAGTTTCCTTTATTGAAGGAAGGCCGACACGATCGAGACGGCGGCAATCGCGGCCGTCTCCGCTCTCAGGATGCGCGGGCCCAGAGTCACCGGCTTCCATCCTTCATTCGCAAAGAGCGTTTCCTCCTCGGGCGTCCATCCGCCCTCCGGTCCAACAGCGGATCGAACTCGCCGACTCTCTTTGTCCATCGAGTCCGTCTCGGATTGGTCCAAAGCATCGCGCAGAGTCAAACCGCGTTCATTTTCAGCGAGCAGCAGACGCAGCTCCTCGGGTGCATCGCTTATTGCGTCTCGAAACGACCGCGCTTGTCCAACCACGAGGGTGTCGGAGCGGCGTGATTGTTGGGCGGCTTCGCGGGCGATCCGGCGCCAGCGTTCGACGCGGGCCGCAGCCGCCTGGGCGAGATGTTTTTCCGTGCGCCGGGCAATCACGGGGACGATCCGCTCGACTCCCAGTTCGGTGGCCTTCTCGATGGCCCACTCCATCCGGTCGAACTTGAAGATCGCCAGAAGTAGAGTAATCGGCAGGCACGGGTCCGCTTCTAGCTCACCGCCGAGAGTGAAGATCACCGCTGATTCCGATATCTCCAGGACGACGCCGCGCCGCACCCGATCCCCGGCCACGACGTCGAACTCCATGCCGGCCTGGGCGCGAAGCACGCGTGCGAGGTGCGCCGCTTGCGTTCCGCCTAAAGCGGCCCGGGATTCATCCCAGCTATCGGCGATCCATCTTCTGCGTGTCATCCTTGTTCCATTTTCGCCGACTCGATAAACTTCGCTTGAAAACACTTCGGGGGACGCTCATCGCGTCCCCCGAATGTGTTGCCTGTTGCCGTGACTACTTCTTTTTGGCGGCTTTCTTTGCTGGTGCCGCCTTCTTTGCCGGTGCCTTCTTGGCTGCCTTCTTGGTTGCCATGGTTGTTTGTTCTCCCTTTTCGATTTGACATCGATGCTGCAGTACGCATACTGCAGTTACGAAAGGTATAGAGATCGGGAAAAACTGTGTCAAGAAAAAAATCAACGCTTGCGCAAGACTTCTTGCAAATCGAATCGCAAGAGTCACCGATAGAAATCAGCGCGCGCACTTCATTCCAGAAAAAAACGGATCATAAAATGCCGAGTGGAACCTGTGCGCGCTTCAACAACCAAAGCGCAATTCCGGTCACTGAGTCATGCCAGCCGTGCACGATCATGCCCGCGCGAAGACTGTTGCGGCGGATCGCAAGCAGGCTGAAGAGTGCGCCATACACAGTGATCATCAGCATTCCCGCGATACCCTCATATCCGTGCGCGGTGCCGAAAAGCAGTGCTGACACCAGCACTCCAAACCACAAGCGATCTGTCGCCCGCCAGAACTGCTGCTGAAAATATCCGCGAAAAAGAAATTCTTCGCAGATTCCAGCGGAGATGCTGAGCGTGATCCACAATGCAGATTCGCCGATCGACGACGGAGCGAGCTGGCTGATCTGTTTCTGCGCGCTCTCCAGGTGAAGCAGGCGAAGAAAGACCGCCAGGACGGCGAGCACCACCAGAGAGAGAATCCAGAAGACCGCTGCCGCCCCGAGGTCGACGAAGAGTTCTTTGATACCGAGGCGGCGTTCTCCGAGCACTTCTCGCAGCGGAGTTTTTTTCAAGCGCAGTCCCCAGTATGCAAATCCGGCGAGCGCCCACTCCCATGCGATGGTCACTCCGTAGTTGGCGAGGTGATGGGAGCCCACCGAACTCCGCGCCGAATGCAGCGAACCCAAGACGGAAGTCGCGGCGATCAACAGCACCAACAGAGCGGTGTGCCACCATGGAGCGATCAAGCCATGTTTCGCGGACCATTCGCTGATACCCGCTGCCGGTATTGCGTCGTCGGTTTCAATCATCTTCCGCTCTCTCGATCGCGAGCGCCCAGCCAACGTCTTGAAGAACAAAATCTGGTTATGGGCAGCCAACTTGCCGATCCGGGCCTCCCTTGGATGGGGATTGAATACTCAGGATTCAGCACTCGATCACATTCAAAGCCAGTCCGGCCAGCGATGTCTCCTTATATCGCGATTGCATATCCAGGCCGGTCAGGTACATCGTCCGAATGATCTGATCGAGGGAAATCTTGTGCCCTTCGGTTTCGTTCATCGCCATGCGGCAGGCGTGCACCGCCTTAACCGCGCCCATGGCGTTGCGTTCGATGCAGGGAATCTGCACCAGGCCACCGATCGGGTCGCATGTCATACCAAGGTTGTGCTCCATGCCGATCTCGGCGGCGTGCTCGACTTCTTCGTTGGTACCGTTCATCGCTGCGACCAGGCCGCCGGCAGCCATCGAGCAAGCCACGCCGACCTCGCCCTGGCAGCCCACCTCTGCGCCACTGATCGAAGCGTTTTCCTTGTAGAGGATGCCGATTGCGGCCGAGGTTAGAAAGTACCGCAAAATTCCATCGTCGTCCGCGCCGGCGATGAAGTTGCGGTAGTAGTTGGCAACTGCCGGAATCACTCCGGCCGCTCCATTGGTTGGAGCGGTGACCACGCGTCCGCCGGCGGCGTTCTCTTCGTTGACCGCCATCGCGTAGACCGTGACCCAATCGAGCGGCGCCAGCGGGTCTCCGACTTTGCCCGCGGAGACACGCTCAACCAGGCGCTCGGCCAACCGCTTTGCGCGGCGGCGCACATTCAAGCCTCCCGGCAAAATGCCGTCTGTCGAAATTCCCCGCTTGATGCATGCCTGCATTACTTGCCAGATGTGGAGAATCTCCACCCGAACCTCGTCCGCGCGGCGACTGGCGCTCTCATTGGCGAGCATCAACTCGGCGATGGTGAGCTCGTGGGCCGCAGCTGTCGCAAGTAAGTCGGCTGCACTGGCGAAGGGAAACGGGACCGCAGGCGCCGACGAGGTCGACGGGGCCAACTCGCCATCGGTAACGATAAATCCGCCGCCAATCGAGACATAGACCTGCTCACGCAGCACTCGGCCGGTTGCCTCTAAGGCAGTGAACTTCATGCCGTTGGGATGCTGCGTCTTCGCGCCCGGGGGAAACATGATGTCCTGATGAAACAAGAGGTCGTCCGGCTCTTGGAACGCGATCGCCTTTGCTCCGAGCAGGATGAGCTTTCCACTGGCGCGAATCTGCTGCAACTTCGGTTCGATCGTTGCCGGATCGATGCTGCGTGCTTCCTCGCCCGACAGTCCTAGCAATACGGCGCGGTCGGTGCCGTGTCCCTTGCCGGTCAGCGCGAGCGAGCCATACAGATCGACGCGGACTCGCTCGGTCTGCGCCAGAGGGCCGCCCGCCTGCAATTCCCCAGCAAAGCGATACGCCGCCCGCATCGGTCCCATGGTGTGGGAACTGGAGGGCCCTATGCCGATTTTGTAGAGGTCAAAAAAGCTGGTCACGCCGTCTCGATTCTAGTGCAATCTCACATTTGCATGGTCGGGGAAAACTTGTCACCCGCTGCTTCACCGACCCAAACCCCACCCAACCATTCGTTCTCCGATCTGCGTTTGCGGCCAAAATGCTGCAGACCTTCTCGCTGAAATCAACCTTCCGCCGTCGTCATAGCCTGATTTGCGATCGCCGAAGCGGCTATTTCTTGCGGGTTGACGAGCACTCTCGAACGCTTGAACTAAATTGAGCGATGCGGTGCGCGGCGATGATGAGAGTATCTCTCGTCAACCTTTTCGATTTGTTTGCCCGGGGTTGGCGCCCGCCCCAGTCACGGGGGAGGCTCCATCTCCTGTGGCTCGAAACCCAAATATTCGCAATCGGTTATCCGATTGCGCAAAAGTGCGATCACAACTCGATCCACAAAATCCCGGCCCTTGGCGGGCCCTATACGACCTGAAAATTGTTCGGCGATCTGGGACCTCTGCCCATCCCCGGCAGCGGCGGATCGAGCCAGAGTCGCCTTGGGATCACTGAAAAAGAAAGCAGTACTTGTCCGATTTGCCAACTTATACGTCCCAAGCAGTGTGAAGAGCCGGTTTACATCACCGTTGTAGGCCGATACATCTCTCGCTAGGCGGCACGCCTTCCCGGGTTCGAAAAGACACGCCGAACGAGTGGGGATCTTCGCAGCCCAACCAATAGGGGGCCTCATTCAGTTCCAAAGCCGAATTACTGAGGTAGTAGCTAAATCGGATGTCTGCATACTCCATGCAGCCTACTTGCTGCCTCTTCCGTAGCTGGTCGCGAGGAATGGTTACACCCAATGAGCTTCTTGTAAAATAGTCGCTTCTGGCGCGCAGAAGATTTCGTCTTCATAGAGGAATCGGGGAGGCACCTTGAGCCTGATAAAAGATCTGCAATTCTCCTTGCGTCAGTTGCGCAAAGCCAGGGTGTTCTCCCTGGTCGCCGTGGTGACTCTCGCGCTGGGCATCGGATGCAACACGGCAATCTTCAGCGTGTTCTATAGCGTGCTGCTGCGTCCGCTTCCGTTCTCGGACCCGGATCGCCTGGTGATCGTCTCGGAGCGGGCGACGAACTTTCCCATGCTCAGCGCCTCGTGGCTGAACTTCAAGGACTGGAAGGCGCAAAGCACATCCTTTGACGAGTTCGGAGCGACTCGCGTGGTGACGATGGCGCTGACCGGAAGCGGGCAGCCAGAGCAGATTCCAGGGCAGATGATAAGCGGAAACTTGCTGCACCTGCTCGGAGTCAAAACGGTGGCCGGCAGCCCGATCAGTGTCGCGGACGACCAGTCTGCATCTGCAGCCGTTGCGCTGCTGGGCTATGGGTTGTGGCAGCGCAGGTTTGGCGGCGCGCAGAATGTCCTCGGGCAGACCATCACCCTCGATCGCCAGACCTACACGGTAATCGGGGTGCTTCCACAGGGATTCGAGTTGCTGCAGCAGACGCCGGATTTCGTTGTTGCCATGGGGCCGTGGGCGAGCAAACTGCCGGATGACCGCTCTTGGCATCCGGGCATCAATGCAATCGCCCGGCTGAAGCCGGGGATTTCATTGAGCCAGGCACGTGCGGAGATGAGCACGATCGCAAAGCGGCTGTACGCGAAAGATTCAGTTGACAATATCGCGATCGATGCTGTGGTGAATCCGATGCAGGCGCAGCTGGTGAGCGAGGTAAAGCCGGCGTTGACGATGCTGATGGGTGCGGTGATCTTTGTGCTGCTGATCGCGATTGGCAATATCGCCAACCTGATGCTGACCCGAGCCACAGCACGGCAGCGGGAGATCGCCATCCGCTTGTCTCTGGGCGCTTCGGACTGGACGATTATCAAACAGTTGATCGTGGAAGGGCTGGTGCTCTCGCTGACGGGCGCGGTGGTTGGAGTTGCGCTTGCCTATCTCTTGATGCCGTCGCTGTTGCATGCCGCCGGGGGGGTGCTGGGGCCGGGCGTGGAGGTCCACATCGATGCTCGGGTTCTGCTGTTCACCGTCATCCTGTCGATTTGCGCCGGTGGGTTCTTCGGCATCGCGCCGGCCGGTCATATCCGCATGAAGGAGTTGCGCACCGTTTTGAACGAGACGGAGCGAGCCGGCAGCGGCAAGCACACCAAGCTGCTGCGCGATGGGCTGGTGGTCTGGGAGATTTCGCTGGCGCTGCTGCTGATGATGGGGGCGGGGCTCTTTGTACGCAGTCTCAGTCGACTGTCCGCCGTCAACCTCGGATTCTCGGACGATCACCTGCTCGTCGCCGATCTTCCGGTGCCGCCAGCTGGCTCTGCTCCAGCCGAGGCACACCGCAATATGGACTTTTACGAACACACGCTGCGCGAGCTGCGCACGCTTCCCGCTGTCAAGTTCGCCGCCGCCTCATCGTTTCTGCCGGTGAGCGGAAGAGGGAGCGTGATCCACTTCAATATCCAGGGAAGGCCGCCGCGAAATGCTTCCGAATACATAATGGCGAACTACCGCGTCGCGAGCTCGGAGTATTTTCAGGCGCTGCAGATTCCGCTGATTGCAGGGCGCTGGATCGAAGACTCCGATCGTGAAACCGCGCCTCCGGTGGTGGTGATCAATCAGGCCATGGCGAAGATGTACTTCGGAGATCAGTCGCCCCTGGGAAAGAAGATGCAGCTCGGAGCCTTGCCCGATGACACCACTCCCTGGATGAAGGTGATTGGTGTGGTGGGCAATGTGAAGCAGTCGCTGGTGACCGATATGCCGACCGAGATGTACGTGCCATATCGCCAGGCGAATGAGCTTCTTCCCGTACAAACGATGTCGGTTGTCATGCGAACCGAAGTCGACCCGCGCCTGCTCATTCCGGATCTGCGGGAGACGGTACGCAGAACGAATCCGGATCAGCCGGTGGTTCGCATCCGGACGATGGAAGAGAATGTGGCGCAGAACTTTTCCCAACCACAGTTCCGCGCACTGCTGCTGCTAATTTTCGCGGGACTCGCGCTGCTAATCGCGGCGGTGGGAGTCTATGGGGTGATGGCGTACTCGACAGCACAGCGCTCCGGCGAAATGGCGATTCGGATGGCGCTCGGATGCAGCGTCAATCAAATCTTCGCCCTTGTGCTTGCGGATGGGCTGCGGCTCACGTTGATGGGGGTTGGAATTGGGACCGCGCTGAGTATTGTGCTGGGACACTGGTTGAAGTCGCTGCTGTTTGGTGTCTCATCGACCGATGCGGTGACCCTTCTGGGTGCGATTGCGGTGGTTGTAGCTGCAGGGATGGTAGCTACGCTGCTTCCGGCGCGGCGGGCATCGCGGGTTCAAATTGCGTCGATGATGCGGGAGAACTGAGGTTTACCAATTCGTTCGTTGGGTTATCAGGTAGCGGGTGGATTCCGGTCAAGGTTTGGAAAAACGCCATTTCCCCCAGACTCGAGGCGCGGGTGCCAGCCATCGATGGATTCGTCGCGTGGTATTGTTCTGAGCTACGGCTGGCATTCAACAAAACCGTAGTTTTGCGTTATCGGTTTTAATTGGAGGAGTGCGGCCTTGCTCCTTTGAACGATCAACGTCCGACTTGCAATTGCTAGGTCGCGGGTTGCGTCGCGGTGAGCTTGCCGAACCTGCCGAACTTGCCGTGGAGAGATTACAGCGCCGCGAGAATCGCTGGGTCATGGTGGATTTGATCGGTAAGAGACGACCCATAAGAACCGTCCCCGTGCCGAATTAGGTGAAGGAGTCGCTCGATACGTGGTTAGAAGCAGCTGGCATCGAGAGCGGTCCGCTATTCCGATGGGTTTGTCGGGCGGGCGCAAACTCTGGGGAGAAGGCATATCAGAAAAGACCGTCTGGCAGGTCGGCAAGCAGACAGCCGCGAGCATGAATATTCCGCGTCTTTCACCGCACGATCTCCGCCGCTGCTGTGCGTGATTCTGCCATGATGCCGGTGGAGAACTGGACCAGATTCAATTCCTCCTCGGGTACGTCTCAGCACAAACAACCGAGCGCTGCATCGGCAAGCAACGTCTGAGGGTCGCCGTAAACGACAGTCTGGGCATCGAACCTGGGTGACGCGTCCAGTCGCAACTGGACGCGAAGTCGACTACACGGCAACTTGACTCTATATCGCTTGCTGGTGACTGAGATGGCAATTGAGTGCACGGTTGAGTTTGACGGCTTCCTGACGGGCGAAGCAGTTGAGGGAAATATCCGTCGGTGTCGGGACTCAACTATTCGTAGCGGACTGCCTGCATCGGATCGATGGAGGCGCCGCGCAGGGCGGGCATAATGCACGCCGATGCTGCGCAAAGGAGGAAGAGCGCAGCGACAGCTAGGAGGATCAGCGGACTCGAATAGCTGTTCTGGGTCCAGTGGGCGAGAAGCCTATGGAGTGAAAGGAAGATAAGGAGTCCGGCGAGCAGGCCGCTCGAGACGGTGATCCCAATATTGCGGCAGACGATCCAGAGTATGTGGTTGCGCTGAGCTCCAAGAGCCATGCGGATTCCAAACTCATTGGTCCGTTGCACGACAGAGTAGGAGACGACGCTGTAGAGCCCGACCAGCGCAAGGGCCAGCGCGAGGCCGGAAAAGAGACCAAAGAGGATGGAAAAGAGGCGTTGCTGCTTAAATTCGGGCTGCTCTTCGATCCACTCATTCAGGTCGCGTACATTGTGGCCGGTCTGCTGATCGGGATTGACGGAGAGAATGGCGCGCTGAACCTCGTGCAAGGAGGCCAGCGCCGAGCCCTGCGTGCGGACGAGGAATTGAGTGCCCATCCACATGAAGCGCGGATGAGGCATGTAGAGCGCGGGCTGTACTGGCTTGTCCAATCCATCGTTGAAAGAGTCAGCCACTACGCCGATTACTTGAAGCCAGCCGTTGGTGTCGGATACGCCAACGACCTGTCCCGGATCGCCGCTTTGGAACGTCAGCGTTGGCGTGCGAATCTGACGCCCAATAGCGTTTCCGTTGGGAAAATATCGGCGGGCTAGGGTTTCATTGATCACTGCGACTGCCGAACCTCTGGTATTTTCCGTTTCGTCCCAGAGACGGCCTTGCAGCAATGGAATGTGGAGCGTGGAGAAATATTGCGAGTCAATGAAGTTAGCGCGTAAATACAGGCGTTCGGCGGAGGGAACACCGAGGATTTCGAAGATGAGATTACTGCCGCTGTGTGGCGGAGTGGCATTGGCGGATACGGCAACCTCACTGACGCCAGGTAGAGCGGCGATTCTCGTCTGGAGCGACTGAATGTATGCGGCGCGCCCTTCACGAGTCAGGTAGCTGTGCGGCCGCAGCGGGACGGGCACGGACATAACGTGGGCCGGGTCATAGCCAAGGTTGCGGTGCGTCATCTGCATAAAGCCGCCGATGGCGGCCCCGGCGGCTCCCATGATGATGGTGGTGAGAGCGACCTGCGCGGCGATTAGCGTGCTCAGCGAGCGGGCTTGACCGCTGCGGCCAGCGACCCTGCGCCCGGTGGCCTGCATCATCTTTGAAACGTCAGGCCGCGACATGCGGAGCGACGGCAGAAGTCCGAATAGGAGTACGCTGACGAGGGCCAGCGCCACGGAGAAAGCGAGAATCGGCAGATTGATCCGCACTACAGACTCGTGCATAAAGACATCGGGGAAGAGCGAGAAGATGAGCCTCGCCATCCAGTAGGCAAGAAGGATGCCAAGTAGCGAGCCGGTGATGGCAAGGATTAGTGCCTCGACAATCAACTGGCAAAGGATGCGGTAACGGCTGGCGCCGAGCGCGGCGCGGACGGCAAGTTCGCTTTGGCGGCTCATGCCTCGCGCAAGCAGAAGAATCGAGCAGTTGGCGCAACCAATGATGAGCAGCATGACAACAGCAGCAAAGAGCAGAACAAGAGTATGCCCTACAACCGTGACAATGCGATCGGTGATGTGCTCAAGGTGCATACGAAAACGGCTGGGAAAGTATTGTGGAGTTTCTTTCGCAAACTGATGGATCAGTGCGCCAATTTCGGCATTCGCACTGTCCAGGCTGGTGCCCCACTTCAGTTTCATGATCGGCAGAACATTGCGTTCCCGCGCAGGGAGCAGAGACATCGGAGCGTAAAGGCCGTATGCCCATGCATAGTCTTTGGGCATGACGCCGACGATGGCATAGGGCTTGTGGTCAAGTTCCAGAGTCTTTCCAACAACACTCCGATCACCATTGAAATGGCGCATCCAAAACTCGTAGCCAAGCACGATTGGTGCTTGCTGCTGGGCAGCTTCTGCGTCAGATGGCTGGATGTTGCGACCCAGGAGGGCAGGAACACGCAGAAAGTTGCTCACATTTTCTGTAATGAATGTGAGGGTGACCTCTTCAGGAATATCGTGGCCCGTAATCTCAGAGGTTTCATCGTCATCACCAACCGCATCCTCGATGCAGTTGGCCTTTAGGAGCTGCTGATACTGTGGCCAGGTAACACTGAACCACCGCTCCGGCGACGTCGGTTGATCGTCATTGAGATAAACGGGGTAGGTCAGACGCTGCCAGTCGGAATAGGGCACCGGATGGAGCAACACGGCGTAAATGAGCGAGAACATGGAGGTAGTGGCGCCGATGCCGAGGGCAAGTGAAAGGATGGCAACAGCGGAGAAGCCGGGATTTTTTTTCAAGCCCCGCAGAGCATAGCGAATGTCCTGCCACAACCGCTCCGCCCACAACCAGCCCCAGATTTCGCGAGACTTTTCTCTGGCCCACAAGACGTTTCCAAACCTCCTCATTGCGACCAGCCGGGCTTCGTCAAGCGGCATCCCGGCCTCAACGTTCTGCTGTATCTCGAGGTCGATGTGCGCCTGCATCTCGTCTTTCAATCGCTCGCCGCTGTTCTTCCCCCAGCTCATACCGGCAGCTCCCTCCTTGTCCCTGCTGCGTTATTTAGCTTCTTCGGCAAGCGGCGTGAGAATGCGCCCGACCGCCTCAGAAAGCCGTTGCCACTTCGACGTCTCGGCAAAGAGCTTTTTCCTGCCTTTTGCCGTAAGCCGATAAAAACGCGCCTTGCGATTGTTCTCCGATGTTCCGTCCTCGCCTGCGATCAGGCCCTGCTTGATCAGCCTCTGCAGAGCTGGATAAAGAGAGCCGTGCCCTACCTGCAGCACCTCTCGGGATCTGAGCTCGATGGATTTTGCAATAGCGTGCCCGTGCACCGGGCCCAGAGCAACCGTCCGCAGGATCAAGAGGTCAAGCGTGCCTTGCAAAAGCCCGAGTTGGTCTTCATTATCTTTAGTCGGCATTCGACCAGAGCCTAATTCTCGCCTGGTCGAATGTCAAGGGGAACATCAAGGGAACATCAAGGCATGGCTCTCGCTATCTCCCAGGCTCTTTCTTTGGTGACCCATTGAGCGGCTACGCGGGGCGAGGCGTTGAAAGGCGGTTGCGCAACTTTCTCCTGGGCCTGAGCAACCAGGTCCGGCGCAGCCGGAAGAAAGAACGCATTGGTTCCGGAGATAGTGCGACTTGAAATTCCACGGTCGAGCCGTCCTCATAGCACGGCTCAGGATCGGATTCGCACTCTTCCACAAGTGGGGTGGGATCGACCCTTCGCCCGAAAGTGTGGTCCATCAATGAACTGAGTGCGGTGAGTTTGCCTGAAATCATCCTCCGCCGAGCCCGGCTCCACGTAGTGATAGAAGAAAGGACGGAACGGGGGTTCTAGTTCTAGCTGGTAGCCCCAAGGCTGCCAGCCGCGCCGGCGCCGTTCCCAATCATAGAATTGCGCGGTGAGACGCTCTCGCCGCGTGAGGGGCACGCCGGGGAACACAGAGCGGCATTGTCGTCTTTAACGAGGGTTACTGGGCTGCGGCCGGTGCCGAGGCAACGCGGGTCGAGCTAACCGGCGAGCTGATTGTGCTGGGGAACCAGGATCGCTCGCTCTGGAACCGGGAGCAGATCGCGGAGGGAGTGGCATTGGTGGAGAAAGCTCTGAAGTCCTGCCGCTTCGGCCCTTACCTACTGCAGGCACGGGTCGCGGCCGTTCATGCGGATTCGGAATCAACCGCTGCGGCCGACTGGCGGCAGATTGTTGCGTTTTACGACCAATTGGTGCGAATTCACCCTTCCCCCGTAGCACATCTGAGACGCGCCGTGGCAATTGCCATGCGCGATGGCCCAGAGGCCGGTCTGAAGCATATCGACGCGCTGTTGGTACATTTGGAATTGGCAAATTACGACCTGGCGCATTCAGCCCGCGCGGATATCTACCGCAGGCTGGCAGAACCGCTGAGGCCCGGTACTCTTTCGGAGAAAGCTCTGGCGCTGACCCAACAGGAACCGGAACGGCAGTTCCTGCAGGCGCGGATTCGGCAGCCGAAATAAAGAATTTTGAGTAGCTGTCGATTTTCCGTCTCCCCAACGACTATAGGGCAAAGGAACGATGAGCTACGGTACCTCAGTGAACAGGAAACGAGTCGTCGGAAACAAGCCTCAGGAAACCAAGCCAAAGCAACGAGGAGAAAAAAGCCATGCCACAGTATCTGGTTGCCGTCTATCACCCCGACGACTTCGACCCGTCCACCGTAAGCGAAGAAAAGATCGAAGAGATCCACGCGCTTAACCGCGAACTGATTGCTGCCGGTGTCTCACCTCCCGGAAGATGCACCGTCTTGACCATGGAATGAAGCACCCCACGGACGAAGACCGGTCCGCCGGGACCCGCAACGGGCCAGCGCGACGCCGCCGGCTCCCCCCACGGAAGGAAGAGGAGAAGAATAGTGAAATACCTCTGTTTTGGCTACTACGACAAAAGCAAATTCGATGGCATGACTGAGGCCGAGCGAAACGCCATGTTCGACAAATGCTTTGAATATGACGACCATCTTCGGGCCAGCGGGCATTGGGCCGGTGGAGAGGCGCTTCAGGGGCCGGAGACCGCCCTGACCCTCTATTGGAAGAACGGCAAGGTGGCAACGACCGACGGCCCCTATGCTGAAACCAAGGAACAACTCGGCGGCCTTCTGGTCCTGGAGGCGAGGGACATGAATCATGCTGTACAGCTCATCGGCCAGCATCCGGCTATGACGTATGGCAACATTTTCGAGATTCGCCCAGCCGGGGACATGAACGAAATCGTCAAGGCAAGCGAGCAGCGACGGAGACGGGTGGTCGCCCCCTGAAGACGGTTCTGGTTTGTCCCGGACCGAATCGACAATGCGCTGGCCCGTTATGCCTCGAAGTTTTCGGTCCGCGCCACCGACTTAACAGTAGACTCCAGCCTGCCGTGGGTAGGAGCAGCACTGCCATCGTCGCGGCGGTGATCCTGGCGTTTGTCCCACGTCTGCCGTCGTCCGCCTCGTCGAGTGGGCTGGGCCCTGCAGGGCGGGACTGCGCGTATCACCACCGGCACGAACCGCCGCCAGCAGATCTTCGCGGTGACACAAATTGCCGCTTCGTTTGTGCTGCTGGTCGGCGCAAGTGTGTTGATCTCGACACTCATCGCACTGCAAAGTGCGCGGACGGGACTGGACACGCGCCGCGTCCTCGCCGTGGACGTTCCTGCTATGGACGGTGGAAAGACACCACAGCAGGTCGTTGATTTCTACAGAGCAGCGATGCGCCGCATTGATGCGCTGCCGAGCGTGAACAGGACCGCGTTTGGCAACGTCGTTCCCTGGCGCGAAAGCGGCTCCACCCCAGGTCTGCAATTTTCTGGTGATGGTCACGTCCATTCCCCCGGCGTAGAGGACCCCCGCGCGTCGTGGCGCACGATCTCTCCCGGATTTGCAGTTGCAGCGCTTGGTGTTCCCATCTTCGCCGGCCGCGATTTCAACGCGCTCGACGGCAAGAACAATGACGACCCGGTCGTTATCGTCAGCCAGACGCTCGCCCAACGCATGTTTCCCAATCAGGATCCCATCAATCGGCATGTCTTTTGGACGGATCCCGTATTGCAATTCTTCCGTGGAACTGATGCCGAATGGACACGCCTTGTGGCACCGCACCGCATTATCGGGAGCGCGGCCGATATTGACGATGATCACCCCGTCCCTGAGCCTACAGTGACTGTCTACAACCCCCTCGAGGGAAGTATGATCTTTGGCGGGCGCCTGTTTATCCACACCAGGAGCGATCCGTACGCGCTGGTGGCGCCAATCACGCGCCTTATTCGCTCGAGGTCCGCCGATCAGCCCGTTGAGCACGCGGCCACGCTTGAAGATATCCGCGCCGAAGTGCTCACACCGGACCGGTTGAACTCCGTAGTGTTCGGCGTGTTTGCAGCCGTTGCGCTGGCCATCGCGGTGGTGGGCGTAGCAGGCATGCTGGCATTTTCGGTGAGTGCGCGCAGGCGCGAATTCGGGATCCGGCTGGCGCTTGGATCGGAGCCTCGGCGGCTTCTTAAACGCGTCATAGCAGAGGGCGCCGTAATGGCCGCACTGGGCCTGCTCGCTGGCGCCGCGTTCGGGTTCGTGGCGGCACGTTTAGCGGGTAGGTATTTTGTTGAAATGAAGATGCCGGGCGCCATGCCCGTGGTCATTTCCGCGTTCCTGCTGATGACGGTTGCGGTTGTCGCATCGCTTTTGCCCGCAGCTCGCGCTGGCCGCGTCGACGTAATGGAGGTATTGCGCTCCGAGTAACGGTTCGCCTCCTCACCGGACTGTGGCTGTACTCCGCGTTCGGCTAGCTGTGAATTTTCAATTGGGTGTTGTCCATTCGATCGAGAACTGTGAAGCTGTTGTCGCGAGCAAAAGCATTCTCAGGAGGCCGAATGGA
>Ga0302324_100009412_pt1 | contig 20431 bp, 17 predicted proteins | sample Palsa_T0_1_FD_201949 | JGI IMG/M metagenome (GOLD analysis project Ga0302324, IMG submission 201949) | Peat permafrost microbial communities from Stordalen Mire near Abisko, Sweden - Palsa_T0_1 | ecosystem: Environmental > Terrestrial > Soil > Palsa > Peat permafrost | place: Sweden: Abisko...
CAGCGCCCGGTCATCGTCGGAGCGAAAGATCTCACGCCGTTCGTTTCCCCTGGCGGTAACGTGATAGATCGCGCCCTCGAATTCAATGCGGATCGGGCGAGCCATACGCGACCCAATTACGCGGGATCCGCTAATTTGTCAAGTGTGCAGAGTCGACCCCAGATTCACACCCATATCTTCAGCCGGTCCTCCTGCTCTTGATCCACAAGTCGCCTCACTCGCTCGGCAACGGTCGTGTTTTGACCCTCCCGCCGCGTCCAGTGAATCTCCTCGGATCCCCGTTTGCCGCTTATCATGCCGGCAATCCGATCCCATAACTCCTGCCCGCCGAGCACCAGCCCGCCTCGCAATTGCTTCCAGGGCGACTGAATCGGCTCCTCAACGCAAAGCTTCATGAACCGGATATATTCCTTTTTCGCCGCTCGCCTGTCGCTGCCGAAGAAGGACAGCCACTCGATGGACCTCCAGCCGGGCGGTTTCCGATGGCCCATGTAATCCCGGTGGCTGCTCCAGGCAAACGCCTCAAGCCTCTTCCAGTCCTCCGGGCTGATCAGCGCGCTCTTGTTCCTGGAACGTATCGGGTTGAGGTGAATATAGCGGACCAACTCCATCGCGTAGCTGTCCGCATCCACAACCTGCGCCTTGAAGCGGCCCTGGAAGAGATGCCCGCTTCGACGGTGCCGCCGGTTGAAGCGAACCGTATAGGTCGTTTGCAGCCAACCGATCGCACGGCTCAAGTTGCCGCGCGGGGTTTCGATAATCAGGTGATAATGATTGGGCATCAAGCACCACGCGTGCAGCGCCAACCCATTTTCCTCAACGCATTCCTGGAGCGTGGCGAGGAACAGCGCCCGGTCATCGTCGGAGCGAAAGATCTCACGCCGTTCGTTTCCCCTGGCGGTAACGTGATAGATCGCGCCCTCGAATTCAATGCGGATCGGGCGAGCCATACGCGACCCAATTACGCGGGATTCGCTAATTTGTCAAGTGTGCAGAGTCGACCCCAGATTCACACAGACAGAGTCGACCCCAGATTCACACAGATTCACACTCACCAGATTCACACTGCCCAGATTCACACTGACCTACCTGCGCCTGCTGAACCTGCGCCTCGGCCTCCTCATTAACTTTCACACCTTCGTCCTGAAAGACAGAATCTTCCGGGTAGTAAACAACCTTGCCCCCCTCCCAGCCGCAGACGACGGCGACACCCCCGATCTGCGCGCTTGATTCCCTTCTTTTTCCTCTCTGCGTCCTCTGCGCCTCTGCGTCCTCTGCGTTAAAATTCCCCCGTGTTCTGATGATCGGCGCTGGCGTTCACACTTTTACGCAGGATACGATCTCCGAAAGACCAAACGGAACGCCGTCCACCTCCAGATAGAATCCCTTCTCCCCCCGTCTTCTGGCGAAAAGATCGGCCTCATGCGGCAAAAGAAATCCGCGAAAGGTTTGGCCGCAAATCAGCGTCACTTCGACCTTTTCCTCGAGCGGCAACCCCAGCTTGAGCGCCCATTCGCTCACCATCGCCCGCCTCTGCTCGCGCCAGCATTGCAAGCCATCCCGGCCCTGCTCGCCGCTTTCCGAGATAAACTCGAATTCAGGCTGCTCCGTTTCCATTATTCCAGTAATCCATCAATCCGCCCAGCAAACGCCCCGATCCCTATCCGGCCGCTTGCTACGTTCTGGGAAGCGCACAGGACATCGACCTCCCCGCCCAATTGCGCGATGCGGGAACGAACCGCTCCCAGCGCGAGTTCGGGCCGGTTGCAATCGCGGCTCAAGTGGCCGAGGACGACGCGCTGGAGGCGAGTCTCGAGAAGTTCACTCACCACCTGCGCGGCGGCGGCATTCGACAGATGCCCGTGCCGCGACATGATCCTCTGCTTCACGGGCCACGGCCGCCTCGTGTCGTCCTGCAGCATCTTTTCGTCATGATTCGTTTCGATCACGAGCGTCTGGACGGCGCGGAGCCGTTCAAAGAGCAGCTTGGTGGCGAACCCCAGATCGGTCGCGAAGCCGAGTGACGCGCCGCCGTGGCTCAGGACAAAACCGATGGGATCGACCGCGTCGTGCGGCACGGCGAAAGTCTGCACGGTGATATCCTTCACGGAAAAATCGCTTCCGGTGCTGAACAGGCGCCAGTCGCACGGGGTGGTGAGGCCCGCTCCCTGGATGGCTTCCGCCGTGAGCCGGTTGCAGTAGATCGGGATGGCGAACTGCCGGCAGAGAACCTCGAGGCCCCGGACATGGTCGCCGTGTTCGTGCGTAAGCAGGATGCCGTCTATTCCGATGGGGTGGATGCCGATGCCTTCGAGCCGGCGGGTGATCTGCCGCGCGCTTAAGCCGCCGTCGATCAGGAGCCGGCATTGGCCGGACTCGACCACCGCGCAGTTGCCCGCGCTCCCGCTGCCGAGCATCGTCAAGCTGAACATGCCCGATTAAACAGCCCGGCGCGCCTGGCCGCAAGCGCCGAATTGCTCGAATTTAGGATTTGATTGGACGCCACTTTGCCGAAATGGTCGAGTCTCCCATGCGCAAGACGAAAATCATCTGCACGCTGGGGCCGGCGACGGAGGCAGCCGAGATCATCCACCAGTTGATCGAGGCGGGCGCGAGCGTCTTCCGGCTCAACATGAGCCATTCCTCGCATGAATGGGTGGAAAAGATCGTGCCCCGTATTCGCGCCATCGCCACGTCGCTGGATGTGGTGGTGGGAATTCTCCTGGATACCCAGGGGCCGGCGATCCGCACCGGCGATCTCAAAGCCAGGCTCGATCTCAAGCCGGGAGAAATCTTCGAGTTCACTGTCCGCGGCGAGAAAAGCGAGGAGACCCATTCGGTCGATGTCAATTACGACGGTCTCATCGACGATATTTCCGTGGGCGACACCATGTTGGTGGACAGCGGCGTCATCCGGCTGCTGGTTCTCGAAAAAAAGCATAACAGGATCCGGTGCGAAGTCCTGACGGAAGGAACCCTCGGTTCCCGCCGCCACATCAATCTCCCGGGCATCAGGGTCAACCTTCCCCCGCTCACGGAAAAGGACATGCGCGACGTCGAATTGGGAGCAAAGCTTGGCGTCGATATGGTGGCGCTCAGTTTTTGCCGCGAGAAGGAGGACGTCGAGCTCTTGCGGAAAGTCTTGCATGAAAATGGAAGCCAGGCCCGGATCGTTGCGAAGATCGAAGACCAGCTCGCGGTAAAAAACCTCGCCGACATCATCCTGACGAGCGACGCCGTCATGGTCGCGCGGGGCGATCTCGGGATCGAATGCCCGATGGAAGAACTGCCGATCATCCAGCGGCGCATCGTCAAACGCTGTCTGAAAGCCGGGCGGCCCGTCATCGTTGCCACGCACATGCTGGAATCAATGATCAGCAACCCCGTTCCGACCCGGGCCGAGATAACCGACGTCGCGAATGCCGTTTTCGAGCAGGCGGACGCGATCATGCTGAGCGGCGAGACGACTGTGGGACGTTACCCGGTCGAATGCGTCCGAACGCTGGATAAAGTCGCTCTGCGGATCGAACGCAGCGGCGGCGCGGGCTTCGCGGAGGAAGCCTTCCTCGAGGATGACAGGCGGAAGATCGTCCGCTCGGCGGTGGTGCTGGCCAACTCGATCACCGACTCGAAACTCATCGTTTTTACCCGGCGCGGAGCGATGGCGGACAACGTTTCCAATTTGCGGCCCCGTCATTCGCCGATCTACGCCTTCAGCCCGACGATCGAGGTCTGCCGCAGGCTCGCGCTGAACTGGGGGACAATCCCCGAATGTCTTCCTTTTGACACGAATCCGAATCGGACCATCATCGCCGCGGAAACCCTCCTGGCCCGGCGCGGCCTAGTCAAGCCGGGCGACCATCTTGTCGTCATCACCGATCTCCTGGCGGGGGAGGATCGCTTCGAGTCAATCCAACTGCGGATCGTAAGCGAATAATCCCATGTCCATCATCGTCGCGGTCAAAAAATCGAATCGGATAGCCCTTGCGGCCGACAGCCAGTCAAACTTTGGCGCCCATAAGTTTCCGCCGGACAACCACAAAGCGGAAAAGATCCGCGAGATCGGCGGGAGTCTCGTCGCCTTTTCCGGCTGGGGGCTTTACGAGAACATTCTCGACGACTACCTCGCCCGGACGAGGAGCGTGCGGCTCGATGACAAGACCGCGATTTTCGCCTTTTTCCGCGCCTTTTGGAAGCAGCTTCGGGAGAGATATTCGTTCGTCAACGACCAGTGCAAGGACGCGAACGATTCGCCTTTTGGCGATCTCGATTCGTCGTTCCTCATCGTCAACAGGAACGGCATATTCGACGTGTCATCCAATATGACCATCAGTCATTTTGAAAAATATAACGCCATCGGCTCCGGCTCCGAGTTCGCCCTCGGCGCGCTCCACGCCCTTTACGATGGAGAACGCGACGCCGCTTCCCTGGCGCGCACCGGCGTCGAAACAGGGATGGCATTCAGTGTTTACTGCGGCGGAGAAATCACCGTCAGGGAACTCAGCCTCGACAAGAGGAAAAAGGGATGAATGACGCGCTCCCTTTCCAAAAGCGGACGTGATCCCCGCAAGGCGCTCGCGCTCCTGCTGGTGATCAATCTGTTCTGCTACCTTGACCGCTATATTCTCGCCTCCATCATCCCGGCGCTGAAGGCCGAGTTCCTCTCGGGAGATCCCAATGCGAACGGAAAGGCCGGATTGCTTGGGACGGCGTTCCTCGTCAGCTATATGCTGACGGCGCCGGTATTCGGCTGGCTCGCCGACCGCTTTTCACGCTGGCTCATCATTGGGCTGAGCGTCGCGCTCTGGAGCCTCGCCAGCGGAGCCTCCGGATTGGCGGGAAGTTTCCTCGTTCTACTTGGGACGCGCATTTTCCTGGGGATCGGCGAGGCCGGCTACGGCCCGGCTGCTCCTACGATCATCAGCGATCTCTATCCGTTGGAAAAGCGCGGCCAGGTCCTCGCCTGGTTTTTCATGGCGATCCCCGTGGGCAGCGCGATCGGGTATGCCTTCGGGGGATTCGTCAATGCGCACCTCGGCTGGCGGTGGGCCTTTTACCTTGTCGCGCCGCCGGGCCTCCTTTTGGCGGTGCTCTGCTCTTTTATGCCGGAGCCCAGGCGCTCTTCCAGTTCCGTTGCGGCACGTCCGGCGGCGGCGGATTATTCGCATCTCGTGAAAATCCCCTCGCTTGTCCTCAATATCCTCGCGCAGACCGCGATGACCTTTGCCATTGGAGGGCTCTCGTTCTGGGCGCCCACCTATATCATCGAGGCGCGCGGTCTTCCGAAGGACACGACAGCTCTTATATTCGGTGGCATCGTCGCCGGCGCGGGCCTCTTCTCGACCCTCCTTGGCGGCTGGCTCGGGGATAAGCTTCGTCCCCGCTTTCCAGGCTCGTACTTCCTGGTGTCCGGCTGCGGGATGCTTCTCGGTTTTCCGGCCACCATCGCCATGCTTTACGTGCCGTTTCCGGCGGCGTGGGTCTGCATTTTTTTCGCGATCTTCTTCCTGTTTTTCAACACAGGCCCGTCCAATACCGCCCTTGCGAACGTTACCCCGCCGTCGATGCGCGCGACCGCTTTCGCGCTCAATATCCTGGTCATTCATCTTCTGGGCGACGCTCTTTCCCCGTCGCTCATCGGCTGGATCAAGGATCACGGCTCGTGGAAGCTGAGCTTTTTCACGGTCTCCACCGCGATGCTCGTGGCGGGTGTGATCTGGCTGTGCGGGATGAAAGCGCTTATCCGCGATACCGCCGCCGTCGAGGAATCAGAAACGCCTCGCCCCTTGCAATGAGACCAGTTTCAACGAAGTAGTTTCCATCCATGAAATTGATCGACCGCTACGTCGGCACGGAGGTTCTCGTCACTTCCCTTTTTGCCATCGCGGTGCTCAGCATCGTGCTCGTCCTGGGGAATATCTTCCAGAGGCTTCTTGATCTCCTCGTTAACCACAACGTCCCGCTGGATTTTGTCATCGCCTTCATCGCCTACATCATCCCGTTTTCCCTTACCTTCACCATCCCGTGGGGTTTTCTCACGGCCGTTCTCCTCGTCTTCGGCAAGATGTCCGCGGACAACGAACTCATTGCGCTGCGCTGCAACGGCATCAGCATCCCGCGCATCTGCGCGCCGTTATTGGTTCTGGCCGTTATCGCTTGCGCCATCTGCTTTTGGATCAATATCGACGTCGCTCCCCGCGCCCAGGAAAAGATGAAAACGTCGATCTATCGCATAGCCACCAACGATCCCATCGCCTTGTTTGGCAGCGACCACATCATCAACGAATTTCCCGGCAAGAAAATCTATGTCGAGAAGAAGGAAGGCACGCATCTCAAGAACATCGCCGTGTACGATATCGACGATAAGGGCGTTCCGATGCAGGTGGTTTACGCGCGCGAAGGCCAGCTCGAGACGAAGCTCGACGAGGAGAAAGTCTTCCTGCACTTGTCGAAGGCGCATTACGAAAAGCGGGACGGGACCGATCCCTCCAATCTCGGCAAAATTCGCGACGGGATCATCATGGAGAGCGGAGCTTTGCCGATCAGCCTGGAGGAACTGAATCGACAAAATCAGAACCGGGGCGGTTTCAGCCAGAGAACGCTTTCCGAACTGCTCGCCGACAAGCGGGCGATCTCCGAGCGGAGCGCCTTGCGCACGGAGATAAGCAAACGCTTTTCCTTCTCCCTGGCCTCCTTCGCCTTTGCGTTGATCGCCGTGCCGCTGGCGGTCACCGCCCACCGGAAAGAGACCTCCATCGGCTTCCTTTTCAGCCTGATCGTCGCCTTCGTTTACTTTTTCTTCATCATCATTGCCAATACCGTCCGGGACAACGCGAAGTGGCATCCGGAATATCTCATGTGGGCGCCGAACGTTCTCTTCATAACGCTCGGCGCCTTCCTCTTCTGGCGCTTGTGCAAAAGGTAATCCCGGCTTCGCAGCGATTCCCCCCGTGAAAAGTCGATGAAATACCGCGCATTTGGAAGCACCGGCTGGAAAGTGTCGGAAATCAGTTTCGGCGCGTGGGCCATCGGAGGCTCGTGGGGGAAGCAGGAGGACGGCGAGTCGATGGCCGCTCTTCACCGGGCGCTTGATCTCGGGATTAATTTCATCGACACAGCCGACGTGTATGGCGATGGCCGGAGCGAACGCCTCATCGCCCGGCTGCGGCGCGAGCGTTCGGAACCCTTTTACGTGGCCACCAAGGCTGGCCGCCGGCTCTCTCCCCACGAGGCGGACGGCTACAACGAAGCCAACCTTACGGCGTTCATCGAACGCAGCCTGAAAAACCTCGAGACCGACAGCCTCGACCTGGTGCAGTTGCACTGCCCTCCCAGGGAGGTTTACTACAGGCCCGAGGTCTTTGACGTGATGGACAAACTGGCCGGGGCGGGAAAAATCCGCCACTACGGAGTGAGCGTCGAAAAGGTCGAAGATGCGCTCATGGCGATCGAATATCCCCGTGTCCAAAGCGTGCAAATCATCTTCAACATGTTCCGGCATCGTCCGGCCGAACTCTTTTTCCCGGAGGCGAAGCGGCGCAATGCGGCCATCATCGTTCGAGTCCCCCTTGCCAGCGGCCTATTGACGGGCAAGCTGAGGCGCGATTCCCATTTCGAGCCGGACGATCACCGGAAGTTCAATCAGAAGGGGGAAGCGTTCGATCGCGGAGAGACCTTCTCCGGCGTCGATTATGAAACGGGGCTCGAAGCCGTGGCGCAATTGGGTTCGCTCGTTCCGCCGGGAGCGAGCCTGGCGCAGGCCGCGCTGCGCTGGATCCTGATGTTCGATGCCGTTTCCTGCATCATCCCCGGAGCGCGGCGCCCCGATCAGGTGGCCGACAACGCCGCCACCGTGGAGTTGCGCCCATTCACCGAATCCGAAATGGCCGCGGTGCGCCGAATTTACGACGACAGCATCCGGCCCTTGGTGCATCACCGGTGGTAGGGCAACCGGGCCGGGATATTCGCTCGATTTGTGGCTGATAAAAAATCGCCATGTTTTCGGAAGTTGGCTTTTTTTGTATAGCAACCCGGCCGATCTCGCTTCTCCCCGCATCTGAATCTCTCTTAAAAAGAACCTAAAAGGACGCGTGGCACGGTGGTTGCTAATGGCCCGGCGGTAATGTCGTCCACCACAAGAAGTGTCATGGAAAGCATTACGAGTCCAACCGAAACGAAGATACCCATGTCTAGTTAGATTATGTCACAAGAAACAGCACCATCCGCACCCAAAATGCTGCCCACTCTGGGCTTAACCGGGTTGACCATCAACGCCATGGCGCTCATTGCGCCAGGAGCGTTCCTTTGGCTGACCTTTGAAGAACAAAGCCTCTATGGCGCGCCGACGGCGGGTTGCGCCATGTGGTTCGGCATTCTTTCCGCGCTCGCATTGTGTTTCGCGACCGCGGTGAGCTACGCTGAACTCTCCAAACTGTATCCCGGCGCGGGTTCCTCCTACCTCTTCGCGGAACAGGCGTTCCTTTCCAAGCACAAGGCATACAAATACGCCCGCATCGTGAAATTTTTCACGGGCTGGGTCAGTCACCTGTATTACTGGGTTTATCCCGGGTTGATGGTCGGCGTCACCGCGGTTATGGCCGGGTATCTGGCAAACCAGTTCTGGCCCGGCACGTTCAGCGCGACTTACAACAGCCCGCTGTTCATGATTTTGTTCTGCATCGTGTTTGCAATTTTGATAGGCTATATCGCGTATCGCGGGGTAACTGGCAGCACCGCGGTCAACATCGCCATCAATGGCATTTCAATCTCGGCGCTGGTCGTTTTCGCGTGCATGGCGATCGCCTACCGCACGTCGCACAAGCAGGGTGACGTCGGCTGGCACCTCTCCAATGGCAATGTGATCAATTACCAGGTCGATACGACCAACGTACTCGATGCCAACAACCAGCCCGTGCCTGACGCCTGGGCCGACAATTCGCCCAAGTTTCAGGTGGACGCAAATAACAAGCCCGTGCTCGACAAGGCTGGGAAGCCTGTTCCCGCCATCAAACAGCAGGATCGCGCCGTCGTTGCGGATGATTTGGATAAGACAAAAAACAAGGACGCGGGAGTGCTTGCCGGGCTGACCAAAATGGGAGTCGGTGTGGGTGATCCCTACCCGGTGTTTAATAAGGACGCCAAGGGCAATAATGTCCTGGACAAGGATGGCGCGGCGACCCCGGCGCCATTCACGTTAAGCTACCTGCCGGCGGATTCCATCACCGGATCCGGCACGCCTCAGGATCCGACAACGTTCAACTTCCACACCAGCGCCATATCGGTCGTTGCGCCGCACGGACTCAACTACCTGATCGTTCAGGCATGCGTGGCGATTCTGCTGCTGGTCGGTTTCGAGTCGGTGACCTCGATGGGTGAAGAGGCCAAGAACGCGAAGCGCGACATTCCTAAAGCGGTGCTGCTCTCGCTGGTGGTTCAAGGCGCCATTTGTTACATGTTCGAGTATTTTGCGACGAACTATTTCCTGAACAGCGGCTACACCCTGTCGAATGCCGGGGCTTCCGGCGCGCCCATTGGCGACATCATGAACCTTGTCGGCACATGGATGTTTGGCAGTCCCTCCGCCGGGAGGACATTCATGCTGATAGAAGCCGCCACCGTGTTCCTGGCGCTGATCGGCACCACGCTCTCCTGCGTCAATACGGGAGCGCGCGTGAATTACGCGATGGCACGGGACGAGGAAATTCCGGCGAGCTTGGGGGCGCTGCACGCCAAGAATCTGACGCCGCACCGTTCGATCTGGACGCTGACGGTCCTCTCGATCTTCATCGGCTTCATCACGGTATGGGTGTATCTGGGCGGTCAATCGGCCGACCTCGCGCCGCTGGACAAAACGAACTTCTGGTATTCCTTCGGCATCTTTTCGCCGCATGCTTATACCTGGCTGCCGAACACGCTGCTCATCATAACGCTGATCAGCAACTTCGGCACGTTCCTGCTCTACATGACGACCAATATCGTGGCAATCGTGGCGTTCAAGGAACATGAGATGTTCAACGGCATCAAGCATTTCTGCGTTCCGATCTTCGGACTGCTGGCGAACCTGGGTTGCATGATATTCTACATCGTCGGGCCGTTCAGTGTGGCTGGCATGAGCTGGCACGAACCGTTTATCGCGCTCGGCGTCGCTGCTGTGTGGGGCATCTTCGGCATGATCTACTTCATCAGCGGAAGCAAGAAGCTGTCCAAGGAGATGTTACTCCAAACGCCGGCCAGGGCGTAACCAGATTCAGCGCGAGCGAATCAGGCAATCAACTAATAATCCCGGCTCGCAAGCCGGATTAGGAGAAAAGGAGGCGGCCACATCTCGTAAAGAGCATGTGGCCGTCTTCGCTTTCGCCTGAAAGTTCCCTGCTGCGTTGGTGATCCCTCCCTGGCATCCCCCGGCGATGCGCGTCGCCAGCGAGTTGGCGCAAAGTCGAAAACGTCCTGGCGTGACATGGCGGAATTCCCTCCGTATCGTAGTTTTTGTAAGGAACTGGCAAATCCATGAAAGTTAGCTTCACCGGATTGTCCACCCCCGGACCAACCAGAAAAGTAAATGAGGACACGGTGTCCTTTTGGCAGCCTGAAGAGGAGCAGGAGCGACAGCAGCGTGGGAGCATCTCCGTGATGGCGGACGGGGTCGGGGGCCATGGGAATGGGGAGATTGCCAGCCGGATGGCGGTGGATATTGCGGTGAAGAAATTCCGGGAGGCCGATCTGGCGGTAACGCCAAAAAAACTGCTCAAGGAAATCTTCGATACGGCGAACATTTCGCTCTACGACTCAGGGGCGAACGACCACCAGGCCCAGCGCATGGCGACCACGCTGAGCGTCTGCATTTTCCGCAATAAGGAAATGACGATCGGCCACGTGGGCGACACGCGGGTCTATCTCGTTCGCGGGGAGAGGATCAAGCAGCTTACCAGCGACCACTCCTATACCGGGTTGCAGGTCAAGATGCGCCTCATCACCGAGCACGAGGCGCGGGCGAGCACGATGCGTTCCATGCTGACTCGGAGTGTCGGCCACGAGCCCATTCTTAGATACGATTTCAAGGAAATAAAGCTCATGAAGCACGACCGCGTCGTCCAGTGCACCGACGGCCTTTATTGTTTCATGAACGATGGGGAGCTGTGCGAAGGCGTGGATCGCCTGAAGATGGAGGAGATTTGCCCGTATCTCATTGCGCTCGCCGAGAGGCGCGGCACAGACGACAATCTTTCCGCCCAAGTGGTTCAAGTTGACCAGATCGACGAACCGAAGTATTACCGTCCCCTCTCCATTCTACAACAAACATCGCCCAATTCCACCGCCGTGAGTCACGAAATACAGCCAGGAGAAACCTTGGACAACCGCTTCGAGATCCAGGAAGTGGTCAGCCGCAGCGGCATGGCGTCCATTTTCAAAGCAAAAGATCTCAAGACCGGCGAGACCGTGGCCGTCAAAATACCGCACATGCAATTTGAGTCGGACGTCGGTTTTTTTTCCCGGTTCCAGCGCGAGGCCGAGATCGGCAAGAAACTGAATCACCCGAACATCCTGCGTTTCATCGATGTCCCTGACCAAAGCCGGCCCTATATCGTCATGGAATTCCTCGAGGGCAAGACGCTTGCCGACATGTTGAACGATGTGAGGCCGTTCCCGATTCCAGACGCGGTCCAGATTGCGAGCCGGATGTGCGACGCGCTTGCGCACATGCACGAAAACAAAATCGTCCATCGCGACCTCAAGCCGCAGAATGTCATGATTTGCAAGGATGGCAGCCTGCGCATCATGGACTTCGGCATCGCAAAATCCATGGAGGCGCGCCGGCTCACCTTCGCGGGATTTACCAGCACCATGGGCACGCCCGATTACATGGCCCCCGAACAGGTCAAAGGGAGGAGAGGGGACTCCCGCACCGACATCTACAGCCTGGGCGCGATGCTTTACGAAATGACCACCGGCTATGTGCCGTTTGAAGGCCCAAATCCCTTCATTGTCATGAACTCGCGCCTCACCGGCGATCCGATCGCGCCCAGAAAGCGGAATCCGGAGATTCCGCCGGAGCTCGAGGAGATCATCCTGCACGCGATGGAGCGGGAACCCCACCGGCGTTTTTCATCCGCCGCCGCGATGAAGGCTGAACTCGACGATCCCAGTCGCGTGATCATGACAGGACGTCATTACCATCTGAGGCTGCCCAAACTCTGGAAGACGCGCTGGCAGGGCATGCGGGTCACTGTATTGTCCGTGCTGGCTCCGATTGTTGTAGTTCTTTTTGCGATCGCCCTTACTCACTGTGGTCATCACGTCCACCACTAAAAGACGCGGATAAACGCCCGCCGCCGGCGCATTGGATGGTGATTTCGCACGCCCGGCTTGAATCAGGAAGGGCGGCAAGATAGAACTTATGCCATACCACCATGCAGACCACGATTCAATCATTGGGCAAATGCGGCGTGCGCTCGCCGTTGCAGCGACTCGGGCCGCACATCCAATTCAAGACGGACAACGACCGCGTGCTGTTCGACCACTCGCTGGCGGAGACCGCGCGGACTTTTTCGCAAGGCCGACAGCCTGTCAGCTTCGAAAGCGCCGGCCCGCGCGAACAGATTTTTTTCGAGCCGTCGCGCGTGACCGCCGGCATCGTGACGTGCGGCGGCCTTTGTCCCGGCCTCAACGACGTGATTCGCGGCATTGTCGTCGAGCTTTACTACCGCTACGGCGTGCAGACGACCTACGGATTCCGCTACGGCTACAAGGGCCTCATACCCCGTTACGGCTACATACCGATGCCGCTGCGGCCGGATAAAGTGGCGAACATCCATTCGGTGGGCGGCACGATCCTCGGCACGTCGCGAGGGCCGCAGAACACGGCGGAAATGGTCGATACGCTGGAGGAAATGAACATCAATCTTTTATTCGTCATCGGCGGTGACGGCACGTTGCGGGGAGCGATGGAATTGTGCGGCGAGATCGAGCGGCGCGGCCTGCGCAAGAGCGTCATAGGCGTTCCCAAGACGATCGACAACGACATTATGTTCCTCGACAAAACCTTCGGCTTTGAAACGGCATTTGCCGAAGCGGTGAAAACCGTCGAATGCGCGCGCATCGAAGCAGTCGGCTCGCCGAACGGCGTAGGCCTGGTGAAGCTGATGGGACGCGACTCCGGCTTCATCGCCTGTTTCACGGCGCTGGCAGGGAGCGCGGTGAATTTCGTCCTCATCCCCGAAGTGCCGTTCCAGCTCGACGGCGCGGGCGGGCTGCTCGAAACCTTGCGGTACCGTTTGGAGAAACAGAAAAGCGCCGTCATCGTTGTTTCCGAGGGCGCCGGGCAGGATCTGCTCGCAAGCGAACCGGGCGGGACAGACGCATCCGGCAACCGGCGGTTTGGCGATATAGGGTTGTTCTTGAAACAACACATCACCGCTTTTTGCGCCTCACGGAAAATCGACGTAAACCTCAAATATATCGACCCGAGCTACACGATCCGCAGCGTGCCGGCGTCGGCGCACGACAACGTGTATTGCTCGCATCTCGCTCAACTCTCCGTTCACGCCGCGATGGCCGGCAAAACCGGCATGCTGGTCGGCCGCTGGCACGGCTCGTTCGTTCACCTGCCACTCGAACTCATCACCAAGGGCCGGCGCAAAGTATCCCCGCAAGACGATCTCTGGCTTGCAGTGCTCGCGGCCACGGGTCAGCCGGCGAGCTTTTGTTGAAATGCTCATCTGAAACCCGCCGACCAACATATCCTGACGATCAATGGCGGCTCCTCGAGCATCAAGTTCGCGCTGTACCACGCCGGAGAACCGCTGAAGCGAGGGCTTCATGGAAAGGTTGACCGCATCGGCCTGAACGGGACGAATCTGACGTTCGACGACCCGGCCGGCAATAAGCAGGGCAGTCAAAGTCTTGCCGCCTCCGATCATAAATCGGCGGCGAATTTCCTCATTGATTGGCTCGAAGAGCAGCATGGTTTCCAATCGGTTCGGGCTGTGGGACACCGCGTGGTCCATGGGATGAAACACACCGAGCCAGAGGCGGTCACCGGGGAATTGCTGGATGAACTCCATCGCCTCAGCCCGTACGACCCGGATCATCTGCCCCGCGAGATCGACCTGATCGAGGCGTTCCGGCAGCGTCATCCGAAGCTGCCGCAGGTGGCCTGTTTCGACACGGCGTTTCACCGCACCATGCCGCGCGTGGCCAGGCTGCTTCCGATCCCGCGGCGCTTCGACGCAAAAGGAATTCAACGCTACGGTTTCCACGGCCTCTCTTACGCTTATCTGACGGAAGAACTCGCCCGCCTTGGCGACCCGGCGGCGACGAATGGCCGCGTGATCCTCGCGCATCTCGGAAATGGGGCAAGCATCGCCGCCGTGCGCGATGGCAAAAGCATCGACACCAGCATGGGCTTCACTCCGACGGCGGGATTGGTGATGAGCACTCGCTCGGGTGATTTGGACCCCGGACTCGCGCCGTACCTTGCGCGAACCGAGCAGATCGGCACACAACAATTCTACAAAATGGTCAACCACGAGTCGGGTCTGCTGGGAGTTTCAGAGATCAGCTCCGACATGCGGGACTTGCTCACGCGGGAAGCCGGTGACGTGCGGGCGGCGGAAGCCGTGGCGCTGTTTTGTTATCAGGCGAAAAAGTGGATTGGCTCCTTCGCCGCCGCGCTCGGCGGATTGGACACGCTGGTCTTCGCGGGAGGCATCGGCGAAAATGCGCCGCCCGTCCGCGCGCGCATCTGCGAAGGGTTGAGCTTCCTGGGCATCGAATGGAATGAGGCGCGCAACGCGGAGACCGCGGCGGTGATTTCCGCGGACGGCAGCCGGGTCACCGTTCGCGTCATTCGCACGGACGAAGAACTAATGATTGCGCGCTCGGTTTTGCGTTCCTGCGCGGCGGTCACCGCGGACTAAAAAGGCCCGTATCTATGCGGTTTCCAACGGATTCTGGAAGTGGAAAGCGAGAGACTGGCTGCCTCGCTAGGACTCGAACCTACGGGGAAAGCGAGCAATGGCAGGGCTTCGCGGGCCGGTGACACACAAAAGGGACACACGAGAGCGAGAGCGAAGGGCAATTGCGCGAAGTCGTGGGCGTCTGGCCGAGCCTGCCGAAGCCATTTCGGGCTTGCGATATTGGCTCTCATCGGGTCGCACGGTGCGGAGAAGGAGAGCTACCCGCGGTAAACGTCATGCGTACCAACCTGCAATGTCACAACGCGGTCGCCCTCGACGCAAAAGAGAACTCGAAGATCGCCCGCGACGACCGCCGTGTAAACGGTGCGGCCATACTGAGAGGAAAGCCTATGGATTTTGTGAGGGCGCAAGCGCGGGTCAAACGGGTTCTCCTTGAAGATTTTCCAGGCATGATAAACCGACTCTCTCTGCCGTGCAGGCAGGGCTTCAAGTTTCTCCCAGAAACGCTGAGTCGCACCGAACCGATACTTCACTTAGCCGGGCGGGGAGGAGGCTTGGCCCCGCTCATCACCGTTTCCATATCGAAAACCCGTCCGGCTTCGAGGTCTTCCATGGCTTCTTTGAACTCCTCGGGGACCCACGAATCGTCATTCTCGACAATGAATTTGGCCACCTCGGCCCGTTCAGCCGGGGGAAGGCTCTTGAATTGCTCGATGATCTCAGCTGCGCTCATGCGGGAAGTTAAGCCCGGAATCTCCTCCCAAGCAAGCCGTCGATTTGTTCCCCCCGAACCGCAGGGTTTGAGGGGCGGCGTCAGCCCCTCTCCTGTGGCGTTAGCGCGGAGCGCGTCCAGGTCGCGGGAGAGTGGCTCGGAGATAACCGCAAGCGGCTGCTGACGTGCATTGACTTGACGCCGGAAGCCTTCGTTTCCGAAACGTTTGAAGTCCTGGCGGAGAACCTGCCCTTCAACGAGTCGGGTTCTCTCGTCGGCAAGACGGCGGAGCTGCACGTCACGCAGATGATTGCACGCAACGTAAAAAGCTGCCTCGCTAGGACTCGAACCTAGACAAAGAGATCCAGAATCTCTTGTGCTACCATTACACCACGAGGCAATCGAAAAAATTATAGATCAACCGCCGGGAAAGAAAAGTGGCGAAATCGAAGTTTCTCCGAATCCACGCGCCGCCGCGCGTCACTTCCCGAGCGGGCGCGTCACTTGCACGTCGGGCTGCGGGGTGAATTCGAACGTGGAAGCGGGGAGGGGGATGCGGCGGGAGTTTTTATACGTCGTGACCACGCTATCGCCTTTGGGAAGGGTGATCTCCGTCTTCTGCGCTTTCAGGTCGGCGTCCATCCAGACGGTGAGTTTTTGAAGAACCCGGCGCAGACTCGGCCTTTTGGGGGTGAGTTCGAAACGGTAGCCGTTCGGTTCGCTGAAGGCGCGGAAGTTATAGTACTCGTCGATGTGCTGGAAATTCAGCCCGGCGGTTAACGCGGCGATGGAGTCATCGAAGAAGGCCCGCTGGCCGAGCGTGTAGAGTTCGGCGGTCTTGAATGCGGGATAGTAAATCCACAAGGTCTTGCCGTCGCTGACGGTCAGGCTGGGGCTGTTGCCTTTTACCTCGCGGCGGAATTTGTCGGGGACTTCGAAGGAGACGGTTCCCTCGGTCATGAGGGGGCGGCTGAGCAGATGGCTCGTTTTCTCCTCGGTGAAATCCGCCTCCATCGAGGGATACGCGGTGCGCAGCGCGTGGAGTCTGTCGAGCAGCGCGCTCCGCTCGGCCGGCGCCAGTTCCGCGGCATGAACGGCATTCCCGAATAGCAGTGCCGCGATCGCCAGGAAAAGCGGCGTGCGGCGGAGCGGGCGCGCCTTCGATTGGCTATTTCCAAATACGAACATAATTGTACCATTGCTCGGGGTGTTCCCGAATGATTCCTTCGAAGGCTGTCGCGATGCGCTGGGTGCTCGCCGCGTCCCCGCCTTCCATCGACACGGGCGCGTCGGCAAACGAAAGATAGCGGTGGCGCTCGCTTTGTAAAACGAAAGCGGGCAGGACGGTGGCGCCCGTGTGTTTCCAGAGCAGCGCGGGCGCGCTCGAAAAAAGGGTCTCATGCCCAAAAAAGCGCACCGGCATGCCCGATTGCGCGTAGGGGCGGTCTATGAGCATGGCGAGAAACTCGTTGCGGCGCAGGGTGTTGATCATTTCCACGAAGGCGAATTTATCCGAACCGACTGTGATGGTCTTGATTCCGAGCCGCCGCCGGTGCTCTTCGCGCCACCGTGTCAGTTGCGGCGCCGGTTCTTCCAGGGAAATAACGGTGAGGGGAAAGCCCGAGGCGGCAAGCAGCAGGCCGCCGAGTTCCCAGTTTCCCAGATGGGCGGTGATGACGATGGTTCCTTTGCCGCGCTCGCGGGCGGCAACCAGGTTTTCAAATCCACGCCACTCGGCCAGCAAGGCGCGGATCTTCTCCGGTCCAGCGCCGGCGGTGTAGAAGTAGTCCGCCAGCATCTTCAGGAAATTCGAAAAGTTGCGGCGGCAGAGGCGGTCGATTTCTTTTCCATCGATCCCGGTGACGACCTGCAGGTTCGCGCGCAGGGCCTGGCGAGGTTCCCGGCTTACGGCGTGGCTGCAGCGGCCGATCGCGCCGGCGAGAATCTGGCACAGCCCTCGAGGCAAGGTTTTCGCGACGCCGCGAGCCGCTTTGAAGGTTGCCAGCCGATACCAGGGGTTCCGGCTCATCGGTCCTTATTCGTGCCCTCTCCAGACATACGCCGGAAGAATGAAGAAGAGCGTGGCGAAAAGCGACCATGCGACGCCGAGGGCACAAACGATTCCGAGGCCGCTGAGGGAAGGATTGTGCGCAAGCCCCAGCGATCCGAAGCCGGCTACCGCCGTCAAACCGGCCATCAACACGGGCTTGAGGATGGTCGCCAGGGCGCGTTCCCGGTCTTCCTGGTGCCGCATGCCCAGCAGGATATAGATTCCGTAGTCCACACCGACGCCCAGGACAAGCGGGAAGGATAGGACATTGAACAGGTTGAGCGGGATTGCCAGCGGCTTCAGCCACGTCAGCGTTGTGGCGACTTTCAGGGACGCCGCCATGGTGCCGAATTTCAGGCACGCGAGCATGGAGCCGATGGAGAGCGCAAGGCTGACCATCAGAATGAGGAGAGGCCACGGCCTGCGGTAAAGAAATGCCAGGAGGATGATGTTGAACAGGACCATGACGACGCTGAGTTTGGTGAGCGTCTTTTTTGCCCAGGGAACGAGATCAGCCATCGCGAAGCTCCAGCCCGAAAGGCGAATCGGTATGTCGCCGGTCGCCAATTCCCGCGTCAGCTTTTCCTTTTCGGCCAGCGATGAGATCGTCTTGAGCGGCATGATGTAGGCCACCCCGAGATTCGGAGTTGTCGAAAAGAAGCGCTCGAGCAGAAACCACCAACTCGAATTCGGCGGCAGCCTTTTGCGCCAGTCGAGCAACTGCGTATCCCCGCGCCCGATGGCTTCGAGTCCGTCAATGAGGGAAAACGCATTCTGAAAGGATTTGGGGCTGAACCCTTCCGCTGCCAGGGTTTTCTGAAGCGCCTCCCGGGAAGCAGCGAGGTTCGGTATTTTTGTGGCGTTTGCGGCGCTCTGTTTGGGGGAAAGCGCAAAAACAGCGGGCGAGGTGAAGCTCTTGATTTTTCCCGCTTTTACCAGTTCGTTCCAATGGTCATTGAGCCGCGCCCAGCGGTCGTGGAACTGCTCCGCATCCTTTCCGGCGACGAACGCGATGACCGGTTCCACGCCCGCTCCCGGCATTTTCGCCGAGATCGTGCGCAGGGCGAAGCCGGCTTTGCTGTCCTTCGGCTCGAGCGAACGCGGATTGGCCTCGATGGCCAGGCGCCCAATGGGGAGGCATGCGAAGAGGCTGAGAGAGCCGAGGAGAATTGCCGTCGAGTAAAACACCTGCCGCGGACGGCGGAAGACGAGGTGGACATATCTTGTTGTCAGCCGAAAGAACCAGTCTTCCTTGCTCGGAACATGTTTTTTTCCAAGCAAAACAAAAAAGACCGTCATCATGAAAATGCCTGCCAGCATGATGCCGATGGCGATGAGCACGCCGAGCTGCGCGAACCCGGCGCAATCGCTCAAGACGAGGCAGAGGAACGCCGCCGCGGTCGTCAGCGAGCCGAAGAATACCCCCTTGCCGAGCTGGCGGATCGCTCCGGCGATGGATTCCTCCTGGTTCAAGCCGGAGTTGTAATGAGCCTGGTAACTGCCGTAGAGCAGCATGCCGAAATCCACGCCCAGGCCGACCAGGATCGAGCAGAACCCGACCGTGATCATGTTCAACTCATGAAAGATCACACCTCCCAGCGCGACCGAGACGATGCAGCACAGGAGGAGCACGTTCATGATGGCCAGAAGAGGACGAAACCGCCGGAATCCGATGTAAAAGACCGCCGCGACGAGGAGCACCGAGCCGAAAAGCGTCCAGACGATATCCTGGCGCATGTATTCGGATAATTCCGCGACGTACGCGGTCCTGCCCGTCACCAGGATCTCGGGGGCCTTTCCTTCCCAGCCGGCGCGGGCGCGTTTCTTGAAGTCATCGACCCGGTGCATCACCGCCTGGCAGGCGTGCGCGCCGAGGTCCTTTTGATCGATTACCGCGAAGACGAGGTGAAGCGTTCCGTCCGGCGAGGAAAGCGGGTGATCCTGGTCCGTGGAGAAGGAGCCGGCGAGCGGCTTGAGCGCTCTGGTGATGAGTCCCAGCGGGTCGAAATTCAGTTCCATCTCGGCCCGGGGCGATCCGGCCCCGACCTCCGAACGAAGCTCGTGAAGGCGCGCCTGGATGTTTTCCGGTGCAAGGAGATTCATCGCCTTATCGAACTCGGGCGAGGGCAAACCGAGCAGAAGGGGCAGCGCGATTGTTTGGATATCCTGTATCCCTTCCGGATTTTCCATTGGCGAACGGTCCATGACCCGGATCACCCACGGCTCTTTTCTTAGCGCGTCGCCGAAATATTCGGTGAACCCGTCCAGATCCGTGGAATGGCTTTCATCGACGAGCGCGAAGGTCAATTCACGCGCTTGGGTGAACTCCTTGTTATAGACTTTGAGGGCGTCCACGGAATCGAAGCTCGCCGGCAGCAGGTTGAGAACTTCGGAGTCCAAATGCAGGCGGCAGACGAGAAGCACGGCCGAAATCAGCACCATCAGAGCGATGGCGGCATACACCATCCCTGGACGGCGGACGACAATATGGGCTACCGTACGGTCAAAACTCATGCCGCTAACGGTTGAAATGGAAGACGAAACGTTCCATCCAGGCCGATTTTCTGGGCATGTCACTTCGCAGGAATTGGATCTTGATGTCCTCCGTGCCGCCGGCCGCGACTTGAGTTTCGCCGTTCCAGAAGCCAGGGCTTTGCAAATGGATAACCCCGCCGCCCGCCGAGGCGCGCCCGGCCCTTGCCACGATTTCACGCAACGCGAGCCAGCTCTTGAGGCGTTCCGGCGCCTGATCGA